>Ga0209097_10003923_pt1 | contig 11212 bp, 9 predicted proteins | sample AD_UKC052_MetaG_FD_184419 | JGI IMG/M metagenome (GOLD analysis project Ga0209097, IMG submission 184419) | Active sludge microbial communities of municipal wastewater-treating anaerobic digesters from USA - AD_UKC052_MetaG (SPAdes) (version 2) | ecosystem: Engineered > Bioreactor > Anaerobic >... | reverse complement strand
GGTGTTAGCCGGATAATTTTTCTTGGTTTTTCAACCAAGAAATTTAGTAAATTGCAGTATGGTTTCAAAAGAATACATACTGCCAAACGAAAATTCAAACATCTTAAAAGACGATGGTGCTTTTGATCAACTTTCAACAACCCGTCTCAAACAAGCTATTCTTTTATCTGATACCGAAAAATTCCGGCGTTTTACCAAAATGATGCGTATTGGCCTGATGCTAAAAAACGCAAAAAAATATCCTCTAAACCCATAAAGAATAATGGATATTTTAGATGAAGATCTTCTCCGTTTTTGGAAATTACTATCTGACAATGATGTGAAATATATAATGGTAGGGGGCTTTGCCGTGAATATGCATGGCTATATCAGGGCAACAGGGGATGTAGATATCTGGATTAAAGATGACAAGGAAAACAGGTGCAAACTTGGCAATGCGATGGCTTCTTTCGGATATGAGGAACTTTCGTGGGAAGACATTCAGTTTGTACCGGGATGGACAAACTTTTATATCGGCAACGGTATTGAACTGGATGTATTAATTGATATGAAGGGGCTTGAAGAATTTTCCTTTAACGATTGTCTTAACCTTGCTCAAGCTGCTGAAATTGAAAACATAAAAGTCCCTTTCCTCCATATTCAACATCTTATCGCCAACAAAAAGGCAGTAAACCGTCCAAAAGACCAATTAGATGTTTTGGAACTGGAAAAAATCATCCAGCTCCGCAAGGAAATGAACCTTGATTAAATTACCCAACAAATTCTTTACTTCTCCCTTTTACTTTCACCTGTCAACCCCTATCTTTGCGCCAAATTTCAGGAACGATATGGCATTAAAGGGCATCAAATCCACACTGGTAGCGATTTTCAGCGCTTTTCTATCGCTTTTTGTTACGGACATTTTGGCCCAGGAACCACACCAACCTGCGGGGCATGAAGTGGAGGCAAAACACGAGGAGGGAAAATTTAATATTACAGAAACCATCATGGACCACGTAAGGGACAGCTATGGCTGGCATTTGTGGGGTCATACTTCTGTTCCTTTACCTGTAATTCTTTATACCGACAAGGGCATGGAAGTCTTCAGTTCCAGTAATTTGGTGGATGAACATCACAATGCAGTAATTTATAAAGGGAACAATAATTACAAGCTCAATCACAAGAGCGGGAAGATCGATATCGTAGCAGAAGACGGAACCATCAACAAGGAAGCCACCCTGTATGATATTTCTATCACCAAAAATGTGGCTACGCTGATGCTGTCAATGATACTGGTTTGTGTGATCTTCCTGAGTATTGCAAAGGCATACAAAAAAACGGGTGTTACATCTGCACCAAAAGGATTGCAGAGTTTTTTAGAGCCAATCATTTTATTCGTAAGAGATGATATTGCCAAACCCAATATTGGCGCAAAGTATGCTAAGTACATGCCGCTTTTATTATCCATTTTCTTCTTTATCTGGCTGAACAACCTGTTGGGCCTGATACCATTTTTCCCAGGTGGTGCTAACCTGAGTGGTAATATAGCATTTACCATGGTATTGGCATTGATCGTATTTATTGTGGTTAACCTGAGCGCTAACAAAGCTTATTGGAAGCATATTTTCTGGATGCCGGGCGTTCCTGTTCCGATGAAAATATTTTTGGCCCCTATTGAATTGCTGGGTGTTTTTATCAAGCCTGTTTCATTGATGATCCGGTTGTTTGCAAACATTACAGCAGGCCATATCCTGGTGCTGGCGTTGATATGCCTCATCTTTGTATTTAAGGCTATATTGGCAGCCGCAGTAGCTGTGCCTTTTGCAGCATTTATTTATTGTATTGAATTGTTAGTGGCGTTTTTACAGGCATTTATTTTTACGATGTTAACAGCTTTGTATATCGGTATGGCGGTGGAGGAACATCATCACGAAGAAGCACATCATTAATTCTTTTATAAACCGTTCTGATAATATCAGGACAAAAATTGTACAACTATGGTAGGAAGTATTGCAGCAATTGGTGCTGGTTTAGCGGCAGTAGGTGCCGGTATTGGTATCGGCCAAATTGGTAAAGGTGCAACTGAAGGTATTGCTCGTCAGCCAGAAGCTGCGAATGATATCAGAGCCACAATGCTTATCGCAGCAGCGTTCGTAGAAGCCGTTGCGTTATTTGCTTGTGTAATTGCATTCTTAGGCCTTGAAAATGTAGGCTAATCCAATTGCAAAAAAACAAATGCAAGTTTAAAGCACAGGGCGGCGAACTTGCATTTATCAAAAAAAGTAAACTTTTATAATATGTTTTTTTTAGAGTTGAATCCATTGGTAAAGCCAGACTTCGGATTGGTGATCTGGATGACGGTTACGTTTCTTATTATATTGTTTGTACTGGGCAAGTATGCCTGGAAGCCTATCCTTAAAGCAATACACGACAGGGAGGGTAACATTGCTGATTCCATTGCAACAGCCGGGAAGGTAAGACTTGAAATGGCGCAGTTGAAAAATGATAATGAGGCGCTTCTGGCACAAGCCCGTGAAGAAAGAGCGGTAATGCTGAAGGAAGCGAAAGAAACAAAAGACAGGATCATCACACAGGCTAAAGAAGAAGCCAACGTGGTTAAGGCAAAGATGATTGCTGATGCCCAGGTTTCTATCACCAACCAAAAAATGGCCGCCATGGTAGATTTAAAAAACCAGGTGGGAAATTTAGTTATCGAGGTAAGCGAAAAAGTATTGCGCAGGGAACTGAGCAATAAAGCTGACCAGGAAATTTTTATCAGGCAACTGGCAGACAACTCAAAACTCAATTAATTGATTTGGTGATTTGATAATTTGGTGATGCAAATACAGCTTCATTTTATGAAATTTTCAAATCGTCAAATCGTCAAATCGTCAAATAAAAAATGCAGAACCCACGTTTAGCAGGCAGGTACGCAAAAAGTTTATTGGATCTGGCAACAGAACTAAACCAGTTAGACGCTGTATGTGCCGATATGAAACTATTGCAGGGGATCGGCAAAACCAATCCTGACTTTATTGCTTTGTTACGCAGCCCAATTGTAAAGCCCAGTACAAAAGACAAAATTTTGGATGCTGTGGTTGCCGGAAGGATTGGTAAAACCACCGCTACATTTATCAAGTTGCTGGTTAGCAAGGGAAGGGAAAATGTTTTACCAGAGATCACCAATGCGTTTATTGACCAATACAATGCAGTAAAAGAAATATACAGGATAAAACTTACTACAGCTGCACCGGTTAGTGATGATGTAAAGAATTATATTGTAAATAAAGTGAAGTCTAATTCAGCCATGCAAAACATTGAGCTGGAAACAGTGGTAAATGAAGAGTTGATTGGAGGATTTACTTTGGAAGTGAAGGACACCCTGGTGGATGCAAGTATTTTGAGAGACTTAAAAGACATCCAAAAACAGTTCCTGGTAAACGTATATGTTCAGAAAATAAGATAGCTGAAGGTGAGGAAAAAATGAACTTGAAAAGTAAACAACAAATAGTTTAATTAATAATAAAATGCCTGGCCTCTCCCGATATACCGGGAGATTGAGGTAAGGCAAAAAAAATACAATTATGGCAGATATTAAACCAGATGAAATTTCGGCGATACTGCGTCAGCAGTTAAGCAACTTTAATGCAGGCGCCAATCTTTCTGAAGTAGGTACTGTATTGCAGGTGGGTGATGGTATTGCCCGTGTGTACGGTCTTAACAATGTACGCAGCGGTGAGCTGGTAGAATTTGAGAATGGTGTAAAAGCCATTGCATTGAACCTGGAAGAAGACAATGTGGGTGTGGTATTGATGGGCGACAGCAGTGAGATCAAAGAAGGAGATAAAGTAAAACGTACTGATAAGATCGCTTCTATCAAAGTGGGCGATGGTATGAGTGGCCGTGTTATCAATACACTGGGTGAACCAATTGATGGCAAAGGACCCATTGTTGGCGAATTATATGAAATGCCACTGGAACGTAAAGCACCAGGTGTAATTTTCCGTGAGCCTGTAAAAGAACCTTTACAGACAGGTATCAAATCAATTGATGCAATGATCCCCATTGGTCGTGGACAAAGGGAATTGGTAATTGGTGACCGCCAGACTGGTAAAACAGCTATTTGTGTAGATACGATCATCAATCAAAAAGAATTTTACGCAGCAGGTAAACCTGTTTATTGCATATATGTGGCGATTGGGCAGAAAGCTTCTACCATTGCTGGTATCATGAAGACACTCGAAGAAAATGGTGCGATGGCATATACCACCATCGTGGCTGCTTCTGCTTCTGATCCTGCTCCATTACAGTTCTACGCTCCATTTGCGGGTGCTGCTATTGGTGAATTCTTCCGTGATACCGGCCGTCCTGCATTGATCATCTATGATGATCTGTCAAAACAGGCGGTGGCTTACCGTGAGGTTTCTCTGTTACTCCGTCGTCCGCCAGGCCGTGAAGCTTATCCTGGTGACGTATTTTACCTGCATAGCCGTTTACTCGAAAGAGCTGCAAAAGTTATTGCAAGGGATGATATTGCCCGCCAGATGAATGATCTTCCAGAATCTATCAAGCACCTGGTAAAAGGTGGTGGTTCATTAACGGCATTGCCGGTTATTGAAACCCAGGCTGGTGACGTATCAGCATATATTCCTACCAACGTGATCTCTATTACTGATGGACAGATCTTCCTCGAAGGTAACCTGTTCAACTCTGGTATCCGTCCTGCCATCAACGTAGGTATTTCGGTTAGCCGTGTGGGTGGTAATGCACAGATCAAATCAATGAAAAAAGTGGCTGGTACACTTAAGCTTGACCAGGCTTTGTACCGTGAGCTGGAAGCCTTCTCTAAATTTGGTGGTGACCTGGATGCGGCTACTAAGAACGTAATTGACAAGGGTGCCAGGAACGTGGAAATATTAAAGCAGGCACAGTACTCACCGTTCTCCGTTGAAAAGCAAGTAGCCATTATTTATTTGGGTACACAAGGTTTGCTGAGAGATGTAGCGGTGAAAAATGTGAAAGCATTTGAAGAGCATTTCTTAATGGAAATGGAAAACAAGCATCCTGAAATACTGGCTGAGTTTAAAAAAGGCAACCTTCCGGAAGATGGGTTAAAGAAAATGACAGAGATGGCGAAAGGAATTATGCCACAGTATAAATAAGGAATTACAAAGATGAACGATCCGGCGGCACCAGAGATGGTGCCGTTTTTTTTTGCTCAAGCGAAAGCGTGGCGGAATCAGGAATTATTACACAGGGTATTGACCCGTACTTGAAAGTTTATCGGTAATGTAATTGTGAAATATGTTCGTTTCTTAGTTTTTGAATCAAGCGCATGCGTAGTCTTTTATAAACGAAAGCGAATGGCACAGCCAGTCTGTCAAAATAAAGCAATAAGAAGGTTACCTTATAGTTGGCAATTTAATGCAGTCATTATTAGTGTTACCGATATTTACGGTTCTTATTACAGTGTTAAAAGGATCACTGCAGGCATTATTGGTAGAAACAATACCGGGTAATTCCATTTTTAAAGTCCATGTGCCCAAGTCAGCTGTATTGTTAACATTTATGTCCACCGTTTGTGTTGTTATTGGTAGCCCTTGGGGATTAAACCAGGTATATACTCCATCTCTTATGATACAGGAAGGGGATAAAGTAATTGTATTATTATCTGATTGAATCGTTTTAATTAAGTGATTATTAGAAACCAATTGTGGCATTGCAATGTTGAAATTAGTCATTACTTGAGTTGGATTAGTTTCTAACTGTTTTGGCCTTATCCAGATCATGTCATAGTTGGAGTTCGCTGTAAAATTTATGGCTACATGCTCCCAATCGATATTTACTACATTACTTTCACAATAAATTGTTTGAGAATTGGCAGGTATTTCCGGTATAACATCCCGGTCAAGCCATCCCAATGACTCCATGGCTTGGTAATAATCGCTACAATGAAGCAAAATGATACGAAAATCGTCTACGCTGTTACCATTAATGGTGGGAAGAATATTTTTATAAATAGAAAAAGTATAATTTTCTGAGGGTGACAGCATTGGTGTTTTTATGACAATGCATTCACTAAAGCTACCACCTATTGAATTGCGACTAACCACCATGTGAGCATAGTTTATGCCTGGAGCAAATAAAGGGTATATATCTGGAGAGCCGGCAAAGGGCCCCCAATTTTGAACGGTACAACTGGTCTGATTCTCAGGAGTAAATATGGCACTTTGAAAATCACCTGTATTTAAGCAATCGGCTACCGTTAATTCACTGTTTGGTATTAAGCAATCAATACCCGAACAGGCATTTACGTTTACTGGGCTACAATTAAGCAACTTCAAACCTTCTGGAGTTGCTGGTCTTAATATTACTGCTCCAATGGTTGTGGTTCCGTCTCTGTCCCTTTGATCAATATCAATCTGTATAGCAGGATTAGAAACATAATCACAATCATACAATAAGTTGGAGGGATCTACCGCAAGATGCAAATCTAATTGTGAATTAAACAATACTTCAAACTGCCTGGAACCGATGTCATTTGTGACAGCCGTTTGCCAATCAAGCAATGTAAGCTGATCAAAAATATAAAACCCGGTAAAGCAATTTGGATAATTATCTTTTCTGTCATAAATATTCTGTCCTGCTCCTGTCAAATTACCACCATCAAGAAAAAGACAATATGATTTCTCTATAGAGACATCACAATGATTTTTTAAAATGTTATTATAAATCTTTAAACTGGACGAACATGTTTTTGCTATATAAATGAGTGCTGTTTTGGCACTGGCTTCATCTTCTTTATTTCCAAAATAAACAGAGTTATGAAATATTCCCACATCTCCGTTATTACTGCCAGTAACTTTAATTCCAGATGTTAATACGCTGTTTTGATTTCCGGTTGAGAAATTAAAAATGTTTGAAATAAAATGATTGTAAACAAAAACTTTGGTGTCAGTGTTACCTGGGGATATTTGTATGCCAGTTACACCATTTAATCCTGCTTCAACTGGTCCGTTGAAGACAATATCACGTATTTTATTGCTGTAAATATGGTTTTCACCAAATAAGGTAACTGCATTAATTGCATACACATTGACGAGAGTGCTGCTGTTATCAAGTACCACATGCTGAATTTCATTGTAGCTTATTGTTATGTCTCCTTGGTTTTCAGTTCGTATGCCACACACGTCAGACTTGCCCACTACGTCTTGGGGGCATCCAATGATTTTGTCATCCCCAATAATGCAATAAGAAATAACTGAGGCAACATCATAGTCATGTTGTTTTATGCTTCCTTTCAATACAATGCCTTCGTAAGAGTTATATATTTCATTCCTTATATAGCGGTTATACGAATTGCTGCTTTCCGTTTCGCCAGATTCATTACTATTGAATTGATAAATACCCTTGGTATTCAAATTATAATTATTGAGGGTAATAGTGCAGTTTATTATTAGATTGTTAGTGGCACCGTTTTCAGAACTTCCGTTTACTATATAATAACCAAACTCTATTCTATATTTGTTATTACTGTTCCTCTCTTCGTCGCCGCCTTGCCTGATATCAATACCATTAAAAACAATATAATCCCCACCTGATATCGAAATGCCATAGTCAACATAGCCTAGCCCGGCTGCCGGAATTATGAGCGGATTAGCTGCATCCCCGGTTTTTTCAAATACAATTTTTTTGAAAGGAGAAAGCCCCGACTGTGTTATTGCAGGTACTATGTCAGGTTCGTAAAAAACCTGGCCGGATACGACTTTGAAGGTGATAGGAAAAAACTCCTCCTGCAAAGCAGTATTATTTAAAACGCTGATAGCATCCGTAAAATTTTTAAACTGTGCGCCGTTCACCAAATCCGGAGGTGTACTATATGTAGCAGAAGTGTCTATGTGTAAAGTTATTTGAGAAGATACTCTCTCTCCCAAAAGGAGAAATAAAAATAAGAGTGTATGTATTGCCTTCATATTATGTTGTTTAAGTGTCATTCAAATAAAGTATACCAATAATTTATCTCACTATCATAATTTTTTTATACTGCACAAGACCTTTATCATCTGCTGCTTTTAATAAATAACCGCCATCAGGCAATCTTGAACCATCAATAATGAAAAGCGACTTGCCGGTAACGCTGAATGTATTTATTAATACGCCAGTTGTACTATATAAAGCTGCTGTTATTTTTCCTGTAAACCCTTTTACAGTCACCTGGATCAAACTGCTTGCAGGGTTAGGGTAAACATGAATATTGTCAGATGTTTCTTGCGCTTCCGAATTTTTATTATTGGATATATCTGCTGTAAAAGGCCTCAAAGCACTGCCATTACAGGAACTTTTTTTGTAGCACACTTCTCCATTTTCACTGGTGCCGTCATCCATTTTGCCAAACGAATAGAAATTTGAACATCCGTCTCTTACAGATGCCATTGCAGGAAAAACAGTGTTCTTTATAGAACGGTCGCTGTTGCTTATATACATTTCAGGTGACACTGCTGACACCTGAGAAATACCTGTATTATTATCATAGTCCAATGCAAACCTCTTTGAAAGTGCATTTATATTACAGAAGTCAAAAGAGTAACATACACAGGCTACCTGTTGCCATACTGTTTCAAAATTTGCACCGTCTGAATTATATCTTGCTGAAGGGAAACCTGTATATACGTAATTAAAATTTTGATAGCAAGAGCCCTCTGATTCGGCATTTACAAAATGAGGACTGGAAAAATCGTTTACGTATGACTGTGCCGGGTTGCCGAATGCCTGAGGAGCTCCTAATTGAAAACTCCTTGCCAATACAATCACATCAGATTTTCGCTGTTCAACATCTAATTCATCAAAACACAGCACCCAGTCATATTTATGTGCCTGGTCAATGCTGGCCACCCGTATTTTTTTACTGAAGCCGGTAACAGAATGCACCCACCACCAATACCAGGAGTGACTTAAATCGCCAATAGCATGGTCTGAAACCTGTACCTGTATCTTACTTATATTCCCTGATCGATAAAGAGCGCTCACTGCATAATGTCCTTCATCACCAATAGAAATATCAGGGCCACTAAAATTGCCTCCGGAAAACAAATCACTCCGAATGGCATCTAAAGTAATATTGCCATTAGTTAGTTGCCAGCTTTGTATAATGATATTTCCGTTTTTGCTGTAGGTTACTGCCAATTCGGTATTGTAGGGCATACCGGTAGATGAGCCATTATTTTTATAGGCGATTTTTACTCTATCAAAATAGTCTACTGGGTTGGTTTCTGTTCTTGAATCAACAAGTTGAGGAGCACCGGAAATATTGAAACTGTTTGAGAATGTAATCCATACTGCTCTATAAATATAAATTTGGGTATTGCCGCTACCCATATCTGCCCGGCAGGTTATAAACGCTACAAGATTGGAACCATTATATGTAAGCGCTACATCATCAGCATATAAATGAAGTGCCCCTGGTATAGCATTTTTATTGATTGGCCTGCTGCCAACATATTGGCCATTGTTATAATTGTAATGAAACTCAGGATTGGGCGCTGTGGCTGTAGATATCATTACCTGCACAGGTATGCCATTTGACAGCAGTAATGCATCTGTTTCAGTAGGCAATTCAAATGCAAAATAGCTATTGCCTATAGCAGTAATAAGGGTTGCATCCGGTGTTGTGGAATGTATTTGTGCATGGCTTGTTGAACCTGCCAATAAAAGAAAACAAGTGGTAAGAATTTTCAATTTACTTAAATTTGGATATGCAAAAACTAAAGCGGCAAAGCGGAAAAACGAGTTCAAAAGAGGGTTTTTTCTCATTAATTAAAGTTTACCTAAATATAAAATTATTTATCCCCTTTTCAAATAAACTTTTTGTTATCAGCATTAGCTTATTCTTATTGCCAGCACTCACCTTCTGCCAAAACTGCGACATTTTAACCCAAATCAATGGACGAAAAATCATAACCTGCCCGAATGAATGTACAGGGGTCACTTTTACTATTCCTAATATAAAAACTTCTAACGATTATAGAGTGTCGTCTATACCTTATAAGCCGTTTGCGTACACAACGCCAAACCATTTCACTGACATAGAGGATACTCGTACCGGCAGGTTCGGTAATATACATACTTTTTCTTTCCCTTTTTGCTTCTATGATTCAACATATAACAGTTTTGTACTTAGCCCATCTGGATTATTGACTTTTGAATCCGGCATAGCCCAATGCACTAATAACCCAGGTGCCCCATTTCAAATACCTTATGCCCTGCCCAGTTGCGATTTTGCCTGGTACTATCCCAAAGCATCAATATTTGGCTGTTATGCTGTATTAGATCCTTCAAGAGATTCTGTAAATAATATTTTTGGCAGCCCCCCGGAGAGAAAAATTGAATGGCGTGAGGAAGGTACTGCACCCTGCCGGAGGCTGATTGTAAGTTATTATAGAATTGGTTCGTTTCTAAATCAAAGTTGCAGTTTTAGCACGCCTACCACCTTTCAAATGGTATTGTATGAAAGCACCGGGCTTATAGATGTGTATATTGAAAACTATACCTGTATTAATACTTTTGATAACGGCAATGCTGTTTTAGGTATACAAAACTGGGCAAGGGATAAGGGCATTGCCGCACCGGGCAAAAATGCCACGGTATGGACAGCCAGGGAAGAAGCCTGGCGCTTTACTCCCAGTGGAGGCAACAGCCGTTTTGTGAGTTGCAGGCTGTTTACATTAAATGGAAGTTTTGTTGCTGACGCTGATACAGCTATTAATCCGGCAGACAGCAGCCTGCTCAAAGTAAGTTTTAATAATATATGCCCCGCTGCAGACACCACACAATATATTGTGCAGACGAGCTATATTGCCTGCCCCACCGGCAATACCATTACATCCTACGATACTATTACGGTTATTAAAAGACAACTTGATCCGGTTATTACCAACAACAATGGCACCCTTCAAACAGGCAGCTTTACTACTTACCAGTGGCTGCTCGATGGCAACCCGGTACCTAACGCCAGCGGGCAAACGCTTACTGCCACACAAAGCGGCTACTACCAGGTGGCAGTAACCGACAGCGCTGGTTGCAGGGATACTTCGCAGGCATATAACTATAATATAGTTCCTGTTACACTATCAGGGTTTTCCGCACATTTTGATGGTGTACATGCCAATATACTTAACTGGCAAACAGCCCAGGAAACCAACAGCAGCCACTTTACCGTACAAAGGACTTACAACTT
>Ga0209097_10003915_pt1 | contig 11224 bp, 9 predicted proteins | sample AD_UKC052_MetaG_FD_184419 | JGI IMG/M metagenome (GOLD analysis project Ga0209097, IMG submission 184419) | Active sludge microbial communities of municipal wastewater-treating anaerobic digesters from USA - AD_UKC052_MetaG (SPAdes) (version 2) | ecosystem: Engineered > Bioreactor > Anaerobic >... | reverse complement strand
TATACTCATTCAGGCCCGCGCCATTGCCCGCACGCTCGATCTCGATATGAAGATCGGCGACGTGGAGTTTCAGGGCGACGGCCGGAAATGTACCTTTTACTATACCGCCGACGGCCGGGTCGACTTTCGCGAACTGATTCGTCATTATGCCCGCGACTTCAAAGTAAAAATTGAAATGCGCCAGATCGGCGCCCGGCAGGAGTCGGCACGTATCGGCGGGCTTGGCAATTGCGGTCGCGAACTCTGCTGCTCTACCTGGCTCACGGAATTCAAAAGCGTGAATACGGCAGCCGCCCGATACCAGAACCTGGCCATCAACCAGACCAAACTGTCGGGTATGTGCGGCCGCCTGAAATGCTGCCTCAACTACGAACTGGATACGTACATCGATGCGCTGGAAGATTTTCCCGACCGTGCCGAACGCCTGAAAACCGGCGCCGGCCTGGCCATCCTGATCAAAACGGACGTGTTCAAGCGCCTGATGTACTATACCTATGCCGACGACCGCAGCAAATTCATTGCTGTTCACGTCGACCAGATCTGGGAGGCATTGGATATGCTGAAATCGGGTAAAGTGCCCGGCAGCCTCGAAGACATTCTGGCCATGGCGCCGCAAGTGGAATCGGATGAGCCGGATGAAGCTGAGCCCGATTTCGAAAACGTGCACGACGTGATCCAGCTGCCGCTCGAAAAGCGCAAAAAGAAAAAGAAGAAAAACAAGAGCAATCGCGACCGCTCTCAAACCGCCGCCGCAGCCGTAGAAAAGGCTGCCCAGCAGGACGATCTGTCGCAAAAGCAACCACCGCGCCGGGATGACCGCAACCGCCGTCCCGACAACCGGCAGCAGCAGCGCCCGCCACAGCAACAGCAGCAACAACAGCGTCCGCCGCAATCGCAACAGCCCAGAAAGGATGCTCCGCCGCCGCAGGCCAGAAAGGACGCCCCGCCGCAGGCGCCAAGACCTCCACAGGCGCCGCCGCCGGAAAATCGTCAGACGCCGCCGCCTCAACCACGCAAGGAAGGCGATCAACAACAACGCCCGCCTGCTGATGATAAAAACGCCGGCAAAGGAAATTTCAAAGGCAACAACCGCCGTCGCGACAAGCGGCCCCCTTTTAAAGGTGTGTAGTGTTTGGTGTTTAGTGTTTGGGGGAGCGTTGCCCTTGGTTAAGCAAATAGATTAGCCAAGGGCAACGCTCCCCCAAACACTAAACACCAAACACTACACACTAATCAGTTACCAGTACGCCGGCCGCTTCGAACGAAACCTCGCGTGTAGGCTGGGTGATAGCGTTGATTTCCTCTTTCGTTTTGCCGGCATCTTCCGCATAATGGCGCAACATTTCCACTGAAGTAGTTTCCACGTAGGCATAGCCGTCTACGACGACGTGTTTCCCGGCCAGGTCTTTCGGCATGAAGAAAGCGTAGTCCTTGAAGGTCACGCGCATCTCCGGCACACCTGCTTTGTCGGACACCAGGGTCATCCAGCATCCTTTTTTCTGACACACCTCGTTTACCTTACCTTTTACTTTGGCCGGCAGCGAGTCTACTTTGGCCATTTTCGGCATAAGGGCTTCGTAAGCCAGGGCGTTTTTGGCCTCCACTTTGGCTCCAAAGTTTTTAGGCGCTGCAGCCTGACTGGTTTCGCTTGTTTTCCGGGCACAGGAAGCGAGCAGCAAGGCAGCCCCTAACAGAGTGAAAACTTTTTTTAACATGGATTTAAATTTTTTTTAATTTATTGAAAATCAAAATGTTACCATAAGAAATGGGCGCTCAAAAGTACAAATTCCATTTCATCTGAATATGTATGGCACAATATTCGGATGGGGAAAATGTTCTTGCATCGATAATCCGCCTGAGATACTCCGATAAACCGTCTGAAACGATCCAGGAACCTCGTTCGAGTTTAATCATATTTCAAAAACGTACTGCTTGCACCCTTCTTTTTACCCGCACTTTTTTCATTGTAAAAAACAAAATCTGTCACTGACATGAAGGGTTATAATCTTGTTTCCCGTCTCCTTATCCCGGCTTTTTTGCTGGTGATCTTTTCATCCAATTTATCCGCTCAATGTATCAGCGGCAACTGCCAGACTGGCACCGGCACCTACCGGTATTCGGCTACTTCCAAGTACACCGGCCAGTTCCGCAGCGGTCTGCGCGAAGGCAGGGGCAAAATGACGCTGCCGAACGGCGCTTTCTATGAAGGCCAGTTTTCACACGGCAAAATCCAGGGCGAAGGCACCATGACCTATGCCAACGGCGATAAATATACCGGCGCCTGGACCAACGAACTGCCCAACGGTCAGGGCAAATACTTTTTCAAAACCCGCGAGCGCTACGAAGGCCATTTCTACAATGGCGAATTCGACGGGCAGGGTACCATGTACTACCCCGACGGCGCTTATTACACCGGCGCCTGGCAGAAAAACCGCAAACACGGCGCCGGCAAACTGGTGACGCCCAACGGCAAAACCACCCAGGGCACCTGGGCAAACGGCAAACCGACCACCACCTCTACCAGCGGTGGCGATTATGCCAACAAACCCAATTCCAACCAGCAAAAACCTTCCCAATCGGGCAGTACCGCTTCCACGAAACCTTCACAAGGCGCTCCGCCGCCCACCAAACCGGATGTGAGCGGTTTGCGCAACTGCGGCACCAGTTTCTGCCGCGTGGGCCGCGGATACTACGACTACCCCGACGGCTCCCGCTGGGTGGGCGAGTTCAAAGACGGCTATCCGAACGGTAAAGGCGTGTGCTACTATTCCAATGGCGACCGTTACGACGGCGAATGGGTGAACAACGCCCCGCACGGAGAAGGCATCATGTACTTCAGCACAGGACGCGTGTACGGCGCAGTATGGATGAACGGCTCGCCGATCAAGGAACTGGACTCCCGGGAAAACGTCCCTGCCGATCCGATCATGGTGGAGGCTACTAAAAGTGTAAAAATCTGGGCAGTGATCGTCGGCGTAGGCCGGTACAACTCCATGCCTTCGCTCAAATTCACCGATGACGACGCTTTCCGCATGTATTCCTTCCTGAAAAGCCCGGAAGGCGGCGCCTTGCCCGATAACCAGATCGCAATCCTGATCGACGAATCGGCCACCCGCGAAAACATCATCAAAACCATGCGCCAGTATTTCCTGAAGGCCGATGCCAACGACGTGGTGATGCTGTATTTCAGCGGCCATGGCCTCGAAGGCTGCTTCCTGCCGGTGGATTACGATGGCTACAATAATAAACTTCGCCACGAAGAGGTGAAACAAATCTTCAACGAAAGCAAGGCCAAACACAAACTGTGCATCGCTGACGCCTGCCACAGCGGCTCGCTCAATTACGGGGAAGGCCTGGCCGCCAAAGGCCCCGCGCCCGTTACCCTGCAACGCTACTACCAGGCATTCGAAGACGCCGACGGCGGGATCGCCCTGCTGATGTCGTCGAAAGCCGAAGAACTGTCGCTCGAAGACCACGGCCTGCGCCAGGGCGTGTTCACCTACTACGTGCTGCGCGGCCTGAAAGGCGCCGCCGACGGCAACGGCGACTACCTGATCACGATCAGGGAACTATATAGTTACGTGTATTCCAAAGTGCGGGAGTATACGGCGAATGTGCAGACGCCGGTGCTGACGGGAAGTTATGATGAGGCGATGCCGGTGGCATTTCGGAGGAATTGAGGGTGGAAACGGTTGAATTGTTAAAAAAAAGCGAGGTAGTTGTTCACTCAACTACCTCGCTTTTTTTTATTAAAATGAAAAAACTAATAATATTGGCAAACAATTCTACAGAAAAATTGTATTTTATCTGTATTTTTGCTTTTAAATTCCAAATTCGATCATAAAATATGATTATTGAGTTTGCCGCTACAAATTTTCGCTCCATAAACGAGCGTGCAGTTCTTGATTTTAGACTCTCTGGGCAAGTGGGCAAAAAAGAACTCTCTGATAATTTGATTTTTCATTCGGAAAAAAGTCATGGAGACCCTCTTCTCAGGACGGCCTTGATTTACGGAGCCAACGCATCTGGTAAAAGCAATTTGCTGAAGGCTTTACTAGGACTGGAATACATGGTAATAAATTCGCACAAATGGACTTTGGATAGTCGTATACCTACATATGAACCTTTCAAATTAAAAGTTGATAGTTTAAAAAAATCATCAATATTAGAAGTGGATTTTATTGCTGCAAACGACATACGATATATTTACAAAGTGGAATATGATTTTGACAGTATCATTTCTGAAGAGTTATACATGTTTGGGCATAAACAGCAGAGAACACAGGAATCGCTCATTTTCTCCCGAAAAAAAAACCTCAAGATTACATTCGGCGCAGATTACAGAGGGCGTCGGAGTTTCTCACTTTTGAAAAATCAATTATTGCTTTCAAGAGCGGCTATTGAAGACATCCCAATATTAGTAGAACCATATAGATTTTTTTCAACCTACCTTTTAAATACGGTAGCAACCAATTCTGCTTTTGACGAGCTAACCCTGATAAATGCAGCAAAAATTTTTGATGGTAAAGACGAAAAAGATATTTTGTACCAGGCTGCGTTGGTGTCAATGATTAAAGCAGCAGACGTAGGAATATCTGATATTTATATCAAACAAGTTGATGAAAGTGAGTTTCGCTTTCCAGAGGCTATACCCGAAGAAGATCGTCAAAAACTTATTGAACGCTATCAACGCAGAATCAAGACTTCACATCCTGTGTATGAAAATGGTGTATACCTAAGAGAGGAGGAATTTGACCTTTCTGAGGAATCTTTGGGTACTAGGAAATTTTTGGGGATGGCAACTTTTATTATCGATGCTTTACAAAATGGAATGGTAATAGTTGTTGACGAGTTAGACAAAAGTCTCCATCCATTGTTGAGCAGAATGCTGATTCGTATTTTTCAGAATCCTGAAATGAATACAAAAAACGCTCAACTAATATTTTCGACACACGACGTCTCTCTTATGGATAAGGAAATCCTTCGACGTGATCAGATATACCTCATAGACAAAGAGTTAGATGGAGAGACAATTGTAGGGCGGCTTTCAAATATATCTGGGATCTCTAAAGTCGTCGCGTGGCAAAAATGGTACATGGCAGGGATGTTGCGAGGTGTTCCGGGTATCAATGACTATCAGATTGATATGAAATTTACTCCACAAAATTTTGAACATGCTTGAAGTTACCCCTTATATTAGATTTGTTTGCGAGGGTGGCGAAACAGAACCAAATTATTTCAACGGCTGGCTGGCGGCAAAAGGTTTCAAAATTCCCAATGCTGCATACAAGCCCAAGAATCATTCCCCTATCGGAATTGCCAAAGAGGCCATTGCCCGTTGGAAAGAGGCCAAGAGTCTACGAATTCCTGAAGAAAAGGTATTTGTATATGCAGTTTTTGATCGTGACGGCCATGATGGCATCCCGGATGCCTTTGAAATGCTGAGAAATACTCCTGTTAAAGTACTTTTCTCAAACGTATGTTTTGAATTTTGGGTTTTATTGCACTTTGAGAAGAGTAACCGTGCATTTGAGAACTGTGATTCTATTGTAGCATGGATCAGGCGTAACCATGATCCGGATTACGCAAAGTCAAGAGACCATTATAATCGATTAAAGGATCGCATACCCACCGCTATTTCTAATGCTAAATGGTTGGTTGAAAACCATTGGAGGTATGAAGAAAGTCGGGCATGGGAGAAGAACCCATGCACCTATGTTTATGAAGTTATGGAAGAAACCTTTAAAAGGTAAAAACTCACCCCTTCAACTGCCGTATCAACTCCTCCGCCACCCCCATATTCGTAGTCGACGACACCCGCGCGCGTTTCATCACCCCATCCACTTCACACGCCGCATAAGCATGGTAATTTCCTGTCGCGTCGCGTTCGCAGTGCACGCCCAGGGGAAGTTGGCAGCCGCCGCTCATGAGTTGCAGCACCCTGCGTTCCACGTTGGTGCAGGCGGAAATGTCGGAGTGGTGCAATTGTTTCAGGATCAGGCGTGTAGCGGTATCGTCGCGGTTGGTTTGCCAGGCCAGTACGCCCTGGGCAGGCGCGGGTACGAATTCCCGCGGATTCAGTTCCACGAGCAGCAGGTCCGAGATATCGAGGCCGAGGCGGCTCACGCCGGCAGCGGCCAGGAAAATGGCGTCGAAATCGCCGGCGCGCAGTTTGTCGAGACGTGTAGGCACGTTGCCACGAATGTCTTTGAGTTGCACGTCTGGCCGGAAATCGAGCAGTTGCGCTTTGCGGCGGTTGGCGGAAGTTCCGACCACAGCGCCTTGTTTCAGTTTAAATACCTGTGAAGGATCGACCGCCTCCCTGCGTACCAGCAACCAGTCGGCCGGATTGTCGCGGTAGGAAACGGCAGTGATCACCAGGCCCTCGGGCGGCATGGTCGGCAGGTCTTTCATGGAATGAACCGCCAGATCGACATCGCCGCGCAGGAGGGCGTCCTCGATTTCCTTGGTGAAAAAACCTTTGCCTTCGAGTTTGTCGAAACTCAGGTGCTGCACAAGGTCGCCCTGGGTTTTGATAATGACCAGTTCGCTGGCCACACCGATGCGGGCGAGTTCCGACTGGGTGAAATGCGCCTGCCAGAGGGCAAGTTTGCTGCCACGGGTACCAATTCTAAGCATAGCGCAAAAGTAGGGTGCAAATGCCGTTTTTTTGCCATTAATTTGCAGCAAACATGCGCAAAACATAACCTCCTTACGCCTATGACGTCGACGAATCGTACCCTGATCTGGTTGCTGGGCGCAGCCCTGCTGATAGCGACTTTCTACTATTTTGCCGACATACTGTCCTACATCCTGCTGGCTTGGGTATTTTCCATGCTGGGCCGGCCGCTGATGATCTTTTTTCAGAAAAGGGTTCGGATCGGGCGTTTCCGGGCAGGCCCCACGACGGCGGCCCTGCTGACGATTGTTACCTTTTATGGCATACTTGTCGGTTTGCTGTTTTTGTTTGTGCCGACCATCGTGGCACAGGCGCGCAACCTTTCCACGGTCGATTACCAGGCACTGGGCGAAAAACTCAAAATCCCGTTTGCCAACCTGGATGCACAAATGCACCAACTGGGCCTGCTGTCAACCGATCAGTCGCTGGCAACCAAAACCCAGGAAATGCTCAGTACCTGGTTCCGGCCGGCGCTGGTGGGCAGTTTTGTAGGTGGATTTGTAGGTGTTGCGGGCAATATTCTGGTGACCTTTATCTCCGTCACGTTTATCATGTTCTTTTTTTTACAGGAAAACCACCTGTTTCTGAACATTTTGAACTCATTCGTACCCAACGAGCAGGAGCCGAAGGTGCGCCATGCCGTACAGGAAAGCAGTTCGGTGCTCACCAGTTATTTCGGGGGACTGTTGAACCAACTGGTGGTTTTTTCAGTCATCGTGGCGGCACTGCTCTGGATTTTAGGGATCGACAACGCCCTGCTGATCGGGGCATTCGGGGGCATATTTAATATTGTCCCGTATGTGGGACCCATTCTGGGAATGATTTTCGGCGTTTTTATCACCCTTTCTTCGCACCTCGACGCCGAATTTGCCGTGCTGATGCCCATGTTACTGAAAGTGCTGGTGGCATTCGGTATCACGCAGACCATCGATAACAACTTCACGGGGCCCATGATCCTGTCGAAAAGTGTACAGGCACACCCGCTGGAGATTTTTATTGTAACACTGGTGGCCGCCAAACTCGGCGGTGTCATCGGGATGGTCATCGGAATTCCCGTTTATACGGTGCTGCGGGTAGTAGCGCGCATTTTCTTCGGCCAGTTTAAAGTGGTGCAACGCCTCACGGAAGGCCTAATAGAAGAGGAGCCGGAGCCCCAAAAAGTAGAAGTCATTTTAACGAAAGAAAAGAAAAGCAAATAAATCTTCGGCTTTCTTCTCTTCTCACTTGGACAATTCGAAGAGTAGCCTTACTTTTGCCGCCCGTTTGAAAAATTGAAGTGCCCATGAACGCTCTTGCTCCATATTCTATCCCTATTCAGGGGCTGAAAGTAGGCATGCATCATTATCAGTTTGAGGTCGATGACGAATTTTTCTCCCTGTTCGAGGATTCTCCCCTGCAGGATGGAAAAATGAAATTCGAAATCGATTTTGACAAACGGGCCGATATGCTGCTCATAGATTTCCGTCTGGAAGGCAGTGTGCGGGCGGAATGTGACCGCTGTACGGCTATGATCGACCTGCCGCTTCAGGATGAAAGGCAACTGATCGTGAAGTATGGGGAAGATGAAGGCGAAGAAGAAGACGAAGTTGTATTCATCAGCCGCGAAGCATCCGATTTTAACCTGGCGCAATACCTCTACGAATTTTCCGTATTGGCCCTGCCCATCAGAAATGCATACGATTGCCAGAACACACCAACGCCTCCCTGTAATTTCGAGGTGCTGGATTTTCTGGAAAAAGAAGAAAAAGAATCGGAAGCGCGCAAATCCGGCACCATCTGGGATGCGCTCAAAGATTTAAATAAAGACAACTAATTCAATATCAATAGTAGTGGTGTTCCAAAACAGGCCACCTCGATAAAATCTGGATAAGTCATGCCAAATCCTAAATGGCGGCACTCCAAGCGCCGCAAGCGCGCTCGCCGCACACACTACAAAACGGAAGCTCCGCAAGTAGCCACCTGTAAAACAACAGGTGAGAAGCATCTTTTGCACCATGCTTACACTTTTGAAGGTGATCTGTACTACCGTGGCCAGGTATTAATACCGGGTAGAGGGAATACGGCGACTGCAGAGGCGTAGTAACTTTTGTGCCGGTTTTTTTGAGGAGGCTCCAATCCTGCGTGTCAGGGTGCTATGGGGCTTTTTCTATTTGTGCAAAGTAGTGTTTGGTGTATCGTGTTTGGTGTTTGGGGCGCATTGCTCCAAATATTTTGCCGAACATATGCTTTTGGGGCTTTACCCGTTTTGAAGCAATGCGCCCCAAACACCAAACACAATACACGAAATACAAAGTATGAAGCAAATCATCAACACTCCTCAGGCCCCGCTACCCATCGGGCCGTACAACCAGGCCGTCGCATGCAACGGACTCCTGTACGTTTCGGGCCAGATTGCGATCGATCCCGCTACCGGCGACCTCGTACTCGACAACATCGAGGCGGAAACGCACCGTGTACTGCAAAATCTGCATGCTATCCTCGAAGCAGGCGGCAGCAGCCTGCAAAAAGTATTGAAAGCCACGGTTTTTGTGAAGGACATGGAACTTTTCAGCCGGGTCAATGCTGTTTATGGGGAGTATTTCAAACCGGAATTCGCACCGGCCAGAGAAACGGTGCAGGTATCGGCCCTGCCCAAGTTTGTGAATATCGAGATTTCTGTCATTGCCAGCGTTTAAAGTGTGTTTAGGGTTTGGTGTTTCGTGTTTGGGGCGCATTGCTCAAAATATCCGTAAATGATTTGGGCAATGCGCCCCAAACACGAAACACGAAACACCAGACACCCAAAAAAACTTTTTCATGAAAAACGTCCTTTCCTGCATCCAGCCTACCGGCGACCTCCACATCGGCAATTACTTTGGCGCTGTGCAAAACTGGGTGCGCCTGCAAGACACGTACAAATGCACTTATGGTGTGGTGGACTACCATTCCATGACCATGCCCTATAACCCGGCTGATTTGCGTGAAAATACCTGGAAAATGGTGTTTTATCTGTTGGCCTGCGGCATCAAACCCGAAAACCTGTTCATCCAGAGTCTCGTGCCCGAGCACGTGGAACTGAACTGGGTGCTGGGTTGCGTGACTTCCTACGGCGAATTGCAACGCATGACGCAGTTCAAGGACAAAAGCGACCAGTTGAAAGAAAAGGACAAGGATGCATTCATCAGCCAGGGGCTGTTTGCGTACCCGGTTTTGCAGGCAGCCGACATCCTGATCTACCACGCCGATTACGTGCCGGTCGGAAAAGACCAGGAACAGCACCTCGAACTGTCGCGCAACATCGCGCAGCGGTTCAACAACCAGTTTGGCAACGGTAAGGAATATTTTGTACACCCGGAACCCCTGTTCACGGAAACGCCGAAGATCCTTTCGCCAGCCGATCCGAACCGTAAAATGAGCAAAAGCCTCGGTGAAAAGCACTATATCAACCTTTTTTCCGAAGAAGAACGCATCCGCAAACAGGTAAAAACTGCCGTAACCGATACAGGCGATACGCCGGCCGGTGAAATGAGCGCAGGTGTAAAAAACCTGTTCGAACTCCTACGCGCAACTGAAAATATGGACGCGCACAACAGCCTGATGGCCGACTACCAGGCCGGCGCCCTGCGCTACAGCGCCCTGAAAGAGGCGGCTGCCGATTCGCTCGTAGCCCTCATCAACCCGTTCCGCGAAAGCCTGTCCGAACTGTATGCCAGTGAAAAGGCTATTCAGGAGGAAATTCGTGCCAGCAGCGCCGTTATTCGCCGGCGCGCCCAGCAAACGATGCGGGAAGTGCGGGAATTGGTGGGACTCTGTTGAGTCCGTTATTAGTTAATGGTTATTAGTTATTAGTGGTGGTAGGGGACCATCTGCACAAATGCCCGGCTGCTTTTTCGAGTGACCGGGCATTTGTGCAGATGGTCCCCTACCACCACTAATAACTAATAACCGATAACCAATAACCAACCGATAACTGATAACAAATTGCCAAACCCCGACATACCCACCCTTCCACATAGGGGAATCGGTTACTTTCGCGGTCCCATTGTGAAAATCATCATCACGATACGTAACCAATTCAACTTTCCCGCTTTCATGTCAAAAAGATTGACTTCCTTACTGTGTGCATTGTGCTGCTTTGGTATGCTCAGTGCACAATCCCTGTGGTCGGACGCTTCAGAGCACGCTACAACGATCACCGGGCCCCGCTACATTATTCCACAATCATACCGCATGCTGCATTTGCAGGTGGACGGTATGCAGGCGCTGCTTGCATCTGTGCACGAACAGGCGCCCGGTATCGCTCCGGCAACCATTGCCCTGCCGATGCCCGACGGAACCAGCAAGCGCTTCCTGGTGTACGAAACCCCGCTTATGGCGCCTGCTTTGCAGGCAAACTACCCTCAAATCCGCTGTTACACGGGAGTCGGCATCGACGACCCGTCGGCCAGCCTGAAATGCGACCTGACGCCCTGGGGCTTTCACGCCATGATTCGTTCACACCGGGAAAGCACCATTTTTATCGATCCCTACGCACAGGGCAACCGGGAATACTATATTTCCTATTTT
>Ga0209097_10003913_pt1 | contig 11226 bp, 4 predicted proteins | sample AD_UKC052_MetaG_FD_184419 | JGI IMG/M metagenome (GOLD analysis project Ga0209097, IMG submission 184419) | Active sludge microbial communities of municipal wastewater-treating anaerobic digesters from USA - AD_UKC052_MetaG (SPAdes) (version 2) | ecosystem: Engineered > Bioreactor > Anaerobic >... | reverse complement strand
GATCACGCAGTTCGCTAGCGGTGCTGGCTTCTCGATTTTTTGAGTCAGCTAAGTCTGCTTCTAGGCTCTTAGATCGCCTTTCACTGTCAGCCAACTTTTGTTGTGCAATCTTCTCGCTTAACTGAACTTCGAGCATTTTTGTGCGCAATAATAAATTATCAGCATAAATAAGCAGTAATGCAATCGCAAGAACAAACGCAAATACTGCCAATACGAACGAAGCAAAATAAGCACGTTCTCGTCTATTCACCCGACTTAGACTGCGACTCACAAAGTCGCGCTCTTCTGGAGAAATTCTTTCTCGTTGATCTAGATAGGCTTGCGCGTCTGCCAACATCCAACCTGATAGCAGCAGCTTCGCATCGCGGCGTGCTGGGCTGTTCTCATTGCTGGATTTCCACTTTTCAAAAGCAGTGTCAAACCAGGTCGTGGTTAACTGCTTTTCAAGCCAAGTTAAGTTAAATACCTTCTGGACGATAAGGCATAGGGGGGCCAGTATTCCTTTTTCATTGTGACAAAGGCCCAGCAAACCTAGCTCTTGCTGCAATGGACTATTCAGATCAATCGCAATCGACTCACCGCCGAGTACTCGTCGATATAGTCGCAGCGCTAGCTGGATTTGGGTGTCGCTTCCTGGGGTTCGACCAAGGACGCGAATGCGCTCTTTGGCGGACTCCAGAAAGTCATCGCTGATGCGTCCTGGGTCTAAGTATAGCTGCTGGACCAGGTCATCAACGACGGCACCTGCGGTCCCCTCCTGCAGATGGGACTGCGTCTTTAGCTCGTACACCAAGCGATGGGTCAGGTGTGGCTGACCTGCGGTCCAGCGATAGACGGCTTTTAGCAGAGCATCAGGGTCTGACGATTTATCAAGAGCGGGCCGGAAGATCAGAATTTCCTTCTCGGTAAAGCGCCGCAGGTAGATGCGCTCAAAGTCTTTGATTAAGTTTCCAAAGGCAGACCCGCCGGTCTGTCCCAGTAGCTGACCACTAGTCTGAAACACACCAAAGAAGGCGATGGCGACTGAAAACTTGCCACTCTGCGGTGGAAGTGTGGCCGTGAACTCATGCAAGGCTTCAGAGAAGGCATCTAGCTTCAGGCTAGGACTTAGCAGGCAGTCTACTTCATCAAACAGCAGCACCAGTTCATGCTTGGCTTGGCTGGCAGCAGTGCGCAGAAAATCAAGCCACAAGGCTCGATAGTCCTCGCCTTGGTGCTGCTGCCACAGTGCCCGATACTGTGCTGGTTGCCACTTTAGGTCATCGGCTAGGAACTTGGTTAGCTGCTGGAACCACTCACGCGGAGAAGTCGTGGGCAGCAGGGTTAGATCAAGCAGGCTGCAAGTGATACCGCGCTTTTTTAGCTCTCGTGCGGTGCGACCAGCCAAGCTGGACTTTCCAGCCTGCCGCGATGCGGTCACAATGCAGTGAACGCCGTTTATCAGCTGATCGCGTAGTTTGGTATCAGCCGGGCGCTCGATATAAAGTGCCGTCTCGCGCAGCATCCCGTAGGGCTGCAGGCTTATCATTGAATCAGTGCTAGCCATTGGTCTACAACCGCCGCAAAAGCTGTAGATATAGTGGGCATCGAATCTTGACGGCGTTCGATTGATAAAAAGTGATGCCCCAGTCTAGCAAGTTCCGATCGATATATTTCGTATCTTCCTTTACAGCGCCGTCGTATACGTTACGCAAGTACTTAATATGTTCCGCACCGATCACTTGCCGTAAAGCTGTGAAGTAATGCCTAAATAGCTCGCCACCATCACTACATGTCACCGCCTCTTCTAATAGCTCAGCCCAGCTGCGGTTCTGACATTGCGCTGCAGCATAAAATGCTACTTTGTTCAAGTATGGATTCCCACCGATAAGCTGCCAAAGGACTTCTCGGCTAATGCCTTCTTGAATTCGCTGTTCTTGCTGATAGAGCCTCGCTGATTCCAGTACCTGTTCTCGGGTTAGGTCAGAGATTTGCTCTATGTTTCCAAGCGCCCATGTGGACTGATAGATAGGACTGCTATTAAGCGCAGGCATCAAAAGCAGCACAAATACCCCAGGGGTTGCTTGCAGCAGCGCTCGCAAGGGAGCAAACAAGCCCTGTGCAGCGGAGGTGTGCTCCAGCTGCTGCAGGCTGTCCAGAATCAAGACCAGTGTCGTTGCCGCGTGCTCGGGACGTTGCTTCCAGACCCGGATGGCGTCCCATACTTCATTCATGCCAGTGGGCTCTGGCGCTAAAGCGCTGGACTCTTCGGGGTCAAGTCGTAGCTGCTTTTGCAGCTCTGCCGATAAGGTCTTTAGCAGCCGCTTCAGATCGCCAGTCTGCATGGGACTCCAGGTGCCGAAGTCAACCTCTAGCACGCGAATGCTGGGATCGTCCTTGAGCCGATTGACCAGCCACTTGCGCCACCAGGACTTTCCTTGGCGCATCGGGCTGACGAGCCGCAGTGCGAAGGAGGTGCGCAGGCCGTCAAGTAACTTGGCTGCCAAGCGTTGGTTGTGGATGTGCGTCGTCTGATCAAAGGGCGCGTCTGGATGCAGCTTTACCCAGTCGAGGTCTGGGAGCGCGATAGGCGCGTGAGCTTGCGTGCTGGCTGCGCGGTCGATGTAGCCCGGGTCTTGATGTCGAAGCCACCGCTCCAGCTTGGCCCTCACTTCGGCTTCGCCGTGCGCCTGCACCACCTGGCTTATTCGCGCCAAGCTGGTCTCCTTTGGGGAAAACGCCGCGTACTCCTTGGGGAAGTAAGCTAGGCAGAACAGGTCTACTTCTACTCGGTCTGAAAAACTACGGTCGATGTCTCCTGCCGCAGCGTGTGCAGAGTCAGCCATGTAACCATCGTATGCCAGCCGCGCGTGCGAAAACAACAGCGGGCGCAAGCTAGCTCGTTGCCATCCTGAAGCGCAGCAAGGTCCGCTGAAGTCTTCGGGCCGGGAGAACATAGGCTGCGTTCCTATGTCTGATGTAGGAGGTGATTCACTACATTGCCGCCGTCCAAGATCCATAAAGGAGTGCGCTCAGTTGACACGCCGCGCGCGCATGCGCCAGCATGCTCTAATGGGCAAAGTAGGTGCATCGACCAGAGAGCAGACCTCTGGGCCACTCCAGGCCAGTCGCGAGGCTGGCATCCTGAAGTGGTCAGAACTAACAGTGGGCCAGAAGCAAGCGGCACGTCAGGCACTGGCTCTGCTTGCCAGTATGGCGGTCTTGCCTGCGCACGACCTAAACCGTCTGCACACACTGGTTCCCATCGAGCCCGCGCGCTATAACTGCGTACTACTACTTGAAGCGGGGCGGGGCGCAGGAAAGACCGCCCTTTTGCTTTCGCTGTTGGATGCGCTGCAGTCTTACAAAAGTCCACGCTTCACACGGGGCAACACAGCGGAGCCATGCCGGGACTGGCAGATTGAAGTAGGTAGTGCATTGGGAGATGCGCGGGTGATTCCCATCGCACTAGTGGACATGGTGCCGCTGCCTCCCAATACCAACTTTCTGCTGCACATCGTCAGCTGCATGGAAGCCGTGGTGCGCGAGGTTGAGTCGAAGCACCCCGACCAGCACGGCGAGGACAAGCCGCGTCCACCCTGGCTATCTGAGGACGCAAAAGAGCTTCGATGCCGCGAGATGTGGCGCAGCCTTGCCTCCTCAATCGTCGAGGGTTGGGATGCAACGCGGGGGCGACTGCAGGGCAACCCAGACCTGGAAAGCTATACCAGCGAGCAGATGGCAGCAGAGGAACAGCGACACCGGCTGCCCCTGGCCATTGACGCATTCCTAGATGCGCTGAAGAAAGACTACGTAGTCGCAACCAAGTTCCAAAACCCCGACACAAGGAACCCTGAGGAGCCAAGCCTGCTGTTCCTGCTCGCTGTGGATGATGCCGACTTGGCGCCTGAGCGAACCCGGGCGCTTCTAGATGCGCTGCGTCTGTTTGGACACCATCGCTTGGCGTTTATCCTGACCGGGGAAAGCCGCCAGCTCTTGCAGGCGCTAGAAGGCGTGTGCATGGACCTCATGTGTGGCCCAGTCAAGCCCGGCATGTTGCCGTCAGCGGATGTAACCGCTCGCTGGAGTGCTAGCGTGCAGCTTGCGCGACAGGTCTACGACAAGCTGATTCCAGCACCACACCGCTGCGAGATTCCGCAGATGTCAGGCGAAGAGCGGCTGAAGTTTTCCCTGCTGCAGGAGAAGACAGAGGCCACTGCGTCATTGCCATCAGCATCACTACATGATCTTCTCAGAAAGCACAGCCAGGCAGCAAGGTCGGAGCTTGCGGAGGCATTGCAACTTCTGCCTTGGCTATGCGACGCACTGCCCAGTACACCGCGCGCACTAGCGCACTGGCTTCTTCTTCTGCAGCGCCATCACATGAAGGCTGACGCTGCCAGCAGCTCGACTGGGGCATCGACTGCAGAAGATTCCGATCGTTCTCAGCACGCTGCACAAAAAGTACTGCACGCGCTGGTTCACGAGCTATGGATCCAATCAACCAAAGCGCGCGGCCTTATCGATGCAGAAAAAAATCTGGGTACGATGGAGCTAAGCAGCTACGACCAAACGCTGCGCTGCGATGTCAGTACTACATTAGCCGAGCAACCGCTGGTGCGAAGACAGCAGGGCACGGCTTCACTCTTAAAGACTAGCCGAAGCAGTCAGAACAACCTCACAGCGGGCCAAGTTTCCATGTGGGCGGCTCGGATCTCGTTCGTAATGTTCACTGCTGAGCTAGCGCCAAACTACCTGCGCAGCGATGAAGGAAGCGCCGCTGCTGCCATGTGTCTTGGCTGCATTCTGGGTTATGAGGCAGGCGAAAACGGGCTGATAGTCACGCCTTCCCTACATACAGGCCTAACGCCGCTGCTGGCGGGAACAGAGCTTCGTCTAAGCCAAGGCGCCAGCCTGAATGCCGAATTGGCAAGGCCCCTGCAACTGGGCTGGCCGCTGCCTGAGTCCCTGGCACTGCCGCAGCTACTGTGGCTACTTTTGCAGTGGCAGCGAAAAGCAGATCGTGAAAATCTAAGTCCTGATCAGGCGCTGGAGCCATTTTTAGCTGCAGTCTGTACACTTGCAGCTCGGTCTTCCGCATATGAGGGACTAGACGATGCTGGAATTCAGGGGCTGCCCCTTGTCTACAGAAAAATCGGCAGGATCGCCCACGCAAGGGAAGGCGTAGTTCCTGAGTCCCTGCGCACCTGGGCATATGGTCGGGCGGCACTTTTGTCTGCGCCCGAAAGCGGTCTGACAGCAGAGTGTGCGAATCAACTGCTGGGAGCCTTGCAGCAGGCGATAGGTCCCGATCTGTGGGCGGTTGCGCGTGAAGATCTCCGACAGTCCCGTCGGCAGCGCATCATCCAAGGAATGCAGCGCAGCGCGCCCACTGAAGTGCAGGCCAATCAGCTGTGTGTCCAAATCGACAGCGTGTATGGGCAGTATCACTGGGCACTTACGATCGAGCGGAACCTTGCGGACGAAGCTGCTGCACTACTTCTGCAAGTACCGCTGCGGGTTGCACCGCAGGCTATGCGGCTTCTAGAGAGAGCATCTGTGAAGTGGTTGCAGGAGTTAGGAAACCTAGTCACCCAAAAGCGGGAGAGAACCGACTTTACAGTCACGCATTTTCTAACCGAGCTGATGGCATCGACCACAAAAGCAGACGCATACGGGTTCAGCGTATCTCTGCCATCACAGTCTCCTGCACTTACTTCTGAAGCAACACCTCAGAGCAGCAGCAAACGTGCGGAATATGTTGGGCAGGAGCTAATTTCTCGCATGCCCGGCCCCTTGTTTTCATGTGTGGCACTTAGTGCTCGCCTCCCATTTTTTGATTCGTCTCTGCGCCAAGGTGAATCCGGGACCGAATTACAGCAAGTTGTGAGGCAACTGTACTGGGACCAGATGTCCTCTAAACAGGAAGGCCTGCCTCTCTTCCCCTTTGCCGACTGGCCAGCATCTGCGACCTGCATACCTTTGCAAGGCTTGATGATGATGATGCCGTGGCCAGGTCCGCGCTGGCGTACGTACCAAGGCGCAGGCCGAGCTGCCGCGCACTGGAACCAAGTCCTCGCCGCGGTGGGTACCAATCCGTCGATTCCTCGCTCGGATGCAACCATTGAGGCTCTTGCGTACTTCCATCTGTGTCTATGCTTCGCCGTCTTGAAGGACGCCGCGCTGCTGCCTGTATTTCCTGACAAGCCGCCATCTGAGCAGGCCTGGGTCGAGCTATTTCGCTCTGAAAGCCTTCAGCTTCCGACTGAAGCAGCGTCGAAGACACAACCCAGCTTAGAAGCCGCAGCACACACTGAATTTTGGAACAACCTTCCACTGATGATGGCACCTGAGTCCGGTCTTCCTATGCGGGCGGTTCGCGCCATCATGCGCTTTTACTCGCCACCCGAGGGTATGTCTGAGAAAGTAGTCAAGTTGCTCGTGGCGGTCGATGCCGTCCGTGTTGAGCGCATGGAGCGAGTTGCTACGCAGACCTCGTCATTTAGTGATGGCAACTCGATGGGTCAGGCGCTGGCCGCGCTTGTCGATTCAGCAGCCCGCAATATCGAGCATCCGTACTCGACTCTACTCAGTGGGCTAAAACGTAACCGAGGCCAGTTGGCCTCCTCTTCAGGGCGCTGATACAGACTTCTAAGTCTGGTCACCATAATGCACCCAGCCATTCCATTTTTGGCACTGCAGGCAGAAGCCAAAGCGCTGCCATTTGCCACGGCGGCTCCAGCTTGTCAGCAGCTAACGAAGCTGAGTCGTTCGGCTCCAGGAGTCCCCAGCGGCCAGACGCGAGCACTGGCTGCTGAGCTTGACTCTATCCTGACCCCGCGTAGCGCCGGAATGTCACTTGATGGACTACGTAACCTTCGTGATTACGTCTGGTTTCCCGATGTTCCTGTAGGCGCCACGGACGACCCCTCTTTTGCTGCACGCACAATTCCGCTGGCCGACTACGCCAGTCACTTGGCTGCGACCTACCTGGAATATGCAGGCGACCGAGTCCGCTTGCGGTTTGATGAGAATCCCGCGCAACATGCTCAGCACTGGCGATGGCTGACGCTATATCTACCGCAGGACTTCCTAATTGCTGCGCGGGTGGCGCCTCTTGGAAGTGCAGAGCCGCCATCAGATCATGTGCAGCTCGTAAGTCATCAACTTGCGCAAGTGCTTGGCCGTGGCTGCGCAGAGACCCACCTGCATCTTGGGGCGTCGGTTCCGTTTGACTATATCTGGGCAGCTTTGATGCGCGCACTTGCGGGTGATGGGACATTCTCCCTTGCAGGGCTGAAGCCTCCTGTTTTGAAGGGCAGCGTGAAGCAGCTAGAGCTGTGGCTACAAGCTGCAGCAATCTCTCGACTGATCTTAGCCCGCTTTGTATTGCGCCAGGAGGCGCAGACGTGGACGAAGCCCTTTTCAGAGTTTGTCTCCTCCGTAGAAAACTCTCCCTTGCGTCGCATGTGCAGGCAGCTGCCAGCGCCTCCTCGGTTCAGTACGCAGGAGAAACTGGACCCGCCAGACGTGTTTTGGGGACTGTGCACAGCAGCGCTGGCATTTCCCGACCACCAGCAGGCCACTCCCATCTTCGGCCTTCGCTCGCGCTGGCAGTCCTTGTACCGGCGGCTATTGGGAATGCACGTTCCTGGACTAAAGCCTCCAGCGCATGACCCGCTAGAGGCACTGCTACATCCCCAAAGTGGCGTCGCATCAGCAGAGACCCGCTTCGTCTGTCGTGGGCTGCGCTACTGTCAAAGCCTGCACGGCAGAAGCGACTCGCTGTTCGCGCGACGCTTCTTTCAGTATCTGCGCTTCCGAATCCAGCTTTATCGTGACCTGATCCAGGCCCCAGGGACTGCAGGCTTAGACTGGTTTTCGCGTTTTCAACGGCGGGTTTCACCGCTACGCAGACCACTGGACACCAGGCTCTTAGAAATCGCGATGAAAGTTGAGTCCCAGGATCTTTGCTTGCAGTCCATCGAGCTAAGACAAACTCCCGAGACGTCTTGGCCCCAGGTCCGCAAGCAAGTCCGCGACATCGCACGTGCTGCGCACAAATTCCTTCCAGCAGAGCCCGTGCTGCGCCCCGAAGTGGGCCTAGTCCTACACTTTGTGAAAGAGCGACTGCGAACTGAAAGTAGCCTGCATGCCGATCCGGGCACGATCTTGTATGGATCCCGACACGGGACTTGGTTTGCGCAGCGCAAAAGTGAGGCAAGTGCCATTGCAGCTGCACTACGGAATCAACCAGAGCTTCTCCTAGTGCTACGCGGGCTAGATGTTGCTAACACAGAGCTGTCGCAGCCCACCTGGGTGCTGTTGCCGTTGTGGCAGCGGGTTCGCAGTGAGGCCAAGCGAGCCGCAGCGTACCTGGCCGTTCATCGTCCACGATGGCAGGTCCCACCGCTGCGCACCACGGTTCATGCAGGCGAAGACTTCGTGCGCTTGGTAGAGGGTCTGCGCCGCATCCACGAGGCAGTGGAGTCGGGTTTGGTTCGTCTTGGAGACCGCCTTGGACATGCGCTGGCACTGGGCAGAGCTCCCGCGCAGTGGGCCAAGGAAAACCCATATACAGCGCAGCCGATCGAGGACCGACTGGATGACCTGCTTTGGGAGTTAGAGCGCTACCAAAAAGGACAGCTTGCAACAACCCAAAGCCGCTGTGAGTTCGTCCGCGCCGAAATCTGCCGATTAGCACGGGTGCAGTACGGCGCAGACAGTGGCACCCCGGAAGATCATATTATTGCGCGAACATTACGTTGGAACCAGAATGAACTTCGCCGCATTGGATATCCGCGATGCAATGCAAATATAAATCGCTACTATCCAAATAGTAATGCGCAGCGTATCTGGCAGCGATATCTATGCGATCGTGGTGTTTTTGTACGCGGTCAGCAGGCCATTCCAATTTCATGCGAGCCAGCAGAAGTTGCAGTGTTAGAGACCATGCAGAAGTGGCTTCGAGCCGAAATTGGCAATTTGGAAATTACCGTAGAGAGTAACCCATCAAGTAATTTAGTTATTGGCGGTTTTGATTCAATTCACTCGCTACCAACATTCCGATTTCAGCCACTGCCTGGAAATGTCGAACCGCTTGGCGGACCAGTTCTGGTGTCTGTAAATACAGATAACCCAATCACTTTCTCTAGCTGCCTTGCCGATGAATTTGCGTATGTCTACTACGGCCTCTTAAATAACGGCGTGCATGCAGCAGATGCGCTCGCCTGGCTTGACCGCGTCCGCAGCGCTGGCACAAACTCGCGATTCACTCTGCCTGCCAGTACGACGCTTGGGGCTTTGAGTGCCCTACTTAAGCACTAAGATGTGTAGCTTCACCCCAATCCTCAACCCTCATAATCTTGAGAACTGATGGGTGTCTGGGTTGATGTGAAGCGCAACATCGATAAAGATGGTTTAGTGGACTCGAATATTGTAAGTATCCCCAACTCGCTCAATCCCTGCTGATTCACAAGCCCAGTCCAACTCCCGCTGTGCTTGGGTTGCTAACATTCGTCGTGCTTCTGAAGCCTGCTTGAGCGATTTGATCTGGCAGGCCGCTTGGCCAATAATTCTCCAGGCTTCATCTGGTGATGTCTTTGTGTGCGCGCGGGCAATCGCAATCGCCTCTGGATACTTACGCTGAAGTAGGAGGCCGTTCGCATCCAGAATAGAATTAGCAGTCCCAGCCAGCTTCAGATTGGGGGCAACTGCAGCCGTTTCTCTGCGCAAAGTGATTCCCTTATTTGCGCACTGAGCGGAAATTCGCTTTCTTCCTGCGTCGTCTGACCGTTCATATGCCTCAAGAGCGCTGCTAGTTCGACCGAGCATACATGAGGCTTGCCCGATCACTGCCCACACTCGATGAGGATGGGAGCGCAGTAGCTTGGGATTCATTGCAGTCCTGATAGCATCTTGCCACTGACCGTTTGCGAGATACTCCTCTGCTGCGGGGAGTTCAGGTGCACCGGTTAGCTCTGGGTCTTCCATTTTGTAAGAAATCGGTTCGTTCTTTGCCTCGGTCTCGCCCAGCTTATCTGTGGAATGCGCAGGAATCGACTTACTGGCAACGACAGCTCGACGCTTTTTCACCCCTTGCTCAGACGTAGCTGCGGTACTTGGCTTCTCATCCTGAATGGTTACAGACTGCCCTCGCGCTTGGTTGGTTGCGGGTTCAGGAGTTGCCGGGTTTGTCTTGTTCTCGGTGGGATTCAACGGTTCCCGTTGCTGGACTGTGGTATGTCCCGGGGGCGACAGCGAAGGTGACAAGGGCACTTGTTGTGCTCCGGATATCTCCTGCTTTGCCTGAGGTCCGGAATGGAGGGCTCCCTGCCACGAAACCAGAGCATAGGCTCCGCCAAGAAATGTCGAAGCCAAAGCACCAGCGATGAGAATGCTCCGCCGCCAGCGACTACGTGGTAACTCGGGCTGTCCTGCTGACAGACCTAGCGTCGTTGTGGGGGCAGCCAAGTGCGTAACCAAGGTTGTGGCCTTGGCCTGTGTCATCCGGCTCTCGCTCGCTCCCCCGCTCAAGTGGGTCGTGAGCATGAGTTCTAGCGCTCTGGCAACTTCCTGCATTGACGGGCGTGTCTGCCGGTCTTTGTTGAGGAGCCGGTGCACCAGTGCCGCCACTTGAGCTGGAAGATCTGGCACTAGCAGATCAAGCTGTGGCGGGGCTTGATGCAGATGCATTCCGATGATTTCACCGGCTCCCTCTGCTTCGAAAGGGAGTCGTCCGCTAATCAGGACAAACATCATTACGCCAAGAGAATAGACATCAGATTTATCATCGACGGTGCCAGCCCCACGACACTGCTCAGGGGACATATAGCTTGGTGTCCCCATGATGATGTGGCTGGCGGTCTTGCCGTGACGGGTATCGGTAGCAAGCTTGGCTATTCCAAAATCAAGGATCTTCGCTCGCTCTCCTCCAGGAACCAAGGCATCACGTACCAGCATCACGTTGGCAGGTTTCAAATCTCGATGGATGATGCCCTTGTTGTGAGCCTCTGCAAGTGCAGTAGCAATCTGCCAGGAATACTGCAGCGCCCGGCGCAGTTCCAGTCGTCCGCGAGCATCTTGCACGCATCTGGCTAGCGTCTGTCCGTCAAGGTACTCCATGACGATGTAGGCGGTGCCATCGGTAAGACTGCCCAACTCGTGAATCTGGACCATGCTCGGGTGATTGATGCGATTGGCAGCACGAGCCTCGTTGAAAAAGCGGGTGACCACCTCCGGCTGCCC
>Ga0209097_10003911_pt1 | contig 11228 bp, 7 predicted proteins | sample AD_UKC052_MetaG_FD_184419 | JGI IMG/M metagenome (GOLD analysis project Ga0209097, IMG submission 184419) | Active sludge microbial communities of municipal wastewater-treating anaerobic digesters from USA - AD_UKC052_MetaG (SPAdes) (version 2) | ecosystem: Engineered > Bioreactor > Anaerobic >... | reverse complement strand
CGTTGTGTCAACATAGCATAAACGACACGGATCAATTTATGTGCAGTTGCCAGTACCGCCATCTTATAAGGCAATCCCTCCTTCCTTCGTTTGAGATAATAGACATTAAAAATGTCTGTGTATTGGATCACTTTGGTTGTCATCAGCCATATGATCTTCCGCAAATGACGGTTGCCACGTTTCGTTATCTTGCCCTTGCCTTCATGTTTACCAGATTGGTAAACAGACGGATCCAAGCCTGCCATGGCAATGATTTTACCGGAACGTTCAAATTGATTAATGCTGCCACCCATTTCGATGAGAAACGTGGCTGCGGCTTTGTCGCCAATACCTTTGATGGAGGTTAGGATATTTATATCTTCTTCCATCAAATTGCGGCTCATCTCAATCAACATATCGGTTATCTCTTCAAGGGCGTCTTCGAGATAAAGAAGCAGCATGATATTCTGTCTCAGGATCATATCCTTTGCGGGGCTGTCGGTCGCTATAGAAGATTGGGCCGCTTTTAGTAGATCTTCGGCAAAGGCATCCCTTTTACGTCCCTGAGAATCAGCTATTAACATCTGTGTAAGATGACCAAGATCGACACCTTTTAAAGAATGTGCAGATGGATAACGCAATAGAAGTTTAAGGATAGCTTTCGTAAATATCCCTGTCATATGTTCCAACTCAGGAAACGTGATATTCAGGAGACGCTTTATTTCCATCTTCAGAGCGGTCATATCGTCAACCAGACTTTCCCGCTGACGGGAGAGATCCCGAAGATCAGAAATCAAAGACGGAGTCACTCGTTGAGTTAGGGTATCCCCATTGGCACGGAGAAATTGGGCGATGACAAAAGCATCCTTCTTGTCCGTCTTGGTCTTCCTGAGCTGCATCTTCACGTAACTGGAAACCAGCAGAGGGTTTATGAGAATGACGTTGTACCCCTCAGAAACCAAGTAAGAGAAGAGATTAACATGATAGGATGCTGTTGATTCCATTCCGATTAAAACGGACGAGATGGAAACAGCAGCAAGATGCCCTTTAAGTTTATCAAAACCCTTTCTATCCATTGTCGCCGAAAACTGAAAGAGCTTGGCTTCATCACTTCTTATCCCGCAGGCATCGAACTTATCTTTGGAAACATCAATGCCGACAAAACCTGCAAAACCACACATGAAACCTGACATTGCATAACCTCCATACATGGTGAAGGAAAAAGCAGATTTAAGCCTCCAGACCAATCCTCCAGCGTGACAAGGATTCAATGATCCAACCAACATATCATGGTTCATAGAGGCTTGGGACATACTGAAGTGAGGGCTCTATCGCCCAGGAAGTACAAAGTCCTCCCGCCTTTCCATAATTCAATCTGTCAAAGTTCATTCGCCGGAGTTACCCACAGCCAAGACATCCGCCTTGCTCTGCAGGGGCTGCGGCTGTCTTGGCTATGGATAACTCCTCTCTTGTCTAAACTTATACATGAATTCATGGTAGGAGGAAGGCAACAATACCACCTCTACACAAAATAATCACGACCAAAAGTAAGCACCTTTCTCCCCGCATTCATTGCCTCGACAGAATCGTGCACCCTCTCGCTTTGTACATGAAAGATAAAAGTACGCCTCCGTCGGATGAACCTTTTTTGTGCACCTCAATCCAGGCGCTTGTGGAAGCGCAGGACGGCGGGGGAAGTGAACGGGATTGTGGCGAGGGGGGGAGCGAAGACGTTAAAACCGCCGCGCATGGGGGGTTAATCGTATGGGTTGAGTTGCCCGCGGACCGCCGGATTATCAAGGAGCGGAGGAGTGGTAATTGCTTGATATGTATATTTTTCAGAACCTTTATGAATTTGTAGACACGATGTTTATTTCCTGGCTGGGGCCGGTGCCCCTGGCTGCTCAGGGCCTTTCCCTGCCGCTCTTCTACGTGGCGCTGTCGCTCAGCAAAGCCGTGCAGTATGGATTGATCGGCCTTGCGGGCAGCCATCGCGGCGCCGGCAATCACGACCGGGCGGAGGATGTTTTGCAGGCCGGCCAGTACCTGATGGTCCTGCTGATGCTCCCGCTCCTGATTGTGGCTGTTCCCGCAGTGGGCCGGGGCCTGTTTGCTTTTATGGGGGCAGCGGGCGGCCTGGTTGATCAGGCTTATATTTATTCTTTCTGGCTGGTGCTGTCCTTTCCCATCATGGCCTATTTCATGTTGGGGGAAGCCATGCTGGTGAGCAGGGGCGATACGCAGACGCCGATGAAAACCATGATCGGAGGCAACATCGTCAACCTGGTGCTGGATCCGGTGCTGATGTTCGGCTTCGATATGGGCATTGCCGGGGCGGCCATTGCCACGCTGATTGGCTGGAGCCTGGCGGTGCTGATTCTGATCCGCCACCTGCGCAGGCAGGGCCTGGCTATGCCAACCTGGCAGTGGAAGAGCCATTACCGGGCGGAATGGGCGGGCATGGCCCACCTGTCTGTCTACATATTCATCAGCCAGATCAGCAGCCCCCTGGCGCTGGCCCTGGTAAATTCTATTCTGGTCGATTTCGGAGCCGCCGCGGTGGGCGCCTGGACCATCATGTCCCGTCTGGAGCTGTTCAGCTTCATGCCTCTCTTCGGGGTGGGCTCGGCCCTCATAGCCTTCATCAGTTTCAATACCGCCGCCGGCCTTTATCATCGTATCCGGCATGGCCTGCTGGTGGCCGTCGGTGTTTCGGCAGCCTTTGTTCTGCCCATAATGGCATTCTTCATCCTGTGGCCCGATATTGCCGCCTGGCCTTTTCAGGCCGGGGGAGATGTGCGCCTCCTCGCCGCCGGCGCGATACAGGCAGCGGCTTGGGCGCATATTGTGTGCCCGGCGGAGCTTATCCTGTTTGGCCTGGCCCAGGGCTTGAAAAAGCCGGCTTATTATCTGCCGGCCGTTATCGTCCGGCTGTTTGTCCTGCGCTACCCGCTGGCCTATGCCCTGGCTGGATTTTATGGCCTGGCCGGGGTATTCTGGAGTCAACCGCTGGCCAATCTGGGCACGGCGGTGGTGTCGGCAGCGCTGATTGCCGTATTGTTGCGGCCACTGCCCCATGCGGACGCCGTGTAGAATCCCCGGACGGCGCAACGGGGCGCCACGAACCTCCGGGGGGATCCATGTGCAGCGTCTTTATCGAGGACGCCGGGCGGCGTGTTTCACGGCAGCGACGGTGGGGACGGCAATAGATCGCGGATAACGAGGAGACCTTTGAAAAATGGCTTCGCCGCGGCTCAGAAATCTTTTTCGCTTCTGAAGAGTTAACGTATAAAACTTATTCATGGCCGGGCGTTAAGTTCAATCACGCAACGGCGAAAAACATTTGATTCGCCGCTCGCGAACCATTTTTCCGCGCTTATGCAAAGCAACGAGGCCGGCGGGGATTGGGAAGGGGGCCTCAGGAAGCGTTCCTTCCCCTGATTGCCAGGAGGATCTCTTCCTGTTTGAGCCGGTATCCCTCCGGCGTTCGGTGACGCCCGGCGAGGTACTTCCTTATCTCGTCCTCCCGCTCCCGGAACCGACGGTCGATCAGCAGGAACAGGCCGATGGCGGTCATGTCTGCGAGGCTCTCGGCAAAGATCTCGTTGATGAAGTATCTGACCGAAACGGCCCGGTCTCCGTATATCTCGATCAGTTCGCGCCATAAGTTCAGGATGTTCACATCATAATCGGTAAAGTAATTGAAAAATTCGGCGACCTCGCCGATAGGCGATTGAATGACGATGGCAAGGCAGCCGCGATCGTCGAGGTGGGCGTACATCTTTTCGATGGTATCGAGCCAGCGGCCCTCGGCAATGTAGTAAAGGACATGGGAACAGAGGATGAAATCGAAGCGCTCCGAACCGAGGGCTACATTGTTCCAAGCATCATTGATAACCCGGAAGCCCGGACAGCGGCGCCGGAGATAGTCGGCCTGCTGCGCGTTCGGCTCCACAACCGTGGTGGCGTCGAAAGTGGTGGAAACGGGGATGGTCAGATGGCCGCCGCCGGCGCCGATATCGAGAAACGACCCGCGCCGGTCAAGCCGGGCGATGATCTCGCCGATTCTTACCAGTTCGATCCCCTTCTCCGTGGAGGATTGGGAAAACAGGGCCAGTTGCCGCTGGTATTCGCCGTCCTCCTCCATTTCCACGGAGGAAACAGCCGCCTTCACTTCCCGATTGAACAGCTCCAGGGTCATCGCTTCCTCCTCCCTTCATCCCGCCGGGGGCGAGGATATATAAACATCATTCAAGATCCAGCAGATACCGCCATGCGGCAACGGCGCCGGGCATTTCCTGCCCGCTGACGGCGGAATATTCATGATACAGCAGTCGCCCTTGGGCGTTGGGCCAGCGGGCAAAGCCTAACTCCATCGCAGCTTTTTCTCGCCGCCTTGTTTCCGGTTCTGTGAGACGCCAGCAGGTGTTGATGAAAAACTTGCCGTCGCCGTCACAAAGATCCACTTCGCTTCCATTCACGTAATAGAACAAGTCTCTCTGCCGGCGGCGATTTTCAAGGAAGACAACGGTTTCGAGTTTGTGTCCCAGGTCGCGTCCCGGATAGGTCTGAAATGCGGCCATGAGACCAGGGTCGATCACATGCAGCTTCTTGGGATTATGGGCCTGTTTCCGCAGCGATGCCTCCTGCTTCGGGACAAGAAAGATCAGGAAGGAATCTTCGAGGTAGCCGAGATATTCAAAGATCGTATTGCGGGAAACGGTAAATCCCTGAGAGACAAAGTCCCGATGGAGCTTGCTGACATTGAGCAGGGAGGCGGTATTGCGAAAGGCGTAACGCAGCAGTTCGCGAATCAATTTCTCGTTGCGCACGCCATATCTTTCCACCACATCCCGGTAGAGCATGAGGGGGCCGTAATCTGCCAGGATCAGCGGCCGCAATGTTTCATCCGCAAGGACAACTTCAGGAAATCCTCCCCACAACAGGTAGCGTTCCAGCTCATGACGGATGAGACTCTCATTGTCCGCATCGTATCTGACAATTTCCAGTCCTCGAAAGGAAAGGCACTCCCGGAAGCTCAGGGGGAATACTTCCAAGGTAATGCTGCGGCCCCGCAGGGCGGTGGCCAGATCCCGGGTGAGGAGGCGCGAAGATGAGCCGGTTACATAGACCTCGATATCCTCTGTATCGCAGAGCCGCCGCACCCATCGCTCCCAGCCGGGGACATTCTGCACCTCATCGAGGAAAAGATGCTTGCGGCGGCCTGCCGTTTCGGGGAAGACCTCATGCCAGCACCGGAGGATCAAATCGAGTTCCTCGGCAGCGATAGGATGGAGCCGATCATCTTCGAAATTCAGATAGACGATTTGCCGGCGGTCCACACCCTGCGTTGCCAGTCGTTGGATAGTCGCGAAGAAAAGAAAGGTTTTCCCAGCTCTCCGGACACCTGTTAGCCCCACAACCTTGCCGGTGCCGGACGGGACGGCCAGTTGCCTGGGTTTGCAAGGCGGCAGGAGCCGTTCAACGAATTGACGGAGCACATATTTGAGATTGTCAGTTTCCATAGGGACAATATTTCATAAGTTGTCCCTCCATGCAAGTACTATTTTGTGGAGATGAGGTATCTTTCCGACCGGGCCGGCAAGCGCCGGCAACACCGGGTAATATTCGGAGCTTCCATTGCAATGTTCGGACCTTGGTGCGGCCGCCGGGATGTCTATTGCCTGGCTGGGAAAAGCTCGTGGAAAAAGCACCATTCCGCCTGGGGATCCAGGGAGATCCCCCGGATCCGCGCCTCGAACTCCTGCCACATCTCCGTGCCGACCAGTTCGCAGCTGTGTCCCCAGAAGAAGAAAACGCCGTCCCGGAAGCGCTGTCGGTCGTACCGCTCCCAGAAATCCGGGGCGAGGAAATGGCAACTGGGAGGAAATTCAAGGGGGTCTCCGCACAAAGGACCGCCGGGGGGCAAATCGTCCTCCTGTGGCCGGGGACCCCGCGCCCAGCGGTAGCCGGCGGCCCGGACCGTTTCCTTCACGACGTCGTTGCAGGCGTTGAAAGGATAAGCAAAACCAAGAACTTGCCGCCGGAAGATCTCTTCCAGCAACTCCCGGCTCGCCCTTGCCTCCCAGGCGAGTTGCTCCCGGGAAAGGACGGTCAGGTCGGGATGGGTCAGAGAATGGCTCCAGATCTCGAAGCCGTCATAAACGGCGTACAGTTCCCCCCTGCTCAGCCGCCAGATCTCCCGACCCTCCCGGACCCAGCTCAGTGACCGCCCATCCTGATGCAGGCCGGGATTGAGGCAGAAGGCCGCTTTGGCGCGGTGGCGCCGCAGAATGCCGATAAGATCGATATCGGCAACCAGCCCGTCGTCCCAGGTCTGCATCACCTTCACCATGAAGAAGCCTCCCCTCTTTCGTTTCCATATAGCAGGCGTGAGGAGTTGCGGTCAATGGCATTGCCGGCAGGCGCATCTGCCGTAAATATCCTTTGACAGACGCCTTTCCCTGCCTTATAATCCAACCCGTCGCAGAACCATTTCCAATCAATAAGCGGCATCAAGCTGAATAGTGGCCACCACCGCCGTGGACAGCGGCAGGATGGGATATGAAGGATGGCGCCGGGGCGTCAAAAAGCGACGTTGTTTTCTGGAATCGTCTCTCCGGACACTACGACGGATTCATGCGGCTCTTTGCCCGGGAATATCCGGAACTCCTCCGCCTTATTTCCGCAGAACTGCAACAAAAAGATGCGGTTCTGGAAATGGCCTGCGGAACCGGCATCATTTCCCAACAGATCAGCCCCCTGGTGCAACGGGTGACGGCTACCGACATCTCCCCGGCCATGATCGCCGTTGCCGCGGCCAAGGCGCAGAAGCTGGGACTCGCCAATATCGCCTTCTCCGTCCAGGACGGATATGCCCTCGATTTCGCTGACGATTCCTTTGATGCAGTCATTATTGCCAACGCCCTGCACGTGATTCCGGAACCGCTGCGGATGCTGAAGGAAGCGGGTCGGGTCCTGCAACCACAGGGGAAACTCCTTACCGCCACTTACTGTCACGGGGAAAACATGAAGACGCGCTTCTTGTTCTGGCTGCTCCATCTCACGGGCTTTCGGGCCTGGCGCGAGTTCACGTCGAAATCGTTTGGGGAACTTGTCGCCGCCGCCGGCTTTGCCGTCGAAAAAACCCGGCTGCTGCACATTCATTTTCCGCTGATATATGTCGTGGCCCGACCGTTTGGATATATTGAATTTGGTTCTGCCAGCCCCGAGGAGGTTTAATTGCCGGCAACGGCGCGATGATCCCCGGCGAATGGCGGGACGTCTTTTTTCGCTCTGTTTATAAGGAGGAAACAATGAGCAGGCATGAAACTATCCGGAAGTTGTCCGCCCTGACTCTGATTGCGGCGGTCGGGATCTGGGGCGCCGTCTGCCTCGGCGGCGGGCTTCGCCCGGCGCAGGCGGCGGAAACCCTGGTCTTCGGTCACATCCTGGCGGAATCCACGGCCCATCACCGCAACATGATCTGGGCGGCGGAGCAGATCCAGCGCACCTTCAAGGGGAAATACAAACTCCAGGTCATGCCGCGGGGACTGATGGGGACGACGGACGCCCAGGTGATCGAAGGCTTTCAAACGGGAAACGTACAGATGGCCTATCTGAGCTTCGGACATCTGAAGGAGATCTATCCGCCCCTGTCCATCGGCGCCGGCCCATTCGTCTTCCGCGATTTCCATCACTGGCTCGCCTTCCGGGACAGCGCCCTCTACCGGGAACTCGAGGCCGGTTTCGAGGCCAAAACGGGGATGAAGGTCCTGGGGCTCGCCTATTACGGCCAGCGGCACGTGACGACCAGGACACCCCTATCGGGGGCGGAAGGCCTGGACGGCCTGGCCATCCGGGTGCCGAACATCCCCATTATCGTTCTTACCTTCCGCGCCCTGGGGGCCAAACCGGTGCCCCTGCCCTTCAAGGAGACTTATCAGGCCCTCAAGGAGGGGATCGTGGACGCTCAGGAAAATCCCCTCCCGGCCATCAAGGCGATGCGTTTTTACGAGGTGACCAGGATCGTCAACCTTACCGCCCATATTTCCGACGCCCAGTTGGTGGTCATGGATGGCAAGCGCTGGCAGGCCATGCCCAAAGCCGATCAGGAGGCGATGGAGAAAATCTTCCGGGAGGCGTCCCGCCGGGTTACCGACGATGTCCGGGAGGAGGAATTGAGTCTGGAGAAGGAACTGCCCGCCCTGGGAGCGGTCATCCATCCGGTGGACCGGCGTCCGTTGATCGAGCGCATCCGGCCGTACCTGAAGGGCGACTACTTCCCCTGGCCGGATGATCTTTACGACCGCATTCAGGCTATACAGTAGAAACGGCCTTATGAGAGGTTCCGGATATTTTTGCCTTCCCCGGGGGCAGGTCGGGAGCGCCCCTGATTTATCGAGGATGATGTCGTCCGGCGGGAGACGAGTATCATGACCGGAGAAACGCAAAGCAAAGAGCCGCGCAAAATACGCTTCGGGATCCGTGCCCGCCTCATGGCCGTGCTTGCCGGGCTGTTGTGCGTTGCGGCGCTGATCGTTCTTTATTCCTTTCAAACCCTTGACAGGCTGCGCGGCGAGATGGAGAAGATGGCCGCGACGGATATGTCGAGCATTGTCCTGGCACAACAGATCTCCGATCAGATAGTGGTCCTGGGCGACTATCTTCTGGGCCTAAAGACGATCGAAAACAGCAGCAAAAAAGAGCAATTATCGAGCAGATTCAAGGAGATGACGGGGCGACTCCGGGAAGACCTGCAGCGCATGGAAGAGATGCACCATGAGATCGTCTGCCCGGATCCGGAACTCGCCGGAGGAATGAGAACGGAGCTGGAGCAGCTGTCGGCAGCCCTCCGGCAATATGAGCAGGTTTTGGATCGCAGGATTATGACGGTTGAGGAACTGGCGGCGCAACAGCGCCGGCTCGAGGAAATCATCGCCCGCTATCTGGCGGCGGTCGATGATGCCAACCGCCAGATGCGCGCCCTGGTTTCCCGGGGGCTGGCCGTAAACATTCCCGAGGCCGGCAAGAAAGGCCGGCTGGTCCAGGAGATGGATGCCTTTCTGGAACGGGAAATGAGCTGGCTGGGCACTGCCCAGGATCTGCGCAGCAATGGCCGGGAGATGATGTCTCTTCTCGATGCCGCGATAGCAGCGACGAATCCGGCGGTTGTCGACGGGCTCGCGGAAAGAGCCGACGCGATTTTATTGCAGATGTCGCTATACAAACGCCTGCCGGATACCCCGGTGGTGCGCGCCCTGGCAGCGCCGACGGCGGACCTGGCCGGCCAGATCACCGCCGGCCGGAGGCAGGAATCCGTTTTTGTCTTGAGGAAGCGGGAACTTGCTTTGAAGAACAGCCTGAAAGAGGCGTACGAAAAGATCAGTTCCCAAGCCTACCATCTGCGGGAGGACGCCACGAAAATGAATGTCGCTCATAGCCGGGTGACCCGCGGGGCCATCATAAACGCCAACAAAGAGGTGCAGCAGGCCAAGCAGATATTGATGGGCATTTCCCTCCTGGCGGGAATGATCCTGTTGTTTGCCCTGTACTATCTGGTCCATGTGCGGATCATACGCCGCGTCGAGAAACTGACGCAGGTGATGAACCAGGCCGCCGGCGATGCCTCCCGGGGGGAGCAGCAGGCCCTCGCCGAGCCGATGCGCGCCCTCCTCGGCAGCGGCCGCGATGAAATCGCCGCCATGGGGGAGGCCTTTGCGGTCTTCGTAGATGCGATCCTCCAGGAGCAGTATTTCTCCGATACGACCATCAACAGCCTGCCCGGCATCTTCTACATGTACGACGATACAGGGAGACTGATCCGCTGGAACAAGAACGGCGAAACGATCTTCGGATATGCCAGCAAAGAGATAAAGGGTGAAGATGCCTTGAAATTCATCGTTCCGGCGGACCGGCAACGGGTTCGGACAGCCATTAAAAAGGTATTCACCGACGGCTATGCCGAGGTGGCCGCCACGATGCTCGCCAACTCCGGTCAAGAGATCCCCTTCTATCTGACCGGCGCCAGGATGTTCAAGGGCGACAAGGTGTACGGGATCGGCACGGGCATCGACATGACGGAGTTGCGGACATCAACGGAGGCGCTCCGCCGGAGCGAGGAAAAATACCGGAATATCTTCGAAAACTCCCTGGAAGGGATCTTCCAGTCTTCCCTGGAAGGACGCCTGCTGACCGTCAATCCCACCATGGCCCGGATGTACGGTTACGCCTCGCCGGAGGAGATGATGGCGGAAATCGCCGATATCGGCCGTCAAATGTATGCAAACGCCGCACAACGTGAGGAATTGCTCCAAAACCTCAATACCGATGGCACCGTTGTGGCTTATGAAATCCAACAGCGCCGGAAGGACGGCAGCGTCTTCTGGGTGTCGGAAAACGCCCGCGCAGTGCGGGATGAGCAGGGGGCGATCCGCTACTACGAAGGTCTCCTGGAAGACATCAGCCAGCGCAAGGAGGCGGAAGCTAAACTGCAACAGAGCCTGCAAAGACTCCGTAACGCTATCGGCGCCACGATCCAGGTCATGGTTTCGGCGGTGGAGACCCGGGATCCCTACACGGCGGGTCACCAGATGCGTACCGCCGATCTGGCCCGGGCCATTGCCGGGGAGATGGGCCTGCCTCAGGAAAAGATCGACGGGATCCGCATGGCCGGCGCCATCCATGACATCGGCAAGCTTTCCATTCCGGCGGAGATATTGTCCAAACCGACGAAACTGACAGCGATCGAGCGGTGCCTGATCAAGGAGCATACCCGGATCGGCTACCAGATTCTCAAGGAGATCGAATCGCCCTGGCCGTTGGCGCAGATCATCTATCAGCATCACGAGCGGTTGGACGGTTCCGGCTATCCCGAAGGGGTGCGGGGGGAGGAAATCCTGTTGGAAACCCGCATCCTGTCCGTGGCGGACGTAGTGGAATCCATGGCTTCGCACCGGCCCTACCGCCCCGCCCTGGGATTGGCGCAGGCGCTGGCCGAAATCGAGTCCCAACAGGGGATTGCCTACGATGCGGAGGTTGTCGCGGCCTGCCTGAGACTATTCCAGGAAAAGGGCTATCAATTTCCCCAGCCCCGGCATGAGCAATAATGGTCTTACCATGATTGATTATTGATAAGACATTGCTTTTGATGGTTTGGAGTATATGGGGGATGTATTTGCCTGTCAAGGGATATTTCCATCGGAAAATCAGGGTTGGCTATACGGCATGTGGGTCGGCGGCGGTCCTTC
>Ga0209097_10003909_pt1 | contig 11232 bp, 9 predicted proteins | sample AD_UKC052_MetaG_FD_184419 | JGI IMG/M metagenome (GOLD analysis project Ga0209097, IMG submission 184419) | Active sludge microbial communities of municipal wastewater-treating anaerobic digesters from USA - AD_UKC052_MetaG (SPAdes) (version 2) | ecosystem: Engineered > Bioreactor > Anaerobic >... | reverse complement strand
ACAGTCGGCGCGGGAGGGGAAGAGGAGGCCGCCTGCTTGCTTGGGAATCGAGCAAGTCAGGCGGCGAAGCGGGGCGGCTTTACGGCGCGACAATCATGCAGCCGATGGCGGCTGCGGTGTTGCGCGGGATGAGCTGCGTAGGGGCCGGGTCGCTGCTGTTCCAAGAGTACTGCAGCGTATAAATTCCGGGAATGAGCAGGCGGCGGAACGGGTCCTCACCGGTCTGACCCAGCCACGCCGAGTCACTAGTGATCGCATTCTGTAGCGTCACCGAGCCGTAGGTGGAAGGCGAGAGCTCGCCGCCTACTTTGATAAAGCCCTCGATGCGGCGGGTCGGAATGTTGATGTCTAGGGAGTCGGTCTTGGTGATCTCTACCGCGGCACGCAGTCGCGAGTTGGTATTGCGCGGGACCAGCTGCGTGGGCGCTGGGTCCGAGCTATCCCACGAGTAGTACAGATCATACTTTCCAGGCACCAGCGCACGCTTGTAAGGAGCCATGCCCGTGCGTCCCAGGTAGAAGCTGTCATTGTTCTCGCCCCGCATGCTTAGCGTTCCGTAGGTCGATGCTGTGGCTTGGCCAGCGACGGTGACTTGACCTGACAGAGTGACCATCGGTACGTCGATGTCTAGGGTCTGGGTCTTGTCCATGGGAATGTTGCCCAAGATGCGTGCATTGCTGTTGCGCGGCACAACCTGCGTGGGCGCCGGGTCGCTAGAGTCCCAGCTGTAGTGGACGTGATACGTACCGGGAACCAGCAGCCGCGAGTAGGTTGCGCCTCCGGTACGGCCTAGATAGGCGGAGTCCGTGCTGCCGACTCCTTGTACGGTAATGACTCCGTAAGTGGAGGAAACCGCTTTTCCAGCGACGGTAATTTTGCCCGAGACCGTAACGGTAGGAATGTCTACGTCGACCTTGACCGGAGTCGCGCCGCCTGCCAGTGCGAGCCCGCTTTGAATAAGCGCGCCAGAGTTGCGCGGCACCAGCTGGCTAGGCGCAGGGTCGCTAGAGTCCCAGCTGTACATCACACTATAGCTTCCCGGAATCACCAGTCGCGAGTAGGTGCTCATTCCGGTGCGACCCAAAAAGACGGAGTCGCCGCTCGGCGCTTCTAGCGTTAGGACTCCGTAAGTAGAGGAGACGCGCTGTCCCGCCACGGTGGCTTGGCCCGTCACCATTACCGTCGGAATATCCAGGTTTAGCGTTAGCTTGTCGGCAACGGTCACGCCAGCTTGCAGCAGCGCATTGCTATTGCGCGGCACCAGCTGCGTAGGAGCCGGGTCTGAGGAGTCCCAGCTATAGTAGACATCGTAGGTCCCCGGCACGATCATGCGCGAGTAAGGAATGTTGCCGGTGCGGCCTAAAAAGACGCTGTCTCCGGTGGCGACGTTGCGCAAGTACAGCAGTCCGTACGTAGAGCTGACGGTCTTTCCGGCAACCTTGACCTGGCCGCTAATGGTCGCAGTTGGGATGTCGATATCCAGCTTTTGACCGTCGGTGATTACGACTGCGGACTGGATCAGCGCGTTTGCGTTGTGCGGAAGGATCTGCGTGGGCGCTGGGTCGCTAGAGCTCCACGAGTAGTAGATATCGTAGGATCCCGGTACCACCATGCGCGCGTACTGCTTGTCATCGGTCTGCCCCAGGAAAATGCTGTCCCCGGTAATGGTATTGCGCAGCGAGACACTGCCATAAGGAGAGTCCGAGTCGGCTCCTCCCACCGTGATCTTGCCCGTCACCATGGCGGTGGCAATGTTCACATCGCGCTTGTCGAGCACCGGTGGATCATTGCAGGTAATGACCACGCCACCGCTGCGCAGATCAGGCATGGGAGTCGTGCCCATGTCGGCCATTCCCATCGTGGTGGAGTTGTCACAGCCCGAAGCGACTAGGAGTCCAAGCACTCCCAAGCTAAGCAGGGTGCGTTGCAGTGGGAAGGCGCTTGGCACCAAGAATCGCGCCAGCGAAGAAACCAGGGAAGACCGAGGCGGAAGCGACCAGCGAGGCGAGTTCATCGACGTTTCCTCTTCATCAAGATCAGTGCAAAGGGTGTGCAAACAGGCGGGCATCCTAGTACAGCCGCGCCAAAAAAAGGTAGGTCGAAGGTGCGCTGGCACGCCTTGGGCCTGCAGACTTGCGCGATGTGCTTGATTCCCTCTTGTTTGCTGCGGTCAGTCGTTAGATGGTGGGCCCAAAATTCGTCACTTCACCGTGACCCCACCTGATTGATGAGGAGCTTTTTGAAGATGCAGAGCGTACGTAGCAAGTGGATGATTTCTCGTCGGACGCGGTCCCCGTTTGGACAGGCAGCGGCGCAGCTGGGCGTGCTGGCAGGCCTTTTGGTTGCAGTCGGTTGCAGCGGCAAAGTCGACCAAAGCGCAGACATGGCCAGCCCGGACTTTGCGACCAGCGGCTTCCCTGACTTTGCCGGCAGCAACGCGGATCTGGCAGAGGGCGGCGATATGGCTGGCATGACGGCCACGACGCTGTCGGTGCGCAAGAGCGGCCCCGGAAACGGCTCCGTTACCTCCAACCCTGCCGGAATCAGCTGCGGCGCAACCTGCACCGGGACTTTTGGCGCGGGCACCAAGGTCACCTTGACCGCCTCTGCGATGTCGGGCAGTCGCTTTTACGGCTGGTCAGGCGCGTGTGGCGGCAGCACCAGCACCACCTGCAACGCTCCGGTCGGCGCCAAAGTCACCGCCAGCTTTGTTCCCACTAGCTACGTCGCGCCCCGCATCTGTCCGTCGGCGAACTTCTGCTGGGACAATCCTTTTCCGCAGCCAAACACGCTGGTCGCAAGCCATGGCGTAAGCGGCGGCGATGTCTGGATGGTGGGTAACTACGGCACCATCCTGCGCTGGGACGGCACTGCCCTGGCTGCGGTTCCCAGCAAGACCACCAAGAACTTGGCTGCGGTCTGGGCCGCTGCGGAAAATGATGTCTGGGCCGTCGGTGATCGCGGCACCGTCCTGCACTGGGACGGCACCAGCTGGAGCGCAGTCGATCTAAGCACCACCTACGACCTAAACAGCGTCTGGGGCACCGCTGCTGACAACGTCTACATCGTTGGAACCAACGGCAGCGCGTATCACTTCGATGGCACCACTTGGGACAAGCTGAAGCTGCCCAACAACTTTGACGAGCTTCAGACCGTTCGCGGCAGCTCGGCCAGCGACATCTGGATCACCAGCCGTAACGGCCGCTCGTACTACTGGGATGGTCTGCAGTGGCAGTCGGTCTCGACGCCCTCTTTGTACAGCATCTGGGGCACCGCGCTGGACAAGTATTGGGGCGTTGGCGACTCCAGCTTGTATTTCTTTAACGGCGTGCAGTGGAACAGCATCGACGTTGGTGTGTCGGCGCAGTTCACGTCGGTCTGGGGCTTTAGCGCCACCGAGGTCTATGCCAGTGCCGCCTCCGGTGCGGTCTTCCGCTACGACGGCAGCAAGTGGACCCAGACCATGACCGGCGCTGAAGGCACGATTGCGAGCCTGTTTGGCAGTGCCGGCAGCGATATGTGGGCCGTCGGTCAGAACGGCACGATGGCGCGCTACGACGGCAGCACCTGGACCAAGAAGAGTCGCGGCCAAGGCATTAATGGCAGGATCAACAGCATCTTCGGCACCAGCGCCAAGGACCTGATTGCGGTCGGCAACAACGGCCTGCTTATGACCAGCACTGGAGCAGGAGACTGGACCGTCGCCAGCGGCACCGGCTCCAACAGCTTCTCAAAAGTCTGGGGCCTGGCGGCAAATGATCTGTGGGCAATTGATTCAAATGGCTACGCCTGCCGCTGGAACGGCACCGCATGCACTCAGACCTACGTCGGTGGCGTCAACTACCTGAGCATTTGGGGCACCTCCAGCACCAACATCTTTGCGTGCGGCAGTAGCTCTAGCGTTGCGCGCTTTGACGGTACCAACTGGCTTACGGCCAGCGCAGGTATTAGCTATCCCCTCAATGATCTGTGGGGCTCGTCATCGTCCAGCGTCTGGGTGGTCGGCAGCAACGGTCGCACTTCGCGCTGGAATGGCACGACGTGGATGGCGACACCCTCGACCGTCACTTCCAGTAACCTCTACGGCGTGTGGGGCAACAGCTCCAGCGATGTCTGGGCCGTCGGTGATAACGGCACCATCATTCGCTACAACGGCAGCTCTTGGAGCACTGTGACCTCGCCCACGACCAAGTCGCTGCGCAAGATCTGGGGCATTGGCTCTGGCAACGCAATTGCAGTGGGCGACGGTGGTGCGGTTGTACGCTGGGATGGTAGCAGCTGGACCTTGCTGCCCACCAATCTGGGTACCAACCTAACCAGCGTCTGGGGCAACTCTGCCTCCGAGATCTGGGTCGCTGGCGAATACGGCGTCGTCCTCCGCTACAAGCCTTAAGTCCCCGTCGAGGGGGGAGGCATTTACCTCCCCCCGTTCCTCCCAGTCGTCGCTGTTTTCCTTCTCTCCTTCGCGTAATTCCTATCGGCAGCCGCTAATCCAGCAGCTCAATCGCGCCCAGCTCGACGCCGTGTCGTAGCCAGCTCAGGGTGCGCTCGCGGTCGGTGCGCGGATCAACTAGCTGGCGCGGAATCACCCCGCGCTGCTGCAGCGCCACCATCTCTGGCTGGCTGTGAACGCCCGAAAACCGCAGCGCTTCGGTCAGCCGCAGCGGCACCTTTGGCAGATCCGTTGGCGGTGGCGCAGGCGTGCGGTGGCGGGCCGGGTCCAGGCACGCGGTCAGCACCGCTGAGGCATCGGTCCGCGCCGACAGTCGCGCCGTGCCAAAGCGCTGCTGCACCGTCGCTGCCACCGAGGCATGGTTATACACCGTAGAGTCCACAAAGCTCGCTCGCACCTTGCCACCCAGCACCAGCGTAGGCACCCGGAACCCGAGCTGCCGGAAGTCCGCCTCATCATCGGCCACCGTCGGTGGCGGCACATGATCAAAGAAGCCGCCGTGCTCGTCGTAGGTGATGACCAGCAGCGTGCGGCCCCACTGCGGACTCTGCGCAATCGCCTGCACCACGCTGGCAATCAGCGCCTGACCCAGCTGCACGTTGTGGCTGGGGTGATCATCGTTGGTCAAAAAGTCGGGGTCGATGATCGAAAACGGCGGCAGCGTACCCGCCTTGGCATCTTTGAAAAACTCGTCGCCGCGCACCACCGGATTCAGGCCTAGCAGCCGCCCCGGAAAGCCCGCCAGGTACCACGCCGCCGGGCCCAGGCAGTAGTTCTTGTAGCCCAGCTTCTTGTCGCGCAGGCGCTCCCACAGCGTCTCGGGTCCGCCGGTAAAGAAGGTGCCGTTGTCCTTTTTCCCCGCCGAGCTGCCCGCATGCAGGTAGTAGCGATTCGGCCACGTCGGCCCCATCACCGAGGCAAACCAGCGGTCGCAGACCGTAAATCGATCCGCCAGTGCATAGTAAAACGGCAGCTGCTCTCGGTCGTAGTAGCCCATTGCTTCGGCTTCATGCGCCCCCGCGTGAGCGACGACAAAGCCATCATTTTTGCCGCCGTTCCACTGCTGATGCGCCGCGGTCCAGTTGTGCGGCGGGTCCGCGGGCGTAAACGTCTTCAGCTTCGCCACCGGCACCGGCATGCCCAGCGGACTTGGGTTCTGCTCGCTGCCGCGCAGGCCATCGGGGCGGCGCTTGCCGGGGTACTTGCTGTCGGTGCTCAGCGTGCCCAGGTAGTGGTCAAACGAGCGGTTCTCCATCATCAGCACCACGATCGCGTCGATGCCCGCCAACAGCTCCGCCGGGGTCGGCTCGGTGGCCATCGCTTGATCGGCAGGACTGCCCAGGTCGGGCGGCGGCTCGCTGCTCAGGTCCGGTGCGTCGGCGGGAGACTCAGGCGTAGGCGTAGTCGCGGCAGCGGGGCTGTCATCGCCGCCACAGCCGACAGCCAGCGCCGACAAGCCGACCCCAAGCTGCAGGAGCGCGGTGCGGCGATTCACGACAGTTGATAAAGCAGCGTCACTGTGAGGCTTGGCCTTCTTTTTCATGTCACACCCACTTTCAGGAAGTCGTCATCCACGCCGGAACGTAACCCGGAACGCGACCCGAAGCGCAACCCGGAACGCACCAGCGCCAGACCACACCTGGACCGCCTGCTCCCACCGCGCTAACCGACCGCCAGGCAGAGCGAACGGTGCCGCTAAAATCGTAAAGTGTAACTAGTTACTTTACACTTTTGCAGCTAGGTCCACGACGAAGAAGCCGTACCGCCAACGTCACTGCGGTGCTAGCCGGTGCCTGCTTCTTGCAGCCGCAGCGTACGTAGGCGAAGCGGCGCGCCACCGGTCTTGGCGGCGACTGCCACCAGGTGCTCGGGGGCGCAGCGGAGCAAGGCAAAGCGCCAGCTGGCGGGCGCATCGGCCAGCTCGTTTGCAAACGAAATGCCCAGGTCGCCGTCGCCCGGCAGCGCAAAGGAAAACTTCTGCAGCGGCAGCGCAAGACCCAGACCCCGCGCTTTGATGTAGCTCTCTTTCAAAGTCCACAGCGCGTAGAAAAAGTCGGGCTGGCAGTCCCGCGGCAGCGCCTGCAGCGCCGTCACTTCCGAGGATGAGAAGTAGTGCGACGCGATATCGAGCGGCGTCCGCTCGCGCTCCAGGCTCTCGACATCGACCCCTATTTCCGCGTGCGCCGCGCTGACCAAGCACACCACCAGGCCGTAGGTATTAGACAGGTTAAAGTGCAGTGGCGGCGACGGCAGCGGCGACTCGATATAGGGCTTGCCGTGCGGCTCTTGGGCAAAGCGCCAAGCGGCGGCGGGCGTGGGTACATAGCGCGACAGCACCGTGCGCACCAGCAGCCGCGTGGCCAGAAACTGCTTGCGGTCGCGGGCAAAGTGGAAGCGGTCGTGACGCTCCCTTTCGCTTGCGGTCAGCAGCGCGGGGGCATGTAGCAGCAGCTCCGAAGACTCCGCTTCTTCATAGGGAAACCACCACAAGTCGACGCTACCCGGCTGGGCCAGCAGCGTCTGCGCTGGACTCACTGGCGGCAGCATCGCGAGGTTGTGCAGTCGGCTCCGCAGCATGGGATAAAGGAGGAGCTTAAATGAGCTTCCGCAGCTGCACAGTCACTCTCTTATTCCAAAAGTGCCGCGACCTGGGAATGGGCATCAGGTGGGGAATGGGAATGGGAACCAGATTAGGAATGGGAATGGGAACCAGATTAGGAATGGGAATGGGAATCAGCTTAGGAATAGGAATCAGGTTGGGAATCGGAATGGGAATCGGCGAGGGATTAGGAATCGGAAGCGATTAGCGGACGCGGCCCGCCAGCAGGCTAGTCACGACGCGGCTTAGGGCGGTTAGGACTTCGCGCTGGTGCGGCTTGAGCGTGCGCGGGATGCGGTCCACCACGCACAGCGTACCTGCTGCGGTGCCATCACTACCGGTCAGCGGCGCTCCCGCGTAAAAGCGGATGTTGGGATCGCCCGTGACCAGCGGATTGCGCGCAAAGCGGTCGTCATGCGTGGCATCGCGCACTTCCAAGATCTCGGTGTCGTGGATGGCGTGGGCGCAGAAGGCCAGCTCGCGCGGCGTCTCAGTGGCGTCGAGGCCCTGCTTGGACTTAAACCACTGACGGTCGGCATCGACTAGGCTGACCAGCGCCATCGGCGTCTCGCAGACGATGGAGGCGACGCGGGTGATGTCGTCAAACACCGCCTCTGCGGGAGTGTCCAGCACCTTGTAGCGCTGCAAGGTCTGCAGCCGCTGCGCCTCATTGACGGGCAGGTGGGGACGTCGCCGCGCCAAAAAGTCGTAGATCTGCTCCACCACCAGCTCGGGCGTCATGCTTCCAGACAGAAAGCCGTTGGCTGTGGACTCCATCGTTTTGCTGCGCAGCGTCGCGGTCGGCATCGTGGCAGACCACAGCAAGATCGGCAGCGCCTGCAGCTTTGGGTTCTTTCGCAGCAGCTGCGCCAGCGCCACCCCGTCGATGATGGGCCGATCCATATCGATGATCAAAAGGTCTGGCTGCTCTCGCAAGATGGCGGCGCTGGCCCCGATGGTCTGATTCGACACCGAGAGCTGATGGCCATCTTTGCTCAGCCGTCGCGTGACTGGCTCGATCACGATGGGTTCGGGATGGACGATGAAAATCTTTCGCTTCTGCATCGGCTCACTTTGATCGGCAAGAAGGCCCGGCGGTGGCGGTTGCAAGCGGCGCTGCGACTGCTGCGAGCGCTGCTTTCCCACTGCCCCTTTTTAAATAATGCACCCAGCGCAGCAGCAGCCCAAGCACTTCCTAAGTGAGCTAGTTTGTGCAGTTTACGCGACTACATCGGTTGTTGTGTGTGACCGTCGGAACGTCAGTACGTAACTGTGGACGGGACCCGGCTTGCGCCGACTACAGGTCTTGGCGCTGCCAGTGGCCCGAGCGGCCCCCTTGCTTTTCCTCTAGCTGCACGTCGCTGATGCGCATGCCCCGATCGATTGCTTTGCACATATCGTACAGGGTCAGCGCCGCCACCGAGACTGCGGTCAGCGCTTCCATCTCGACCCCGGTGCGATCAAAGGCGCGGACCTCGGCGCGGATGTGTAGGAAGGTGCTTTCTTCGGCGGTGGCAGAGGCATTGTCGGCTGCAGTTGCTGCGGCGAGGTGTGGTGTAAAGTGCAGCTTTACACCGGTGATGCGCAGCGGATGACACAGCGGAATCAGGTCGGCGGTGCGCTTCACGGCGGTGATGCCAGCGATGCGCGCGACCTGCAAGACATCGCCTTTGGGCAGCTCGCCGGCCAGGATGCGTGACAGCGTGGCCGCTTGCAGGTAGACGCGCCCGGTGGCGACGGCAAGGCGCTGGCTCTCGGACTTGCTGCCGACTTCGACCATGCGCGCATGGCCTTGCTCATCTAGATGAGAGAGCGCGCCTGGCGCCGGAGCAGTCGCAGCACAATCGGGTAAGTCTCGCGGGGAAGTGGCCATGGCCGCGCATGCTAGCATTGCACTCACATGAACTTTGGATCTTGGTTGCCGCTGGCGCAGCTGCAGAAGGAACAAGTGCCTACCGGCCCCGGCCTGTATCAGCTGCGAGTGGCCACCGGCCTGATTCCCTATCCCACCGGCAAGAGCGCGATGGTGGCCTACGGTGGCGGCGAGGATGTTGCCGATACGCTGCAGCTCTTTTTGGACAGCGAAAAGGGCGCGTATGCAAAGAGCCTAGGCGAGCTGCTGGTGCGCTTTGCGGTGCCGCCGCCGCCTGCTGCTGACGCGCCGGTCATCGACTATAGCGAGCAGCTAGGCCAGCAGCTCCTGCGCCTGCAGCAGCGCTTCGTGGAGCAGTTTGGGGTGCTGCCCATCGCGCAGACCGCTGTCTCCCCACCGTAAGATTTGCTACAAGACGCGCCGCAGCTGCATCCGACCCAGACAGGAGTACGCGAGAGCACGATGGACACTTTGACGCGCGACTTTATCGCGGCCCACCAGCCGGTGACTTTGGAAGTTCAGACCACGCTGCCTATCACCTACGGCACGCTACCCAAAGAGCTGCGCGGGGTGCTTTATCGCAACGGAGGCGGGCGATTTTCCGTCGGCGGGCAGCACTACGGCCACCTGTTTGACGGGGACGGCATGGTGCAGCGCTTTGCCATCGGCAGCCGCGCCGAGGGCAGCGAGCCCTGCATCCGCTACAGCAACCGCTTTGTGCGCACCGAGGAGTTTATCAGCGAGGAGCGCGCGGGCCGCATCCTGTACCGCGGCTTTGGCACCAACCGCCCCGGCGGAATTTTGGCCAACCTGCTGCGGCTGCGCTTCAAAAACGCCGCCAACACCAACGTCATCTACTACGGCGGCAAGCTGCTGGCGCTGTGGGAGGGCGGGCTGCCGCACCTGCTGGACCCGGTGACGCTGGACACGCTGCAGCGCTACGACTTTGATGGGGCCTTGAAAAACCCCGGCAGCGCCATCGAGCGCCTGCTGCAGCCCGACCTGCCGTTCTCGGCGCATCCCAAGGTCGATCCCCAGACTGGTGAGCTTTTTAACTTCGGCCTCGTCGCTGGCAAGCAGTATAAAGTGCTACTTTACAGTCTGCGTCCGGGCGGGTCGCTGCAGCATCTAGCGCAGGTGCCGCTGCCCGAGGTCTCGTTTATTCACGACTTTAACCTGACCCCAAACTGGTGCGTGTTCTTCGTCTATCCGGTGGCGTTTGATGTGCCGCGCTACCTGTCGGGTCTGGCCGCGCCCGCCGATACGCTGCGGCAGGTGGAGGGCGCGCCCACGCAAGTTCTGCTGGTGCCCCGCGCCGGTGGCGAGCCGCGCTTTCTAACCGCCGACCCATGCTTTGTCTTTCACTTCGCCAACGCCTTTGAGCGCCCCGAAGGCCACATCGTCGTCGACGGCGCGCGCATGTCCGGCTATCCCGAGCTGCGGAGTATGGAGCGGCTGCTGCGCGGCGACCTGGCCGACCTGCCCGAGCTACAGCTGACGCGCTTTGTCATCGATCCGGAGGCTCCGGCGCAGACGCGGGTGACGCAGCAGGATCTGGGCGGCCCGCGCATCGAGCTGCCGCGCGTAAATCCGCAGCACACCGGCCTGCCTTATCGCTATGCGTATGGAGTCTGCGGCTCGCGTCAGGACCCGCTGCAGGTGATTGCGGAACTGGGACGCATCGATACGCAGACCGGGGAAAGTGTAAAGTGCGACTTTACACGCAGCCTCCCCGGTGAGCCGGTGATGGTGCCGCGGCCCGGGGCGACTGCGGAAGATGACGGCTGGATCTTGTCGGTGGTGTATCGCGGCGAGGTCGACCGCTCGGCGCTGTATGTGCTGGATGCGCGGGACTTATCGACGGTGTGCGTGGCTGAAATGCCGATTCATGCGCCCCCAGGCTTTCATGGCAACTTCGTGCCCGAGGCCGACTGTCCACCAGGCTGGTACGCCTAGCGCGTCGGCCAAGCGGCGACTAAGAGCTAAGCGCGGACAGCGTGCGCTTGAGCTTTTCGCGGGTCTTAGGCAGCACCGGCTGCTTGAGCGCCCCGACGCCAGCGAGCACCAGCACTGCGCCCAGCAGCAGATCCACGCCCGCTGTGATCAGCACCGCCACCGGCCAGCTAAGGCCGACGCGCTGCAGCAGCGTGATGCCCAGCACTTGTAGCAGCACGATGACCGTGGCCAGCAGCAGCGCTCCGATGATCAGCAGCACCAGGCCGCGGACCAGGCGGCTCTGATCGCGCGACAGCTCTTGCTTGGCCAGCTGCGCGTGAATCGACAGCAGGCTCACCGCCAGTCGTCCCA
>Ga0209097_10003906_pt1 | contig 11236 bp, 7 predicted proteins | sample AD_UKC052_MetaG_FD_184419 | JGI IMG/M metagenome (GOLD analysis project Ga0209097, IMG submission 184419) | Active sludge microbial communities of municipal wastewater-treating anaerobic digesters from USA - AD_UKC052_MetaG (SPAdes) (version 2) | ecosystem: Engineered > Bioreactor > Anaerobic >... | reverse complement strand
TCCTTTTGATATTTCAAAAACAGGCCTCAAATTCATGGTGTCTGCCATTTTTTATATTCATTCATTGTCTATTCTGTTTTTCATCATTTCCCCTTCAATTCATAAATCTGTCCATTATCATTAATTCTATAATAACGGCTCACGTTATCTACTTGATCTTTTATTCTACGTTTTCCATCCACACGGATGGTGAAATCTTTATAGATTTTGAAATTTAAGTGACGAAAATCTCCTGTGTTTTCAAAGGGATCTTCTTCCATGCAGAAAAGTTCTATTGAAGAGCTATTAACATTAATTTCATCTAACTTTTTATAGACATATAACTTCATATATCTACCTGTTTCATCGCCATATTGAGAATCGGTAATTAACAGATTATATCCCTTATATTTAGGAAGAAGTTTAACATAAGATCCATTTGGTATTTCTCCTAAATAGCTTTTATATCCATTATACTTAACATCTTTAATGTGATAATACTTAGCCACAGTTCCTAGCTCGATATCATCATCATCCATTGATTGAAGTGAACATATTACTTTTTGAATTGTATCCACACCAATAGAGCTACAGAAGGCTTCAGGATCTTCAAAGAAATGGTCTGTTGTAACATCTGGTTTATTTGTTAAATAACATGGAGCTAAATACAATGACTTAGAAAACCATAAAATATATTTACTGTCAATCACTATACAACAATGATTCTTGTCTCCCACAAATGCATAGTCATTGAAATTATAATATACAACCCATTCTATATTAGGCACATAATCATATGCTGAAGTATAATACCACGTATTTATAGAATCTGACATATCGAATCCCAACTTTTTATATTCCTTTTCAAAATACTTTCTAAATATAGAATAACTTCCTTTAAATTTTGGATAATAGCTCTCTTCTTTCCAAGTTTCGAAAAAAGTGGCGGTTTCTACTTTTCTTTCCTCACATACAAAACGAAGACATCCATTTAATACTATAGAATTCTTATAAGATTCTCCACCTGATTCAAATCCAGCAGTCAATCCCATTGTTATTTTAGAGAGTTTCTCACGAACAGAATCACTGATTGGAGAATAATCAACAGCCTCTATCTTTACAAGATGCCATAAATAGGAACTATTTTTTGCACATTTATTTAAAATGGGATCATCATTGGCAATCCAACTATAATACAATGCAGAATCTACCGTTTCCCTTTTCTTTGCCTTCTCTTGGGCAATAAAGTCAATGGGTACAGAATCTGCTATTGCAGAAGAGACACTATCTAAAGAATCTTCTACAGTTTCTCTTTCTGAATTCTTAACTCTGTTGGAACAAGAAAGCATTGAAGCAATCATTGCAAAAACACAAATGATTGCAAATAATTTTTTATTTCTTTTCATATTATTTTAATATATCACCATTTTTTAATGTATAAACACCCGTCATAAACAATGTTATTTCATTTCCCCTTCTAATTACAAGACCTGGCGTATTATGATTTGTCACATTACGCATTTCTTCTGCACCTTCATCATATTTTCCAGCATTTATATTCATTTTAATTTGGGTATTACCTTTATTTGCACCTCCTTTATCTAAAAAATTAGGACCGCAATTATAGCATAAACTAACAAGTGCTTCAAACTCTCTCATATGAAGGTCTGCTTTTATACTTTTTTTCACTCCTTCTTCTGACAATTTTAGATGCTTCTGAAAATCCTCTTCTGCTACTTTTTTTTCACCATGCTTAGAAAATTCTTTCTTTTCCGCAGCAGTAAGATTTTTTACTGATTTATTGCTCAATTTATTTCCATAACCAATAGTGGCATGGCCCTCCGAATCATCATATAAATCCTTAGAAAAGCTCTCATAAGACTTAATAAACTCAATTAAACTTTTATTATCAGAAACATGATAATCACTAATTGGTTTTCTTCCATCATATCCAAAACTGCTAAATCAGCAATTTGCTGACAATGTTCCGGTTTAGTTGACATACAATTACAAACTAGATCAAGTCCCAACTCTTTTGCCATATCAACTAGTTTTTTAGGGCATAAAGAATTTTTGTCCTTAATATAAAAATCATCTGTTTGATACTCATCATTTAATTCACGGACATCAAAGTGGACCCAAGTATTTGCTTTGCTTGGATCCTTTGCATCTCCATCTTCTAAGGATATTTTGTTTTTTTTTGGCCATAAATATTGAGCTCCCATGCGATCTATAAAAATTTTTTCTCTTATCCAATTCATTTGTTCGAGCTTTTTAGCCCTGTTTGTTTCTCCTAACTTCTTCTTCACTTCTTTGTCAGCTACGCCATTTTTATAAGGAGAATCTAATTTATCAAATATTTTCCCATCTTTGATTTCATAATCATCCTTTTGAAGAATATAGAAGTGTAAATCTAGTGCGTTACCCATATGATTGGTCGAGTTTCTTACCTGCCTTTCATTGTCATTAATACATCGATAAGAAGAAAAAACAATCAACAATCTATAGTATATATCTTCGTTTTTGTTTTCTGCTCCTATAATTGTTCTTTTTCCAAATTCTTTGTGTCTTAAGTAAAATAAAAAAGTTTTTAATGCGAATAAAAGACTTCTATGCATTCCTGGATGCTCTTTTTTTCCATCTTTTGCAGTTCTACCTTTTCCAAATCCTCCACATTTACCTCCAGGCTTATCTTTATCTTTTCCTACACATGGACATTTTAACTCATCAAAGTCAAAATCATAATCTTTATTTTCACAAAAATCATCGATAGCCTTTAATAAACTTCCACAAATACGACCTGTAGGCACAACTCCCATTACATCTCTTTGAAATTGCTTGATGGCATTTACAGTTAAAAAGTCAAAAGATTGAGTAGGTAATGGCATTCCTGCTTTACCAAAACCGGCTAATCTAACATTAATCTCCTTAATTAATTCACCTGCATTCTTTGATGCATAATTTGCCATCGTTATACAATTTTTTCCCTCGCAAAAGTCAGAAGAACCCCAATCTTTTCCAACTAACACAGGAGCAAACGAATTATAAGAATTGACATAATTTTTATCTTCGCTCTCTTTCGGCAAAAGTTTAAGCTGGTAATAATAGTTCCGTGCAGTGTCAAGAATTTTTGAATTATATTTTTTATCTCCACATTCTTTTATTGCCTCGTCCTGAAGTCCACTCATTTTTTCCATAACGTTGAAATCATACAACTCTCCTGGCGTCTGAGGATAGATAAACAACTGATAAAATCCATCAAAAACAACAAATTTATTTACTAAGAAATCTCCTTTTCCTGAGTTAAGGACTCTGAAATAGAAAAGACGAGGAAGAGAACCATCGTGATCTGATTCTTTTATACCTCCGTCATTTGTAGGAATTAAAATATCGGCACATCCGTCAGAATCGAGAGTGATCCCTTTTTGTTCAAAAACTTTATCATCAATCAAGGATTCATTTTCATAAACACGCAACGTCATTGCATTAAGTAAAGATTTACTCGCATTGAATATTTTAAGATGTACTTTAGCTTCGTCTCCATACTTCAATATTCTAACAAGCTTTTTTCCTTCACTGTCTGCAAAATATCCGTCAATAGAAAATTTATCAGTCACAGTCAGTGTCATTTTATAAGAAAACAAACCATTTGGTTCTTTTTTTGAAAGACCCTTAACATACGAAGAGGGGCACTCGAACACTACAAGTCCTATTGCAAATTCTGTTCCAATTTGAAGATGGTTCTTTTTCGCATTGTTTATTACATCTTTCTCAACATCGATGTCTTTGACAGAAAATTTTCCACTTTCATCTAATTCAGTGTAGACAGAATACACCATTTTTTCCATAACAAACAAGGCTATTTTTATTTTTCGACTTTGAGTTTGATTTTCTCCATTTATTAGCCCCCAAGCGGGAACATATGCACGAAAACCAAACTTCAAACCTTTACCTATACGACTGATTGTATTATTTTTAGAATCACAAAACTCCCACCTTATAAAGGTAGATTCTAGTACTTTTATTTCCTGTGACTCAAATACTTTTTCGCCAAGTTTTGCTTTAATTTTGTAGGTTCCTGGCTTTTTTGCCATAAACATTCTACCACTTTTATTATTAAGCAAGTAATTGTCCACATCTCCCCCTGATACTGTCAACTGCACATTATTTATTTCTGAAAGAGCTGTAAAATCTCCAAAATAGAACTTCAAATCGATAGGATACTTCACACCAACATACCTTACCCCATATGATGTTGAACCAACGGAAATATCAATAACTTTATTATGTGAGATTTCCAATTTATGGGTAATTGTTCTTTTCTTACAATCTCCTTTATTATTATCTACACCAACTCCTTCAATACCTCCATTACTGAATTTTGTTTGTGACAAATCCGCTTCTATAAGATAAATGCCTTCATCCTCAAATTTATATGCAAATTTTGAACCTTTAGCATATTGTACAGGTATTCCTTCTTCTTTAATAGTCCATTGTACATTGTCAAGGCCACTGAAATCAATTTCATCATTCTTTTTAATAGAAAAAGCCAAAGTATCATTCGGTCTTCTTAAAGTTACATTTCCTTTATCTTTCTCATTATTATTTACCCAACTTGATACAGAGGCATTTAATACAACGTCATTATAAGAATGAACAGAAATATATTTAGAAGAAACAGAAATTTCTTGAGTTCCATCACCCCCTCTTTTGAAAAGCTCAAATTTAATTTTGTAATCTATTTCTGCATCAGATGGATGTAATGTAAGTTGCAGATTATTCTCTTTGATGACATAGTCATCAGAAAGAACAGCTTCTCCATTCTTTTTTGTAACAGAGCATTTCATGATATCCTTATTTGAATCAAAAGGAAATTCTAATTTTGTCTTTATAACCATTTCTCTTCCCTGTTTCAAATAGATAGGGTTATCTTCAGAGACAGAAAAATTTTTATTTTCTGCATTTAAAAATCCTATTATACTATTATTTTCCTTCACTTCAAACCTCAAAGTGCAGGGTTCATCAACTACAAAGCTGTCTGTAAAAACATCTTTTCCGATATTTATATTATTCACGAATCCTTCATATTTGGAAAGAGAAGCAAATGATCTTTTCTTACCAGAATTACCCATTCCTTCCACAACATATACTCCAGCTTTAGGCATCGACAAAGTGATAGCATCTACCACATGAGAATAAATATGAAGATTTGCTATCTTTTCTTTTTCTTCTATTACATTCTTTCCTTTTACTTTTTTGGATATCTTCTTTTTATCCAATTGATAAACTACCCAACTTAACGGCCTGTTAGTTATTTCTTTTGGATTTTTTGTGTTTTTATAAGCCTTAAATTTCAAGCGTTCACCCTTTCTTATTGTAATCCTTATCTTCTTATCTTTTTTTTTTATCAACTCCTTTTCTTCAGGATCAAGCCGAAATACTTTTGTTTGGTTAACTTCGAATTTTTCTATTTTAGATTTTTTTTCGCTATTTTCTATCTTAACAAATTTATTTTTCAAAAACTCATCAATATTCTCAACTTCAAAATCTTCTATATCTTTTGGAGAGACCTGTTGCATTTGTCCTGGGAAAAGACATGTGATTTCTCCTGGTTTTGAGGAAGGACATTTACACTGTAATTTTGAATTTTCTGTAGGTAATTTGGTTTTCTTATCAAAAGAATCATCTTTTTCCCATTCCAATTTTGCAAAGCCATTACAAGGAGGAGGTCCTGATGGTGTAGTTTGTCCAGCACAAGTACCAAATGGAGCAGGAAACATTTTATCATCTTCTGATATTACAGGTTTATTCTGTACAAAAACCTTTTTATTTTTCGATACAATTCTGTTAATAACATTTCCATAAGAACACGTGAACAAAGCCCCATCTACAATGTAAAAAGAACCTTCTGTAGGAGCTGGTGTTGCATTTTTGCTGGAATTATCTTCTTTCTCTGGTACAGTACCACCACCGTTACTCGAAGCACTACCATTCTTTGGTGTGTTGTCGTCAGGAGTGTTTTCACTCTGTTGTGATGCATTTTCATTTAAAGTATCTCCTTCCTTTGATACTGCATTTTTGTCAGGAGTTCCTACATTTCCCTGAGTTCCTTCTTTGTTAGAGGATCCTTGTTTGTTTACAGGATCTTTCTCCTCTGAAGTATTTTCATTTGCCTTTCCCATCTGTTTTCCTCTTAAATTTTCCGATTTCACTTCTTATTAAAAACAAGTCCAATTTTTTTTTCAAAGTCCGAATTTCTCAAATTTGCCTCAACAAATAGTTCCAAACGTTCAGGCAAGCCAACTTCATCAAACAAATATTTTCCAAACATATGAATAAACAAATCCTCTTCTTTAAAAGAAGAAAGATTAGCAAAAGTTTCAAATGACTTTAAATCAGATGATTCTTTATTTAAAAGGCCATTTAATGAAATTGAACGTTTCCCATTCTCCATTTCAATTGTCAATCGTTCATCAAATGTCAATTCAACATTTCCAATTAAACTTGAAAAACGATGTTGTCTTTTTAATATGCCGTCACTCCCATAATCATTCCAATACCCCAAGAAGAAAAAATCGTAAAACAAATCACGAGGAATAGAGTTTAAAATGGTTTCATCATCATTATAAAAATCATCCAGTGAAACTATCCAATTTTGCAAAACACTCATAACCTCATCATCATCACCGACGAAGCCATTTTCTAAATATATTTTGGTATTATTCCATTTCTTCTTTATCTCATCCAGATTTAATACTTTTCTAATTTTTCCATCATTAGAAAGCAAAACATTCAATTTATGCATCGGTTCTGTCGATTTTATGAAAAAATTTTCTACAGGATTTGTACAGAATCGAGAGCCATCCTTCTTTTTATTCAACTTCTGCACAAAAAAAATTCTATCAGATTCCGATCTTGCCTTTTCCACTGTCAGACATATATCTTCGGTTATAAGAGATGAAGAACCTCCATTTTTAAAGCAATCTCCTTTCATAGAGACCTTTTTCATGGAATAATAATTTCTTATCTCTATATCCTTATCCGTTTTGAAAGCAAACTTCATGACATCTCAAATTTAGAATAGGTTTACCTTACCCTTAGCTTTAGCATCCACATCCCCACCGGAAGACAAAACCAAATTCTCTTTTGCACTATCAATTTCAATCTTTTTTGAATTCATCTTAATTTCTGATTTTGACAAGAGCGACAAATTATCCGAATTATGTTGCTCACCTTCCGAAGCAAATGTCGCAATATTCTTAGCGGTTAAAGACATATCTTCTCCACTCATCAAATCTGCATTTTTAATTGCAGACACACTAACATCTCTATTTGAACTAACTACAACATCTTCTCCTGCATTAATAGACACTGATTGCGCGGCATCAATATTTATATTATTTGCTAATAAAGAAATTGACTCACCAGCTGACAACGATATTGTTTTATTTTGCGTATCTAGTTTTATCACATTACCATTTTTATCTGAGATGGTAATACCCCATTCGCTGCTGTCGTCATTGAACACAATCTGATGTCCGCTCTTTGTTATCATGCTGTGGATCTTATTGTCTACTCCTCCGCCTTCTCCCGTCTTTCCATTAAACAAACTTCCCATTACAAACGGACGGTTTGGGTCGCCGTACTCAAAGCCTACCATCACTTGGTCGCCAACCTCCGGGATAGAGACAAAGCCACGATTTATTGGTACATCCTGACTTTTCCCGGCATCGGGCGTCTGCACACGAATCCAATTTGTGCTAATCCATTTCGGTTTCTGCCAGTCAAAACAAACCTGCACACGGCCCTGCGACTCAGGATCATTATTATCAGAAACAATCGCTACCTCCGGATAGGCAAAAACTTTCCGTTGATAGAATGAAGACAAATACTCAGCCCCAACAGGAGATGCACAAAAAAAGTTGGAATAATTTCCTTTCTTGTCTATACGATGCAGAAGTTTTGTAATGCGATACTTCCCAAGCGAAGCAACGTTCATCTCCTTCGGAAATGTAATCTCAATTAGACTACCCAACTTTATCTTGCACGTCTTCGTCTCTCCCTCCAAATTCAGCATGGATCCCGACAAACTGTTTTGGCATGACGTGACCATATCATACAGATTAGCCGAGTCATAAGCAGGAGCAGCAGATGGAGTAACGCCTTGATTAGAAAAGAAACTGTCAGACTTTGAACAGAGGTCCTTCAACAAAGCATTTCCATTTTTCAAATCTCCACCCCCATCGTTACGAACAAATTCATCTTTCGAATCCAAATAGAGATAACTGCCTTGTTTCCGTGGCAAATTAGCGCCACTTAAACGCATGCTATATATGTCACTATCGTAGAGCAACGAGACTGAAGACGAATCTTCTGGTGCACCGAAAAACAAGGTATGACCGTCATAATAAAACAGTTCTCCGAAGGTATTGGCCAAGCGGCAAAGAAAATCAAACTCGTTCTCGCGATACTGCATAGCATAAGGTAACACGCCTTGATAGCGAGGATTGGACTTCACCTCACACAGCGAACCTTCCGTCAATTGTGAAACAATAGATGTCAACTGAGAATCGACAAACGAATTCATGGTGGGCGTTCCAGCCAAGCTGACCACATCACCCTGACCAATATAATGGACCCGATTATAACGACGAGACTGTTTTTTAGACTCCAAGTTCTCTTCCCAAGCGTCAATTTTGACATCTGTCACTATGCCTGAAAATTCATAGAAATCACACGAATTATTATGTTCGAAACGGATCAAGGCTCGTTTGCCCACCATATCCATCAACTTTTGTGGAGTCTTTTGCCACATTTCATTTTGGGTCATGAACTCTTTAACCACCTCAAAACGATGGCAGGAGTTCATCTCTTGATCCAAACGTAACGAGGAAAACGAGACCTCTTCTCCATCAAGTCTCAATTTTGTTTTCACAAAATTCAAAAACGATTCCATTGATAATCAGATTTAGTTCCTTTACTCTTGAGCATATTCACTGTTCCAACTTGTCTCATCATCTCCCTTTGTTCCATCCAAACGGATAACAAAACTCTTTGCAGGGAAATATGGAGTAATATGAATGTCCAGATAAATACGGTCCTTTTGGTTGGGATCGCGTTCCAATCGCATAATTTTCGAACGTTCTATCAAACGGTCTGGGCCTTGAATATCATCCAAAAACTTCACTATCTGACTACGAAGGTCACGCTCCGTCTTGCCACTCCAATTTTCAAACGAGCGACGATTCAAGAAGTCAAACAGAACCTTTGTCACATAATCAAACACACGCACTACAGAATAGGTCTGCAAGCCAAGATTATCGCCATTAAACAGAGTCTTTGCTGAGAAGGCCATCACCTTACCGTACTCATTGACCATAGGAACCAATCCCATAGAATCGAGCTGCGAAATTTCACTTTTTCTCAAAGGAAAAGCAACCGAATCGACCTCGTTCAAGCCTCCATATTTTTTACCTGCCGTTACCTGCGACATAAGCGTTGTATAAACCTTTCCGGCCAAAGCAGCTGCCGGAGAAACGTGCAAATCATCCGATTCTCCAATTTCTTTATATGCATTTCGGCCAATCAACCAGTTGCAACACATCACCGTGTTACACTTAAAGGCATCGCCACCAGCCAAATCTGCGGTATAAAACATATCGACCACATCGTCTGGATTGTCCAAATCGGCAAAGTCGGTAAACATCATCACCTTATTTTCATTGGCTATTTTAGACCATTTTTCAATGACCATATTCGATCCCAAATATCCTGGAATGACCAACAATGAATAGTTGTTTCTCAAATCCAAACGATCATAATTCTGTTTCAACTCATTGGCCACATAATCGATAAAAAGCGAATTGTCCAAGTCAGATATTTGCTCTGGGGATGCATTTACGATCGTAATATTCGAAAGTTTATCCGACTCTGTATTCTTATAAAACAGTTGAGCCGCACGATAAGACTGTTCCAAGACTTTAACCGAATCGACCGCCATCAATTGGTTTTTAGCCAAAAGCTCACCTACCGACTCTGCCTTGTTTTGACATATATCAACCATCTCAGGAATGTCTTTACTCTCTGTCAGAAGGTTCAACCAAAGAGAAATTTTATTGGTCAACTCTTTTCTCTCATTCTCTTTCTGTTCTTCTAAAAGAAACATCTTTTTACGAGCCTTTCTCTCTGGATTCATGTTCTGAATTCCATCGATAGCCGACTCTAAGAAACCGAACCCACCGAAACGGGAAAGGTTTATTAAAGCAGCATCCATCACCTGCTGAGAATAGACTTCTTTCGTCTTCTCCTTATATTCTTTTTGTACGGAAATCTCTTGTTCCGCTTGAATCATTTGTTCTACCATTATTTTGCCGAAAATTGGTTAAGTTCATATTTAAGTTGAGTCAATGCGTCGACCATAGCCTGACGACTTTCCTGATTTTCCAAAGCGCGTTGAAGCACTTTGTTGGTACGAAGTTGTTTTACCAACTTTTCATAAAAATCCTTCTGGATAGACAATCCATTCAAGAACTGACTGTTTTCTGTCATTTTCTTCACCTGAAAATCAGCAGTGTTAGAAAACCGAAAATTCTCACGAATAGGTTCTCCCTCTTCGTTCTCAAACTCAACATCCACATTAGGTTGAAATGCAGAATAAACATCCTCGATAGATTTCAATTTGTCTACAGCCTCAGGACTTATAGGCTCTTCACATGTCAATTGACCTATGAACATAGTTCTGTTTTGAGGAATATCTGCGATACCTTCGGAAGCATCTTGTTTTACCTCGTTTCCTCCAATCTCATAATTCAAAATACCCATATCACTTATTTTTAATGTTTTTATATAGAACGTGGTATAAATTACACCACGTTCCTTTTTTCATCTAACTGTCAACATCAATTTGTTGGCCAATTCTCCTCATATTGAGCACCGCCAATCTTGACGGTCTGAGCAGAAATAGTCACAGATAATGTCATAGGCGCATTACCAATGATGTCAATACCCTCTTCAAAATCAATGATATAAGCATTGTCGAAAGATAGCTCTTTCATTTTCGACTCTTCGTCTCCTTTTTTGAAAACAATACTGCCACTAAATGGTTTGAACTGATTCACCATGTGCTCCAGAATCGTTGTGTCAGAGGTAGATTCTACACGAACAGTTATTTTTCCTCCATAGATATTGGAAGAAGGACGACCCTTTGAGTCGACATCACGATGAAGTGAATACTTGCAGTCGAGCACATCGTACTCCT
>Ga0209097_10003904_pt1 | contig 11241 bp, 4 predicted proteins | sample AD_UKC052_MetaG_FD_184419 | JGI IMG/M metagenome (GOLD analysis project Ga0209097, IMG submission 184419) | Active sludge microbial communities of municipal wastewater-treating anaerobic digesters from USA - AD_UKC052_MetaG (SPAdes) (version 2) | ecosystem: Engineered > Bioreactor > Anaerobic >... | reverse complement strand
TTCCTTCCATATTTTGGCGGCTGTTTTATTGTTGCCCATCAAAATGGTATTGAGTACAATATCTTTTCGCTTCGCAATTTTGCAGGTCACAAAATAGGGCACATCATTTTTGTAGTCCATGTGTGGCTCATAATCACCCACTAAAAAAATAGCTTTATAGGTGGAAGTATCTGTGTCCCAGTTGAATAATTCCACTGCTTCATTCAAACCCTGGTTCACACTTTCGGGGCCATCTCCCCCACCCTTGGCCGACACCTGCATCAGTTCACTGTACACTACATCCATACTATCGGTGAGGGCTATCCGTTTGGTGATAAACTCATCGCCTTTATCCCTGTAAAAAATCAGTCCCACTTCTATATCGGGTGCGGTTTGTGTTTGTGCCAGGCTGCTTACAATACTCCATATCTTGTCTTTGGCGGCGCTGATCAATCCACCCATGCTGCCCGTGGCATCCAAGGCAAACACCACCTGCATTTTGGGTTTCTTCCCATCGTTGCTGTCGGCAATATTTTCTGTGACCTGGCTAAAGGAAATTTGTACGGATAAAAATAACAGGATTGAGAGAAAGCAGCTTTTCGTCATAAGGGAAGTTTTATCAAATAGAATAAAAATCCCTTGTATTAGGAAGTGCTGGCACGTTAAAATAATACTAAAGAAAATCTGCTATCGTTTGGAGCGGAGTTTATTGAGTACATAGCCAAACCCTGCCAGGAGGTGAAGTAAGACGATAATAAAAATGATGGTTCCGGTGGTATCCATACTTTGATTTTTGTTGCAAGTTGGAGGATGGTGAGTGGAGGGAAGGTAACTTTGGTTACAGAGGGTTTGAGCTTGGGGGTTGATACTTGCAATGCTGATAGCCGGCGATAATAGATTATCATAACAATACACAAAATCTCTTGGGTGCTGACAGTTCGAGCTGATTTTTTATAACGTCATGAAGGAGCCCGGCTGGAAGTATACTATTTGGGGACGAACTGGAACGGAGAAAATAAATACAACTGGTAGCCTGCGATAATCGTGTACCCCCGTTTGGCCCAAGCATCCAAAAAGTGCTTGTCTTTGGCGCAAGGGTGTAGCATAGGTTTTTGTGTGGCAGCAATCCTTGTGCCTCTAACTCTTGTCGCCTATCATCGTGCTAGTATTGTGAAGCCTCTGTTGTAAACTCTTTTAGAAGCACAAGGACGCTAACGCCCATGGCTGCCCTACACCATTGCGCCAATCAACTTCATTTATAGTTTGAGATCCTTGCGCAAAAAAGGGGCTGTTATAATTACACGAAAAAAAATGCTATAGATTTTATGTCTTTTAATTTTTTATCAAAACTGCAATAGTAAACTGCTTTTCGTTTATAAATGTTTGTAGTAAATAATTTCCAGTGTTAAAATTTCTGTTAGAAATTTCTATCTCTTGTAAACCTGATACCTTAAGTTGATCTGATTGATAAACTAATTGTCCTAGATCGTTATATAACTTAAAGAATACATTTTTAGCCGAGTTTAAACTTAGCCTGACTTTAAAATCCCCATCATTCGGGTTAGGCATTACAACAAAACTCTCTAAGCCCTCAATATCGTATAAATAAGAAGTGACACACATAACTGGGACTATGATTGCGTTCGAATTGTCACTAATACCGCAAGTATTATAAGAACGCACACGATAATAGTAAACTGTGTTACAGGATAACCCAAATACTTCTTTAGTATTGGTATTACCAACATCATAACCACTATAGCCAATAATAAAATTTGTAAAACTTGGGTTTAATGCAACATCTATATAATATCCTGTAGCGTCTGGGACAGAGTTCCAGTTAGCTAAAAAGGATGTAGGAGTAGTTTCACTGGCTGCAACAGCAATGGTCGCTGATGGCAATGTGCAACATGCCAATGTGGATGCCGTTATTGTATTTGAAAAACCACTAGTGCCGCATGTATTATAAGCCCGTACCCGGTAATAATAAGTTGTGTTACAAGTAAGAACAGGTATATCTTTAACTGTTGCGTTAACTACATCATAACCATTATATCCCGGAACAAAATTGGTGAAGCCTAAATTGGTTGCAACATCAAGGTAATAGCCTATTGCACCACTAACAACATTCCAGTTTGCCTTAAAGGACGTTGAAGTTCTTGCAGTGGCGACTATTGCCGTTGATGAAGAAGGAATTATGCAACATGGTGATGTGATTACAGTTATCATGTTAGAAACGCCATTTGTTCCACATGAATTATAAGCCCTAACCCGATAATAATAATTGCTATTGCAAGTAAGGCCAATAATCTGTTTAGTTGTGGCACTTCCTACATCATAACCATTATAATCCGGAATAAAATTAGAGAAATCAGAATTTGTAGACACGTCCAGATAATAGCCATCAGCACCACTAACAGCATTCCAGTTTGCCTGAAAGGATATTGATGTACTTGCGCTGGCTGCTGTTGCTGTTGGGGAAGAAGGAGAAGCACATTGTATAGTTATTTCTATGCATGCAGTATTATTATTCTCATCAGATTCTACAAGATCGTTGTTGTCATCCGCTACAAAAATTATAAAATATCCTCCTGAAATAGTGTTTGCAGGAATAGTTATATCTTCACTTTCAGAATTTGTAGGATCATCACTTCCCAAACCTGAAACATCTCCACCCAGATAAATATCTTCAGAACTTGGATTACAATCTCTTGATAAATAATAACTAAGATTAAAACTTGGAAGATCTGCATCTAATTGGTTTCCGATATAATTTTGATCTCCAGAAACAGTGATAAGCTGTCCCGGATTGATTATAATAGAATTGACTTGAACATTAGTAACTGTTATATCTTCAATGCCTAAAATAGTTATACCAATACATACGATGTTATTCATTTCATTTGATTCTGTTAGCTCATCATCATCATCTGCCACAAAAATTATAAAATAACTACCGGGTATAGTATTTTCTGGAATTGTTACATCTTCACTTTCTGAATTTGCAGGATCATCACTTCCCAAACCTGAAACATCTCCACCCAGATAAATATCTTCAGAACTAAGATTACAGTCTCTTGATAAGTAATAACTAAGATTAAAACTTGGTAGATCTGCATCCAATTGATTTCCGATATAATTTTGATCTCCAGAAACAGTGATAAGCTGTCCCGGATTGATTATAATAGAATTGACTTGAACATTAGTAACTGTTATATCTTCAGTGCCTAAAATAGTTATACCAATACATGCAATGTTATTTGTTTCATTTGACTCTACTAGTTCATCATCATCATCTGCAATAAAAATAATAAAATAATTACCTGGCGTAGTATTTGCAGGGATAGTTACATCTTCACTTTCAGAATCTGTAGGATCGTCACTTCCCAAACCAGAAATATCTCCCCCGAGGTAAATATCATCAGAACTCGGATCACAGTCTCTTGATAAGTAATAACCTAGGTTAAAACTTGGAAGATCTGCATCTAAATGATTTCCGCTATAGTTTTGATTTGCAGATAAAGAAAGCATTTCTCCAGCATTTAATGTTGTCAGACTAGCCGTTGCATCACTAACATTTATATCTTCTGTTCCAGAACAATTACTATGAGTTACGCAAATTCCAAAGGTTCCATTAGTTGTTTGTAGTCCATAATCATAAACCCTTATGTTATACATATTGCCTGGAATAGTAGAGATAGTTAACGTCGAAAGAACTCCTACTCCGGTTACATCACTGCAATCAATTTCTGTATTACTTGAACATGAATTATATGCAATAATAACGGCGTCTAAAGCACTTCCATTGGGATCAACCGTTATCGTTGCTGAACTACATACGGCCTGAAAATTGTACCAAACATCGGCCATTGCAGCACTTCCTGTATATGCGTCACACGAACCTTGAGGTTTACCTGAAGCCGTTGCATTGTTTACAGTCTGATTAGCAGTATGATTGCAATTCTCAGAACTTATTAACAATGTTCCTGGACAATTATCGTTTGCTGGAGTAGTAGTTACATTACAATTCAAATAACTTCTATTATTTTGATAAAATAAATTTACCCTATTGTCCTGTTGATTTGTAAACACTTGCCCACAACTAAAAGTTGAGGAATGAAAAACATACGACATCAAATTGTCCAGGAGAGGAGAATAATGGTCTCCATTGAGGTCTGTCGAATTTGGACATGTATATTGGCATGAAGAATTTGAACAGGATTGCAAATTAGGATCGGCTGGAGTATCGCAAAGTCCATCTCCAGAATTGGAACAATTCGAACCATTCACTAATTCAATACCATTCGCAGTCTCATGTGTATGTAATAAACCAAAAAAATGTCCTATTTCATGAGACAAAGTCGAATTATCTAAACTATTTCCAGATGAAATAATAACAAAATGATCTTCTGGATCTGGATTCCCATTTGAAGAATTCCACCAAGGGAAAAAAGAATAACCCCCTACCAGATTGCTTCTATTGTCAGTAACTGTATTTGTATAATAGATATTCAAAACATTTGGAGCATTATGGGAAATTAAAGTGGTTTCATCATTCAGCTGTTGAAACCCATATAAATCATCATCATCAATATAATCAACTGTTACACATTCAGAGAATGAAAATCCAGCATTTGCATATTGTAAATTAGTGGTAGATAACTGATTCTGAATTCCTGAAAAATTTACACCTCCGCTACCATTACTTCTTCTGATGATATGAAAAGCAATTGGAACATCAATGCTCGCAATCTGTGAAGGATTTCTTTCTAAATGTTCAAACCTTTTTTGATTATAACTTGTGTCTTTATAATAAGTCGTGCCACATGGTAATTGAGCATGACTATATTTTATTGATATTAATAAAACCGATAATAACACTATCAAAGATTTCTCAAATTTTTTAATACCAAGGGTGTAGTTATTGCTCATAAGATTATAGTTTGGCGCTAAAACTTGTAATTGTAAAAAACGTCTAAACACTTCCAGAAGTACGTAACCTTTAATGATGGGGAAAGAGAAAAGAAAAACAATTAATGATACACTAATATCCAAACTTTTTCACTCCGCTAAGGTTCGTGTCCTCACAAACCACCTCTGCTATAATTAAAATTTTAAAACGGTGGAAACAATTCCGGGCAAATCACGCCTGTCATAAAAGGAGTAAAGCAACTCGTACTTGTCCCTCTTGGTCTCGTAAAAAATCCACTCACTTTTAAAGTAAAGCAGGCATCTTTTGGATAGCATAAGATTCCCAAATCAATTATCTGCGGAATGCCATCACTGCCATCATCTGTGGTAATGGGCACAATTCCTGAAACAGTTCCACCGGGGCCTGTAACTTCCCATTTCAGCCAGTGTGAACTAAAATTGTGTACATAAGCAATGAGGCAGTATCTTGCAGTATTGCCATTAATTGCAACCCTGTTAACGTTGGTACCAACAGTTGTTGGGCAATAGTCATTTACTGGTGGTTTACATTTTTCCAGAAAGTTATAAGCACGGCATTCTACTGAATTACTTTCTTTATTGTAGAATGTTGTTGCTTCATTGTCTTGTTGTAATGCTTGAAAATTTTGCTCGTTGTTATCTTTACGGCATCCTGCCAAAAGAATTACAAAAACCAATCCAATCAGTTTGGTAAAACTTTTCATAACGCTGTGTTTTAGATTTTAAGAAATAATAAATTAAGCAATCAAAGTGTGCAAGTACAACTTTGAATTTCATTTGCTTTAAAAATTACGTAGTCTTCCGGGTTTACGCAGCGTTTAATTGAATGGGATAAACAGAGAGAGAGAAAAAAAAACAATTAACGGTAGCGCTAATATCAGAAAATATTTAATACCCTCCAAATATTATTTAACCATAGGGGATTTGTCGCATACTATTTATTATTCTTACAAAACAACAGATGAGCAATTATATATTGTATACAAGGTCACTATTGGTTAACCGTTTCCGATCTACATATAAAAACTATATTTTAATTGCATATTATCCTCTGTATCAAGATATTTTAAAATTCCCCCAACATTTCTTGCACACTCTATCGTTATTGGATATTTTCTATCAAACTGTGTATTGTTCCAATTCATTTTTGTTAAAGCTAATACTTCGTCGCAAATAAGAGCAGGTGATTCATCATAATATGCCAATTTTATTTCTAACGGACTTGGAATATACTTACCAGGATAAGTTTCATAATATGGCACTGAGCCTCTAGTGTATAAAATATTATGCTGCTCTGTCAAAGCTAAATGAGTGCCTCGCATAGGAGGATAATTGCCTTCTCGATATAAGCGAATATCTGAATGCTGGACAGATACTAAATCAATTTGATTGACATGTAATTGTCTTGCTGCTTGTGTAAAGCCATAGACTTCATCCGGACTAAAGTTTGAAGTCTTATGTAATACTAATCGCTTTGGAAATATTTTTACAGCATCATAATACTCTTTGAGTGAAAGAGTTAACAAATTGAATGCTTGCTCTTCTGCAAGATGCGGTACTCTGTCATTTTTTTTAAGGGTAATTTCTTCTCCTCTTAAAATAATTCCTTTACCTAATTCATTAAATATTTGGGCTATACTTGTTTGAGTTGTTGATTTGTCTCTACTCTTAAAAAAGCTAATACCGGCGTAGCAAGTAGTTTCCGCAACATCTTTACGAATTAAAGCCCACGGAGTACCCGATGCTTTGTAATATAGAGCTGTAAAAAAGTTCCACGCAATAGTAGCTTCATCCTGCATTTCTGAAGTTGGCTTTGCTATCCTATCTCTTACTATTTGAATAGGGATGTTGTATTGCATTGCTTTTGCTTTGAGGTATCGTCTAAAGTTCTGCTCTTTAGATGATATTTCCTCGGCATCAATCTCTGATTCTTCGTTTGCTTTATCCTTTTCATCTTCTTCATCTTCGTTTACTTCAACTTCCTTTTCCTGTATATAAGTAATGAAATTTTCACTCAAAGCACAAAGGATAACATCAGGTTTTTTATTTTTTGAAAGAAATTTAATTTCTGACAGATATAATTCTGCAATATCTTTTATCCGCTCTTCAAGATTATCTTTCTTTTTTATGATTGCATCAAACTCGGAATTGTTTATTTTCCGTAAATAGGTATCATCATAAATAATTTCACTTTTAAAACCCGTCTCTTTATTGAAACCACAAAAATTTAAAAACAAATTCGGGTGAGGGTTTTTGCTTTGCTTTCCATCAATATGATGTTTGCAAGATTCAATCCATGTAAGAACCTTATCAACACTTTCACCTTTGCCAATTATGCCAATCGTTATTCTTTCTGGACGAACCTGAGTAACATCAAAAGGATTGTGATTGAAAATTCCATACTTTGGACAGATGTGCTGGTTCTCACCAAATTGTAGTGACGGTTCTACTATGTATCTTACTTTCATAAATTAAAACAGGGTATTATCGGTTAATTCATTATCCGCCTTAATTTCGATATCAATTTCAGGAGATTTTCTTTCAACAATTTTAACTGGCTTCCATGCTTTTTCCTCTAATCTTGGACTGATACTTAATTTATCAGCAGCATGAATTTCTAAATATTCATAAGAGGGTGTAAATAAGTCTCTGTGTGAAAAATAATAACTAAAAAACCTAAAGTAATTATAAATTGAACCGTTAGATTCTAATCGCTTTATACCAGACATATAGGCTGATTCAAAACGGCTTTGGTGATAGCCGCCAGGATTTGTAAAACTCCATGTAGGGTTTAGTACTAAATACCATTCATGCTCAATGTTGAAAAAAGAGCTTTTAAAAGCAAGGCTTCGGAAACAAACAATATGGCCTTCCTTTTTATTCTGCATTTCAAAAATCACAGTCTTTGTTGCTTCATTTTTGCCTTTCCACTTTACTCTTTTTTGATTTGGCATTACCTGATTATTGGCAAAACGAAATATTTCCTGTTGACCATACCATTCTATTTCCTTTAACTTGCACAATTCCATTAATGTATTTCGCAGTAAGTGCTTAAATACTCTTAAAGTGTTTTCATTGGTATCGTAATATTCTTTGCATTGTAATTGGGTAATAGTACATATATCCAAAATTTTACGAAATGGCTCTAAAGTGTTCTCCAGATTTTTAAAAGTGTAAATATATTTTTCGTGCAATACCCATTCCCCTGATTTTATGCCAACTGCCCTTAAAGCCTTTTTTACAAGATTGGTAGGTTTAAGTTTTTTAACGGGCTTCTTATTATGTGAAATAAGGTAGGTATTGACATTTGCAGTAATTACCTCTTCATCAATATTCAATTCAGCCTGATAGCAGTATTTTGGAAAACTTATGGGCAAAAGATTAGGGCAAATAACCTCTGTTTCTGTATTAAGACAACCATTTACAAAAGCCTTTTCTCTCATTAGGAGTTGGGATTCGGAAAATTCATGTTCATATAGCTTTGCGATAGACTCCAGCAATGGAGTAGAGCTTATAGCGTTAATTTTTTGTAGTAAGTTGTCTTTATCAATTACATTTTCGGCTGTTAAAAATACAAACTCATCTGGTATAAATGGCTTCAATTTTTCATCGTTGTACTTATCTTTCTTGTGTGTTATTATATAGATATAAAGTACATCAAACAATTCATTTAATTTATACTCCTTAAACTTTTCAAGGGTTGATTTAATTTTCTCTAAATCGCTTGTTGCAGTAACCTGAAATGCAACCCTGCTTTTAAAGTCTGCTAAATCTATTGCCGGGAAGTTTCTCTTTTGGGCACTGTTTAAGTTTTCTAATCTTAAACCAAACACCTCATTTAATACAGGAATAAGAAAACCTTCTGCATGAATGTTAATATCATAAAGGCTTAACGAATTAAGTCCTTCTACCTCTAACACGAACCTTGCTGCATAGGTGTTTATCTTATTTATATGGTTTATTCTATTCATGGAATATGCTAACGACTTACTCTTTTGTAAAATGAAACTCTTCTATACAGCATATATCTTGCTTAATAATGATTTTGTCGGTACAAGCGACTGACACAACGATGTTGCCTTGAAATTAAAAAGTTGGTTGTTTGATAAATATAACTAAAAAGCCAAAACTTTTGCTTTGGCTTTCCTAATTACTTGTCAACCGTTCTTTATATTTTTTCGCATCTATCTGCTAAATCTAAATCATTTGTCTTAGCTTTTACGTCCCGGTGAGATTTCTTATAGTTTACTCATATAAAACCAAAGACACTTACGTAGAACTTAGACAACAAAAGCCCTTACAAATAAAACCAATAACTTTTTCCAATATCGTTGCAACCCTGTAAATCAAAACGCTTTTCTACGTCGGGGTTTCGCCACTTGCAGTGTATTCAATTCGATATTATTAAAGGCGAAAACCACCGCCGGGACAGGGTTTAATGTGTACCGCTTCGAAAAAACAAATAAAAACATTCGTTCAAGAAAGTAATTCCTCCAAAAAATGGGATAACCAACAGTGTAACCATAAGTACTGCTACTCTAAACAATATGAGGCTGTCTGTTTATTTCAGTAGTTACCTCCTTCGTCGGTATGACAGCAGCCTTATGTATTTTAAAGCTAAGTTATTCCAATCTCTTCTTATAATCCAGCCCATTCCTTTCCAGTGTTTCCTGGGCAATTGTGTAACCAGCATCCGCATGCCTAATCACCCCCATCCCCGGATCATTCCGCAACACCCTTTTCAATCTTGCTTCTGCATCGGCCGTTCCATCAGCAACGATCACCATACCGGCATGAATGGAATAACCCATACCAACGCCACCGCCATGATGCAAGGATACCCAGGAGGCACCACCAGCCGTATTCACCAATGCATTTAAGATCGGCCAGTCAGCTACTGCATCGCTGCCATCGAGCATGGCTTCGGTTTCCCGGTTGGGTGAGGCAACAGAGCCGGTATCTAAATGATCACGGCCAATAACGATGGGTGCTTTTACTTTACCAGTGCGTACGAGTTCGTTAAACGCCAACCCTGCTTTTTCTCTTTCGCCCTGGCCCAACCAGCAAATGCGTGCAGGCAATCCCTGGAAAGCAATTTTTTCCTTGGCCATTTTCATCCAGCGCAGCATGCCTTTATTTTGGGGGAATAGGTGAGTGATCACTTCATCCGTAACAGCAATATCTGCCGGGTCGCCGCTAAGGGCTGCCCAGCGGAAAGGGCCTTTGCCTTCGCAAAAGAGGGGGCGGATGTAGGCCGGCACAAACCCTAAAAAATCGAAGCACCTGCCTGTTTTAAAATCGTTTCTCGTATCTCGTTTTCCGTTACTTGTTTCTCGTTGGCTCGTGCTGGTGCTACCTCCATTATTGACCATTGACCATTGACCATTCACCACTTTATCTTCATACTCTTTCGCCCTTGCCCTGATATTATTTCCATAGTCAAACGTTATTGCACCTTTATCCATCAGTTGCAGCATCAGTTGCACATGCAGGTACATACTTTCATAACTCAGCTGTAAGTATTGTTCCTTGTTCTGCTCTCTTAGTACATTGGCCTGTTCGTTTGTGAGGTTATGTGGTATGTAACCAATCAGCGGATCGTGGGCGCTGGTTTGGTCGGTGAGGGTATCGGGTACAATGTTGCGTTCGAGTAAGCGTTGCAGTAAGCTAACGGCATTGCATAGCACCCCAATGCTGATGCCTTCACCTTCGGCTTTGTACTTCAATGCGGCATCAATGGCTTCATCAATGTCTATGTATTTTTCATCGAGGTATTTTGTTTCAATGCGTTTGTCAATACGCCATTCTTCCACTTCTGCGATCAATGCCACGCCTTCGTTCATGGTGATGGCAAGTGGTTGGGCGCCACCCATTCCACCCAGACCGGCAGTTACATTCAATGTGCCTTTCAATGTACCCCCAAAATGTTTATCTGCAGCAGCGGCATAAGTTTCATACGTACCTTGTACAATTCCTTGTGAACCGATGTATATCCAGCTGCCGGCTGTCATCTGTCCATACATCATCAGGCCTTTCTTTTCCAGTTCTTCAAAATGTTGCCAGTTGGCCCAGTTGGGTACCAGTTGAGAATTGCTGATCAACACCCGGGGCGCATCTTTATGTGTTTTGAGAATGCCTACCGGCTTGCCGCTTTGTATCAACAGGCTTTCATCGTTCTCTAATATTTTTAAAGAAGCAATGATATTATCCAATGCTTCAAAATTTCGTGCTGCTTTGCCACGGCCACCGTACACGATCAAATCATCGGGACGTTCGGCTACTTCGGGATCGAGGTTGTTGAGGAGCATGCGG
>Ga0209097_10003901_pt1 | contig 11244 bp, 9 predicted proteins | sample AD_UKC052_MetaG_FD_184419 | JGI IMG/M metagenome (GOLD analysis project Ga0209097, IMG submission 184419) | Active sludge microbial communities of municipal wastewater-treating anaerobic digesters from USA - AD_UKC052_MetaG (SPAdes) (version 2) | ecosystem: Engineered > Bioreactor > Anaerobic >... | reverse complement strand
AACTTAAGAAAGAAAATTGCCGCTTAAGGACAATTTTAACTTTTTCCAGCAGAATAAAAAATCAAACCAAACTGATTGAAATGAAAAAACCGCCTCAAATTATGTTTTGAGACGGCTTCTTTTTTTTGTATGTTTTAAAATCTATAGCCTAATGTTATTCCGCCGCGTCCAACTATTTCAAAATCGGAATCGCTGCTGTTGAATAAATTTCGTCCTATTCCACCATTTATTTCAAATATGAATCCTTTTTTGGTTACCCATTTTGCTCCTAATCCAAAACCCAGAGCGAAATCAGTTCTAGTAACATCATCATAACTTGAATAATTGCTTGCTTCAGTATAAATGGAATCATCATAAGAATTTAACATTCCAAAACCCTCTACAAAAAATCCTGCGGCTGGTTTTTTACCAAAATAAAAGCGGTAATAAGGAGTAAGGCTAAAATTCACATCGATTTCATTCTCATATGGTACAAAAAGAGAAACACCTACTCCAGATTCTTCGTTTAGTAAATGTTCATAAGTAACTTCCAATGCACCTGCTACCAAAAACAAGGCATTTCCTTTAATTTCGTTTTTTGGAAAATCGACATTTGTTTTTTCTTGGCTGTAGCCAATGGTAAAAATAGACAAGCATAATAAGACAAATAATTTTTTCATGGGTTGAATTTTTTATTTCAAATGTATAAATAATTTCTGATACATTGAAAAGTTGAAAAAGAAAAAAATAGCAAACAAAAATACTTATTTGTTGCGCTTTATCAGATTTTTTTGCACTTCATCTAAATGTGTTAACATTTGTTAATTAAATATTAACAACTTCAACGGAAAATGATGCAAATGTTTATTTTTAACATGTTAAATGAGTTTTTTTAATAAAAAATGAAAGATTTATTTAATTAGTTTCCCCAAAACTACTAGAACACTTAACAATTTGAAGTTTTTACTTCAAGCGTCTGATGTTATGCCTAACAAATTAGGATAAAACATTGATGAATTACCCGTACATTATTATTGACGACGATCAAGAAAGTGTTTTGAAAACAAAAGCAATTGCTGATGGTTTTTCGGAGCTTGTCTTTGTAGCTTCGGCTAATAATTATTCGGATGGTTTAAATTTAATTCTCGAACATACTCCAAAATTAATTTTTCTCGAAATTGATCCAGCCGATACAACGAGCAATTTATCATTGGCGCTTATCAATGAATTGTATCGCTATCTAAAAGTAATTCCCAAAATAATCATTACTACTCACAAAAAAGATTTGGCCTTTGAAGCCATACAATATGAAGTGGCTGATTATATGATTAAACCGTTGAAGCGAATTGATTTTATAAAATCGATTCTTAAAATAAAAAAATCAATTGGCGAAGAGGAAGTTTCTATTGCACAAAATCAAGTTATAAAAACGCCTCAGGAACTTAAAGTAGAACAACCGCAAACACCGGATTATTTTCAAGAACCCATAGAAGAAGAAATTCTAGATCTAAATGAAAACACTCAAGAACTTACATTAGAACAACCTCAATCTACTTCTGAAGAAACAAAAGAAGAAGAAACAAAAGAAGAAACAAAAGAAGAAACAAAAGAAGAAATATTAGAAGAGGATATCGCACTTGTCGATGAAACAAAAGAGTTTTTAGAAGAACAAATTCCAGAGGCTTATTTACAACAACCAAATCCAAATATTGAACAACCTCTAATATTATGTATTAAATCTTATGGGGATTATCGATACATTGATGCCAATGATATTTGCTATTTCCAGGCCGATAATAATTCGACAGATATACATTTAAACAATGGCGAAATGGTTACTGCTTTCAAAACATTAAAGCATTTTGAAGGCGTTTTGCCTTATCCATTTGCCAGAATTCACAACAGTTATATTGTAAATCGCAATTATATTTCCAGAATTCACACCGGAAATGCAGTCTGTTATATTAAAAATACCACTACAAAACTTCCATTTTCCAAATCTTACAAGGAAAATGTAGATTTAATTATCTCTGAATTTGCCAATGGCAATTATTTGGAAATTTAAAAAATATCCATCTACCCAAATTTGACGGTCATTCACTATCAAACGACCCCATTCTACCACAAACGCCCGTTTTTACTGCAATTTTCGAAATAGACGATGTAGTTTTACACCGTGATTCAGTGCTATCTACTGTTCACAAAATTAACGTAAAAACGAAATAACAATATAAAAACCCCACATTATGAAAAAATCATTTTTAACCATCGGATTACTAACATTGGTAATGATATTAACTTCTTTCACTACACCTGTAATCAAATCTGATCTTTCAGGACAAGGTGCTACTGGAGGAAATGTAAGATTAGATCTTTCAGGACAAGGTGCTACTGGAGGAAATGTAAGATTAGATCTTTCAGGACAAGGTGCTACTGGAGGAAATGTAAGATTAGATCTTTCAGGACAAGGTGCTACTGGAGGAAACGTAAGATTAGATCTTTCAGGACAAGGTGCTACTGGAGGAAATGTGAGATTGGATTGATTTACATTCTTTTTAGATAAGATTTAAATTTATAAATTATACTAGGCTATCAATTTTTGATAGCCTTTTTTTATATCAATAGTTTTATTTTAGTATTTTTGATGAAATTCAGAACAACTATTGAAAAACACCTACTACATAGTATTACTATTGCTTTTGGTTTTCTTCGGATGCACCAAGAAAAATACAGAAAATCAAACGACTTCTTCCGCCGAAGATAGTCTTACTACTTATCTGTCTAAAGCCAATGATTTTAGCTCTCCCACTAAAAAAAGGCAGGAATACATTCATAAAGCATTTGCTATTATTATAGAACAAGAAGACGATTCCTTACAAAGAGCTAATCTTTTTCGAGTGGCCAATCGTTATTATAATTTGAACGATTGGGAAAAATACCAAGAAGTTGCACAGATTGTTTTAGAAAAAGCTATAAGTAGTAAGGATACGGTAAGTATTGCTAAAGCCTATTCCTATTTAGGAGATTATTATGTATCTCAAGGGGTTTCGGATACTGCTTTTAAACAATATTACAAAGCCGAAAAAATATATCTTCAACAAAATGAAAAAATTAATCTAGCGAGAACACGACTGAATAAAGCACAATTACAATATAGTGAAAGTGATTATTACGGAAGCGAAATTTCCGCTCTTAAAGCGTTAAGTGCCTTAAAAGGAGAAAAAGTAGATGATATTTTATATGAGTTGTATAACCTTTTAGGGTTGATTTATAACGAACTTGGAGAGTATAGTAAAGCCATAGGATATCATAACAAAGCCCTTATAAGTTTAAATGAAAATCCTACTCCTGTTGAGTTTCAGTCAAGGGCTACTTCAATGAACAATATGGGATTGGTTTATTTGAATATGACTCAATACAAAAAAGCAATTCCTTATTTTCAAAAAGGCTTGGAACAAAAAAAGGAGTTGCTTTTATACAAACCTTTTGTGTATGCTTTGCTATTAGAGAATTTGGGTTATTCACGATTCAAAGCAAATGAATCCAAAGGGCTTCCCGATTTGTTTTATGAATCTTTGAAATTAAGAGACAGTTTGCAATTGACAACAGGAGTTATAGTTAGTCAACTTCATTTATCTGAATATTTTGCTTCCAAAGGCGAAAAGGCTAAATCTTTGCAATATTCAAAAGAAGCATTACAAACCGCTCGAAATTCTAAAAATTATAGAAATGTTTTAGCACCTCTAAAACAATTAGCCATTATTGAACCACAAAAAGCAGCAGAATACAACAAAGAATACATCCATATCAATGATAGTTTGCAAAAGTCAGAGCGCAAAATTGCAGATAAATTTTCACGTATTGAGTATGAAACGGATGAAATCAAACAAGAAAACACCGATTTAACAGTTCAAAACAGGAATTTGGTGTACATCTTTGGATCTATTTTAATTTTGGGGTTGTTTTTGTATATTATCAAGGCGCAAAAGGCCAAAAACAGAGAACTCTTATACAAACAAGAGCAACAAAAAGCCAATGAGGAAATTTATAATATGATGATTTCACAACAAAATAATGTAGAAACCATTCGTGTAATAGAAAAAAAACGCGTGGCTCAAGAATTGCACGATGGCGTTCTAGGGAGAATGTTTGGTGTGCGTATGAATTTGGATAGCTTAAATAATTTTAATGACGAACTTGCCTCAAAACAGCGAAACAGCTATATCGTAGAATTGAAAAATATTGAGCAAGATATTCGTGAAATTTCGCATGATTTGAGTAGGGAAAAATCAGAATTAATTAATAACTTCGTCGCCATTGTGGACAACCTTTTTGAAGAACAAAAAAAGACATATAATTCAAAATTGGTTTCTTCTATTGATTCTAGCATTAAATGGGATTTAATGACTAATGCGGTTAAAATAAATTTATATAGAGTTGTTCAGGAGTCTCTTCAAAACATCAATAAGTATGCGAATGCCAATAGCATTAAAGTAGAATTTAAAAAAGGCATAGACAATTTATTTTTACAAATTAGTGATGACGGTGTCGGGTTTAATGTAAAAAAAGCAAAAAAAGGAATTGGTTTGCAAAATATGCTTTCTAGAATTAACGAATGCAATGGAGTTTTTGAAATACAATCAAAAAAAGGAGAAGGAACAATAATTACAGTTACAATACCAATTTAAAAAATTTAAAATAAATGACATTTGAATCAACAACCGAAATAACAATTAAGAATAATATATTGATTGTAGATGATCATCCTTTTATCATTCAAGGCTATAAAAATGCTATCACTAGATACAATCCTAAACAATTTGAGTTTTTTATTACCGAAGCAAAAGACTGTGAATCAGGATATAATGTAATCACAAACCCTGCAACTTCACCTTTTGACGTTGCTTTTTTAGATATTAGCATGCCGTCTTATGATGAGAAAGGGATTTTTTCTGGAGAAGATTTAGCAAAATTATTGAATGAATACATGCCAAATTGCAAAATTATTTTGCTTACCATGTACACGGAATTACTGAAAATCAGAACTATAATTGACGCTATAAACCCATTAGGCCTTGTTATAAAAAATGATTTAACTTTCGATGAGTTGCTTTTTGGTTTTAATAAAGTCATAAATAATGAAACCTATTACAGTCAATCTATTCAAAAAATATTAGATCAATCAGAAATGGAAGCGATTGAAATTGACCTTTTTGACAAACAAATTCTTTTTCACATCTCAAAGGGAACAAAAACAAAAGATATTCCGCAATATGTTCCAATTTCTTTAAGCGCTATCGAAAAAAGAAAAATGAACTTAAAAAAATTATTAAATATAAGTGATGAAACCGATATTGAATTAGTGAGAGAAGCTAAGAATAGAGGATTGTTATTTTAATTTTAAAAATTTCATATAAAAAAAAACGGCACTTAAAATGCCGTTTTTTTTATGTTTTATTCTTCGCTTAAAGCATTCCAGCCACGAGCTTTGAGAGGAATTCGGGTATTCGCACGAGTTACTAAATGAATTCCTTCGCTTTCTTGAGTCATATGGCCAATAATCGTGAAATTTGGATTCCCTTTTATTTTTTCAAAATCTTCCATTTTGATTGTGAAAAGCAATTCATAATCTTCACCACCATTGATGGCTACTGTGGTTGCATCTAGATCGAATTCTTCGCAAGTATTCATAAACTGTGGGTCAAGCGGCAACTTATCTTCATATAAATTACAACCCACTTTCGATTGTTTGCAGATGTGCATAATTTCAGAAGACAATCCATCCGAAATATCAATCATTGCCGTTGGTTTTATTTCCAAAGCGTGTAACAAAGTGCGAACGTCTTTACGAGCTTCGGGTTTTAGTTGACGTTCTATTAAATAAGTATAGGCATCCAAATCAGGTTGCGAATTGGGGTTTACCTGAAAAACTTGTTTCTCTCTTTCTAAAACTTGTAAGCCCATATAAGCAGCACCAAGATCGCCAGTTACAACCAATAAATCAGTTTGTCCAGCACCGTTTCTATAAACAATCTCGTTTTCATCAGCTTCGCCAATAACGGTAATGCTGATAATCATTCCTTTTTGCGAAGAAGTGGTGTCACCACCAATAACATCCACTTTATATTCATTAGCAGCTAGCGTAATTCCATCGAATAATTCTTCTAAAGCTTCCAAAGGAAACCGATTAGAAACCGCTATCGAAACCAAAATTTGAGTGGCTTTGGCATTCATCGCACAAATATCCGAAACATTAACAACTACAGCTTTATAACCCAAATGTCTCAAAGGCATATACCCTAAATCAAAATGCACTCCTTCAACCAAAATATCTGTAGAAACAACTATTTTTTTGTCTTTGAAATCCAAAACGGCTGCATCATCGCCAATTCCTTTTAAAGTAGAAGTTTGGTTGATTTCAAAGTTTTTGGTCAAGTGGTCTATCAGTCCAAATTCGCCTAATTGGGCAATACTGGTTCGTTGTGGGGATTTGTCTTCGATCATAATTATAGAGAGGAACGAAGCAATCTTCATTCACTTGTTTTTAAGTTTAAATTTTTTGTGATGCAAAGGTACAAAGTTTTTAAGCCATACATTACATGGATTTTCTTGAATGTTTATTAAACAAAAAAACCTGACAATTTTCATCATCAGGTTTCTATCTTAATACTTAAATCTTAATACTAAAAAATCTAATCATTCAACTTCAAAACAGCCATAAACGCTTCTTGTGGAATTTCAACGTTTCCAACTAAACGCATCCGTTTTTTACCTTTTTTCTGTTTTTCCAATAATTTACGTTTACGCGAAATATCTCCACCATAACATTTGGCGGTAACATCTTTACGTAAGGCTTTTATCGTTTCACGGGCAATGATTTTAGCACCAATTGCTGCCTGAATCGGAATATCAAATTGTTGTCTCGGAATCAATTCACGCAATTTTTCACACATTTTTTTACCAATGTTGTAAGCATTGCTTTCGTGAATCAAAGCAGAAAGTGCATCCACCGATTGAGCATTTAATAAAACATCCAATTTCACTAATTTAGAAGTACGCATCCCAATTGGTGAATAATCAAATGAAGCATATCCTTTGGAAACTGTTTTCAATCTGTCGTAAAAATCGAATACAATTTCGGCCAATGGCATATCGAAATTCAATTCCACTCTTTCCGTAGTCAAATAGGTTTGATTGGTAATAACACCACGTTTTTCAATACACAAACTCATTACGTTCCCCACAAAATCAGATTTGGTAATGATAGTCGCTTTGATGTAAGGCTCTTCAACACGGTCAAGTTTGGAAGGTTCCGGCAAATCCGATGGATTGTTCACCACCATTCCAACTTCAGGTTCTTTTTTGGTGTAAGCCAAATACGAAACGTTGGGAACAGTAGTAATTACCGTCATATCAAATTCACGTTCCAATCGTTCCTGAATAATTTCCATATGCAGCATTCCCAAGAATCCGCAACGGAAACCAAAACCTAAAGCTGCTGAACTTTCGGCAGTGAATACCAATGAAGCATCGTTCAACTGTAATTTCTCCATCGAAGCTCTTAATTCTTCAAAATCTTCAGTATCTACTGGATAAATCCCAGCAAAAACCATTGGTTTCACATCTTCAAAACCCGTAATCATATTTGTTGTTGGCGTTTTAGCATCAGTTAGTGTATCACCAACTTTTACCTCTTTTGCCTCTTTAATTCCTGAAATTAAATAACCAACATCACCGGTAGAAATTACACTTTTTGGAACTTGATTTAATTTCAAAGTTCCTACTTCGTCAGCAAAATATTCATTGCCAGTAGCCATAAATTTAATCTTTTGACCTTTTTTGATTTCTCCGTTTTTCACACGGAAAATAACCTCAATTCCACGGAATGGATTGTAATGCGAGTCAAAAATCAAAGCTTGTAATGGTTCGTCTTTATTTCCTTTTGGAGCAGGAATTTTCTCGATAATGGCAGCCAAAATATTTTCGACACCAAAACCAGTTTTTCCCGAAGCGTGAATAATATCCTCCAGTTTACATCCCAATAAATCAATAATATCGTCACTAACTTCCTCAGGATTAGCACTTGGTAAATCTACTTTGTTCAAAACTGGAATAATTTCCAAGTCGTTTTCCAAAGCCAAATACAAATTCGAAATGGTTTGTGCCTGAATACTTTGTGCCGCATCCACAATCAAAAGCGCGCCTTCGCAAGCCGCAATCGAACGGGAAACCTCATACGAAAAGTCCACGTGTCCCGGTGTATCAATCAAATTCAGGATATAATCCTCGCCTTTGTACTTGTATTCCATCTGGATGGCGTGACTTTTTATGGTAATCCCACGTTCGCGTTCCAAGTCCATATTGTCAAGCAATTGGGCCTTTTCTTCACGAGCCGTAACGGTTTGAGTAGCACCAAGAAGTCTGTCAGCAAGCGTACTTTTACCGTGATCAATGTGTGCAATAATGCAAAAATTCCGTATATTTTTCATTCTCTATTTGTGTCAATTTATGTCCAACTGAGCGCAGTCGAAGTTTGGGCGTGACCACAAGGGTCGGGCTTTTCGTTACAAGTCCTCGCAAACTTCCGCTATCGCTGCACTTTGCTGTGGGCTTTCCTCTTCAATCCCTCACGCAAGCAATTAATCTGCAAATATAGTTTAAATTCAACAGTTTCAAAGTCCTTCTGCCACAATCTACTTGGTTTAAGATTCAGGACAAACGCATCAGCTTAAAAACAACTGCAGATTTGCAGATTTTAACACAAAAATTATTTGAAATTAGCCGTTTTCAACACGAATTAGACTCTTTAAAATCATAAAATTTGTTTGTCAAGAAAGATCTGTAAATCTACTTTAAATCATTTCTTAAATTTGAAGAAAGATGAGTAAATTATTTGGATTTAGTCTTTTGGGTATTAATAAAAAAAGGCTTGACTTTCGTCAAACCTAGATTATTTCTCCTGATAGCCGGAATCGCAATGACAATTTAAAGTTTACAACAAAGCGTCTAAACTATCAGCGTAAGTTTGTTTTGGAGCAACTCCTACTTGTTTTCCTACTACTTCTCCGTTGTGGAATACCAAAACTGTTGGGATATTTCTAACGCCGTATTTTGCAGCAAATTCTTGATTTGCATCAACATCTACTTTTCCTACGACTACTTTCCCTTCATATTCTTCCCCAAGTTGGTCAATGATTGGTCCAACCATTCTACAAGGTCCACACCAAGCTGCCCAAAAATCTACCATTACTGGTTTTGTTGACTTTAAAACTACTTCTTCAAAAGTAGCGTCTGTTATTGCTAATGCCATATTCTTATTTTTTTAAATTATTTGTTTTTGCAATGCAAAGATAAAGAAACATTTGAGTTACAAAGTGTAACTTGTATTACATTTAACTATTTTTAAATTGGTATAACTTATTTAGATCTAAAAGAGACATTTCATTGTGAAAAATTATTTAATCTTTCGATGCAATTATTAATTCAATAAGAATCTTAAAAAAATCTTATTTTTTATCAACTAAAAAGGGAGGATTGAATTAACAAGCCTCCCTTTTTGATTTGAAATGTGAATTATAATTATCCTAATGCAGCTCTTTTGAAACCTGTAACAATAAGATTTTTATCTAAAGATTTAACATAATCAGCAACGCTCATTTTGTTGTCTTTGATATAATCTTGGTTTACTAAGGTATTGTCTTTAAAGAAACGAGCTAATTTTCCTTTAGCAATATTGTCTAACATCGCTTCTGGTTTTCCTTCTTGACGCAAAAGATCTTTTGCAATTTCAATTTCTTTAGCGATGGTATCAGCATCTACACCAGCTTCGTTCAACGCAATTGGAGCCATAGCTGCAGCTTGCATTGATACATTTTTTGCAACTTCTTCAGCACCTTCTACGTTTGCAGATAGGGCTACTAAAGTGGCGATTTTGTTTCCAGCGTGAATGTAAGAACCAATAAAAGCTCCGTCTAATCTTTCGAAAGAACGGATTTCAATTTTTTCTCCGATAACTCCAGTTTGCTCGATTAATTTTTCAGCAATAGTGATTCCGTTATAGTCAGCAGCTAAAAAAGCTTCTTTAGTATCGAAATTCAAAGCTAATTCAGCAAAATCTTGAGCTAGTTTTATGAATGATTCATTTTTTCCTACGAAGTCAGTCTCACAGTTAAGAGAAACGATAGCTCCAGTAGTTTTGTCTGCACTAACAATAGCGATAACAGCTCCTTCAGAAGATTCTCTGTCAGCACGGTTTGCAGCTACTTTTTGTCCTTTTTTACGAAGGTTTTCGATTGCTAAATCAAAATCTCCATCAGATTCTACAAGTGCTTTTTTGCAGTCCATCATTCCTGCACCTGTAATTGTTCTTAATTTATTTACGTCTGCAGCAGTAATTGTTGCCATAATATAATGTGTTTAATGTTATAAAAGTAAAAATTCCAACTTTCAAATCCGAAATCCCAATTTTATCAAATTACTAACTTAATGTTATTAATTTTTTTGGAATTTGGAATTTAAAATTTGGAATTTAAATTTGATTTATTCTTCGGTTGCTGGAGCTTCAACTTCGGCAGTTGGTTCTGCTACTTCAACTTCGGCAACAGGAGCAACTGCAACTTCTTCGGCAACTACTTCTTCAGTACTTGCTTCAGGTTGGATGTCTGCTTCAGCACCTCTGTTTGAAAGACCGTCTACAATAGCTGCAGTTACAATAGATAAAATTTTATCGATTGATTTAGAAGCATCATCATTTGCAGGGATTACATATTCTACCTCTCTTGGGTCAGAATTGGTATCTACCATTGCAAAAACTGGAATGTTTAATTTTTGAGCTTCTTTTATTGCGATGTGTTCAGCTTTGATATCTACTACGAACAATGCTGCAGGAAGTCTAGACATATCTGCGATTGAACCTAAGTTTTTCTCTAATTTAGCACGAAGACGATCTACTTGCAAACGCTCTTTTTTAGAAAGGGTCATGAATGTTCCGTCTTTCTTCATTTTATCAATAGTAGCCATTTTTTTAACAGCTTTACGGATAGTTACGAAGTTAGTCAACATTCCGCCAGGCCATCTTTCAGTGATGTAAGGCATGTTACAAGCTGCTGCTTTATCGGCAACGATGTCTTTAGCTTGTTTTTTGGTAGCTACAAATAATATTTTTCTACCTGAGGCTGCAATTTTTTTCAAAGCTTCGTTAGCTTCTTCAATTTTTGCCGCAGTTTTATATAGATTGATAATGTGAATTCCATTACGTTCCATATA
>Ga0209097_10003900_pt1 | contig 11244 bp, 6 predicted proteins | sample AD_UKC052_MetaG_FD_184419 | JGI IMG/M metagenome (GOLD analysis project Ga0209097, IMG submission 184419) | Active sludge microbial communities of municipal wastewater-treating anaerobic digesters from USA - AD_UKC052_MetaG (SPAdes) (version 2) | ecosystem: Engineered > Bioreactor > Anaerobic >... | reverse complement strand
ACCGACCGCGCCAGCCAAGAGGTCGTCAGTGAGGAGGATATCGACCCCGAAGTTGCCCAGACTGCCTTGAATGCGGCGGATCTTATTGGCCTCTCGGATCTCCAGGGTCGCCGAGTGCTGATTGTCTAGGAAGCCATTGACCTTTACTCGGTCTGGGTAGTGCGTGACGTCATACTGAATGTCTGCTCCGCACACCGAGCCAAAGATGCTACCTCCTGGCCCCTCTACTCCTCCGGATGGATTCCCGGGTCGGGGATGCGCCCCGGTGTGCTTGATGGAGTAGGGGTTCCCTACAAACTCTAGATTCTGCCGGGGCGTAGCGACGCCATCTACCATCACCGGACCGAGTAGGGAAGCGCACCCAGAGGACAGCAGCAAACCCACAACAAGCGAAAGGGACCCATAGTCGCGAAGTCTTGGCATCGATTCACCCGGCTAGCTAGTTCTGATCCACAAGAGCGGCGTAGTCACGCAGCCTGACCTGTCATTACAGGCAGCGTGAATTTTATCAAATAGCCAGCCCAGAGTGCGCTTTTTTGTCAGTGCGCCGGGAGCTTTCCGCTACTGCGCGCGCGTGACCGGATAGCTGCCCAGCTTGGTCGGTCGTGCCTTGCACAGATCTGCACTTCGATCCCCAAAGAACAGGTTGTTGCCGTCGATCTGGTTTAGATCCAGCTCGCCGCCTGGGCACTGCGCATTGGACGGAAAGCCAAGTGGTGCACACCCGGTCAGGGCAATGTCGGCGATTTGATTGACGGCCCAGGGACCCGCTCCGCACTTGCCTTGCATCAGCAGCTGCACTGCGCCATCTGACAGCGGAATCAAGCGCCGGTCGGTGACTTGGTAGTTTACTTCTGTCGCTCCTGCTACGGCGGTGGATTCCTGTACAACGGTGTAAGGACCGGCGATGTCTAGCCCCAGAAACTTCACCGTGCAGGCGGCGTCATTGTAGACGGTGGCGTTTAGCTTCCAGGTGCTCTCCGTTAGCGTGAAGTCGCGCTTGATGTACGAGCCACTCCCTGCGGACTCGCAACTGCCGCTGACCCAGTGACCCGCGAGCTTTTGATTAAACGTCATCTGTCCGCAGCCGGTCGCAGTGGCCAGCGCGCAAGTGATTAGGAATGCAGCGGTCCGCGTAGAAAAAATCTGAGCAAGGGAATGGGTCGTCATGGTCAGGGTCTCCAGGAATGTAAAAGCCGGGGCCTGCGCGGTCGCAAAGGAGTCCGTTCCTAAGCCGCGCGCCCAAGCCAAGTGGTCGTGCAAAAGTGCAGCTACTGCAGTGTGGATGCTGCGCGCAGACTCGCCAGACTTGCTGCTTGGGAGTGACTGTGCGGCCCCGCGTCCTACCAAAAAGAGTATCGGCAGCGCAGGTCACCGCGTAAAATGATCTTCCATCATGACCCGCATGAAGCTGCCGCATACCTCGTCGGGGGAGGGCGCGGAAAAGGCCATCGACCTATTGGCCCACGTGGACTTGAACCTGCTGGTGGCGCTGCATGCTCTGCTGGTCGAGTGCAGTGTCACCAAAGCGGCGCGGCGGCTGGGCACCACGCAGTCCGCGCTGAGTCACACGCTGCGTCGCCTGCGCGAGCAGTTTGCAGATTCCCTACTGGTGAATACCACGACCGGAATGGTGCCCACTGCGCTGGCCGCTTCGCTGCTGGAGCCGCTGCAGCAGTCCCTTCTGGGCGTTGTGCGCACGCTTCAAGTGCAGCCCGACTTTGATCCACAGACCAGCGACCGCAGCTTTGTCTTGGCCTGCGCGGACTATGGCTCGGTGGTGCTGCTGCCAAAGCTGATGGCGCGACTGCAGCAGCAGGCCCCGCACATCTGTGTAAACGTGCGCCCCGCGCATGAAGGCAGCGGTGCGGAGCTGGTCGCAGGCAAGCTGGATCTGCTGCTCGGCGCGCTTCCTCCTGAAGCCCCCGAAGTCGTCGGTCGCCGCCTGTTTGAAGAGACCTTCGTATGCTTGGTGCGCCGCGAGCATCCCCTGGTCGGAAATAGCCTGACGCTGCAGCAGTACGTAGCGCTGCCGCATCTGCTGATCTCGCCGATGGGAACGGGAGTGACCTGGGTCGATCCGGTGCTAGAGCAGCTGGGCTACAAGCGCAACATCGCCATGCGCGTTCCTCACTACTTGGTCGCGCCGCAGGTAGTCGCCAGCACCGACCTAATCTTGACCGTAGCCGCACGCGTCGCGCGCCTCTTTATCCAGTCACTCCCTTTGCGCGAGGTCACTCCTCCCATCGCGATTCCCGGCTTTTCCGTATCGGCCTTTTGGCATCCCAGAAGCAGCCAAGACCCCGGGCACCGCTGGTTCCGCGAGCAGCTATTTGCCGTCGGGCACAGCGTCAGCAGCGAACAGCACTCTGGCCCACAGCACGACTAGTCCAGTGCGGATTCCTACGGACTCCTAAGCGCGTAGGAATGGACTTAGGATCTTCCTTTTCCTGCAGTCTGTAAGCCCACTACAAGTGCTTGCAAGTCGCGTCTTTCAGTGCAGAAAATGCGCCCATGCGTAACGCGATGATTGCCCTGTTAGGTTGCGGTAGTTTGCTGGCTGTGGCCTGCGCGGATGAGGGCGCGATGCCGCCAGCTCCTCCGCCTACTTTTGCGCAGCTGCAGCCGCTGTTCTTCTCTGCACTGCAGCTGCAAGTCCCAGCCGTACGCGCGCAGCTTCCGGCGTTTGAGGCGCAACTGGACCAAGCGGCCACGGCGCTGATCAACCAAGCGGACCAAGGCGCGCTGACCACAGATGCTGACAAGGACGGGGCCGGTCGCGCTCTGTTTTATGCCAGCTTTGTGCTGCAAGCGGGCCAGCAAGCGGTGCAAGACGGCATCATGAAGCCCGCCGAGCTGTTCGAGCCGCACCGCTACGCCCCGGCAAACCAAGACAACACCGGCGAATACCTGGCGCGCTTGGCTCGGGGCGCGGTGCTGCTGGACCGCTCTGACCGGCTGCGCGCGCGCGACAACCTAAGCGAGAGCGTACAGGCCAACCTGGACTACCAAGCCGAGCTCCTGCGCAGCGACAAGCCCAGCCAGGCCTCACTAGATGCGCTCTTGGCGGCGAGTGGGCGCGGCTTTGCTGGCGTGTTTAATGCCATGATCATGTGGCGCGATCCCGAGCTGCACTCGATGACTGCGCCTTATATGGAGAAGCTGCTGGCCATCGTGTGCAGTCCGTTCCGCTTCGCCTGCGACAACCAAGGCATGAGCCCGATGCCACCCGGAGGTCCGCGCACCCTGACCGTGGGCATCAGTGGGCCGGTGCTGGCCAGTGACCTGCTGGTGCGCCGTGCCGAGGCGATGCTCCACCGCGCCGAGGACAGCCCCGCCGATCGCCCCGAGGCGCTGGCCGAGGCGCTGCAGCGCCTCAAGGTTGCCGACAGCCTGCTGGCCACCGCGCAGCGAAGCACCCAACTGGCGGCCCTGGCGCACTATCCGTTTACCGCTACGTTGGCGCCGCGCCGCGACCGACTCTCGCGCTTGCTGGTGGCGACCCAGGCGCGCATCGATGGCACCCCGCAGCCGCCCGCGCTCCCGAGCAGCGACTACTATCGCTCTACCGACTATCGGCTGCCTTACCAGTGCGTGGGCTGCCACACCCGCGGCCCCACCAGCCAGGACGTTCCGCAGTAGTGCATTCCGACTCCGCTTCCGCGTAGCCCTCCGCTTCCGTAACCATTCCGTTCCCGACTCCCTAAGCCCGATTCCCCACGCTGCGCCAGCCTGCGCGCTTATTGCGCAGAAAGTCCGGAAGCTCTGCCAGCAGCGCTTGTCGTTCTTTTTGCAGCACTGGTAGGTCGCCCTGTGCCGCCAGCAGAAAGCGCCGAAAGCGATATGGCGAGGAGGTCTGCGCCCCCATCGTCATCCGTCCCTTCGGAGTCTGCGCCACTTGCGCCAGCAGGTGCTGCGACTTTAGCTCCATCAGCGTGGTGGCGCCGCGGCTGCTCTCCTCGGTGTAGCGCTGCACCAGTGGCTCGTGCCCGACAAAAAAGCCGGTGCCCCAGCGTAGTGCGGTCGCCGTCGCTCCACCCGCGCCGCCCGTCCCTGCTGCTGGCGCGTCGCTTGGCACTGGGGTCTTGTCGCTGCCGCCGCTGCTGGTCACGGGCAGCGCGTCCGGATGGCTGCGCAGCACAGAGCGCAGGCGCTCAGGTCGGTTAAAGCGATACGCGAGCAAGCGGTTCATCATTCCCCCCAGCAAACAAGACAAGGACCAGCCGGTGTGCCTGGGATCGTCGCCTCTGCCGCTCGCCCAGCCCTCCAGGCCCCGGCAGAGTCTTCACACGCACACCGCAGCCCGCTCACTATACACCTGCCAGCGTGCCCTCGAAAAGTGCCCACTTTGCCAGTCGCTGCGCCGCCCGCCCGCCGTCCTAAGGAGGCCGCAAGCGTGGTCAAAGCCGCTGCGAATCCGAAAGCAGCGGTTGCGAATCCGAAAGCAGCAGTTGCGAATTCGAAAGCAGCAGTTGCGAATTCGAAAGCAGCAGTTGCGAATCCGAAAGCAGCGGTTGCGAATCCCAAAGCAGGGTTGCCGGGAGAAAAGTGGCCGTTGCGGAGCGTGCGGCAGGGGGTGCGAACTCCAAAGGGGTGGTTGCGAAGCGAGATTTGTGAGTTGCGTTACAAAAAGTGGCGACTTGCGGCCTTGTCTGAGGCATCGGGAGCGGGCCAGCTGGCGCTGCACGGCGCGCGGTTAGGTTGTGGGGTCGCTCGAGCGTGGCGCAGGGGGCGTGGCCTCAGCTCGGGCATCGTCGCGGTGGTCCTGATACGCTAGGTCATAGGAGTGCCTATCAAAACCGTAGCGAGGATGGCCAGCCGCAGTACCTAGCGCGCGGAGCAACCTCCCGGTTGTGAGCACGGTAGGTGCTGCGGATGGACACCGGAGTAGGTTTTGATAGGCACTCTAAGGGGCACCGCCAGCGGCCAAGCGGCAGGCGCGGCCCCGTCAGAGCGGGGAGGCACAGCATGGACACGCGCGTAGGCACCGGGACGGGGACGGCGATGCGGACACAGGGGCAGCAGCAGGGAGCGCTGGGGCCGCCGCGCGCGCGGGGTCGGTCGAGCTGGGGCGGGTCGCGGGCGCTGCTGCTGCTGGTGGGTCTGGTGCTTTTGACCTGTGGCCCCGACGTGCAGCGGGCCGGGTCCAGTGACGGGGTAAGTGGGCAGCTGGTGGCGCTGTCGATTCAGCCGGGCAATGACGTGCTGCTGGTGGACCTGGGGCAGCGGGCGCAGAAGCCCTTTACCGTGCAGGGCTACCTGGCCGATGGGCGCGGGATCGATCTGACCGACCAAGTGACGCTGACGCTGTCAAACCCCAGCTTGGGCGAGTTTCGCGGCGGCATGTTTGTCTCGGCCAGTCGCAGCGACCCCAAGGTCGACTTCGCGCAGGTCGAGGCCAAGCTGGGCAGCGGGGGCACGGCGCTGTCGACGCTGGCCAACCTGACCGTGGTGTGGCTGCGGCAGAGCGGCCCCTCGCCCGACTTCTTCTACCTGCTGCCCTACGAGGAGCCCGGCCAAGGCACGCCGCAGGAAAAACCGCTGTCGTTTTCCACCTATCTGCAGTCGCTGGATGCGTTCTTTGCCGTGGATACCACCGCGAGCATGGGGCCCTCGATTCGCGCGCTGCTGCAGGCGCTGGTGGGGACCATCCTGCCCGGCGTCAAGGCGGTGGCGCAGAAGGAAGCCTGGTTTGGCGTCGGTGCGGTAGAGGACTTTGCGCTGTCTCCGCATGGGCAGGCGGCGTGTAACAGCGACGGCTCGGCGGACGACCAGCCATTCCAGCTGCTATCGCCGATGACCAAGGATCTGGCGGCGGCGCAGGCGGCGGTGGGGAACCTTTTGCTACGCAAGCAGCCGCGCGGCTGTGGCGGTGACATCCCCGAGGCGCAGCTAGAGGCGCTATACCAGCTAGCCACCGGCAAGGGCCTAGTCGGAGCCGGGGCCAACATCCCCGCGCGCACCCAAGGCAAGGGCGGAGCGAGCTTTCGCGACGGGGCGCTACCGGTGATTACGCTGCTAACCGATGCCTCGTTCCACGTCAAAGACGAGGCGGCGCGGCTGTGTCCCTACATCGATGTGATGGGCATGATGGGCACCTCCAGCACGCTGTACTCGCCGCAGGTGGCTGCGGTGGCGCACAACCGGGCCGAGACCACGTCGGCGCTGGGCTCGCTGTGCGCCAAGGTGATTGGGGTCGCGCCGCAGCTAAGCGGGGCCGACGCCTGCCTGCCGGGCTATGACCTGCTGCAGCTGGCGCGCTCGACGGGGGCGATGGTGCCGCCGGAGGCGTGGGATGTGCCGTCGCGACCGCTGGGCTGCGGCCAGGGCCTGTGCTGCACCGGTCTGGCTGGGGCCGGGCAGCCGCCAGATCCCGACGGTCTGTGCCCCTTGGTGTTTGCGGTGGACTCGTCGGGCACGGGCCTGGGCCAGCAGGTGACCAGTGGCATCGCACAGCTGGCGCGGTTTGCCAGCTTCTCGGTGCTGGTCGATAAGGCCGGGGTGCCGCAGAGCGATGAGGGCGTGCCGCTGCCCGCAGGCAAGACCAGCGCCGACTTTCTGACCGCGATCCTGGCCGCTTCCGCCGAGGCTCCGCCCGCGCCCCCAACCCTACCGGTGGCCCAGGTTAGCGGCGACGGTCAGTCGTTTGTGCGCGTCTACCCCGGCAGCATCGTGCGCTTCCGCGTCCTGGCGCAAAACCACCTAGTCCGCGCCCAGGCTCGCCCGCTGACCTACCGCGTGTCCTTGCGCGTCCGCGCCGGAGGCTGCGCCGACCTAGACCAGCGCGAGGTGCTGATCGTGGTGCCGCCGTACGCGCCGCCGATTGGTTAATAGTGCGGGTGCTAAAACGTCAGCCGCGCGCCGGTGCGTAGGTACAAGGGGGCTTGGAAGGCGGTGGGCTGGCCGTAGTTGCTGTTGTAGATGGCTTCGGTGCCGTCGGGGGTCTTCAGATGCGCAAGGTCTTTGGGCTGGCCGTTTAGGATCGAGCCGACCGTGGACGAGGTGTAGATGTCATCGACGTTTAGGACCTCGCGCTGGTTGGCCAGGTTGATGACGTCTAGGTACAGGCCCAGCAGCGTACTCTTGCCAAGGCGGTGGTCGTAGCCGACGTGCAGATCCAGCTGGGTCACGGTGGGGGTGCGTCCGCCCGAGCCGCGCGGCAGGATGAAGACCTCGGCGGGACCAGCGTTGGCGTGGGTGCCTAGGACCTCGATGGGACGACCCGAGATGGCGGTAAAGGTCAGGCCCGCCGTCAGCGAGCCGCGCGTGAGGATCGGGTGCTGGTAAAAGCCGGTGACCTTGAAGTTGTGCGGACGGTCGGTGGGCAGCGGCCCGGTGCGGTTGGCCAGCAAGTCCAGGTAGTCAAACTGCGTCGAGGTATGCGGGTTGAGCTGGCCGTTGTTGCCGCTGTAGATGCCGGGGTAGTTACCCAAGGTGCGCGAGTAGGTGTAGCTGGCCAGGACGCTGACGCGAGAAGACAGGCGCTTGTTGGCGGTCAGCACCAGCGCGTTGTAGGTGCGCACGGCGCGCGGAAACAGAGCGAACGCGTTATAGGCGGCCAGGCGGCTCTGGGCATTGGCGAGCGCTTTCTGGTCGGCCTCGGTGGCTCCGGCAGCAGAGGCGGTGGTCTCTAGGCGCGCGACGTCCTCGGACAGCTGCTTGACCACGCCGGCATCGACCGGCACGCCGGGATTGGCCAAGAAGTAGTTGGCTCCGTCTAGCGACAGGTCGTCAAAGGCGTTGGTCAGCTCGCGGTAGATGTAGCTGGCGCCAAGCAGCAGGTCGGCGCCGACATCGACCTGGATGCCGGCCACAATCTCGTCGGTGGTCGGTGCCTTCAGGCCGGGCAGCGTCTGGTACGGATTGCCGCCCGCCAGAAAGCCTTGGGACAGGTCACAGCCAGCGCCCACTCGAGGAATCGGGCGACCGCCGTCCTGGCGCGGGCTCTGCGGGCAGCCGCTGGGGAAGCTGACGAGCAGGCCCTGGTTGCTAAAGGCGCGCTCGCCGACGTCGGCAGGGATGGACTCAAAGAAGCGGCCGTAGTTGAAAAAGACCTTGCTGCGCCCGGGGCGGCGGGTCAGCTGCGTGAAGTCGTAGACCAGGCCGACGCGAGGGGCAAAGCTGTGCAGCACGCTTAGCTGCACGGTGCCGGTGGTGTCTAGCAGCTCTTGGCCGTCCCAGCGCACGCCCAGGTTTACGACCAGACCGGGCACCGGGCCGACGCTGTAGCTGTCGCGCAGGTAGATGCCGTAGCTGCGGTTGTCGGTCACAGAGTGGAAGCGGTCGAGCAGCACCGAGTTGCCCATCGCATCACGCCCGCCAAAGCCCACCGAGAACAAAAGGTCGCTGCCATCCGCGTTGCTATTAAAGAAGCGCCGCCCCGAGGTCGGATCTGCAGGGTCCAGCGCCTTGCCGACGTAGATGTTGCTGCTGTCGTTGCGCAGGAACTGAAAGTCGACACCGGCCTTGATGGCGTGCAGCCCCAGCGCGTGGACAAACAGCGTAAAGGCCGCCAGCGCCTGGTGACGCTGCAGCACCTGCTCGCGATAAAAGCCCAGGCCGATGCCGTAGCTGGTGACCGGGCAGGGGTTAAACAGGACCGCGCCGCTGGCGGTGTTTTGCTGCTGCGGGCGACACGGGGCCACCGCCTCAAAGTCGGCCAGCGAGAACGGCGCGTCCGCGCTAGCGGTCAGGTTGTACTGCTCTTGCTCGGGCTGCGTGGGGCTCTGGGTCTGCGACTGGTAGTGGAAGCCGTATAGCAGCTCGACTTGCAGCTGCTTTTGAAACAGCTTGCCGATGTAGCGCAGGCTGGCGTCGTGGACTTGGTTGACCTCGGAAAAGCCCTTGGACGCGACGTTGCCCGAGCCAATCTCAGTGTAGCTAGACACCGTGCTCGGCGAGGCCAGGTACTGCAGATACAGGTCGTGATCCGTGGCCAGGTGCAGCTGCAGCTTGGCGATGCCGTTATAAACGCGGCGGGACTGCGTAAACTGCTGAGCGTAGTCTAGCTCCTCGGTCTTTAGCGCCAGCTTGCGCGGGCCGACGCAGTACAGGGAGTTGGCTAGGTAGCTGGGACACGAAAAGTCCGACAGCGCAGCGGCACTGCCGGTGGTGGCGTCAAAGATTTGGCGGCGGCCGCGGCGCTCGGTGTCGACGCTCTGCGAGGTGACGGCCAGGCCCGCGTAAAACCAGATGCGGTCACGCCACAGCGCGCCTCCCAAGTCGGCAGCCACATCCCAGGAGTTTTGCTCGGGCCGAGTGCGGGTGACGATGGCTTCGCCCAAGCGCGCGACGCTTGGCCCGGACAGCTGCAAGGGCACGATGGAGCCGTAGATACCGCCGTGTAGCTCGTTGCTGCCGCTCTTGGTGACGATCGAGATCACGCCGCCGGTGGCGCGGCCATACTCGGGCTGGTAGCCACCGGTGAGGACGTTCATCTCTTTGATGAAGTACTGGCTGACCTGGGCCCCGATGACGCCGCTAGCCGGGTCGGTGGTATTGACGCCATCAATCAGGTAGGAGTTTTCCGCGCCGGTCGCGCCGGAGATAGAGACGCCGACCTCGCTGCCGCGGATGTTGACGCTGCCGTTGCCGCCGTTGAAGTTGCGCGGCGCGACGTTGGCAGTGCCGGGCGCCAGGGCCAGTGCGCTCTCGAAGGTGCGACCGCGCTGGGGAGTGTGGCGCAGCAGCTCTTGGTTTACTTCGACGCCAGTGGTGGCGCTGGCAGTGTCGAGGTTGGGCGCTTTTTCGACGATAACTTTGACCTCCGAAGGCTGTTGGGAGGTGCGTAGGTTGGCATCGACCGTGACGGTCTTGCCGACGCTAAGGCGCAGGCCGGTGCGGACCAGCTGCGGCTCCTCGGCACCGCCGTAGTAGATGCGGATGACGTAGTCGTCGCCGGGAGGCAGCTGCGTGATTAGGTAGTGACCGCGGGCATCGGTGATCTCGGCCTGCAGCTCGGGAATGGCGGGGCCGGTGATGGTGACGGTGGCCCCGGTCAGGGCCTTGCGGCTACGCGCATCGCTGATGGTGCCTTGGACCTGCGCGTTCTGCAGCTGCGCCTCACTGCGCGAGACGGTCAGAAGCTGTGTTAGCAGCGCCAGCGCGCCCACCACCGGCGTCCGTAGCAGCCACGAAGACCTGCGGGCGGAAGCCGCCACTACCCCCAACACCAGCCCAGAGCGGTAAGACCCCGTAGCGCTTCGCATCGCGTGCCTCCCCCCGACAACGAGCAGCGGCGATAGGACGTACTTTTACAGTAGCTGGTCCGTGCGCGGCTGCGACTTTGTGATTCCTTGATTCGCCAGCAGCACCGGCTGCGGGTCGTGACAAATAAATGCTTCTAGGACGCTGGGCTGCGGCTCGGGGCTGGCTTGCGCGCCCGACAGTGCCAGCAGCGCCCAGGCGGCAAAGCCCACTACTGCTGGCGCGCTCCAGCGCTCGCGCGTGGGGTCTTGCAGCAGCTGCGCAATCCGTCGCTGCAGCAGGCGCTTGCCACCGCTGGTTGCGCCCACCGCTGCGCTCAGCTGACAGCCTCTACCCATGTACTGCGTCAGCCGCGCCACCCGCAAAAGCGCCGTCCCATATTCTTGGGCCGAGATGCAGCTATGGGCCAGCACCAAGGCATCGCAGGCCAGCTCCCGCGACTCGCGCAGGCGGGCCGTGACCCAGTGGATCACCGGCCAGAAGAACAGCAGGATCTCGGCGCAGCGCTGCAGCTGATGCGACCACAGATCACGGCGGTGCAGGTGGCCAAGCTCATGCAGCAGCACCGATTCTATCAGCGTAGGTTCCGAAAGCAGCCAGCGCGGCAGCACGATGGTGGGACGAAAGCAGCCGACGACCAGCGGACTCCAGGGCTGCTCGGTGATACGTAGCAGGGGCGCGCGCACCGCCATGACCTTGGCGCACTGCGCTAGCTGCTGGGTCAGCGCAGGCTCTGCCAGCGGCAGCTCAGAGATCACCTGCGACAGCCGCCGCTGCGTCCGCAGCCACCGCGCCAGCAGCCCAAGCACGATCGTGCCGTAGGCCAGCAGCGCTAGCCCGCCCACCGTACCGAGGGGATGCGCGATGACACTTCGGTGTAGCACCGTCCGCAGCGATGTCGCCAGCTGATGCAGCCACGTTAGATCACAGCGCCAGCTGCGCGCGGCTTGCTCAAGCAGATTGCTGGGTCCGTACGCCGTAAGCGCGGGTCCGCTGGGCAGAAAAAACTTCAGCAGCGCCAGTGCCCACAGTGCAAAA
>Ga0209097_10003899_pt1 | contig 11244 bp, 12 predicted proteins | sample AD_UKC052_MetaG_FD_184419 | JGI IMG/M metagenome (GOLD analysis project Ga0209097, IMG submission 184419) | Active sludge microbial communities of municipal wastewater-treating anaerobic digesters from USA - AD_UKC052_MetaG (SPAdes) (version 2) | ecosystem: Engineered > Bioreactor > Anaerobic >... | reverse complement strand
GGAAAAGGATAAGAAACTCCGCGAAGAGCTGCAGGCCGAAAAGCAAAGGATTGTAAAGAAGATGGCTGCTCTGAAGCGTACAGCCGGACCCGGTGGTGCAGGTGGCCGCAATTTACAGCGCCCAACCCCCCGTTACGAAATTATGCATACCTGCAGCGACCATTTCCACAGCCATGGGTTGCTGGTGTTGGATGCAGACGATGTGGAAGCCGGACAATAAGCGCAAGGGCCGTCACACCGACGAAAGGCATACACTGACGAAGGAAGTGAGGTGTCCCGGTTAAAAAAAGACAATATATCTGAGATGCCTCCTACCTCGGCATAACGATAAAAGATTTTATAAATTAAAAATCAGATTCAATGAAAAATAGTTTCTTTTCCATGGTGCTGATGGTGCTTGGGTTTGCCGCCACCGCACAGGATAACGTGTACCCCGCACCACCCCAAAAGGGCACTTTTGCCCTTACCAATGCCACCATTCATGTGGGCAACGGGCAGGTAATTGAAAACGGCATGGTTGTGGTGAGCAACGGCAAAATCACCGATGTACGCCCCACAGCCCCTATTGCCGATATTGCTGTGTTTGATTGCAAGGGTCAGCATATTTACCCGGGCCTTATTCTTTCCTCCTCGCAACTTGGGCTTATTGAAATAAACAGTGTACGGGCTACCGAAGATGCCGAGGAAATTGGCAATATCAATGCCAATATCCGTTCCATTGTGGCCTACAATACCGACAGCCGGGTAATTAATACCCTCCGTACCAATGGCATTTTAATGGCCAATATTGTTCCGGGTGGAGGGCTGATCTCCGGTTCTTCCTCCGTTGTGCAGTTTGATGCCTGGAATTGGGAAGATGCAGCTTATGCCAAAGACAATGGGATCCATTTCCGCATGCCTTCGCTGCTTACCCGCAGGGGTGGTGGCCGCGGTGGTTTCGGTGGATTTGGTCAGCAACCCGCCGGAGATCCTGTTCAGCGCGGGCTGGCTCAAATTGAAGAGGCCAAAACCTTTTTCCGCGAAGCAAAAGCCTATTCGGCAGCCGGAACGCCTTCTGCGGTGAACCTGAAATATGAAGCCGTAAAAGGACTTTTCAGCAAAAAGCAAAAACTGTATGTGCACTGCAACATTGTAAAGGAAATGCTGATTGCTATTGATTTTGTAAAGGAATTTGGTTTTGATGTGGTAATTGTGGGCGGTACAGATGCCTGGCAGATTGCCCCGATGCTGAAGGAAAACAATATTGCGGTGATACTCGATCAGATGCACAGCCTGCCCACCATGATGGATGATGATGTGGATCAGCCCTACAAGAATCCTTGCCTGCTGCAAAAGGCCGGGGTACTTTTTGCCATAAACGATGAAGATGGCAACAGCCGCTACCGCAACCTGCCTTTTAATGCGGGTACTGCCGTAGCCTATGGCCTTACAAAGGAAGAAGCCTTATCGGCTGTAACCCTGAATGCCGCCAAAATACTGGGTATTGACGACCGCGCCGGTTCCATTGAAAAAGGGAAAGATGCCAACCTTGTGGTTAGCGTGGGCGACATCCTTGATATGCGCACCAATCAGATTACCCGTGCCTACATTCAGGGCCGCGAGCTGAATATGGTGGATAAGCATAAGCAACTTGCAGAGCGGTTTGAATATAAGTATGGGTTGAAGAAGTAACCGTTTCGGGTTCCGGGTTTCGGGTGTATGGTTGGTTTGAGGTTTTAGGTTTCGAGTCCCGGGTTTATGGTTTATTGTTGGTTTGAGGTTTTGGGTTTGAGGTAAGAATAAGCTGGATGATAAATAAAAACGCCTGATGTTCAATATGAACCATCAGGCGTTTTCTATTTTAAAGAGAAACTTTCGACCAAAAACCTCATGCTCGGCGGCAATTCATCCAACTCCAAACCCGAAACCGTCAACTTTAAACCCGCCTGCGTCAGCCAACCTCAAACCCAAAACCTCAAACTTCAAACAAGAATGCGTCAGCCAACTTCAAACCCGAAACTTCAAACCTGAAACTTCAAACCCGAAACTTCAAACCCGAAACCTCAAACTTCAAACAAGCCTGCGTCAGCCAACTTTAAACCCGAAACCTCAAACTTCAAACCCGAAACCCGAAACCATAAACAAAAAACAATTAATTAATCATCAAGGGCATGGCCAACATCAGCAGGTCTTCGTTTTCACCCTGTTCAGAGGGTTTCAAAATACCTGCTTTGGTAGGTCCGCTTAGCTCAAGCACCACTTCTTCGGTATCTGTTGCGTTCAGCATTTCAATCAGGAATTTGGCATTAAAGGCAATGGACATGTCTTCGCCTTCGTAAGAACAGGGCATCTTTTCGTTTCCTTCAAAGCTATAGTCAATATCCTGTGCGGCAAGTTGCAGCAGGCTGCCATTTATTGTAAGCACTACCTGGTTGGTACTTTTGTTACTGAATATGGCGATACGGCGGAGGGCCTGGGTAAAATCGGCCTTGGCCACATGCAGTTTGTAGGGGTTGTCGGCGGGGATAACCACTTTATAGTCGGGAAACCGCGAGTCAATCAGGCGGCAACTAAGCAAAGTTTCGCCATGCTGCACAAACAGGTGACTGCCATTATAGCTGAGGGTAATCGGGTCTTCATTAGCCGGCAGGGCGCTTTTTAACAGGTTAAGCGGCTTGCGGGGAACAATAAAGGAATCCTGGCTCGGGCAGTTTACATCACTACGGCGGTATTTTACCAACCGGTGGGCATCGGTAGCTACCGTTTGCAGTCCGTCCTCAAAAAGCTCGAAGTAAACACCGGTCATGGCGGGGCGCATTTCATCAACCGCCACTGCAAACAGGGTTTTCGTTATGGCGGTAAGCAGGCCCTTACTCGTCATGTTAAAAGAGGTTGTTTCATCCTGATCGGGTCCTTTTGGGTAATTATCGGGGTTTTCGCCCATTACCTTGTACTTTCCGTTGTCGCTGGTAATATCCACCCCAAAGTTGGTGTCAATATTAAAAGTCAGCGGCTGATCGGGCAGATTTTTCAGGGTATCCATCAATATTTTGGCTGGAATACATACCCGGCCTGATTCCCGCGCTTCCACTTCAAGTGAAACACGCATCATGGTTTCGAGGTCGGTAGCGGTAACCGTCAGGGTGTTATTATCAATTTCGAAAAGAAAATCTTCGAGAATAGGCAACACGCTGTTGGTTTGTATTACCCCATTTATTTGTTGCAATTGCTTCAGTAACACGGAAGACGAAACGACAAACTTCATATCAGTTAACTATTTTTATGATTATTTACGGGCCAAACCTAAGGTAATTTTAGGTTGGTTGCAAAGTAAGCCCATATCTGTTAATAACTTGCATTGATTTTTTAATAAAACTATGGAGGAGAAATCACCGAGGCTTACCCCCGGGCAGGCAAGGGAAAAGATAAAGCACTATTGCGGTTACAGCGAGCGTTGCCACAGTGAGGTGAAGGAAAAGTTGTACAATTACGGCCTCAATACCCGGGAAGTTGACGAAATTGTTGTTCACCTGATAGAGGAGGGGTACCTGGATGAGGAGCGTTTCGCGGTGCAGTTTGCCGGCGGGCATTTCAGGCTGAAACAATGGGGAAGGGTGAAAATCATTCATGCCCTCCGGGCAAAGGGTATCAGCGATTATTGCATTAAAAAGGGGCTGAAGGAGATTGATGAGGAGGTTTATGAAGCGCTGCTGAAAAAGCTGGCGGGCCAAAAATGGGATAGCACCCGGGGGCAATTACCCGCCTCCCGCTGGGCCAAAACAAGGCAGTTTTTGCTTCAAAGGGGATTTGAGGCGAATTTGGTGTTGGGGGTGTTGAGGGAGCTGAATGAATACCAGAATACATGAATAATAGAATAATTGAATGACAGAATGGGAGGTTGAGGTTGAGGTTGAGGTTAAGGTTGAGGTTAAGGTTGAGGTTGAGGTTGAGATTGGGAATACATGAATAATAGAATGACAGAATAATAGAATAATAGAATAATTGAATAAAGGAATGGAGATTGAGGTGAGTAATGAGCATTAAGTTCAGTTTGGAAGGGATTGTGTGTGTCAGCCAACTTCAAACCCAAAACTTCAAACCCGAAACAATAAATAACAAACAACAAACAAGCCAAATGAAAAAAATAGCCATGATCCCCGCCCGATATGCGGCTACACGGTTTCCTGCCAAGCTGATGCAAATGCTGGGAGACAAGACCGTTATCAGGCGGACCTATGAAAATACCCTTGCTACCGGTCTTTTTGATGAGGTAATGGTGGTAACCGACAGCGAAATCATTTTTAATGAAATCACCTCCCATGGCGGCAAGGCCATTATGAGCCTCAAAACCCACGAAAGCGGCAGCGACCGGATTGCTGAGGCAGTTGCAAACCTTGAGGTGGAAATTGTGGTGAATGTGCAGGGCGATGAACCCTTTATGCAAAAAGAACCATTGCGGCAATTGCTTGAAGTATTTGAGGGGCCTGAAGGAGAAAAGGTGAAAGTGGCAAGCATGATGAAGGTTTCCAAAGACCCGGTACGCATTGCCAACCCCAATTGCGTTAAAGTGGCTGTTGACAAAAATAAATTCAGCCTCTTGTTCAGCCGGTCGCCCATCCCCTATCACCGCGACCAAAACCTTACCCCGGTTTATTACGAGCATATTGGCGTGTACGCTTTTCGCAAACAAACCCTGCTCAATTTTACCCAATGGCCCATGACCCCGCTGGAAACAACAGAGAAGCTTGAACAACTTCGCTACCTGGAAAACGGCATACCGCTGAAAATGGTCGTGGTGGATTTTGAAGGGGTAGGGATTGATACGCCGGAGGATATGGACAGGGCATTGAAACTTGTTTAAAAGGATTAATTTTCGAAAGCGGCCACTCCCTAAATTTGGTCATGATTCAGATTATCCGAACCACCTCTTCCAACAGCGACTTCCTCCTGCTCGTGAAGGCGCTTGATCAATTGCTTGCCATCCTTGATGGGGAGGACCATGCATTTTATGCGCAGTTCAACAAACCCGATGCGCTGAAGCAGGCCATTGTTGCCTACGAGGAAAATACCCCGGTTGGATGTGGCGCGTTTAAAGAATTAGACGCAACCACCGTTGAAGTGAAGCGGATGTTTGTAAATGAATCCCTCAGGAATAAAGGAATTGCCACCAAAGTGCTGCTTGCCCTTGAAGAATGGGCGCTTGAACTTGGCTATACCCGCTGCATCCTCGAAACCGGCATCCGTCAACCCGATGCCATCGCCCTGTATAAAAAAAACGGCTACAGGTTAATGGAAAACTTTGGACAGTATGCAGGGGTGAACACAAGTGTTTGTTTTGAAAAGAGATTGTAAGAACCGGCTTTGTTAATTTTAATTTGTAAGGCATCTTTTTGTCAGGTACAGCCTTTGGAGGCAAAATATCCTGCCTATCATTTCAATTAAAACAAATAAAAAAGGGTATATACCCGAAAATATATAAATTTTAGGGTTATACATGTAATAATTCAATGGAACCTTCATTTGACCTTTGAAATGTTAAAACCTTTCATTTTATTTAATAAATCGGTTAATCATGAAGAAACTACTTACCTCTTTTGTCATTCTTGCCCTGTTGTTTTCTTTGTGCCCGCAAACCTTGCGTGCTGAAAGTGTAGTGCCCGTTGAAAAAACTGCACCCGCCGAATCGCCCGAAATGCAGGCCCTGAAAAACAGGATTCAGGAAATTAAGGCAATGGATAAATCAAGCCTCAGCCGTGCCCAAAAGAAAGAGCTTCGGCAGGAATTAAGGGGAATGAACAGCGCGGTTGCCGCAAATAACAATGGCATTTATTTGTCAATCGGTGCAATTGTAATTATTATTTTACTGCTGATTTTATTGCTGTAATTATCTCCCTGAAAAATTGATAAAGGAAAATTAACCGCCATGCTCTCCAAAAGGGGCGTGGCTTAATACGTTCAGCCCCTTCCGCATTCCTTGCCAAAAACTTCCACCGTCCGGTAAAAATATCCCTCCGCCTTCTCTTTGCTATCGCCAATACATACCACCCCGAGTTTGCCATACTGGCTAAGCGCACCGATGAGGTGAAATACCACCCCTTCCTGTGTGGAACCATCATAACGAAGTTCGTGGATCATGACCATCTTAATAAGGTAGCAGGCGCATCAATACCATCTAATCTGATTATAAACTTGTCAGGATTTGATTAATTGGCCATATCGTTACTGAATTTTCTCTACTTTTGGAATATATGAACTCATTAAAATGACTATTGAAGCTCAAATACGAACGAGGCTGATTTATAAAATTCAGCAGATGCCTGAAAATAAACTGCAGGTAATTGATCGTTTTTTGGAAGAACTGGACGATTCCCTTGGGAAAAAGGAAGTTATTATTTCATATGCCGGTGCCTGGAAGGATATGGATAACAGCATTCTGGATGAATTTACAGACAGTTTGATAACCAGGAGAGAAAGCAATCGTGAGAGGGGATTATGGAAAGAGCATTAGTTGATACGGATATTCTTTCCTATTTCTTAAAGGGCGATCCTGCTGTTGTTAAGAACGCAATTGATTATCTTGAACATTATCGTGTACTTGAAATCAGCATTATTACTTTTTATGAGATTACGAGTGGGTTACTTGCTAAAAACGCTCATAAACAATTAAGTGTTTTCGAATCTTTTATTGCTGAAAATATTGTTGTTCCGCTCAGTGAAAATTCTGTAAAAATCTCCTCCGAATTATATGCTATTTTAAGGCAATCAGGCAATATAGTAGATGATATTGATTTGTTAATAGCCGGAATTGCCATGGAAAATGATATGATTTTTATTACCAATAATACCAGACATTTTGGAAGAATACCCGGTTTGAAAACCGCAAATTGGAAAGAAATATTTTAGTTGTTTTTTCACATCCTCCCATCAGCCCCTCCCGCATTCCTTGCCAAGAACTTCCACCGTCCGGTTAAAATAACCTTCCGCCTTTTCCTTACTGTCGCCAATGCATACCACCCCGAGTTTGCCATACTGGCTAAGGGCACCGATCAGGTGAAATACCACCCCTTCCTGTGTGGAACCATCGTAGCGCAATTCATGGATCATGGCAATATCAATCAGGTCGTGCGGGGTAAGGCCGCGGTAGCAGGTATCGCGCAGGTTATCACTGCTGAAGTAGTAGCGCGATTGTCCGTTGGCCATATTGTAAATGCCTTCATCAGCATTGTAATGGCCCTGGGTAAGGTAATCAAGCATCAGGTAGGGGTGGGTGGTGCCACCCTTGCGCAGGTTGATTTCAATGGCGTAATGTTTCCATCCCTCTGGTTCTTTTACCGTAATAAAATCAATGCCAAAACGGCCGAGTGCGCCTTTTTCGCAAAGCGCGTCCCCTACTTTTTTGCCCATTTCGCCAAGATCGCGGGCGTAGGCAGCTTTTGCAGGGAAATGGGCGCCCAAAAACACCTGCCCGCTTTCGCCGCCAAGTTCCTGATCGTGGGTGCTGATAACATGGCATACCCCAAGCGGGGTGATGCGGCATTGTACAGAGGGGGATTGTTTCTGATCGCCATCAATAAAAGCCTCCACAATACCCCCGGCGTCAATAAATTTCGCCATATAAGCGGCAAATGAAAGATCGTTGGCCACAATGCGCAAACGCAGGGGCAGTTCTGCAAGAATCTGGTCGAAACCGGCCGGTTCTTCTTCCTCACCCGGGTAAACAAATATGGCGTTGCCCTCCCCCGAAAACCCTTCGTTAATTTTAACCACCGCCTTACGCAGGGCGGGGTTACGTATTTTAAGTGCAAACAACGCCGCTGCAATATCCCGCTCATTTTGCAGATTCTCTTCGCCATCGGGCACGGTAAGGCCACATTCCCTGAACAGTTTTCGGCCGTTGCTTTTGTTGCCAAGCGGATATAAATCGGGGTCGCAGCCATAAATAGGCAGGTGCAATTGCACCGCAAGCGTACGCTCGAAACGGGTAACATTAAAACAGGCAAGGTGTGCAAGATGGCCATGGGGAATGCTTTGGCGGATACGCTCAATCAACCTTGGCCTTTCGAGTATTTTTTCGGTAAGTGAGCGGGGCGAAGCATCAAAGCAACTGAGCAGGGTAAGCCTTTGCCGGGCATGGTAACCGGTAATACCCGGCAACAGGTGCAGGTAATAATCAATAATTATGGGATCAATGGGTACGCTTGTTACATACACCACATGGGTGCGGGGCATACGCAACAGCATCAGCAGGCAAAGCAGCCGTTCCTCATAATGCACTATGCCCTCTATTTTCTGCAAAATTTCCTGGTCGAGGGTCAGGCTTGGGATAACCACCACCGTTTTATGCGCAAGCACATCGGGGAATGCGTTTTCAAACTGTGGCATAAAATTTTCCTGCAGGTGCCGGAACAGTTCTTTTTCCTGCTCCGAACCTGTGTCAGGATTTATTTTACCCGTTAATGCGGGCGACAACGTAGCATTATCCCGGATCAATTCTGGCATGGCAAACAATATGGATGGTGTGAAGAAAGCATATTTTTATATTGTATCCAATAATATTTGTACGGCCGCCGCCGCATTTGCCGTTCACGTCTTTTTAATTACATTCGCTTTACCAAATTAACTGCGGGTATCCGGTAATCAACAGCCGGAGACATCAGCGGTTAATCAATATTTTAAATGATCAACAACCTGGTACATCCATGCCTGCTTTTGCTGTTTCTGTTTACAGGAATGAGCAGCGGACAGGCGCAATTTACCTTCGACCACGGCAATTATCAGAAAGGCCGCGGATTTGTAACCGATGTAACCGGCCGAAAACCCGATGCCGCTAATTACGACCGGGTAACCGGCGGCAGCCCCTGGTGGTACGATTTTTTCATGCCCGCCGATCTTGCCGATGGAAAGGGCGGGGTTTATAAAAATATCCCGGTAAAAATAGACCTCCTGGCCGATAAGGTTTTTTACAAAGACAGTACCGGCGCCCTTTTTGAACTGATGACACCCATAAAGTACCTGCGGGCCTTTCTTCCGGGCAGTGCCGATACCCTCAAATTGGTTCATGCCAAATACTACCCCAACAATCACGACCGCAGTATTACCGGGTGGATGCAACTGCAGGTATTGGGCGAGGCAGTGCTGCTGCAGGACCTGAATAAGGTAATGAATGAAAACAAGGCCTTTAGTTCGGCTGTGGCGGATTATACCATCAGCAACCAACTATACTGGGTGGTAGCCCTTGATGGCCAATTGTATAAAATAAACAAAACAAAGGAGTTGCAGCAACTGCTTGCGCAGCGTAAACCGGCGATGCAGCAATTTGTGGTAAAACAGAAAGGTTTCGACGCACAGGTGCATGAACTGGTGACGGCCTATAACCGTATGTGAATAAAGTATACATTTGAAACCTAATGTTTAAGTAATGCCGCATCGTCGCAATTTTTTAAGCCGGGTAGTGAAAGGTGGATTGGGACTTACCGCTTTTTCGATGCTGAACCCCGAAGCCATGGCCAATGGCTTGCCGGAAACCGGAACCGGTCTTCCTTTTTTTGATCCCACCGGCAGCGACGAAGACTTTTGGATGCAGGTACAGCAGGGCTACACCGTAAACCCCGGCATTATTAACCTGAACAACGGCGGGGTAAGCCCCGCGCCCCGCATTGCGCAGGAAGCCCTCAGCCGGTTTAACGACCTGGCCAACCAGGGTCCGAGTTATTATATGTGGCGCGTTATGGATCAGGGCCGCGAACCCCTGCGGCAGCAACTTGCCAACCTTGCCGGATGCGATGCCGCCGAAATAGCCATTAACCGCAATGCCACCGAGGCGCTGAATACCATTATTTACGGGCTGCCGCTGCAAAAGGGCGACGAAGTAATAGGCACCCTGCAGGATTACCCCAACATGATACAGGCCTGGCGGCAGCGGCAAATGCGGGAGGGCATTGTGTACAAACAGATTTCCTTTGATTTTCCCATAGAGAACGACGATACCCTGGTAGCGGCTTTTGCCAATGCCATTACCCCGCGCACCAAAGTGCTGCACCTTACCCATATTATAAACTGGGTGGGGCAAATACTGCCCGTGCGCAAAATAGCCGATATGGCGCATGCCCGGGGTATAGAGGTGGTGGTAGATGCCGCCCACAGCTTTGGCCTGCTCGATTACAAAATACCCGACCTGCATGCCGATTACCTTGGCACTAGCCTTCACAAATTTTTGAGCGCGCCTGTGGGCAGCGGCATGCTTTGGATTAAAAAAGAAAAGATTGGTAAAATATGGCCGCTTTTGTGTAACGATAAGCCGCACAGCGACGATATCCGCAAGTTTGAAACCCTGGGTACCCGCAGTTTTTGTATTGAGCAAAGCATTGGCGCGGCCATCCATTTTCACGAAGCCATTGGTGCACGCCGCAAACAGGAGCGCATCCATACCCTGAAGCATTACTGGGCAAGTAAGGCGCAGCAAATACCTAAAGTAAGGCTGCATACCTCGCTTAACCCTGCCTACAGTTGCGCCATTGCCGGCTTTAGTATAGATGGCCTTACGCCCGGCGAAGTGGATGTTAAACTGTGGAACGACTACAAAATACATACCGTGAGCATTGTATGGGAAAACATCAGCGTGGTACGCGTAACCCCGCATGTATATACCCGCTTACAGGACCTCGATAAGCTTGCAGGGGCCATTGAGAAAATTGCAAAGGGAGTGTAAAGGGAAATTTTACCTCTTTTATACAAAAACCTTACCCCATACTGAACCTGTACCCGAATGAAAAAAATATTGCATGCAAAGCATTGGCAGCTTTTTATACTAATTTTTGTTTGCGGGGCATGGGTTTCGCCAGAACCCCTGCAGACGATTGTAAACAGCATTGGCGCCGTCACTTTTTCCTGGTGGATATTTGCTATTGGTTTTTTTGGGCAGCAAAAAATCATTTCCTATGGTCTTAAACCCATGAACCTGGCATTATTCAGGATCAATTTCTTTTTTATTGTACTTGCTGTAATTGCCGGATTCCTTTTTCCCTCATTGATGGCTGAAGAAAACAGTGAAACCCTGAAGCTGGCCGATATCCCCTTTATTGTCTTTGGCCTTTATTTTATGTTCGCCTTTTTTCAGGTTATCCTGTTTACCTGTAAAACCATCGCCAAATTAACGGAGAGAAGGGAAGTAACGTTTGGCGACTACCTGGTAAATTTTATCCTGTTTGGCTTTTTATTTGTTTGGCTGTGGATACTGCAGCCTAAATTAAACCGGATATTTTCGGA
>Ga0209097_10003898_pt1 | contig 11244 bp, 10 predicted proteins | sample AD_UKC052_MetaG_FD_184419 | JGI IMG/M metagenome (GOLD analysis project Ga0209097, IMG submission 184419) | Active sludge microbial communities of municipal wastewater-treating anaerobic digesters from USA - AD_UKC052_MetaG (SPAdes) (version 2) | ecosystem: Engineered > Bioreactor > Anaerobic >... | reverse complement strand
TAAAGTATTTCGTTCTAATCTAGTATTGAATCAACAGAAAACAGACTTTGTATACATACGAACCATAGATAGTTTTCAAGATGTAGTAAACCAGCTTACCGAAAGGGGAATGCTCAGGAATACAGAGTCATTTATTTGGCTTTCTGAATTCATGGATTATGATAAGAAGGTAAAGGCTGGTAGATTTAAGGTAAAAGATGGAATGAGTAATCGTGAATTGGTCATGTTACTTCGATCAGGTAAGCAGGAACCAATACGAATTACTTTTCAGAACATTCGGACTAAGGAGGATTTTGCTAGTAAAGTTGGAAGGAATTTAGAAGCTGACTCATCATCATTAATGGATATTTTGAATAACAATGAAGAGATGAGGCAGTTTGGATTGGATTCACAACATGCATTATCGTTGTTTTTACCAGATACATATGAGTTTTATTGGAATACTACAGCTCCTGTTTTTGTCGAAAAAATGGGAAAAGCTTATACTAAGTTTTGGACAGAAGACCGATTAAGCAAAGCAACACAACTTGGATTATCTAGAGGAGAGATTTGTGTCCTAGCATCTATTGTACTTCAAGAATCGAATAAATCGGATGAATGGCCAGTTATAGCAGGCGTTTATCTCAATAGACTTCATAAAGGAATGAAATTGCAAGCAGATCCTACCGTGAAGTTTGCTTTAAATGATTTTGGGTTACGTAGGATACGATCTAATCATCTTCAGGTCGAATCGCCTTATAACACTTATAAATATGCAGGTTTACCACCGGGGCCAATTTATATGGCTAGTAAAGGAAGTATTGATGCAATTTTGAATTATCAAACACATAGTTACCTTTACTTTTGTGCCCGGCCTGACCGTTCGGGTTATCATTCTTTTGCTGAAACATTCGAACAACATAAACAAAATGCACGACGGTATCAATCAAGTTTGAATGACCGCGGAATTTAAAAAGACAAATTATGACAAAGATTAAGTTTGGAACAGATGGCTGGAGAGCCATTATTGCTGATGAATTTACAGTAGAAAACGTTGCTCGTGTATCGGAAGCAACAGCAATCTGGCTAAAAAAGAACTCGTCTTCACCTTCGGTTGTAATAGGTCATGATTGTAGGTTTGCTGGAGAGTTATTTGCCGAAACCACAGCTAAGGTTATGATTTGCCATGGAGTTAAAGTATTTCTTGCAAAAGGCTTTGTATCAACTCCTATGGTTTCGATGGGAGCTATAACTTATAAAACTAACTTAGGAATTGTTTTAACGGCAAGCCATAACCCACCTTCTTATAATGGTTTTAAACTTAAAGGAAGTTATGGTGGTCCATTATTGCCAGATAAAATAGACGAGATTGAAACCATCATCCCAGAAACAGCAAATTCAGCTTGGCAAAAAGTTTCACTTACTGAAGCTGAACAAGCTGGTACATGTGTAATAGTTGATTTGGAAGGAGATTATTGTCAACGTGTTGAATCAAGTTTTGATTTAGATGCCATCCGAAATTCAAATCTCGAGTTTGCTTATGATGCTATGTTTGGGGCTGGACAAAATGTAATACGTCGTTTACTACCCAACACCACTTTATTGCATTGTGATTACAACCCTTCTTTTGAAGGTCAAGCGCCCGAACCTATCGCTAAAAATCTAACCGAGTTTTCTGAAATGATTCGTCTTTCAGGAAATATTGATTGTGGATTAGCTACTGATGGTGATGCCGATCGTATTGGACTTTTTGATAGTGAAGGGAAATTTGTTGATTCACATCACATTATTCTTTTGTTGATTCATTATTTGAAAAAGTACAAAGGATTAGATGGTAAAGTATGTACTGCATTCTCCTCGACCGTTAAAGTGAAAACGATTTGTGATCATTACGGATTAGATCTCGATGTGGTGAAAATTGGATTTAAATACATCGCTGGAATTATGATCACTGATGATGTATTATTAGGTGGTGAAGAATCTGGTGGTATTGCCATTAAAGGTCATATTCCAGAGCGTGATGGAATTTGGATGGGATTGGTTATTTGGGAATTTATGGCCAAATCTGGAAAAACACTGGATCAACTAATCGAAGAAGTTTATGAGATAACTGGTGCATTTAGTGTTGATCGTAATGATTTACACTTGCCAGAAGCTGAAAAACAACGTGTTATTACATCTTGTAAAAATGGAGAGGTTAAGAATATTGGAGATCGTCCAGTGATTCGAGTAGAAGATATGGATGGATTTAAGTTTTTCGTCAGCGAAGATGAATGGCTCATGGTTCGTCCATCTGGAACGGAACCGCTTTTAAGAGTTTATGCCGAAGCACATGATCACGCTGGTGTAATGAAACTTATAGGTGATGCTCGTAAGCAATTTGGTATATGAAATTTAATATTTGGCTTCCAGTTCTAAGTTTCTGCTTTTTGTCGGGTAGTACTTTTGCTCAAGCTCAGGTAAATTCTACAATAGAAGTAGAAGCACAAGGAACTATAACATTTAGTCCTGATAGTTTTGTTGTTAAACTATACATGGATTATTCTTCTGTTAATTACTCTGATCGGTTGGCAGATGAGGGATTTTCCAATGAAATTGTCGAAATGCCTGTTGATATGGAAGTGTCGGAAATGGACTATGCTACTGTAGTTGAAGCCGAAGAACCTCCTCCTGCTATAGAAGAAGTAAAATCACCAGAGCAATTACGTAATGAACATGAAAGATATCGACGTGTAGAAGATTCTCTACAATCCATAAAAGCGAAACGCTTGCTCGAATTCATGGCAAAGCTAAAAACAATGGGAGTTGGCTTCTCAAAGGATGATTCGGAACAGTCGAGATATAGTTATCGTTCTAATTCTTGGGTGCAAAATTTCAGTCCTGCTCAATATGGTAAAATAGATTCGTTGAGTCGTTTATATGGACATCCATTGCATTTGGAAATGGTTGATATAAAAATGAAAGATCATTCTGTTTTGAAAGAACGTTCATACCGTCAAGCTATTGAGAACAGTAAGAAAGAGGCGGATATTTTAGCCAAAGCAATGGGGCGTAAATTAGGTAAGTTGACCACTGTCAAAACAGAAGCTATGGACGTAATGGATTTAGTTCCCTTGATGTTACGTAAGGAAATTCAGCGTGAGATTCGTAAGAGTGATCGATTCATTCAACCCGCATTATATCAACTTAGTCAAGAATTTGGTAGAGAAATGTTTGAGAAAGATCGTTATGATGATAAAAAGATAGTTTACTGGACTTGGACTGAAAAGATTCATGTGACTTATCAGTTGAACTAGCTAAAATTTAGAATGAATATTGAAATCCCGGTTGCATATGTAATCGGGATTTTTTTTGTCTCCTTTTGAACGCAACTCGAACTCTTCATCAAACATTCTATTGGTAAAATGATATACTATAAATGATAAGTTGATATGCTGAATATTCTAGTAATATATAAAAAGAAAGCCCTGTTGAATGAACAACAGGGCTTTTATATGTGTGCAAAGAATAGGATGAATTAAACCATCTTTTCTTTGATACGCGCTTTTTTACCTTTAAGATCGCGGATGTAGAAAATACGAGCACGACGAACAACACCACGTTTATTCACTTCGATTTTATCGATGAATGGTGAGTTATCAGGAAAGATACGTTCAACTCCTAAGCTATTAGAAATCTTACGTACTGTGAAAGTGCGTGTAACTCCAGCACCTTTACGTTGAATAACAACGCCTTGGTATTGCTGAATACGTTCTTTTTCACCTTCCTTGATTTTATAGTGAACGGTGATTGTATCTCCGGCTTTGAAAGCGGGAAGCTCACGTTTTTCGGTAAGCTGACTGGCAATTTGTGAAAGGAAGTCCATTGTGATTTTCCTACGGGTTTCTAAAAAGGAGTGCAATATTAGGGAATAATTTCATTCAAACAGCAAACAAATGAAAAAATTATTCATCTAATAAATCAGGTCGCCGTATTCTAGTTCGTTCGAGTGATTGTTCAAAGCGCCATTTGTCGACTGCAGGCGTGTTTCCACTAAGTAATATGTCGGGAACTTTCCATCCTCTATATTCTGCAGGGCGTGTATAAACAGGTGGAGCCAATAAGTTATCCTGAAAGGAATCGGTCAAAGCAGAAGTTTCATCATTCAAAACTCCCGGTATTAATCGGATTATAGCATCAGAAACAACAGCAGCAGCTAATTCTCCTCCTGAAAGTACATAATCACCAATTGAAATTTCACGCGTGATAAAATGTTCCCGAACTCGTTCGTCAACCCCTTTATAATGCCCACACAAGATTGCAATACGTTTTAAAGTAGACATTTGATTGGCTATCGATTGGTTAAATCGTTCACCATCAGGAGTCATATAAAGGACCTCATCAAACTTCCCTTTCGATTGGAGATGTTCAATGCATCGAACAATTGGGTCCATCATCATCACCATTCCAGCTCCGCCTCCAAAAGCATAGTCGTCGACACTTTTATGTTTATCGAGCGAATAGTCTCTCAAATTATGGATGTGAACCTCAACGAGTTCCTTTTGTTGAGCACGTTTCAAAATAGAATGTGCGAAAGGACTTTCGAGAAGTTCGGGTAGGACAGTAATAATGTGAATTTCCATGGATGGCGAAATTAAGAGATTTAGGAAAGCGATGATTGGGTACATTTGTCCCCGTTTGATCCATACTCATTCATTATATTTGTTAGCATTAAGCATGTTCATGAACGAAAATCGTCCCCAAGTAAGCAAGGAAGAAATCCTTGATATATATCAGAAACCACTTTTGGAATTGGTTTTTGAAGCCGCAACTATTCATCGTCAATTCAATGTAGGATCGGAAGTTCAAGTTAGTTCGCTCATCTCCATTAAAACAGGTGGTTGTTCGGAGGATTGCGGATATTGTCCTCAGGCAGCGCGCTATTCCACCGGATTGGAAGCACATAAATTAATGAGCGTTGAGCAGGTTACTGAATATGCAAACCGTGCAAAAGAAGGAGGAGCTTCTCGTGTATGTATGGGAGCTGCTTGGAGAGAAGTTCGCGATAATCGTGATTTTGATCGGGTGATTGAAATGGTACAAGCCGTGAATTCTATGGATATGGAAGTGTGCTGTACATTAGGAATGATTACCGAGCATCAAGCTCAACGTCTTGCTGATGCTGGCCTATATGCCTACAATCACAACATTGATACATCGGAAGAGAATTATAGTAATATCATTTCAACCCGGAATTTTGACGATCGTTTGAACACGATTAAGAACGTGCGTAAAGCGAATATTACAGTTTGTTCAGGTGGAATTATTGGATTAGGTGAAACGATTGAAGATCGTTGTGGTATGCTTCATACCTTAGTTAATCTTCCTGTTCATCCAGAATCGGTTCCAATTAATGCTTTAGTAGCTGTTGAAGGAACACCTCTAGAAAATCAACCACCTGTTCCAATTTGGGATATGGTTCGAATGATTGCTACTACCCGGATCTTGATGCCTAAAACAATGGTTCGTCTTTCTGCTGGTCGTCAACAGATGTCATTAGAAGGACAAGCATTATGCTTCCTAGCTGGAGCAAATTCCATCTTTACAGGTGAAAAGCTTTTAACAACGCCGAATCCTGAATATGATACAGATATGGAAATGTTTAAGCTCTTTGGATTAACCCCGAAAGCACCATTTAAGGACAAAAAGAAAATTGCAGTAGAGCAGGCAGTTGATTAATACAACAAATTAAGGTGTATGAAAGTGCTAGTTCGACTTTTCGTTTTAGGTTTTGCATGCATCACTAGTTTTTTGAATGCTCAAGTTGCCCCTGTATATACTGATCCTTTAAATGTTATTACTTCAAAAGATCCGGTATTAATTCAAGCGATTGAATTTTTGAGATACGGAGATTCGGAAGGTGCATTAAAGATTTTATTGAAGAATAAAACAGGGTCGGAAAACTCGTATGAATCGTATTTCCTAAAAGGAATTGCCTATCGTCAAACTGGTGATTTGACTAATGCTATTCACGCATTCACACAATCAGTACATGAGGATGGGTTTTTTATTCCTGGATTTTTTGAACGAGGGAATTGCTATTTGTACAGACAGAATTTTGGACTAGCAGTATTTGATTACGATCGGGTTTTATTGTTAGATAGTACATTTTTACCTGCTTATAATAATCGAGCTTATGCCCGAATCCGAAACTATGGAGAGCAGGGAAATCCTACTCAACAGTTGCGATTTGCTAAGGAGGATTTGAATAAGATTATCGAAATTTCATCTGTCCGTGGAGACAAACCAAGGTTTGAGTATTTCTTTAATATTGGATTGATTGATCTTTATTCTTCGGAATATAAATTGGCATCGGAGAGTTTTAGCAGAGCCATTCAAGTCGATCCATCTATTTCCAAAGCTTATTATTTTCGAGGAGCTTCATTATTCTTAGCGCATTCTTATGAATTGGCTGCCGTAGATTTTAGAACTTCCGAGGAGATGGGTTTTGTTCATGCAAATACTCCTGAGTTTTTAAGGATTATCGATTTGGTTGAACAATATCAACAAGAACATAAAGAATGAGTCAAGGGAAATTCCCCAGCAAACTTGTTGATAGATTAAGAGATAGGGAACAATCGGGTCTATTCCGGAGCTTAAAGCAAACGGATGATTTGATTGATTTTTGTTCGAATGATTATCTAGGACTTTCTTCCGAGCGGTCGATTCACGAACGTGTAAGCAAACTTATTTCAGAGCAAGGAACCCGATTTAATGGATCAACAGGATCGCGTTTAATTCGTGGAAATACATATCAAGCGGAAGAATTGGAAGCTTGGCTGGCTCAATTTCATCGTTCAGAAGCTGCCTTGATATTCAATTCAGGATTCGATGCCAATTTGGGAATTTTCTCTAGTGTGCCTCAGCGTGATGATACGATCTTGTATGACAAGTTGATTCATGCTTCAATTCATGATGGTATTAGGTTGTCGTATGCTAAGTCATATTCCTTTAAGCACAACGATGTAGAAGATGTGAGGAGGCTAATTCGCCAATCAACTGGACAAGTTTATATAGCTGTAGAAAGTTTGTATTCGATGGATGGAGATATTGCTCCTCTTGCCGATTTAGCGTCTTTATGTAAAGAAACTGGTGCATTGTTGATTATTGATGAAGCCCATGCTACAGGTGTTTTCGGCCCAGAAGGCAGAGGTTTGGCAATTGAGGATGATATCCTTGAACAATGTATAGCTCGGATTTACACATTTGGTAAAGCTATCGGGGCTAAAGGAGCTGTTGTAGTTGGGGCATTTTCGCTCAAAGCTTTTCTCATCAATTTCGCCCGATCATTTATCTATACAACGGCTTTACCTATTTATGATTTGTTAAGTGTTCAAGCAGCTTATGATAAATTACTGAAAGAACCAGAGCGCCGAGTAAGTCTGTTTGAGCGAATAAAGTTGTATAAAGATTTAATGAAATCGCTGCCAGATTTAGATTTTATTCAAGCAGATGGTCCAATACAAGGAGTTATTTTCGGTTCGAATCAAGAAGCAATTCGAGTTTCTCGATTGATGCAGGAAAGTGGATTGGATGTAAGACCGATACTTTCTCCGACAGTGCCAGTTGAAACTGAGCGGATTAGAATTTGCATCCATAGCTTTAACCAAGTGAATGACATGCATCGCTTGTTTGAAGTTTTACGTAATTCTTAGATGCTTGATATTTTTTTAGCATAAACGTTTGGAGATTTCAAAAAACGTCCTACTTTTGCGTTCCCAAATTTTAGAGCCATGGTAAGAACGTATCAGCCCTCGGTCCGGAAGAGAAGAAACAAACACGGGTTCCGTGAACGCATGTCGTCCGCTAATGGTCGTCGTGTATTGGCTGCACGTCGTGCCCGCGGCAGAAAACGTTTAACAGTGTCTAGCGACAAGCTGCACAAACGTTAATCTGAACCGATATTTATCCGGAAGCGGCCTTGTGCCGCTTTTTTTATGCCCTCCAATAAGGTGCTAGGAGTTTTGTTGCTTTGTCGCTCAGTAAATTGTGACCGGCTTCAAGTTCAATAATTTGAATCCCAGGTAGAAACTTAAGTGCTGCTTTACGTGTCTTGGTATACGGAATGACTTTATCGTTTTTTCCAAGAATACACACTACTGAGATTTTTCCTTTTTTCAAATACTTCTTGATAATATCATACTGAGGAATCGCAAGCCTGTATGCCATCCACGCATCATATAATTGTTGTCTTTTTTGGAGTGTGCTGATTTCGTTTCGATAAAAGTCAGAGACTTTTGTGGGGATAATTTTTAGCCATACTCCCAGTTTTATTAATCCAAATGCAAAGCCTGGTGAATGTATAAAAGTTCGGAACAACGCATTTCCTATGGCATTGTTGGTGAGAAGCCTATACAGTGTTGAAACAGGAACACCATCGGGCGCTAACAGAATTAATTCGCTTATGAGTTCGGGAAACCAACTAGTAAGACTAAGTGAGATTCTGCCTCCAATTGAGTAGCCAACGAGACCTATTTGTTTTTGTCCTGTCTTTTCTAAAATGGAATCCAACCAAACCTGAGCGTAATTCTTATCGAATAGAAATCCTTTTTGGAAAGAGTCATTGTTTCCATGATAGGCTAAGTCGATGGCTAAAATGCTGTATTTGTCTTTGCAAATTTCTGCTAGGTGATGGAAAAGCGAAGCTTGTTGTCCATACCCATGTAAAGCAATCAACCATGTTTTTCCTGTGCCGAAGCGAGTTGCTTTCCATTGAATATCCCCGGCTTGAAATTCCATAGCATGAATTAAAAAATGAAAGTAGTTTAATCTCTAATCATTTCAAATTCTACAAACCTTAGACTGTTTTTGAATTAATACCTTTGAAGGCTTGGAAACGCTACTAACCCTTTTTTACCTGATTTTATTCCTGTTCATAGTCAGGTTCTGGAAAGGATTTTATTTGCCTGGTCTTCCAAATTATTCAGCTGTTGTAATTTATTTAATCAAGTTTGCGGCAGGTGTAGCGTTAGCTTGGGTTTATAAAGAGTATTATACCGATCGTTCAACAGCCGATATGTATAAGCTCTTCGATGATTCGAAATTTATGTACGAGGCATTATCAGATAAGCCAGCTGATTTTTTTAAAATGGTTATTGGGCTAGATAATAATTCACCCTATTTCGATCAGTATTACTTGAAAATGAATAACTGGTATCGTCCGTATGACGTGGAAACGGGAATATATAATGATACTAGAACACTCATTCGTCTAAATGCATTTGTTCGGATTTTTTCATTTGGCGTTTATTCGGTTCATATTCTGGTTTGGTGTTTATTTTCGATGCTAGGTTTATCTCTCGTTTATCGAACATTTTATCGTTTTTTACCCGAGTATTCTTATTTATTGGCTGGTTCAGTTTTTCTATTGCCTTCTGTTTTATGTTGGGGATCAGGTGTTTTGAAAGAAGGCGTTGTGTTATTGTTAATGGGAGTTTTTATTTCCGCATTGTTCAGGTGGACTTTGGTCCATTTTAAATGGAAATACCCACTCATGATTGCTATTTCAATTTTTGGTTTTTATTTACTCAAAGTATACATACTGATAGCATTGATTCCAGGTAGTTTAGCCTTTGTATCAAGCAGGTTATGGGGCTTTAAGCGTGTTAGGAGTTTATTTGTAGGCTCTTTGATAATATTTGGATTAGCAGGTTGTTTCATCCAATATGTTATTCCCCCCATTAATTTACTTGAGTTAATTGCTTTTAAACAACAGGCTATATTACGATTGGCTTATTATACTGATTCGGGAAGTGTACTAGATATCAATCCGCTTGAACCGAATGTTTTCAGCATGTTGAGAAATACTCCAGAAGCTCTTTTTAATGCTGCTTTTCGACCAAGTTTAATTGATGCTACTAATATGCTTCAATGGATGGCGGCAATTGAGAATGCATTTATTCTCTTGAGTTTTATTTTGAGTATTGGATTATACAAACCTCAACAAGATTCAGTAAAACGTGCAGCAGCTTGGTTTTGCTTAAGTTTCGTCTTCTTGTTATTTCTAATAATGGGATTAAGTACACCCATATTAGGTACTCTTGTTAGATTCCGAATGCCTGCACTGCCATTTATGTTTATTGCATTTATGTTGTTTTCGGATTTGCCCCGATTAATCGCATTAAAAAACGAATTGCTTAACAATGAAAAATGAAACAATTTTGATTTCAGGAGCTAGTTCTGGAATTGGAAAAGCAACTGCAACGCTTCTGGCTAAAAGTGGCCGAAACTTAATTCTAACTGGACGCAGATCTGATCGACTTACAGAATTGAAAAGGGAACTTGAATTATTAGGTGTTCAGGTTTTTACAGGCGTCTTTGATATTCAAAGCAGAAAAGAAACTGAAGCTTTTGTTTCGACTATTCCTGAAGAATTTCAATCCATTCGTGTATTAGTTAATAATGCAGGATTAGCTGCAGGATTAAGTTCTATTCAAGATGGTGATATCGATGATTGGGATCAGATGATTGATACCAATTTGAAAGGCTTATTGTATTTAACGAAAGCGATTATTCCACTCTTGAGAAAAGTTGAAGGTTCTCAGATTATCAATATTGGTTCAATTGCCGGTAAAGAAGTTTATCCAAATGGAAATGTCTATTGTGCTTCCAAACACGCTGTAGATGCTCTTACACGAGCTATGCGAATTGATTTATTACCATTAAATATCCGAGTTAGTTCAGTTAGTCCGGGTATGGTTGAAACTGAATTTTCTTTAGTACGATTTAAAGGAGATGCTGATCGAGCTTCTAGCGTTTATAAAGGGATGGAACCACTTAAAGCAGAGGATATTGCAGACTCAATAAAATATATCATTGATTCTCCTTATCGAGTAACAATAGGTGATATTTTGATCCTTCCTTCTGCTCAAGCAGCATCAAGAGATGTAAAAAGAGAAAATAATTAGGAACTTAATTCTTCCACTTTTGGGTTCATAATTTTAAACCAAAGAGGTGGAGCCAAGCTTAGTAACATCATAGCTGGATAACCAGATGGTAACTGAGGACTGTTTTCAAAGTGCCGAAGTGTTTGATATTTACGCGAAGCTAAGTAGTGGTGGTCGGCATGGCGAGTTAATTCGAACAATATAATTCTGCCTAATTCATGGTTTGAGTTCCACGAATGAGCAGGTTGAACACGTTCGTATTTACCGGGGCTAATTTCTTTTCGTTTAAGCCCGTAATGTTCGATGTAGTTAATTACTTCTAACAGTATTATTCCAGTTA
>Ga0209097_10003888_pt1 | contig 11259 bp, 6 predicted proteins | sample AD_UKC052_MetaG_FD_184419 | JGI IMG/M metagenome (GOLD analysis project Ga0209097, IMG submission 184419) | Active sludge microbial communities of municipal wastewater-treating anaerobic digesters from USA - AD_UKC052_MetaG (SPAdes) (version 2) | ecosystem: Engineered > Bioreactor > Anaerobic >... | reverse complement strand
AAAACCTAAGTACATGACAAAAATTTACAAATATCTTTAAATTTATCTATATCGTTGGAAAACAGCACACTTGCAAGATATGTTAACCCGTATTTGAATATACTTTTTGCTCTTCTGCCATGTTTTTTGATTTTAATCGGGCAGAGCGAGTCAAAAAAAACACCGGCTATATACGCCCAGGTAAAAGCAAAGATCACCAGAGCAAGTAGCTTGTTAATACGGTCCAGATCGGTCAAGTGCGTGTCTTCAATATTAAAACCGCTTGTTTTCAGTGCTTTAAATGCAGATTCGATCTGCCATCGTTCTTTGTATAATGAGTGTGATCCATCAGGTTTGTTGAAGGAAACAATGATCTGAAGCTCCGGAATGCCTAGTCTGTTCTTGATGATTGAAGCAGACAAATAGCAAAGCTGACCATTGACGAATACGATCCCGCGGTGGTAGCTGTACTGATTTATTCCTAAGTGGCTAAACAACCAGGATGCTTTAACCCGGCGACCGTTTCTGGGCATGACGACCCAGAAGTTCTCCCGTATGCGTATGTAGTAGCGTATGCGACGGTAATTGAGATACCCCAGCCAGTGATCTCCAACGAACTCGCGGTCTGCCAGCAGGCATTCGATGCTATCAACGCCGAACAATTCGATATAGTCTTCCATCAAATCGATTCGCTCCCTGGTAGAAGAGTTGCCAAACTTTGGCATCATCTTGTACAGGATCGGGAAGGCCACACCTTGATAGACAACGGCCAGAACCAGGATGTTGATATTGGATGTTCCAAATTTCCAGTTGGTTCTGTCCATGGTTAACCGGTACGGCGGTTTATGCGGCAATAATGTGAATACAAATCGGACAATGAGATTGGTATCCAGCAAGTATTCGGCGATAAAGCGCTGGATCCTTCGCAATGAAGAATCAACTTTTGCATCTGTATCGAAAGCCGTCGCCAGTTTTTCAAAGCAGACCGTTTGAACCTTGCAAAGTGCACAGATAAATAAGCCAAAGAACTTAATTCGGGCCAAATTCATTTTGTCCCCAAAAATTGATGATAATGTTGCGAATAAAATGCTATTTTTACTTTCAGCCCTGGTGTTTATGCATCTTGGAGTCATACTTGCCGGTATTTCATCTAAGATACTGAATATCAGGGTTTTTATATCATATAATTCACATAAGTTATCACCAAGTTATTAACATATATTATTGATATTCAAGTTGTTATTAATTTTTGTCATGTACTAAGATTAGGAAATTAACGGTATAACTTCGTGTAACTTCGTGAAAGAAAAGAAAAGAATAAAGGAAGGCCGCAGGGCAAACTTGCCAGGTTCTTCACGCCCTGCAGCCACTCATGGAAAAAAACTCCCATAAACCCAACCATCTATTAATCCGGTTTTTGGCCAAAAAATACCCGGTCGATTGGAAATATTTTAAAAATATTTTTTATCCCACTGATCCTGTGATCATTACAAAGGCTGAAAAATATCAGAAATTTGATTTTTGTTAAAGGTTTGTTAAAAACCTATGTGTGAAATCATTAACAGGCATTTCAGATTTCTTTTTTATATTTTTGTATTCAGATTGCATTTAAGCCAAACAGAATCATTCATAAACGCTTGATTCCAAACCAATTAAATATTTAACAACTTTTTTTATGATGAAGCCGGAAAAGTTTTTACCAGGCGTTCGATTATTTCTGATGGTTATCAGCCTGGTCTTCATTTTGATACCCAGAAGTTTTTCCCAGGGAACCAATTATGAATTTGAGAAAATACAGGTGGGCGATGTAAAAAACCTGCTGGTTTGGCTTGCCCTCCACCCCGACAACAAAACTCTGGCTATTACCAGCCACCAGAGCTATCCGCTATATATGTTCAACCTGGAAACCCAGGCGGTTGATAACCAGTTTGATGTCGGCAACTGGTATGCGGGCTCCAGGGCGAAATTCTCCCAAAGCGGTAAATACCTGATGTTGCAGCAATTGTTCTATATGGACTTTGCCCCCAACAAAGACCGCGAGGTTAATTTCGAGGTGATGGATGTGGCTACCGGCAAATCAATGCTCAATTTCGGCGATTACCATGATGCCAAGATCACACCTGATGAAAAGTACCTGGTCACTCTCAGCGGCGGCGATAAAGTAGCTATTCACGATATCGAGACCCGGAAAGAGATCAGATCATTCGTCGTTCCGCAGGCTACAAACTCGGTGGCCGTCAGTGCCGACGGCAAATACATTGCCGTATCACACAAAACAAACAAAGCAGAACTGGTCAATAACCCGGCCTACAAGAACAACAAGAAGAACCGCCCCATACTTGAGAAGTACAAACAACAGGTATCGGTTTACGATTACAACACTTTTGAGAAACTTTATACCGTCGATGCGTTCTACGATCTGATCTATCTTCTCGATTATTCCAGTGATGGAAAATATCTCTTTGTTTACAGCATCCCTCATGTTAAACTGCAAGGACCGAATGGAAAGAAGAGTTATATAGAGGTGGCGGATGCAAAGACAGGACAACCGATAAGGCAATCGTTCAGTTCGCTGGCCAATTATGAGCCTGACTTTAAATTAAGTCACAATGGCAAATACTTCGGTATCATATCATTAAGCAAAATGTTCCCCGAACTGCATATTTATAATTTCGAAACAAATGAACTTTTAAAACGTTTCGAACTCAGTTACCGGCTTTTCGAAAAAACTAAAGAGGGGGAATTCCCCGGCGACGGCAGGGCCTCCTTTATTTTCCTGCCCGGGGATGAAGAGGTCCTGATCATTTTCGGGAACCGGCTGATTAAGTGGAAAATGGATTTGTAAAAATGATATTTTATGATGAAAAAAACGACGATTTTTATCCTGCTTGTTTTTCTGGCACTCGGATTATCAGCCCAGAAAAAAGCCTTACTGGAAGACAAAGACCAGATCATTGAAAGGGCAAAACTGGAACTGGATTCGGCGATGATGGCACCGGAGGGTTACATTTACCTTCAGACGGTTAAGAATCCTATCAAAGGGGAATACACTTTCGATATCAGCATCTGGGAAAAAGGTACCGTTACTTCCCTTTTTGCCGTCGGCAACAATAACGGCACGCTGGAAGCACAAAACCGGCTCCGGGCCATCCTCATGGAGTTTAAATTCAATTTCAAAATGCCTAAGGGGAAAAGCTATAAGTTCAGGCATACGTTTGTCTTCAATTAATATAGAAATTTCAATCTTTAACCATATTAAACATGAAAAAACAGATTCTTTCATTTTTCGCAGTTCTTGCATTTCTGAGCATTTATGCCCAGGAAGACATGACCATGGTGTGGGAGACAAAATCACCGCACAAGATCACCTTCAACGGAACCGGCACGGAAGAGCGCGGTTACAGTTATGTCGCCTCCGATAAGGAATTTTCTTTATTCGACAACGCGACCGGCAAGATCAAGTGGACTAAAGTTTATAAAGAAATTGCCCCTAAGCTGAGCAAGATCGATGAACTGATCCCGTTCTGGGAATCGAACACAGTTTTCCTGTTCGACCGCAAAATGGGGAAAGACCAGATTGCCTGTGTGGATATGGAGTCGGGTTCATTGCTTTGGAATACGGATAAATACCAGAATGTTACGGAAGAAAATGTGGTGTACATCCCTGAACGCGAGGGATTTGCCATTTCATTGAAAGACAAGCTCGTTTTCATTAAAGTCGCCACCGGGGAAGAATTATGGTCGACGGCCAAATTCGGCGGTGTCGTGGGAAAATATGTTTTTACTCCTGATGGTTTTTTGACCACGGTCAATTTCCAGCCGTCGGGTCTGATCGCCCTTTTCACCGGTTTCAAGAACCAGATTGCCAAGATCAATATGGACAATGGCGATGTGGTATGGAGCAATACCTACATCGGCCGGGCAGAGCGGAAGATCATCTCCCGGGAATTCTTGTATGATATTGCCGTGGAGGGCCCCCGGGTCATCCTCAGGCTGAACGGTATCCAGGTTTACGATTACAATACCGGCGCCAACCTGTGGTCGGCCGCATTCGACTTTACCCCCAACGGCGTCAGGTCGAGACCGCCAAATGCAAGACAGTGGGGCGTTTACGGAGCTGTTGCCGATCCGGTATTCGACAAGGAGAACAACGTGATCTATGTGCTCGATATGTCGAACCGCAACAACCAATTTGTAAAAAAATACGACGCCAATACCGGCAAACTTATCTGGACATCACCCGAAATCAAAGGGGCAAAGGCAATTCCCGGTATGTATGTTGTGGATGATAAGGTTATCCTGCAAATCGGGGGTATCGTCGAATTCCAGTCTTATGAGGTCATACAAACCCAGTATTCTACCATTACCATTTGGAGGGTGTTTTATGATAACGTGAAACCCAACGGATTACAAGCATTCAACACAAAAGACGGTTCGCTGGCCTGGGAATCGGAAAAATTCAAGAAAGGGATCACCAATGCCTATGTGTTAGAGAACAAGATCCTTTGCTCGTCCGGGAAAGAACTTTACAAGATCGATTATAAGACCGGAAATGAAGAATATTCCGTTCCGGTTACCGATGGCGGCGTCGGACTTGCCGTGAAGATCCTGCCTTACAAGGATAAGATGATCGTTGTAGGTGAAAAAGGAATTTCCGCCTATAATCCTGTTGACGGTAAATTCATCTACAGCGGAAAATATAAAGCTTCCAGCCTGGAGGATGTATTCGACAATATCCTGATCATGAAGACCGAAAAAGCGGATATCGCTTCGTTCAACCTCGATACGGGCGTTTTCAAGGAGTTTAAGGCGAAGACCGGCGCATCGACCACCCTGACGACCGATGGTAAGTTTGTTTATATTTATGAAGATAAGGTCTTTACCAAAGTAAAAACATTGTAAGAATCATATCTTATTGATTATCATATTAAAAAAATCGCAGGCTGAATTGTCAGACCTGCGATTTTTTTTACCTTCACCTCAAAATCCCCGTCCATGATCAAGCTAAAAGATATCAGGCCAATCGTCCAGGGTGATAAAAAAGTCATCCGTGGCTGGGTGATGTACGACTGGGCCAATTCGGTATTCCAGCTGACCATCACTACCGCCATTTTCCCCTTGTACTACGATGCCATCACCAGGAACGGCGGGAGCTATACGGTCAGCTTTTTCGGAGCTGAAGTCATCAATACGGTCCTTTATTCATGGACGATCGGCGCGGCATTCCTGATGGTGGCGCTGCTGTCGCCATTACTCTCGTCGATAGCGGATTATACCGGACGTCGAAAAGCTTTCATGCAGGTGTACACCTGGGTCGGGGCGCTGGGCTGTTCCATGCTGTTTTTCTTTACCGGCGACAACATTGAACTCGGGATCATCGCCTTTTTCTTTGGCACATGGGGATATGCCGGCAGCATCGTTTTCTACAACTCTTTTCTCCCGGTTATAGCAAAGCCGGAAGATCATGACAAGATCAGCGCCCGGGGCTATTCCATGGGCTACCTGGGAGGCGTCGTGCTTTTACTGATGCAACTCGTCGTCATTCAGAAACCTTCCTGGTTCAATATCCCGGCCGGCAGCGACCTGCAGTTCCGCCTGGCTTTCCTGACTGTAGGTATCTGGTGGATAGGCTTTTCGCAAATTACTTTTTCAAGGCTTCCCAAGTATGTCTTCAAAAAACGACAGGGGAAAGAAAATGTCATTCTGAATGGGTACAAAGAACTTCGGACTGTTTATTACCAGGTACGAAAATCAAAGAAACTGACCCTTTACCTGGTCAGTTATTTCTTTTTCATGATGGGCTTGCTGTCGGTGATGTATATGGCCGCCTCTTTCGGGAAAAAAGAGGTGAACCTCGGCGACGAGATCATGATCCCCACACTGCTGCTGATCCAGCTGATCGGTATGGGCGGGGCCTGGTTCTTTGCCCGGCTATCCGGGAAGATCGGCAACCTGAAAGCACTCATTATCGCCCTGATAACCTGGATCCTGATCTGCTCCGGTGCTTACTTTATTACAGATGCTATCGGATTCATAACAGCAGCATTCTTTATCGGGATCGTTATGGGTGGAACACAAGCGCTGGCCCGGTCAACATATTCCAAGATGCTCCCGGAAACGACTGACCACACCTCTTTTTTCAGCTTCTTCGATGTAATGGAAAAGATGGCTTCGGCAGGCGGAACTTTCAGTTTCGGACTTATTGAGGCCATAACCGGTAATATGAGGGCCAGTGTGGTAGCCATCGCTATTTTCTTTATCATCGGCCTTTTCTTCATCATTGTTATGCCTAAAAGAGGAACGCAAAACAGTGCTGAGATTTGAGTTTTGAGTTTTAATTGCGGGATTTGTGCTTATCTTTAGCGGATGATTTTAACATCCATTAAAATGATCTTTACGCCTAAATTGCTCAGAAACACCACCATCCTTATTTTCATCCTTCTAATTTTCAAGATAACTTATTCACAAAGTCGCCAGGATAATCCAGTTGTCTGGACCGGCATTACCTCCGACACACCAATGGAATCCCGGATCAAACTGGTGTCTTCGGATATTACGACGAACCGTATCGAAATAATCACCGAAGGATTCCTGAAAGAAATAATCAGGGATAATGAAGGTGGCAAGGAAGTTGTCGTCTCTGCTGAAAACACCACTCCGCTTCTCATCGAAGGCGCCCCTGACCTGGGGAAATTGAGCATCCCCCTGGCCATCCCCGACCTCGACCGGATGACTGTCACCGTCGTGGAGGCGGATTTCATTGACTTTCAAAATATCCTGGTAATCCCTTCAAAAGGAAATCTCACCCGCGATATCAATCCCGATGACGTCCCTTATACATACGGAAGGGAGTACCGCACCGACGCCTTTTTCCCGGGTGTTGCCGCCGAATTGCGCACTCCGCATATAATCAGGGATGTCAGGGCCCAGGTGGTCGTGGCCTATCCTTTCCGCTATAATCCGGTGTCGAAAGTGCTGCGGGTCTATACACGACTGGTTCTGGATATTGCCTCGGCAGGTGAAGACGGGGAGAATCCTTATGTTTTAAGACGGGAGGACGGCAAGACGGTAAGAAGCTTTGAGGAAATTTACCAGCGGAAGTTGCTGAATTACAAGGAATACCGGACGGCTTCGAGATATACCCCGCTTGAGGAAGACGGGAACATGCTGATCATTTGCTACGGATCATTCATGGCTGATATGCAGCCTTTTGTCGACTGGAAAAATATGTCCGGGATCCCGACCGAGATGGTCAATGTCAGTAGTGTCGGGACAACGGCAGCGGCAATAAAATCATATGTGGCCAACTATTACAACACCAATGGGCTGACATACCTGCTGCTGGTCGGCGACGCGGCCCAGGTCCCGGTTTCATCCACCACGGCAGGACCATCAGACAACGACTACGGCTACATCGTCGGCAGTGATCATTATCCCGACATTTTTGTCGGACGATTTTCTGCTGAAACCAACGCCCACGTTCAGACTCAGGTTCAGCGCACATTGAATTATGAGAAACAGCCGGACCTTTCGCCGGGCTTTTTTGAGCGGGCCATGGGCATTGCGTCGGCGGAGGGCCCCGGGGATGACGGGGAATACGACTGGCAGCACCAACGGAATATCCGGACGGATTACATGGGATTCACCTATACCTATGGTGCCGAACTTTATGATGGCAGCCAGGGGGGACAGGATGCCGCAGGGAATCCGACAGCAACAATGGTTGCCAGTGAGATCAATACGGGCACCGGGATCATTTCCTACACCGGGCATGGCAGCAACACTTCCTGGAGCACGACAGGTTTCAGTAATACCAATATCACCAGCCTGACAAATACCAACAAACTGCCCTTTATCCTTTCTGTGGCGTGCGTGAATGGAAACTTTGCAGGAATAACCTGTTTTGCCGAAGCCTGGCTCAGGGCAACCTACAACAACCAGCCCTCCGGCGCTGTGGCCACCATCATGTCGACCATCAACCAGAGCTGGAACCCGCCTATGCAGGGGCAGGATGAAATGGTGGATATCCTGGTTGAGAATTTCCCCTCGAATATCAAGCGGACTTTCGGGGGTATCTGCATGAACGGTTGCATGGGCATGAACGACGTTTACGGTTCGGCAGGTGCAGATATGACCGACACCTGGACCATTTTCGGCGATCCGTCGCTTATGGTGCGCACAGCAGCCCCGGTAACAATAGCGGTTGATCATCCGGCAGATTTGCCCGTTGGTTCTGACGAGATTACGGTTTTATGCGACCAGGAAGGAGCCAGGGTGGCCGTTTCCCGCGACTTTGAGCTCCTGGGGTCCGGTTATGTTTCAGGGGGCACTGCATTGGTGGAATTTGGACAAATCAATACGGAAGATACGCTGATTGTGACCGTTACGGCATTCAATTGTATGCCGTATATCGACACAGTGTTCGTAACCAATGCCGAGATGGTTTATGTTTCCAGCCAGGCTTTCCATGGTAACCTCACGGAAGTGGCCCCCGGTCAGCAGGATATGGAGGCGCTCGGCGTAAAAATCCTGATGTCGGGCTCCGTAAATCCGTTCAACCTCCTTAGTCTGACATTCAACATGAATGGGACGACCGACCTGGAAGATGTTGAAAGTCTGGCAGTTTATTATACCGGTAATAACGGATCATTCGGGACGGCAACACTTTTCGGTATAGGCGTGGTTTCAGCAGGATCGATCACGGTGACCGGGAATCAGCCTCTCAACGGCGGTTTCAATTATTTCTGGCTGGCGTACGACCTGGCTGAAGATGCGCTTATGGGTCATTTTCTCGACGCGGAGTGCACCGGTATGGCCCTGGGCGATAATCCTGCACTGACCCGGGTCCCAGCAATCACCGATCCTGACGGTCAGAGGGAAATAAACCGGATGTCGCTGGTCTCGCTCACCTGTTCACAGCCCGTAACCAGCCCTGTTCCGCCCGGTACAGTCAATTGCGAAATCATCCGGCTTGAGATCACGACCGATGGATCGCCTTTACCCCTGACCGTGACGGGCATCAAGGTCGCCACCCAGGGATGTACCGATTTGGATGATATTTCCGCGATAAAGGTTTATTACACCGATCTGCCGGCGTTTTCAACAACAAACCTTTTCGGCAGTGTAGCACCGGCCAGCTTCGTTACTGTAACCGGAAACCGGGCACTGACCGAAGGTTCCGATTATTTCTGGATCGTATTTGATATTTCTTCTGCTGCCGGGCCGGGCAATGAACTCGACGCAGAGTGCACAGAAGTTACTTTCAGCGGGGCGACAGGCACACAGGTGCCGCTTGTCACCGATCCTCCCGGCTACCGGAGCATCATGCTGAATTATTGCACCCCCACCTATACGTATGGATCGGGGGACGGCGATTATATCAGCCTGGTTTCAATCGGATCGCTTTCGAAAGCCACCGGGGCCTCTTCATCCCCTTATTATAATTATTACCAGGACGAAACGACTCATTTAGTCCCCGGAAGTACTTACCAGCTAACCCTTAGCCCGGGAACCTACGGTTCGGGGAACAACATGGCCGCCTGGATCGATTATAACCGGAACGGAACTTTTGAATCTTCCGAGAAACTGGGCGAGCTGACGAATATGTCGCCAACGCCTGCGACTGGAACTTTGACTTTTACTGTTCCTGTATCTGCAATCCATGGGATTCTGAGGCTGAGGGTCAGAGAGGTATGGAACACCACCGGACTGGATCCTTGCGCCGGATATGATTATGGCGAAACCGAGGATTATGATGTGCACATCATGCCCCCGGGCTGCTGGCTGGGTTATACCAATGAATGGACTAACGTATCGAACTGGAGCGATGGCGTGGTCCCCGGGCCCGGAACAGAGGTCATCATTCCCGAAATCCTCATGGGCAGCTATTATCCGGCTGTTTTTGGCAATTCCAACCTGGAGATCGAACAGTTGAACATGCAGGAGGGCTCGAACCTGAGCATCCCCGTCGGCGTTACGATCACCGTTGGCGGAAACAGGAAATAATCCTGCCTCATCTGCCGGGTTTTTGCTAACTTGCCCCGGTATTTGAAATATCTTCGTGTATGGTGGTAAAAATTATTGTTCTGGCTATTTATGCCCTCGTTATTATAATTGTAGGGATTTACGGATTGAGAAAAACGCGGTCCTTCAACGATTTCTTCCTCGGGGGAGGAAAGGTGGGGGCGATCATGAGCGCCTTTTCATACGGTGCTACCTATTTTTCAGCTGTTGTTTTTATTGGTTTTGCGGGAAAAATCGGGTGGGGATTCGGCTATTCGGGAATCTGGATAGGTGTTTTGAACGGATTGATAGGAGTTCTGGCCGTTTGGGCGCTGCTGGGCTGGAGAGTTAAAAAAATGTCGGTTGAAATGGGGGTACATACCCTCAGTGAATATCTTGAAAAAAGATATGGAAGTCCGGCGTTGAAACTTATTGCCTCAATAGCCATCTTCATTTTCCTGATCCCCTACTCTGCGGCCGTTTTCATCGGCCTCTCCTATCTTTTCGCCTCCTCGTTCGAAGGCTTGCAATACTGGCATGCCGTGCTGTTCATGGGCGTTTTTACAGCTATTTACATTGTTCTGGGAGGATATAAGTCGATGGCGATGATGGATACTGTATTCGGGATCATCATGACGACGGGAGTGCTGGTTTTGTTCGGATATACGTTAAATGCGGGAGGAGGCCTGGCTGCGATCACCGAAAAGCTGCAATCGATCGATCCCGGGCTGACAGCTACGGTAGGCCCGCCAGGCTGGTGGCCGCTGCTTTCGCTCATCCTGCTGACAAGCGTGGCTCCTTTTGCCATGCCCCAGCTCATGCAGAAGTTCTATGCGATCAAAGACCGGAAAGCGATCCGGACCGGCATGATCGCCTCGACCATTTTCGCCCTGCTGATCGGGGGTATTGCCTATTTCCTCGGTTCTACCACGAGGATTTTCCTGGCCCCCGAAACATCGCCGGCCGCTTTTACTGCCGAAGGGAAACCGGTTTTCGATGCACTGATGCCGGAATTACTGGCCCGTGTAATACCGGAATCGTTATCGATCATCATCCTGCTCATCATCCTGGCCGCTTCCATGTCGACCCTGGCTTCGCTGGTCCTGATCTCCAGTTCCTCATTCTGCAAAGATTTTTACGCCGGGTTCATCAACCGGAATGTGACTGATAAACAGCTTACCAACCTGATGCGCGGAGCAAATCTCTTCTTTGTACTTCTGTCGGTCATCCTGGCCCTGATCAAACCGTCGACCATTGTAACCATCCTGGCCATGTCGT
>Ga0209097_10003887_pt1 | contig 11261 bp, 10 predicted proteins | sample AD_UKC052_MetaG_FD_184419 | JGI IMG/M metagenome (GOLD analysis project Ga0209097, IMG submission 184419) | Active sludge microbial communities of municipal wastewater-treating anaerobic digesters from USA - AD_UKC052_MetaG (SPAdes) (version 2) | ecosystem: Engineered > Bioreactor > Anaerobic >... | reverse complement strand
GCTCCTGTGATGTGGGTGTGAAGGCGATGCCAGCAGTGTAGGGACGGCCCACCCGCTGCCGTCAATCGGGCTTGCCCCACAGCCCGGCCATCGCGTCGGCAAAGCCGTCGCGCAGCGCGGCCTGCCGCACATGCCGGCCATTGGCCACCCGGCGCTGCCCGGCCACCCACACTTCGCGGAAAGCCGGCGCATCGGTGGCGAACACCAGCGCGTCCAGCGCATGGCTGGTTGGCACGCCGGCCTGGCCATCGGCCTGGGCATCCAGCACCAGCAGGTCGGCGCGCGCCCCAGGCTGCAGGCCCCAGGTGCCGACCCCGGCTGCTGCCGCGCCGCCGGCCAGGTGGCGTTGGAACAGCCGCGCTGCCGTGGCGTCCTGCCCCAGCTGCGGCGCGGCAGCCACGTTGCGCTGGCGTCGATTCAGGCGCTGGCCGTATTCCAGCAGCCGCAGTTCGGCCGGCCACTGGCGGCTGACATGGCTGTCGCTGCCCAGCGACAACGCCGCACCGCTGGCCAGCCAGCCTGGCAGGTCGACCAGGCCGTCACCCAGGTTGGCCTCGGTGCTCGGGCAGATCACCACGCCGGCGCCGGCGCTGCCCACCGCGTCGATCTCTGCCGGCGTGGCATGGGTGGCGTGCACCAGGTGCCAGCGGCAGTCGAGCTGCACGTGCTGCGCCAGCCAGTCGATCGGCCGCCGGCCGGTGGCGGCCAGGCAATCGTCGACCTCGGCGGTCTGCTCGGCGATGTGGATGTGGATCGGGCCGTCGTCGCCGGCCAGCGCCTGGGCCAGCTGCGTGATCGACGCCGGCCGCGCGGCGCGCAGCGAATGGATGGCCACGCCGGCCGTCACCAGCGCCTGGCCCGCAGCCAGCACGCCCTGGCGCAGCGCCAGCACGTCGGCTGCCGTGGTGGCAAAGCGGCGCTGGTCGTCGCGCAGCGCCGGCTGCTGGAAGCCGGCGCGCTCGTACAGCACCGGCAGCAGCGTCAGGCCGATGCCGGTGTCGGCCGCGGCCTGCATCAGTGCCTGGCACATCGTCAGCCGGTCGGCATAGGGCTGGCCATCGGGCTGCTGGTGCAGGTAGTGGAATTCACACACCTGGGTGTAGCCGCCCTGCAGCAGCTCGGCATACAGCTGGCCGGCCACGGCGCGCAGCGCGTCGGGCGATACCCGCAGTGCCACGGCGTACATGCGGTCGCGCCAGCCCCAGAAATCATCGTCTGCGCCGCTGCGGCGCTCGGCCAGGCCGGCAAAGGCGCGCTGGAAGGCATGGCTGTGGGCATTGACCAGACCCGGCAGCACCGGGCCCGGCAGCACCGTGGCCCCGGCCGGGGCGGGCACGCCGGGTTGCACCTGATGGAAACGGCCCTGCGCGTCGACGTCCAGCAGCACCTGCGCCTGCCAGCCGCTGCCCACCCAGGCCTGCGGCGCCCACAGCAGCTGCGCCACGCTCATGCCGCTGTGCCCTCGGCAAAGCCCAGCATGGCCTGCACCAGTTGCTGCAGCAGCGGCTGCACCGCGGCGGCGCGGCCGTCGTGCCAGGCGAAGGGCGGCACTTCGTCCATGTAGCAGCGCCAGGTCATCTCCAACTGCACCGCATGCACGCCGTCGGCCGGGCGGCCGTAGAAGCGGGTGATGTGGCCGCCCTTGAAGCGGCCGTCCACCGCCACGGAGTAGTCGGCTTGCGCGGCCAGCACGCCGGACAGCGCGGTGCGCAGCGCCGGCGCGCAGCTGCTGCCGCTGGCCGTGCCCAGGTTCAGGTCGGGCAGCCGACCGTCGAACAGCCAGGGCAGTTCGCTGCGGATGCTGTGGCCGTCGAACAGCACCACCTGGCCGTGGGCCGCGCGCAGTCGGGCCAGTTCAACGGCCAGCGCGTCGTGGTAGGGGCGCCAGTAGGTGGCCACGCGCTGCGCCACCTCGGCGTCATCGGGCGCCTGGCCGGGCTGGTACAGCGGCTCCCCGGTGAAGAAGGTGGCCGGGCACAGGCCGGTGTTGTTGACGCCGGGGTACATCGGCGCGTTCTCGGGCGGGCGGTTCAGGTCGACCAGGTAGCGGCTGTGGCGCGGCACCAGCATGCTCACGCCCAGCGCCCTGGCAAAGGCGTACAGCCGTTCCAGGTGCCAGTCGGTGTCTTCCACCGCCAGAGCGCGGGGCACCAGGCGCGGCTGCAGTGCATCGGGCAGCGCGGTGCCCACATGCGGCAGGCTCAGCAGCAGCGGGCGGCTGCCGCGGTGCAGGGTGTAAACGGCATCGGTCATTTGGGTCCTCCGTGCTGCGCACTGCGGAATTCGCCCTTCGGGCGGCCGGGCGGGCTCATGGCAGATCCTTCAGGCAGGTCTCGATGCCGCTGCGCACCACGCGCCGGCAGGGGTTGCGGCCGAACCAGTAGGCCAGTTCACGCGGGTGGTCGACGTCCCACGCCACGAAATCGGCGGCGAAGCCGGCCGCCAGCTGGCCATGGCTGTTGCCCAGCCCCAGCGCGGTGGCCGCATGCCGGGTGACGCCATGCACCGCTTCTTCGGGCGTCAGCCGCAGCAGGGTGCAGGCCATGTTCAGCATCAGCAGCAGCGACAGCCCGGGCGACGAACCCGGGTTGTGGTCGCTGGCGATCGCCATCGGCACGCCGGCGGCACGCAGCGCGGCCACGGGCGGCAACTGGGTTTCCCGCAGGAAGTAGAACGCGCCGGGCAGCAGCACCGCCACCGTGCCGGCGGTGGCCATGGCGGCAATGCCGGCATCGTCCAGGTGCTCCAGGTGGTCGCAGCTCAGTGCGCCGTAGCCAGCCGCCAGTGCGGCGCCGTGTTGGTTGCTCAGCTGCTCGGCATGCAGCTTGACCGGCAGGCCCAGGGCACGCGCGGCGTCGAACATGCGCTGGGTCTGCGCCGGGCTGAAGGCGATGGTCTCGCAGAAGGCGTCGACGGCGTCGACCAGGCCTTCGGCGTGCAGCAGCGGCAGCCAGGCGATGGCGGCGTCCAGGTAGGCGTCGGGCTGGCCCGCATATTCGGGAGGCAGCGCATGCGCGGCCAGGCTGGTGGTGCGCACCGTCAGCGGCAATGTCTGGCCCAGCCGGCGGGCCACCCGCAGGCAGCGCGCCTCATGCGCGGCCGACAGGCCGTAGCCCGACTTGATCTCCAGCGTGGTGACGCCCTCGGCCAGCAGCGCACGGGCACGGGGCAGGGCGCTGGCGTGCAGTTGGTCTTCCGTCGCGGCGCGGGTGGCGGCCACGGTGGACAGGATGCCGCCGCCGGCGCGGGCGATCTGTTCGTAGCTGGCGCCCTGCAGCCGCAGTTCGAACTCGGCCGCGCGGTGGCCGCCGTAGACCAGGTGGGTATGGCAGTCGACCAGGCCGGGGGTGACCAGGGCGCCGCCGAGCGACTGTTCCTGCACCGGCTGGTGCGCCAGGGCCGCCGGCAGATCCGCCGTGGCGCCCACCCAGGTGATGCGGCCGTGCTGCACCAGCAGCGCGCCGTCGTCGATCCAGCCCCAGGGGCTGCCGGGCTGCAGGGTGGCCAGTCGGGCGTCGCGCCAGAGGGTGGTGTCGGTCATCGGGGGGCGGGGGTGAAGGCCAGCCAGCAGGCGCGCTGGCCGGCTGGCAGGGCGCCTGCTGGGTTGGCGAGCGTCCAGTGCTGGCGCGATGCGGCGCCCGCCAGTGCCAGCGTCCAGGCGCCGACCGGCAGCGCGGGCTGGTCGTCGATCTGCAACTGCACCGGCGTGGTGGTGAGCAGCGCGCGCAGCGGTGCCGGGTGCTGCCAGGCCTGGCCCGGCACCACCGGCAGCATGCACGCCTGGCCCGCGCCGCGCTGCAGCATCAGGTTCAGGTCACGCGTCGGGCCGTCGGTCAGCCAGCAGCCCGGGGCCTGCTCACCAGCAAACTGCAGCGGCGGGCTGTCCACATCCAGGGGCTGCAGGCCGCCGGGCAGGCCCAGCCGCACGCCGGCACCTTGCAGTACCGCAAACCAGCGGTCCACGCCGTCGAACGCCGAGAACGGGCCGTCCTGGGTGATGTCGGCCACGCTGATGCGCAGCTGCCAGGGTGCCGTGCCGCCCGGCCAGGTGAACAGCTCGCGGGTGCTGCCGCCGCCGTTGCGCCAGGGCTGGGGCGGCACGCGGTCGATGGCGATCTGCTGCAGCCAGCTCATGGGGATCCGCCCACCAGCAGCGGGAACAGCGCGTCGTCCATCGGCGCGCCGGGCGGCAGCCGGTCGGTCAGGCCGGGGAAGTCGGGCGATGTGGTCCAGCGCCGCGGCGCATGGCGGGCATCGTCGCCCAGGTAGCGCAGGCTGAACACCCGCCGCCGCTGGCCGGGCGCCACGCCGCCGGCCGCATGCAGGGCCAGCATGTGGAAGGCCACCACGTCGCCGGGTTCCAGCGCCCAGCCCAGGATGGGGAAGGCGGCGCGGTTGGCTTCGATGTCGGGCAGATCGGCCAGGCTGCCTTCGGGGAACCAGCGCGCCTCGTGTGTCATGAAGGTGCGCGGCATCAGCCAGGGCCCGCGGTGCGAGCCGGCGACGAACTCCAGCGTGCTGGGCCGCGCCACCGGGTCGGCCGGGATCCAGAAGCTGACGTTCTGCAGGCCGTCAACGTTGTAGTAGGGCTGGTCCTGGTGCCAGGGCGTCTTCTGCCGGGTGCCGGGCTCCTTGGTCAGCATGTGGTCGTGGTACAGGCGCACCGTGGTGCTCTGCATCAGCCGTGCGGCCACCTGCGGCAACGGGGAATCACACGCCAGCGCGCGGTAGTCGGCGTTGGCCTGCCAGTTGCAGAAGTCTTCGATGAAGAAGCCCGGGTCGTCGGGCTGGCTGGCGACGATGGCGCGTGGGCTGGGCGCAGCCAGGTTGGCGTCGATGCCGCGGCGCAGCACGGCCAGTTCGTCGGCGTTCAGCAAGCCACGCAGGCAGATGGCACCGTCGCGCTGCCAGGCGGCCACCAGGGCGGGTGGCGTGGCGGCTGCGGCACGCCGTGCAAGATCGGTGGTCAAGGCTGGAACTCCCCGTGCAGGCTGTAGTGCTGGCCCGGGTGCACCAGCCGGGCCAGCGTGATGGTGGCATCGCGGGTGAAGGTGCGGCGCGTCACCACCAGGCAGGCGCTGCCCGGGGCGATGGCCAGCAGGCGCGCCTCGGCGGCGGTGGCGGGCTCGGCCTCGATGCTGTACTGGGCCCGCCACAGCGCGGTGGTGTCGAACAGCACCTGCGTGGGCGTGGTGCGGGTGAAGTCGGCCTGCAGGTAGCCGGGCGAGCAGGCCGGGTTGACATAGCGGTCTTCCAGCTGCAGCGGCACGCCGTTTTCCAGGTGCACGATGACGGTGTGGAACACCTGCGCACCTGTGGTCAGGCCCAGCTGCTCTGCCAGGCGGGCGCTGGCCTTCTCGGCGCGCTGCAGCTGCACCTGCGCCTGGTGGGTGTGGCCGCGGGCCTCGATTTCCTCGTGCAGGTCGTGCAGCGTCAGCGTGCTGGCCACCCGGTGCAGGCGGGCGGCGAAGGTGCCCACGCCCTGCACCCGCTCCACCAGGCCCTCGGCCTGCAACTCGCGCAGCGCGCGGTTCACCGTCATGCGGCTGACGCCGTGGCGGGCCACCAGCTCGGCCTCACTGGGCATCAGGGCGCCGGCTGGCCACTGGCCGGCAGCCAGCCCGTCCTTCAGGGCCTGCTTGACGGCGGCATAGGGCGCCTGGCGGGTGGAAACCATGACATCGATGCTACTTGTGCTTGCTTGTCTAGACAAGTAGCATCGACCCCATTCCCGTTCCACCGACGCCTCAGGAGCCCGCCATGACCGACCTGTCCGCCGTGCAAACCGCTGTCCAGGCTTTGGCGCAGCCGCACCCGGTGCGCGCGCCGCGCGGCAGCACCCTCAGCTGCAAGAGCTGGCTGACCGAAGCCGCCTACCGCATGTTGCAGAACAACCTCGACCCCGAGGTGGCCGAGAACCCGGATGCGCTGGTGGTCTACGGCGGCATCGGCAAGGCCGCCCGCAACTGGGACTGCTACGAGGCCATTCTGGTGGCGCTGCGCGCGCTGGGCGACAACGAAACCCTGCTGGTGCAGAGCGGCAAGCCGGTGGGCGTGTTCCGCACCCATGCCGACGCGCCGCGGGTGCTGATCGCCAACAGCAACCTGGTGCCGAAGTGGGCCACCTGGGAGCACTTCTCCGAGCTCGACCGCAAGGGCCTGATGATGTACGGCCAGATGACCGCCGGCAGCTGGATCTACATCGGCAGCCAGGGGATCGTGCAGGGCACCTACGAGACCTTTGTCGAGGCGGCCCGCCAGCACTTCGGCGGCGTGGCCACCGGCCGCTGGATCCTGACGGCTGGCCTGGGCGGCATGGGTGGCGCCCAGCCGCTGGCCGCCAGCTTTGCCGGCTTCTGCTCGCTGAACATCGAATGCCAGCAAAGCCGCATCGATTTCCGCCTGCGCAGCCGCTATGTCGACGAGCAGGCCACCGATCTGGACGACGCGCTGGCCCGCATCGCCCGCTACACCGCCGAGGGCAAGGCCATCAGCATCGCGCTGCTGGGCAATGCGGCCGAGGTGTTGCCCGAACTGGTGCGCCGCGGCCAAGCTGGACAAATTCGACCCGACCTGGTGACCGACCAGACCAGCGCGCACGACCTGGTCAACGGCTACCTGCCTGCCGGCTGGACAGTGGCGCAGTGGCAGGCCGCCCGCGCCGACGACAGCCAGCATGCCGCGCTGCGCCAGGCCGCGGCGCAAAGCTGCGCCACCCATGTGCAGGCGATGCTGGCCTTCCAGTCCATGGGCGTGCCCACGGTCGACTACGGCAACAACATCCGCCAGGTGGCGTTCGACGCCGGTGTCGCCAACGCCTTCGACTTCCCTGGCTTCGTGCCCGCCTACGTGCGGCCGCTGTTCTGCCGCGGCAAGGGGCCGTTCCGCTGGGTGGCGCTGTCGGGCGACCCGGACGACATCCGCAAGACCGACGCCAAGATGAAGGAGCTGTTCCCGGAAGACGCCCATCTGCACCGCTGGCTGGACATGGCCGGCCAGCGCATCGCCTTCCAGGGCCTGCCGGCACGCATCTGCTGGATCGGCCTGGGCGAGCGCCACCGTGCCGGCCTGGCCTTCAATGAGATGGTGAAGAACGGCGAGCTGAAGGCGCCCATCGTCATCGGCCGCGACCACCTGGATTCCGGCAGCGTGGCCAGCCCCAACCGCGAGACGGAGAGCATGCTGGACGGCAGCGATGCGGTGAGCGACTGGCCGCTGCTGAATGCCCTGCTGAACACCGCCGGCGGCGCCACCTGGGTCAGCCTGCACCATGGCGGCGGCGTGGGCATGGGCTACAGCCAGCACAGCGGCGTGGTGATCGTCTGCGACGGTACCGATGCAGCCGCGAAGCGCATCGAGCGCGTGCTGTGGAACGACCCCGCCACCGGCGTGATGCGCCATGCCGACGCTGGTTATGCCGAAGCCGTGGCCTGTGCCCGTGAGCAGGGCCTGAACCTGCCCATGATCGACCGACCCAACCGGCCGGTCGGGAGGGCCTGATGCTGCTGCGCCCCGGACACCTGTCGCTCGACGAACTGCAGGCCATCCATGCGGGCGGCCAGCCGCTGCTGATCGACCCGGCCGCGCTGCCGGCCATCCAGGCCAGCGCTGCGGTGGTGCAGGCGGCGGCCGCCGGGGATGCGCCGGTCTACGGCGTCAACACCGGCTTCGGCAAGCTGGCCGGCACCCGCATCAGCGCCGACGACCTGGCCACGCTGCAGCGCAACCTGATCCGCAGCCACAGCGTGGGCGTGGGCGAGCCGCTCGCCGCCCCGGTGCTGCGGGTGATGCTGGCCACCAAGGCGGCCAGCCTGGCCCGTGGGCACTCAGGCGTGCGGCCGGTGGTGATCGACACGCTGCTGGCGGTGCACAACGCCGGCCTGATCCCGTACGTCCCCAGCCAAGGCTCGGTCGGCGCCTCCGGCGACCTGGCGCCGCTCAGCCACATGGTGCTGGCGCTGCTGGGCGAGGGTGAATTTGTCGTCGACGGCCAGCGCCAGCCGGCAGCCGACGTGCTGGCTCGCCACCGCATCCGCCCGCTGGAGCTGCAGGCCAAGGAAGGCCTGGCGCTGATCAACGGCACCCAGACCAGCACCGCGCTGGCGCTGCATGCGCTGTTCGCCTTCCAGCCGGTGCTGGAGGCCGCGCTGGTGATCGGTGCGCTGACGGTCGATGCCGCGCGCGGCAGCGACGGCCCGTTCGATGCGCGCATCCATGCGCTGCGCGGCCAGCCCGGCCAGATCGACGTGGCCCGGGTCTACCGCGACCTGCTGGCCGGAAGCGCCATCCGCCAATCACACACGGTGGGCGACGACCGCGTGCAGGACCCCTACTGCCTGCGCTGCCAGCCCCAGGTGGTGGGCGCCTGCCTGGACCAGCTGCGCCATGCCGCGCAAGTGCTGCTGCGCGAGGCCAACGCGGTGACCGACAACCCGCTGGTGTTTGCCGACGATGGGGCGATGATCTCCGGCGGCAACTTCCACGCCGAGCCCGTGGCGCTGGCCGCCGACGCCATGGCCTGCGCCATTGCCGAGGTGGGCGCCATCGCCGAGCGCCGCATCGCCATGCTGATCGACAGCAGCGTGTCGCGCCTGCCGCCCTTCCTGACCGCCAACGCCGGCCTGAACAGCGGTTTCATGATCGCCCATGTCACCGCTGCCAGCCTGGCCAGCGAGAACAAGAGCCTGGCCCACCCGGCCAGCGTCGACAGCCTGCCCACCAGCGCCAACCAGGAAGACCATGTCAGCATGGCCACCTTCGCGGCGCGCCGGCTGCAGCCGATGATCGCCAACGTGGCCCACATCCTGGGCATCGAGTGGCTGGCCGCCGCCCAGGGCATCGAATTCCTGCGGCCGCTGCAAAGCTCGGCGCCGCTGGAGGCCGCGCATGCGCTGCTGCGTCAGCACAGCCCTGCGGTGCCTGTCGACCGCTACCTGGCGCCCGACATCCACACCGCCAGCGCCCTGGTGCAAGGCGGCCGGCTGGCACACATCCTGCAATCGCTGTCGGACCTGCCGGCCCTGTGGCAATCTGCCTGACATTCCCACCCACCGAGGAGATCCCCGTGAAGCCCCTGTTCCGTTCGACCCTGCTGGCCCTGGCCGCCACGCTGTCCCTCACTGCCCAGGCCCAGGAGACCAAGGTCGCCATCGGCATCAGCGGCTGGACCGGCTTTGCCCCGCTGACGCTGGCCAGGGAGGCCGGCCTGTTCAAGAAGCACGGGCTGGACGTGTCGATCAAGAAGATCCCGCAGAAGGACCGCCACCTGGCCATTGCCAGCGGCGACATCCAGTGCGCCGCCACCACGGCGGAGACCTGGATCGTCTGGAACGCCAACGGCGTGGCCACCACCCAGATCTTCCAGCTCGACAAGAGCTTTGGCGCCGATGGCATGGTGGTCAAGCCCGGCATCACCAAGATCAGTGACTTGAAGGGCAAGACCGTGGCTGCCGATGCCCCGGGCACCGCGCCGTACTTCGGCCTGGCCTGGATGCTGAAGAAGAACGGCCTGTCGATCAAGGACGTGAAGGTGGTCAACCTGAGCCCGCAGGCCGCCGCCAACGCGATGATCGCCGGCACCGACGGCATGGACGCCGCCATGACCTACGAGCCCTACCTGAGCGCGGTGCGCGCCAAGCCCGAGACCGGCAAGATCATCGCCACCACGCTCGACTACCCGATGGTGATGGACACCTTCGGCTGCACGCCCAAGTTCCTGGCCGACAACCCCAAGGCCGCCAAGGCCCTGGCTGACGGCTACTTCGACGCGCTGGCCATGATCAAGGCCGACCCGAAGAAGAGCTTCGAGATCATGGGCGCCGACGTCAAGCAGTCTGGCGAAGCCTTCGAGAAGAGCCAGGCCTACCTGCGCTGGCAGGACCGTGCCGCCAACCAGAAGTTCTTTGCCGGCGAGCACGCCGAGTTCAGCAAGGAGGCCGCCGCACTGCTGCTGGAGGCCGGCATCATCCGGGCCATCCCGGACCTCACCAAGCTGGCCGACACCCGCTTCATCCAGTGAAGCCGCTGCAGCCGGTGGCGCCGGGCACGCGGGTCGTGCTCGGCATCGCCTTCTTCGTGCTGTTCTTCGCCGTGTGGGCGGTGGCCACGCTGGGCGGCTTCGTGCAGAAGACTTTCCTGGCCGATCCGATCACCATGGTCAAGAGCGGCTGGGTGCTGCTCGCCGAGATGGACTTTGCCGAGGACATCGGCATGACGGTGTGGCGGGTGCTGGGCGGCTTCGCCATCGCCGCGGCACTGGCGCTGCCGCTGGGTGTGGCCATGGGCGCCTGGAAGCCGGTGGAGGCGTTCTTCGAACCGTTCGTGTCGTTTGCGCGTTACCTGCCGGCATCGGCCTTCATTCCGCTGCTGATCCTGTGGGCCGGCATCGGCGAGGCGCAGAAGCTGGCCGTCATCTTCATCGGCAGCTTCTTCCAGCTGGTGCTGATGGTGGCGGTGGTGGTGGGCAACACCCGGCGTGACCTGGTCGAGGCCGCCTACACCCTGGGCAGCACCGACGGCAGCCTGGTGCGGCGGGTGCTGATCCCGGGCGCGGCGCCCGAGATCGCCGAGATCCTGCGCATGGTGCTGGGCTGGGCCTGGACCTATGTGATCGTGGCCGAGCTGATCGGTGCCAGCAGCGGCATCGGCCACATGATCACCGACAGCCAGGCACTGCTGGCCACCGACCAGATCATCTTCGGCATCATCGTCATCGGCCTGATCGGGCTGGTGAGCGACATGGTGTTCAAGGCCGTCAACCGCCGGATGTTCCCGTGGGCGCAGCTGCGTTGATGACCGGCGTCACGCCCTGGCCGTGCCGCGGGGCGCTGCCGGCTCAAGTCCTGCGCCCTGGCGCCGATGCTGTCCGCATGAGTGTCCTGACCCCTTTGTCACGTGCATTGCGGGCTGGGGATGATGCCTTGGCAGACCAGCGCGACCGCATTGTGCTGATCATGAGCGCACTGTCGGCGGTGCTGCTGCTGCCGTTCACCTTCAACCACTTCGTGGCGGGCCAGGTGCTGCTGGGCACCCTGATCCTGGCTGCACAGGCGATGATGGCGGTCAACGCCTGGTCGCTGCTGGCCGGGCGCGCGCCGGTGGTGCCGTTCTGGGTGATGGTGCTGGGCTTCATGGTGGCGGTGTGCGAATCGATCCATCGGCTCGGGCTGGCCGGCACCTACTGGGCATTTCCCACGGTGTTGGTAGGCTATTTCATGCTGCCACGCCGGTTGGCCTTGCTGCTGAGCCTGGGGATGCTGCTC
>Ga0209097_10003880_pt1 | contig 11276 bp, 9 predicted proteins | sample AD_UKC052_MetaG_FD_184419 | JGI IMG/M metagenome (GOLD analysis project Ga0209097, IMG submission 184419) | Active sludge microbial communities of municipal wastewater-treating anaerobic digesters from USA - AD_UKC052_MetaG (SPAdes) (version 2) | ecosystem: Engineered > Bioreactor > Anaerobic >... | reverse complement strand
CCCACGTAGCGGTTCTTCACGAAGCCCTCGCGGTAGGGCTTGCCGATCTTCTGCGCGAGTTGCATGGCCGACGGCCGGCTCGACTCCGGGATCGGGATCACCACGTCGATCTCGCTCGGCGGCATGGTGGAGATCAGACGCTGCGCCAGCGTCTCGCCCATGTTCAGCCGCGCCTGGTAGACCGACACGCCGTCCATCACCGAGTCGGGCCGCGCCAGGTAGACGTACTCGAACATGCAGGGGTTCAGGCTCGGGTGCTCGGCGCATTGCTGCGCATGCACGCGGCCTGCGAGATCGATGAACACCGCTTCGCCGGGAGCCACGTCGCGTACCAGCTTGTGCCCGGTGCCTTCGAGCGCGACCGACTCGCTGGCCACCATGGTCTCGGGGCCATCGGGCGTGTCGGCCTCGCCGAAGCACAGCGGCCGGATTCCGAACGGGTCACGGAAGGCCAGCAGGCCATGGCCGGCGATCAGCGCGATGACCGCGTAGGAGCCCTTCAATCGCTTGTGCACCGCACCTACCGCCCGGAAGATCGACTCAGGCGTGAGCGGCAGGTCGCGCGCCACCTGCTCGAGTTCGTGGGCCACCACGTTGATCAACACCTCGGTGTCGCTCTCGGTGTTGATGTGGCGTCGGTCGATGTCGAAGAGTTCCTTCTTCAGCGCCTGCGCATTGGTGAGGTTGCCGTTGTGCACCAGCACGATGCCGAACGGCGCGTTGACGTAGAAGGGCTGTGCCTCCTCTTCACTGTAGGCGTTGCCGGCCGTCGGATAGCGCACCTGTCCCAGGCCCACGTTGCCCGGCAGCCCCCGCATGTTGCGTGTGCGGAAGACGTCGCGCACCATGCCGCGCGCCTTGTGCATGAAGCACTTCGTGCCCAGCATGGTGACGATGCCGGCCGCGTCCTGCCCACGGTGCTGGAGCAGCAGCAGCGCGTCGTAGATCAGCTGGTTGACCGGCGAGCGGGAGATCACACCGACGATGCCACACATGTCATCAACTCCTGTTCATCGCAGCGTGCCGGTCAGGCACGGCGAAGGTGACCTGCCACCTGGGTCGGCAGCAGCGGCATCAAACCTTCGAGCAACGCGGCCAGAACGCCTGCACCGCGCGATTGTTGCCAGGCCATCGATTTGGCCGCCGGGGTGAGCCCGACCGCGACCGCCACCGCCAGCAGCAGCACCACGCCGCGCAGCAGGCCGAAAACCACGCCGAGGCCTCGGTCGACGATGCTCAGCGGCGTGGCGTGCAGGACGAGCCGGATCAGCCGCGCCGCGATCGCCCAGACGATCAAGGCGGCTATGAAGACCACGGCAAAGGAAACTGCCAGATTCAGCGCCGAGCCGCTCGCCCCAACCGGGATGTGCGGTGCGACCTCCGGCGAGAACCATTGCGCGGCGAACCATGCGGCGACCCAACCGACCAGCGACAGCAACTCGAACACAAAGCCACGAATCGCTCCGACGATCACCGAGATGACCAGCACCGCGATCAAGGCCGCGTCGACCCAACCGATCTGGGAGAAGTCCATGGCGCGCCGTCAGAGGGTCAGCACCACGGCGTTGAGCCCGGCGGCCTTGGCCTTGGCGAGCGCCTTCTCGGCCTCGTCGCGCGATTCGAACGGGCCAGCACGTACACGCGTGCGGTTGCCGCTCGAGGTCTCGACGACCTGCATGTAGCTCTTCAGGCCCAGCTTCTCGACCTTGCCGCGCATCTCGCGCGCGGCGGTCGCATCGGCAAAAGCTCCCACCTGCACGACAAAGCGACCCGCGTCGGGCTTGGCCGCGGTCGCCACCGGTTTCGCGGACTCCTTGCCTTCGAGCAGTGCCTTCGCGCGTGCAGACTCGGGCGCCGGCGCCGGTATCGCCGCAGGTGGACGTGTCTCGGCAACGGCTTTCTTCGGCGGTTCGACCACAGGAGCGGCAGGCTTGGTCACCGCGGCGCTGGCTGGCGCAGCCGCCACTCGCGGCACGTCGACTGCCACTTGCGGCGGTGCCTCCTCGCGCGGCACGGCCAGCGGCGCCGAGGCCTTCGTGGCGGCGGGCCGGGCCGGCGGCATGGGCAGCGCCGGCGCGCCATCCTTGCGCGGAATCTCGATGGGAATGTCGACCGGGATCGGCCGCGGCTGCGTCTCGAACACCAGCGGAAAGCCGATCACGCCGGCCATCACCAGCACCGCGGCGCCCATGAGCCGACGGCGCGCGCGGGTGCGGGCTGCCGTGATCGCGTCACCCGTCTCGGTGGGTCTGGGGGGTACGTCTGCACCGCTGTTGCGGCGCTGGAAGATGGACAGCAGACCCATGCGATGCGTCAGGTGCGATTAGGCGATGAGGGTCGGCGCGCCTCACCCACTTGCGCGAGGATGCCGGCCGCTTGCTGCGATGCTCAGCCGACGTGCCGCGCCCCGAGCCGGGGAACGCCGTCCTTCAAGACGCCGCCGACGGTGTAGAACGATCCGAAGACGACGATTCTATCAGCGGGGTCCGCTGCAGCCAGGGCTGCCGCCAGCGCTGCCTGCGGGTCCGGATGGCACTGCACCGTCACCGGCCCGGGAGCTTTGGCCCCGCTGGTGGCGTGGATCCCGGCCAGTTCCTGCGCGCGCGCGGCTCGCGGCAGCGGCAGGTCGGTGAAATGCCATGAATCCACGAGCGGCACCATGCGCGCGATGATGGCCGCCACGTCCTTGTCGCGCATGGCGCCGAACACCGCGTGCGTGCGGGGGTGGAAGCCCATCTGATCGAGGTTCTGCGCCAGCGCCGCCACCGAGTGCGGGTTGTGTGCAACATCCAGCACCAGGGTAGGCTGCCCGGCGACGATCTGGAAGCGGCCTGGCAGTTCGACGAGCGCGAAGCCGTTGCGCACCGCCTGCGCGGTGATAGGCAGCACCGAGCGCATCGCCTCGAACGCCGCCAGCGCGCCGGCGGCATTCAGCAGTTGATTGGCGCCGCGCAGGGCCGGATACGCCAGGCCGTTGTAGCGGCGCTCGCGGCCGGCCCAGTTCCATTGCTGGCGGTCGCCGGCATAGTTGAAATCGCGGCCGAACAGCCACAGGTCGGCGCCGATCTGCTCCGCCTGATCGACCACGCTGCGCGGTGGCAACGGATCGCTGACGACCACCGGCTTGCCGGCGCGCATGATGCCGGCCTTCTCGCGCCCGATCGACTCGCGGTCGGGGCCGAGGAACTCCATGTGGTCCAGGTCGATGCTGGTGATGACCGCGCAATCGGCGTCGAAGGCATTGACCGCGTCGAAGCGCCCGCCCAGGCCCACCTCAAGAATCACCAGGTCCAGCGGTGCCTGCGACAGAAGGCGCACGATCGCCAGCGTCGTGAACTCGAAGATGCTCAGCGTGATCTCGCGCCGGGCGGCCTCCACGGCCTCGAAATGCGGCAGCAGTTGCGCCGCATCGACCATGCGGCCATCGACGCGGCAGCGCTCCTCGAAATGCACCAGGTGCGGTTTGGCATACAGGCCGACGCGGTAGCCGGCCTGCAGCGCAATGGCCTCCAGCATGGCGCAGGTCGACCCCTTGCCGTTGGTGCCGGCCACAGTGATCAGCGGCACCTTGAACTCGATGCCCAGCCGCGCCCGCACCTCGACCACACGCTCCAGCGACAGGTCGATCTCGGTCGGATGCATGGCCGCGCAGTGCGCGAGCCACTGGTCGAGTGTGCTCGGAGTCATGGTGCTGGCCGACGTGCCCGCACGCTGCGGGCAGCCACGGCGCCTCTGAGTCGAATCAGGCGATGGCGTCGGCGCTGAGGCCCTGCAGCATCGCGATCGAGCGCGCCACCGTCGAACGCATCTCTCGGCGATCGATGATCATGTCGATGGCGCCCGTGCCGATCAGGAACTCGGCGCGCTGGAAGCCTTCGGGCAGCTTCTCGCGCACGGTGTTCTCGATCACACGCGGGCCGGCGAAACCGATCAGCGCCTTCGGCTCGGCGATGACCACGTCACCCATGAAGGCGAAACTGGCCGAGACACCGCCCATTGTCGGATCGGTCAGGACGCTGATGTAGGGCAACCGGGCCTTGGCCAGCCGCGTCAGTGCCGCGTTGGTCTTGGCCATCTGCAGCAGGCTCAGCAGGCCTTCCTGCATGCGCGCGCCGCCGGTGGCCGTGAAGCTGACGAAGGGCGTCTTCTGCTCGACCGCCGTCTCGACGCCGCGCACGAATCGTTCACCGACCACCGAGCCCATCGAGCCGCCCATGAAGTCGAACTCGAAGCAGGCGGCCACGATGGGCACGCTCATCACGGCGCCGCCGATCACCACCAGCGCGTCGGTTTCGCCGGTGGCTTCGAGCGCGTCCTTCAGCCGTTCGGGGTACTTCTTGCTGTCCTTGAACTTGAGTGCGTCGACCGGCAGCACCTCCTGGCCGATCTCGTAGCGGCCCTCCGGGTCGAGGAAAGCATCGAGCCGCGCACGCGCGCCGATGCGATGGTGGTGGCCGCATTTCGGGCAGACGTTGATGTTCTGCTCGAGATCGGTCTTGTAGAGCACCGTCTCGCACGAGGGGCACTTGATCCACAGCCCTTCCGGCACCGTGCGGCGTTCGCTCGGGTCGGTCTGCTGGATCTTCGGGGGCAGCAGTTTTTCCAGCCAGCTCATGGTGCCGTTCCTTTCACGAATCGAGGGCGGCGCGGATGCCGCCGATGAAGTCTGCCGCGGCCGCAGCCACGTTGCCACGCTCGCGCGTCTCGAGCAGTTGCACGAGTGCCGAACCGATGACCACCGCGTCCGAGACGTCCGCGACCGCACGAGCGGTCTTCGCGTCGCGGATACCGAAACCCACGCCGACGGGCAGCTTCACGTGTTGCTTGATGCGCGGCACCATGTCGGCCACTGCGGCGATGTCGAGGTGCCCGGCACCCGTCACGCCCTTCAGCGACACGTAGTAGACATAGCCGCTGGCCATGCGCCCGACATCGCGGATGCGCTGCTCGGTCGAGGTGGGCGCCAGAAGGAAGATCATGTCCAGGCCGGCGCCACGCAGCGTGGCCGCGAAGGCTTCGCACTCTTCCGGCGGATAGTCGACGGCCAGCACGCCATCCACGCCGGCCGCCTTCGCGTCGACCACGAAGCGGTCGACACCGTAGCGTTCGACCGGATTGGCGTAGCCCATCAGCACCACCGGCGTGCGCTCGTCGCGCTGGCGGAACGCGCGCACGGCGTCGAGCACCTGCGGCATGCCGATGCCACGGGCAAGCGCCCGTTCGGAGGCCTTCTGGATCACCGGGCCATCGGCCATCGGGTCCGAGAACGGCACGCCGAGCTCGATCACATCGGCGCCGGCCTTCGCCATCGCGACCATGATGTCGGCCGTGGCATCGGCGTACGGGTCTCCCGCCGTGACGTAGGGAATCAGCGCCTTGCGGCCACGCGCCTGCAGAGCGGTGAAGGTGGCGGCAATGCGGCTCATCGTGCACCGCCCTTGACAGTCTGCCCGCGGCAAGAGGGCCGGCAGTAGAACTCGGCGCCCGACAGGTCGGCGACGGTGCCGATGTCCTTGTCGCCACGACCCGAGAGGTTGACGAGCAGGTGCTGATCGCTGCGCATCGTCGGCGCCATCTTCATGGCATGGGCCACGGCATGGCTCGATTCGAGCGCAGGGATGATGCCCTCGGTGCGGCACAGCCGGTGGAAGGCGGACAGCGCCTCGTCGTCGGTGATGCCGACGTACTCGGCGCGGCCGATGTCCTTCAGGTACGCATGCTCGGGGCCGACGCCGGGGTAGTCCAAGCCAGCGGAGATCGAATGCGTCTCGGTGATCTGGCCGTTCGCGTCCTGCAGCAGGTAGGTGCGGTTGCCGTGCAGCACGCCGGGCGTGCCGGCCGACAGCGACGCGGCATGCTTGCCGCTGTCCAGGCCCTGCCCGGCGGCCTCGACGCCGATCAGCCGCGTGCCTTCATGCTCGATGTACGGATAGAAGATGCCCATCGCATTGCTGCCGCCGCCCACGCAGGCGATCACGGCATCCGGCTGGCGGCCGATCATCTCGGGCATCTGCACCAGGCACTCGTCGCCGATGACCCGCTGGAAGTCCCGCACCATCATCGGGTACGGGTGCGGGCCAGCCACCGTGCCGATGATGTAGAAAGTGCGCTCGACGTTGGTAACCCAGTCGCGCAACGCTTCGTTGAGCGCATCTTTCAGGGTCTTCGAGCCGCTTTCGACCGGCACCACCGTGGCGCCCAGCAGGTGCATGCGGTAGACGTTGGGCGACTGGCGCTTGACGTCTTCACTGCCCATGTAGACCACGCACTCCATGCCGTAGCGCGCACAGATGGTGGCCGTGGCCACTCCGTGCTGGCCGGCGCCGGTCTCGGCGATCACGCGCGGCTTGCCCATGCGGCGCGCGAGCATGGCCTGGCCGATCGTGTTGTTCACCTTGTGCGCGCCGGTGTGGTTCAGGTCCTCGCGCTTGAGGTAGATCTGTGCACCGCCGAGCTCGCGGCTCAGGCGCGCGGCATGGTAGACGGGGCTCGGCCGGCCGACGAAATGCGCGAGTTCGGAGCGGAACTCGGCCATGAACGCCGGGTCGTTGCGCGCCTCGTCGTAGGCCTGCTTGAGTTCGTCAAGGGCGTGGATCAACGTCTCGGCGACGAAGGTGCCGCCGTACACGCCGAAGTGCCCCCGGGCATCGGGTTGCTGGTAGTTCAACATGGTGGAGAAGGATTCAGGATTCGGAGATGGCGATGCGTGCATCGGCTTCGCGCACGGCATCGCAGAAGCGGCGGATCAGCGCGGCATCCTTGATGCCCTTGGCAGCTTCCACGCCGGAACTCACGTCAACGGCCCAGGGCCGCACCTGAAGAATGCCTTCGATCACATTTCCGGCATGCAACCCACCAGACAAAACGACTGGAGAGGGCACGTTTGCGGGAATGAGCGACCAATCGAATACCTTTCCGCCGCCGCCGAAACCCTCGACGTGCGCGTCGAGCAGGATGGCCTGGGCGTTCGAGAACTGCGTGGCGAAGTCTAGCAAATCGAAGCCTTCGCTCATACGGGCAGCCCGCAGGTAGGGCCGCGACGTCGCGTCGCAGCGCTGCGGCGCCTCGTCGCCATGGAACTGCAGCAGCGCCAGAGGGAGCGCAGCGATGCACGCGTCGATTTCGGCATCGGAAGCATTGACCAGCAGCGCCACCGGCGTCACGAAGGGCGGCAGGCGCCGGGCCAACTCTGCCGCCCGCGCCGGGCTGACATGGCGCGGGCTCTTGTCGTAGAGCACGAAGCCGACCGCGTCGGCACCTGCCTGCACGGCCGCGTCGACGTCGGCTTCGCGGGTGAGGCCGCAGATCTTGATGCGGGTTCGCTGATTCATGCGTGAGGTGACAGGTATCAGGGCAGCCAGTCCATCGCCGCCGTAGCTTCGGGCAGTTGGAGGGCCGCATCGTAGTACGGCCCGACGAAATACAGGCCGCCAGGCGCGAATGTCGGCGCGGCGAGGCTGCGGTCGCGCGATTGCAGCACCGCAGTCAGCCAGTCTGCGTCGCGCGAGCCGGTGCCCACGGCCACGAGGCAGCCCATGATGTTGCGCACCATGTGGTGGAGGAAGGCATTGGCGTCGAACTCGAAGCGCCAGTACGAACCGCGCCGCTCGATGCGGATCTCGCGAATCGTCTTGACCGGAGAAGCGGCCTGGCACTCTGCAGAGCGGAACGCCGTGAAGTCGTATTCGCCGATCAGGCGCTGAGAGGCCGCCTTCAGTGCCGCCTCGTCGAGCGGGCGGAAGCTCCAGCCCACCAGCCCTGCCTCGAGCGAGGCACGCACCGGCGACTCGCGCAGCACGTACACGTAGCGGCGGCCTCGCGCGCTGTTGCGGGCGTGGAAGTGCTCCTCAACCGGGCGGCACCACTGCACGGCGATGTCTTCCGGAAGAAAACGATTTGTGCCGCGCAGCCAGGAGAAGGGCTCGCGCTGCGCCTCGCAGTCCAGGTGGACTACCTGGTTCAACGCGTGCACGCCGGCATCGGTGCGGCCGGCACACATCACGCGCACCGGTGCATCGAGGAATTGAGCCAGGGCCAGTTCGAGCTGATCCTGGACAGTACGCCCACCGGGCTGGCTCTGCCAGCCCTGGTAGGCGGTTCCGCGGTAGCTGACCCCGAGCGCAACCCTCACGGCAGGCTCACTGGCCGGCGCCGAAGCGCCGCGGCGCGTCAGCCGAGTTGCTCAAGCATGCCCTGGGCCTTGGACTTCAGCGAGCCCGAAGCCTTGGACACCACTTCCTGCAGCAGGTCGCGGGCGCCTTCCATGTCGCCGATCTGGCGGAACTCCTCCGCCAGTTCGAGTTTGCGCGACAGCGGATCGCCGACGTCGTCCTCGTCGAAGCCCGACAGGCCCGATTCGCCGAAGCCCGAAGGCACCGTGGTCGGCCCGGTGGGCGACGCGGCTGCGCCACCAGCCGGGAGGTCGAGATCGAGCGAGATGCCGGCGAGATCGAACTCGACCGACGGGCTGCCGGCGGGCATCGCTGCCGGCGCGGCAGGCGCGATGTCGGGCAACGTCAGATCCGTCATCGGCGAATCGAAGTCCATCGAATTGCCCGACGGTGCGGCGGAAGCCAGCGTCTGCGTCGCTTGCAGCGGGGCAGGTTCGGTCGGGCCCGGCGCAACGCCGCCCAGGTCGAGGTCCAGATCCACATCGGCGCCACCGGCAGGCATCGAATCGATGATGGAGGCGTTGAACTGCGACGGCGACGGCAGCACCGACTGCGGCATCGTGCTGGCACCCAGCGCCTCGACCATCTGGCCGGCTGCAGCCGCCCCGCCGGCCGGCGCACCGCCAGGCTGATAGAGCGGATTCTCGGGGTCGATCTGCATGCCGAGTTCCTGGGCCTTGGCCCAGTCCTCGCCCTGCCCTTGCGTCAGCGAATAGAGCTGCGTGGCCAGCAGTTCGAATCCCTTGGTGTCGCGGCGCTTGGCGTAGACCTCAAGCAACTTGGTGCGGATCGCCATGCGCTCGGGGTTGCCCCGCATCGCTTCCTTGAGGATCTCTTCGGCCTGCAGGTCACGCCCGTAGGCGAGGTAGACATCCGCCTCGGCGACCGGGTCGACGTCGCCGATCGCGTCGAGCTGGCTCAGCGAGTAGCTCATCGACGACGAGTTGCCGCCGGCGTCGCGCGTGTCGATGCGCTGACCACCGCTGGCGCCAAAGAAGGAGTCGGGCTGCAGACGGCTCTCGAGGAACGAGGTTTCGCCGCTGTCCTTCTTCGAACGACGCGTGAAGCGGTAGATGCCGAAACCGGCCAGCAACGCGATCAGGCCACCGCCCAGCGCCAGCGCCAGCGGGTTGTCATCGAGCAGCGAACCCAGGAACCCCGGCTCTTCCTGCGAAACGACGACCGGCGCCGGTTTCGGGAGGGCCGGCCGGGCCACGGAGGCGGCAGGCGCAGCGGCCACGATCGGTGCCGAAGCCGCCGCGACGACAGGGGCGGACACCGGAGCTGCCACGGGCACCGATGCGGGTGCAGCGGCCACCGCGGCCGAAGCCACCGGGGCCGGCGCAGCCGCCACGGCCGGCGCGGGCACCGAAGCGGGTGCCGCGGGCTTCACCGCAGGCGTTGCCACCACGGCAGGAACCGAGGCCGCCGCGGGCAAGGCGGGTTTGGCGGCCACCGGTGCGGCAGGGGTCGCTGCCGTCGCAGGCACCGACGCCTTGGCGGCCTCGGCGCCGAGCTTCTTCAGCTCGGCCACGTTCTTGGACAGTTCGGCCACGCGGGTCGAAACGTCTTTCTTCTCCCCGCTCTTTGCGATCTGATCTTCAGCGCCTGCCTTCGCTGCAGCACCCTTGCTCAGCGTCAGCTTGTCGGGCGCAGGCGCAGCCGCGGACTTCCGATCCTGCACCTCCGTCTGGACCTTGCCCGCCGCCTGACGCGTGCTGCCCGTGTCCTTGGCGGCCGGTACCGCGCCGGCCAGGCGCTGGCGATAGGCCCCGAAGTCGGCGCTCTGTGCCTGGATCACCTGGCGCGCTTCGGCCGTCGGCACGGCCTTCGCCTCCTCGGCGCTGGGGACTGCGAGCACGACACCAGCCTTCAGCCGGTTCATGTTGCTTTCGACGAAAGCCTCGGGGTTGGCGCGGTAGAGCGAGACCAGCATCTGGTCGAGGGACACGCCAGCACGCTGAGTCTTGCCCGCGATGCGCGACAGGGTGTCGCCCTGGCGGACCTTGTACTCGTCGGCGCCAACCGGCGCCGGCGCGGCCGGCGCCGCAGCTGAAGTGGTCGGCGCGGCCACAGCGGCCTGGCGCGGCTCAGCGGCCGGGCGACGCGCAGGCGCCGGGGCCGGGGCCACTGGCGCCGGAGGTGCGGCGGCGATCGAAGGCGCCGTGGCCGGAGCGGTCGGCGCCGGCGCGCGCGCCATCGTCGCAGGGTCGAACAGCATCGTGTACTCGCGCACCAGGCGACCGGTCGACCACGAGATCTCGAGGATCACGTCGACGAAGGGCTCCTGCACCGCGCGATCGCTGGTGACCCGCAGATATGGACGGCCGTCGCCGCGGCGCTGCAGTTCGACCTGCGTGACTGGCAGCACGTTGTTGTAGTCGACACCCGCGGCGCGGTAGGCCTCGGGCGGCGCCACACGCACGCGCAGGCTGGAGGCCTCCTCGGGCGTGAGACTGGTGACGTCGATCTCGGCCCGCAGCGCCTCGCCCAGTGCCGATTGCACGGAAAGCCTGCCCAGACCCAGCGCGTACGCATTCGATGCGGCGAGCCAGAGGGCGGCTGCAGCCACACCGGTCAGGGCGAGACGCCCTGAGAAGGTCGAGTTTCGTTTCAAGGCGTCTCCCAATAGGACCGAGCGGGGCGCGAAACCTGCCCGCCGCTGTCGACAAGGTCACCGGCACGGAACATCCGCACCTCGCGCGAAGAGATGGAAATCACAATAACATCAAGAGGATACGAAGACAAGCTCATGCATTGGCTGACGTTCGTCCTGTGCAGCGTTCGGAGCGGGTTCGTGTGACAAATGTTGCAGCGCGCCAACGGGCCATGACCAGTGTGTGGCGCGCCAGCTTCATCAAGCGCCGACCAGAATGCGCAACATGCGACGCAGCGGCTCGGCTGCACCCCAGAGCAATTGGTCGCCAATGGTGAACGCACCCAGGTACTGCGGCCCCATCGCCATGTGCCGGATGCGGCCTACCGGAATCGTCAGCGTGCCAGTTACGGCCACTGGCGTGAGGTCCTTCATGGAGGCCTCGCGCGTGTTGGGAACCACCTTCACCCAGGCATTGTCGGCCGCGATCATGGCCTCCACATCGGCCA
>Ga0209097_10003870_pt1 | contig 11283 bp, 10 predicted proteins | sample AD_UKC052_MetaG_FD_184419 | JGI IMG/M metagenome (GOLD analysis project Ga0209097, IMG submission 184419) | Active sludge microbial communities of municipal wastewater-treating anaerobic digesters from USA - AD_UKC052_MetaG (SPAdes) (version 2) | ecosystem: Engineered > Bioreactor > Anaerobic >... | reverse complement strand
AACCGTGAAAATCCCGGATAGTCCAATCAATGGCCCCTACCCAGTAAACCTTGTCCGTCAGTTTTACTGCCTTGTAGATGTCTGCCATGTGTCCTCCTTTGCCGATCGCATCATTACCGGTGTTTGTAACATTAGACCATTATCGTGTCAATCCCTATCAACCCCCCCGTTTCTGTCCCCCGGCGCCGTTGTGGGCGTTTGGGTCCCGCCGCCGGCATCGGCGCCCTCCTTTTTCCACTCTTCCACCTTTTGCTCCAGTTTTTTTATGGCCTCCGGCTCCCGGCTTTCCAGCAGCGATCCCAAATCCGACTGTTCCTTCATGACGTCTTCGTATTCCGGGATGACGATGCCTCTTTTGACCATAATCCTGTAGATCCGCTCGGACCGCGACACGACATAACGGGAGGCGCCCGCGGGATTGAACTTCCGCGGGTTGGGGAGCACGGCCGCGAGTCGGGCGGCCTCCTGGGCGCTGAGATCCGCGGCGGTTTTTCCGAAGTGGGCGCGGGCGGCCATTTCGATGCCGAAGATCCCGTCACCCCACTCGGCGACATTCAGATACAATTCAATGATACGCTTTTTGGACAGCCGTTTCTCGATCCGCCAGGTCAGGATCGCCTCCTTGAGCTTCCGGACGGGATTCTTCGATGGGGATAGGTACAGATTCTTGGCAAGCTGCTGGCTGATGGTGCTTCCACCGGCCTTGAACTTACCCTTTTGGATGTCCTTTTCCAGGGCTTTCTGCATGGCCTCGAAATCGAAGCCTTCATGGCCCCAGAACTTGTCGTCTTCGGCGATGATCACCGCCTTGATCACATAGGGCGATATCCGGATCAGGGAAACCCAGCGCTGCTGGATCTTTTTCTTCTTCCCTTCCCGCTGCCATTCCCGCTCCCGATATTCCATGAAGGCGGTCTTGGTGGGATTCTTTTTGGCCAGGCCGGCCACATCGGGAAACAGGAAGTAGGATCCGATATTTATAAACATCCCACTGAAGAAAATGACCGCGGCCAGGATAAACAATTTTTTTCCCATGCCCCCTTCATAAATCACCACATGAGATTTTTCAAGATATTGGACATATTCTTTAAAATTCAGTTGCGTATGTTACGGTAATTATTAAGACCTAATTTTCGCAAAGGCTGTTTGACCGCTCTTTGCGAGTTCGACTGCTTGCAGAGCGAAAATTTTTTTTGACTTGACGGGTTTTTTTTTGTAAGAGAGCGAATCGTTTCTTGTGTACAGTTTGTCATCCATCGTCAAAATCTGTGCACCGTTAATAAATGGGGCGACCCCCGAATAACAATGAGGAGGTACTCATGATGGAACGGCGGATTTTCCTGTGGATGGGACTGATTGTCCTGTTCTTTTCATTGCTTTTCGGAACCGATGGGTTTGCCGATCAGCAATACCGGGTAAAACGGGGCGACAGCCTCGCCCGGATCGCCAAGAAGTACGGAGTCACGAGCCAGAGCATCAGAGAAGCTAACGGCATCGAGGGCAACCGCATCAAGGCCGGAAAACTGATCGTCATCCCAACCAATAGCTCCCAGAAGCTCGCCAAGAGTTCAAAAACGAAGCCGCAAAGAACCGATCGCCTTTACGTCGTGAAAAAGGGCGACACCCTGGCCAGGATCGCCAGAAAATCGGGCCTAACCGTTGCCCAACTCAAGCATCTGAATCATCTCAAGAGCAACAAGCTGCGGAACGGCCAGAAGCTGGCACTGGCCAAACCAGCCGCCGAGGGTCCGGGACCAAGGGTCAGTAAGGCAGAGCCGACCCGGAACGACCCAGCGGAAGCGGAAGATGATCTGCTCAGCGATGAAATTGCCCCGGCGGAAGAAACAGCGGCGCCGGAAAACGAAATCCGCTATTCGGAAAGCACGTTGGGGAAGTGGAAAGACCCGGAGGAACGCAGCCTCCTGGTCAAGGTCGCCAAGGGGTTTCTGGGCGCCCCCTACCGGCTGGGCGGCTCCAGCGTGAAAGGCCTGGACTGTTCCGGATTTGTGAAGAAGATGTATGAATTCTTCGATGTCAATCTGCCGCGAACGGCAAGGGAGCAGGCCCATGTAGGGATGAAGGTCGCCAAGGGCGAGCTCGCTGAAGGTGACCTGGTATTCTTCAATACCCGCCGGGCCTTCGGACATGTAGGCATCTATATCGGTAACAACCAGTTCGTACACGCTTCGTCGGGGAAAAAGGACCGCCATGTCCGGATCGACAGTCTGGACAAGCCCTATTACAACAAGCGCTTCGTAAAGGCAGTACGGCTCAAATCCCTGGAAGAAGACAACAATATTTGATCGGTTACGAAGAAGGAATCTATGAGTAGAACTCTCTACCTGGCCCTTATTGCCCTGCTGGCCTCCGCGTTCATGAGCGGTTGCGTGGCGAAGAGCGATTACCTGATTAAGGTGGCCGAGGCCCGGACGCAGGAATTGAAGACCTGCAACCTGGAAAAGGAAAAACTCCTCGCCCAGCGCACGGAACTGGAGAAGGTGCTGAAAACGGAGGAAAACGCTGCCCGGCAGAAAGTCGCGGATCTGCAGCACGAAAATGCCAAGCTGAAGGAATCGGTGGCCGCCCTGCAGAAGAAAGAGGAGATCATCCAGAAAGAGAGCGATACCTACCGTGATCTTCTCCGGGAGATGAAGGGAGAAATCGCCAAAGGTCAGGTCACCATTACGGAACTGAAGGGAAAATTAACTGTGGATGTGGTGGACAAGATCCTCTTTGCCTCTGGCGACGCCAAAGTGAAGAAGGAAGGCCTGGACGTGTTGAAGCGGGTGGTGGACATCCTTAAGAATCTCAACGATAAAGCGATCATCGTGGAGGGACATACCGACAACGTCCAGATCCGCGGATCCCTGGCGAAAGTCTATCCCACGAACTGGGAGCTCTCCGCCGCCCGAGCCATCAATGTCGCCAGATACCTCCAGCAGCAGGGCATCAACCCCGAACTGCTGAAGGCGGTAGCCTGCGGGGAATACAGACCTATCGCGGACAACGGCACCCCGGAAGGGAGACAGAAGAACCGGAGAATCGCCATCGTCCTTTCCGCGAAGGATTAACGAAGGAAATTTAACTATCCATAACAAATGCGGGCACGGCCGTTCAACGCCGTGCCCTTTTCATTAGTGGCCGTGGGAAGGCCAACAATTGATAATTATGGGAAAAACCATCATTGAAAAGATTATCGAAACTCATCGGGAAACCGCTCCTGAAAGCCCCGCCGGGGAGATCGGCATCCGCATCGATCAGACCCTCACCCAGGATGCCACGGGGACCATGGCCTATCTGCAGTTCGAGGCCATGGATCTCCCGGAAATCCGTACCGAGTTGTCGGTAAGTTACATCGATCACAACACGATTCAGATCGGCTATGAAAATGCCGACGACCACCGCTATCTTCAGAGCGTCGCCGGACGGTTCGGAATTCACCTCTCCCGGGCGGGCAACGGGATCTGCCATCAAGTCCATCTGGAACGCTTCGGCATCCCGGGAAAGACCCTGATCGGTTCCGACAGTCATACGCCGACGGCCGGGGCCCTGGCCATGCTCGCCGTGGGCGCCGGCGGCCTGGACGTAGCCCTGGCCATGGCCGGCAGGCCCTTTTATCTGCCCGCCCCCAGAATATTCCGGATTGAACTCCAAGGCAAGCTGCCCCCCTGGGTTGCAGCCAAGGACGTCATCCTCAAGATCCTCAGCATCTTCACGACCAAAGGCAACGTGGGGCGGATCTTCGAATACAGCGGCAGCGGGCTGGCGTTCCTGACGGTCCCGGAACGGGCCACCATCGCCAACATGGGCGCGGAATGCGGCGTGACCACCTCGATATTCCCCAGCGACGACATGACCCGGCGTTTCCTGGCGGCCCAGGGACGCGCCAAGGACTGGATTCCCCTCCACGCCGATGCCGATGCCGTCTATGAGGGGGAGGCCGTAATCGATCTATCCCGCCTGGAGCCTTTGGCCGCCCGGCCCCACAGCCCCGACCGCATCAGCCCGGTCCGGGAAATAGGTCCGCTCGCCATCCGGCAGGTATGCATCGGGAGCTGCACCAATTCGTCGTACAAAGACCTGGCCACCGTGGCGGAGATTCTGAAGGGTAGAACCGTCCATCCCGAAGTCAGCCTCATCGTCGCCCCCGGCTCCCGCCAGGTTCTGGAAAATATCACCCGGGAGGGCTATCTCGCCCATATCCTCGGCGCCGGCGCCCGGCTCATGGAAAACGCCTGCGGCTTCTGTATCGGCAACAGCCAGAGCCCACCCTCCGGAGCCGTTTCGCTGCGCACGTCCAACCGCAATTTCTACGGCCGCTCCGGAACCAGGGATGCGGACATCTATCTGGTCAGTCCGGAAACCGCCGCGGTCTCCGCCCTCAAGGGGCGGCTCACGGATCCCCGTCAACTGGGGATTGCCCTTCCCTTTATCCCCCAGCCCCGGAAATTTCATCTGGATGACAACATGATCATCCGCCCCCTGCCCCCGGAGGACCGGGCCGGGGTGGAAATCATCCGGGGCCCCAATATCGGCGCCCCTCCCGACAATACCCACCTGACCGCCCACATCGACGGCGAGGTGACGATAAAGGTGGGCGACAAGATCACCACGGATCACATCATCCCCGCCGGGGCCCGGATGAAGTACCGCTCCAACATCCCCAGATACGCCCATTACGTCTTCGAGATCTTGGACCGCGATTTTTCCGCTCGGGCCCTGCGGATCCGTAACGAAGGCCGGCAGAATATCATCGTCGCCGGCCACTCTTACGGCCAGGGCTCATCCCGGGAACACGCCGCCCTCTGTCCCATGTACCTGGGCGTCAAGGTTGTGCTGGCAAAATCATTCGAACGGATTCATGCGGCCAACCTCATCAACTTCGGCATTCTCCCCCTGATTTTTGAAAACGAAGGCGATTATGAGCTTCTCCAGGCCGGCGACCGCCTCCGGGTCACGGATATCAGGAAGGTTCTGACGGAACGCCGACCGTTAAGGATCGACAACCTCACCCGGGGAGGCTATCTCCCGGCCGCTTACGAGCTGACGGACCGGCAACTTGCGCTCATCCTGGGTGGCGGCGCCCTGCGCGCCCGGTAACCGGCCCTGCTGCCAACCCATCCGCCGACCGGAGATCAGGAAAAAAGAAAACACTGGGAGCTGCACCTCATGAACAAAAAACAGAAAATCATCGTCAAGACGCCGCTGGTGGAAATGGACGGCGACGAGATGACCCGGATCATGTGGCAATTCGTCAAGGAGCTCCTCATCCTGCCCTATCTGGACATTGAGTTGGATTATTTCGATCTCCACATCAAACACCGCGACGACACCAATGACCAAGTAACCGTCGATGCCGCCCGGGCGATCATGAAATACGGCGTAGGGGTCAAGTGCGCCACCATCACCCCCACGGCGGACCGGGTCCGGGAATACAATCTGAAGGAACAGTGGAAGAGCCCGAATGGGACCATCCGCGCCCTTCTCGACGGGACCGTCTTCCGTACCCCCATCTTCGCGAAAAACATCCATCCCTTCGTCACCACCTGGAAGCGGCCCATCATCATCGGCAGGCACGCCTACGGCGACGTTTACAGCAACGCCGAACTCCGCATCCCCGGTGCGGGCCGGGCGGAGATCGTCTTTACCCCCGACGGCGGCGGCGCGGTCCTGAGCAACACCATCCACGATTTCACCGGTCCCGGCATCATCCAAGGCATTCACAACACCGACGCCTCCATCGCCGGCTTTGCTACGGCCTGCTTCACCTACGCCCTGGACCGGAAAGTGGACCTCTGGTTCAGCACCAAGGACACCATCTCCAAGACCTACGACGCCCGGTTCCGGGCGATCTTCGACGCGGAATTCGCCGCCCGCTGGCGGGAAAAGTTCGCCGCGGCGGGAATAGAATATTTTTTCACCCTCATTGACGATGCCGTGGCCCGCATCGTCCGATCCGAAGGGGGCATCCTCTGGGCGCTGAAGAACTACGACGGCGACGTCATGTCGGACATGATCGCCGCCGCCAACGGCAGCCTCGCCATGATGACCTCCGTCCTGGTTTCGCCCCGGGGTCACTTCGAATACGAAGCCGCCCATGGGACGGTGCAGAAGCACTACTACCAGCACCTCGCGGGCAAGGAGACCTCGACGAACTCCATGGCCCTGATCTTCGCCTGGACGGGGGCACTGCGGAAGCGGGGCGAACTGGATGGGAGCCCGGAGGTGTCGTCCTTTGCCGATCAGGTGGAGGCCGCGGCCCTGGAAACGGTGGAGGCGGGGATCATGACCGGAGATCTCCTGACGGTAGCGGAGCCCGCCCCCCACAACCGCAAGGTCGAAACCCGGGCCTTTATCGAGGCCGTCGCCGGGCGCCTGGAAGAGAAACTCCATTAATGGACAAGATCAACATTAGAGATCTGTCGCCGGGGGAAATCGAAGCATTCATCGCCCATCTGGGAAAGGAAAAATACCGGGCCCGGCAGCTCATGAAGTGGCTTTACCATTTCAACGCCTCTTCTTTCGGGGAAATGACCACCCTTTCCCGGGAGCTTCGGGGGCATCTGGAGGAGACCGCCTCCCTCGACGGACCGGAAATCGCGAAGATCCGGACGGCAGCGGACGGCACAAAGAAGGTCCTCTTCCGCCTCCGGGACGGCCTCCACATCGAAAGCGTCCTCATCCCCGGTCGGAATCACTGGACGGCCTGCCTCTCCTCCCAGGCGGGCTGCGCCATGGGGTGCCGCTTCTGCTTCACCAGGTCCCTGGGTTTCCAGCGCCAGCTCACCCCGGGAGAGATCACCGGCCAGTTGACGGCCCTGAAGTTCCGGACCCCCGAAGGCCCCAACGTCAAAAACGTCGTCCTCATGGGGATGGGGGAGCCCCTGGCCAACTACGAACATACCGTCACAGCGGTGCGGATCATGACCGACGATGCGGGAATGGGGTGGTCAAACCGGAAGGTGACGATCTCCACCTGCGGTCTGGCCCCGCAGATCCGCCGCCTCGGCCGGGACGACATCTGCGTGAACCTGGCGATTTCCCTCAACGCCCCGGACAACGAGCGGCGGGACTATCTCATGCCGGTGAACCGTCGCTACCCCATAGAGACGCTCCTTGCGGCCTGCCGGGACTATCCCATGCCGGGGCGGCGGATGCTCACCTTCGAATATATCCTCATGGCCGGCGTCAACGACAGCCCGGCGGATGCGGAAAAGGTGGCCCGTCTCCTGAAGAACCTACATTGCAAACTGAACCTCATCGTCTTTAACGAATTCCCCGGTGCGGAATTCCGTGCCTCTTCCCCGGAGGCCGTGGCGGCCTTTCAACAGGTGCTGCTGCGGCACCATTACACGAGCATTATCCGCGCCAGCCGCGGCAGCGACATCCTTGCCGCCTGCGGCCAGTTGACGGGAAACGCCGCCTGAATCAAAACTCGATATCGAGAATAATTGACGATTTCATGCGATTTTGCACAGAATAGAGCGCATCACATGGGTATAAATCATAGTTGTTTCCACGTTCTTGTGGCCTAAAAGTTCCTGTACCTCGCGGATATTGACGCCGTTCATCAGCAAATGCGTTGCAAAACTATGGCGCAGAGTATGTACTGATCCGTGTTTCGGGATGGCTGCCATCTTGATGGCTTTTTTAATCATCTCCTGAATGGCCGAATCGCCGACATGGTGACGCCGGACTTTTCCGGAACGAGGAATTGAACGCCTGGTTCTGCGTTGAGGCGGATACCTTTTCCCGAAGAGCCAGATTTATGGAATACACGGATCGAACAGGCAAAGATGAGTTTCCCGAGCAGGCCCGCAATTTCCTGGATCGCGGTCTTTATCAGCTCGCCCGGGATCTGGCGGAAACACGACTTGCGGAAATGCCCGGGGATGTGGAGGGCCGGGTAATCCTCTGTGAAGCCCTCTGGGGATTGGGGTATGATGATGAAGCCCAGGAGATAATTCGAGAAATAGAGGAGATAATTCGCGGCTATTCCGAGATATAACCGTCCCTCCGGAAAGACCGTGCAAAAACCAGTTGAACTGAACCTCAAGTTAAAAGGATTGCTGAAAAACTAAGCGATCAAAATGCTGAAAATGAAAATGTATTCCATAAATATCTGTTCCTTGAGACCTCTCAACGGTTATGGACTCCGCCCTCACCCTTCGCGGCCCTTTTTATCGTCCTGACCCTGAAGCCAACGGTGCAGCCAGTCGAGAACGGCTTCGTGCCACTGGCGGGAATTCTGCGGTTTGAGGATCCAGTGCCCCTCGTCGGGAAAAATGAGGAGTTCGGAAGGAACTCCCTGGCGCTGAAGGGCGGTAAAGAGGGCCAGACTCTGGGTATAGGAGACCCGATAGTCGTTGCGGCCGGCAATGATCAGCACCGGCGTGTGCCAGTTGCGGACGTTGTCGAGAGGGTTGTGACGGCCCGGGTCGCCGAATTCCCATTCGGGGAACCATTGGGTGTCCATTTCATAATGGGCCATCCGCTTGTCGAAAATCCCCGCGTGACTGACCAGGCAGCGGAAACGATGCTCCTGGCCGCCGATCCAGTTGATCATGTAGCCCCCGTAGGAAGGGCCCAGGGCGGCCATCCGGTCGGCATCGAGAAAGGGGTAATAACCCAGGGCGGCAGCGAGGCCCTTCCGGAGATCCTCATAGGGCGCACCTCCCCAGTCGCCCCGGATGGCATCCGTGAAATCCTGACCATAGCCGGTGGAGCCGTGAAATTCGATCTGAATGACGGCATAACCGGCGCCGGCGTAGATCTGGGGATGCCAGCGGTAATGAAATTCATTCAGGTTGGATGTCTCCGGACCGCCGTGAATGATGAAGGCGACCGGATATTTGCGGGCGGGGTCGAATTCGGCCGGATAGACTATTCTCCCGTACACCGTATCCCCCTTCGCCCCCGTAAAGGTGAAGCTTTCCATTTTGCCGAAACGGATATTTTCTAAGCGGTGGTCGTTTGTCTTGGTGATCCGCCGGGATTCTTCACCGGCCGTCCCGAGCAGGTACAGCTCCGTGGGCTGGATGAGGGAATTCCAGGCCAGCAGGAGGCCTCTGGAGGCCAGGGGCTGGGGGGAGATGGTATTGCCCGTTTTCATGAGCAGCCGGCTCTTGCCGGTGGCGACATCCACGGCAAACAGGACGTGCTGTCCCAGATGTTCGGCGGTGCAGTATATGGTCTTGCCGTCGGGAGACCAGGCGAGATAATCGGGTGAGCGGTCGGCGCCGGCCGCGGCTTCGGCCCGGAGATCAAGAGACCTTTCCCTGCCGTCGGCAAGGTTGCGCACGACGATCCGGTAGCGGTCCGCTTCATGGCCCGGCCGACTCATCGCCAGGTAGGCCAGGGTCCGCCCGTCGGGGGAAAAACGGGGCTGGGTGTCGGTGGCGGGATTAGTCGTGATTCTTCGCGGCGGCGCCGGTTGGGCGGCCGGCGGCAGCGAGACGACAAAAAGATCGCTGTTGGTGGACCATGCCTCCCGGCGGCCTTCGTCTTTGGCGGTGAAAACCAGGGTCCGGCTGTCGGGGGCCAGGGAAAATTCTTCAGCGCCGCCCGCCGGCCGGGAGGGACAGTCAGCATCCATGCCGGTCATGAGATCGCGGACGGGACCGCCGGGCAGCGGATAATAAAACAGGTGGTTGCGGGTGCCGTCGCTCCAGGTGTCCCAACTCCGCACCATGAGGCGCTGGTATGTGAGCCCCGATTCCGGACGGACGGCCCGGGCGGCGATGATTTCCCTGGTTTCCTCAGCCGTCTTGCCGGGGATTACGGCCATCGCCAGGATCAGGAACCGGCCATCGGGAGATACTTCAAAAAGCCTTACGTTCAGAGGCAGGCTAGTCACCTGTCTTATATTCTGGTCTCGCAGGTTTATCTTCCAGACCTGCTGGGCGCCGGATCGGGTGGACAGGAAATAGAGGCTGCGCCCGTCGGGAGACCAGCGGGGATTGGCATCGTCCGCCTCCCCGGCCGCGGGAAGGCGGGAAAAAGTCCCCTGCCGCAGGTCGGCGATGTGAATGGACAAGCGGCCCCGATTGGCGGCGAGATCGGTCTGCTGGACGGTATAGGCCACCCGGCGTGCGTCGGGAGAAGCCTGGGGATCGGCGATCCGTTCCATGGCAAGCAGATCGGTTATGGAGAAAGGGTGCTTGGCTGCGGCTGCCGCTGGCGGGAGGGCCAGGCAGAGCAAAATAAACAAGCTAAGAAAAGGTTGGCAATAGCTTGGCATATTTTTTACCATCATCGGACGTTTTCCGGAAATTGTCATTTTCTCTTTTGTAATATAGCATGGCCGGAGCAATTAAACAATAATCAGGCGTGGAGATTTAATTGACTTTTTCATGGAAGTTCAATATCTTCAAGACGTTTCCAAGGTATTATTCCGCCGCCGTCCGAACCCGGCCGCCACACGGCGGCACGGATTGATGTGGCCTGCCGCGGATGAAGAAGGAGGGTTTCCATCTGTGTATGGGTTTCCGATTTTGATGATCTTGTCAAGGATGAAGGTATGACGGATAATAAACCGGGTGCAGCAGAAAACCATTTTTTTGCCGGCCAGCCAGCGGCAGGTACGGAATCTCCTCCAAAGCATTGTGTCTCATATGCTGGATGCCCTGCTGATCCTCGACTGGAACGGGGTTATCCTGTTTGCCAATCAGGCCGCGGCCGAACTTGTGGAGCTGGATACCACGGAGGCCGGCATCGGCCGCAACGCCGTCGAATTCATTCACCCTGATTTTCTCGAAACGGTATTTGTCGATCTTATCAATGTGCAGGCCGGCGGCGGCGATATCTTCAATGTCTTTTCCCTTGACGGGGAGCAGCTTGCCCTTTATATGCTCAATGTCAGCGGGCATGGCGTCCCGTCGGCCCTGGTCACGGTCTCCGTATCTCAGTTTTTGCAGCCCCACCGTAGTGGACTTTGCGTTCCTCACGGATTCCTCCCGTTTTCGGTTGATCCATGACTAGCTTTGGACATGTCACCCCCTTCGCTCCATCTCCATTACAGAGACTTCACCACTAATACGGGGTAATCCGCCCCCGTGCTCCGCATCGGTACTCTAATCCTTGCGGGTCCACCGCTTGGATTCCTCCCTTTACATCGGAACGACAGGTTCCCATGTTCCCTACAAAAGCCAAGAATAAGCTCGCGCCACCTTTATGCCGGGCACCACTCAGGCAGTAAACAGGTTTCTCCTGAATTTATCACGGAGCAGTGGTGCGACTCCGATTTTGATGCCATAGTTCATGCTTTCGACACGTCCTCAGTGG
>Ga0209097_10003866_pt1 | contig 11293 bp, 9 predicted proteins | sample AD_UKC052_MetaG_FD_184419 | JGI IMG/M metagenome (GOLD analysis project Ga0209097, IMG submission 184419) | Active sludge microbial communities of municipal wastewater-treating anaerobic digesters from USA - AD_UKC052_MetaG (SPAdes) (version 2) | ecosystem: Engineered > Bioreactor > Anaerobic >... | reverse complement strand
CCAACATCCAGGGCGATCTGCTGGAGTTTCGCGGCATGCTGGAGTGCGAGGCAGCATCCCTGGCCGCACGCCGCGCCACCGACGCCGACCTGCAGCGCATCGACGAGGCCTTTGCCCGGGTCGAGGCGCTGTTTGCCCAGGGCACTTCGGCGGAGGTGCTGGAGCAGCAGGTGAAGGCCGACCTGGCCTTCCACCAGGCGATTGCCGAGGCGGCCCACAACGTGATGTTCGGGCATCTCACGGCCAGCCTGTTCCGCGTCATCAATGACCACATCGACCGCAACCTGCGGCACCTGCGGCGTACCGAGGACGACTGGATGGAGCTGCGAGATCAGCATCGCGCGATCTGGGAGGGCATCCGCAGCCGCGATCCGGCCCTGGCCTCGGCGGCGGTGCGCCGGCACATCGATTTTGTCAGCGAAAGCATGGTAGCCCGGGCACGCCACGAAGAGCGGGAGACCCGCGCCCGGGTGGCCCGCAGCCTGGTCCGGTCGGCACCCCTGAAGGGCGAGGCGGCCGAGGTGGAGAGCGGATCGCAGTAGAATCGGCATTCCTTCGCCGACTTTTCGCGCCGTCCATGCATTCCCTTGAAGACCTGCGCGCCGGGCGCCTGAACGGTGCGCGGCAGCTACGCCTGTGTGCCGGCCTGGGCGAGTTTCCCCGGGAGATTTTCGATCTTGCCGACACCCTGGAGGTGCTTGACCTTTCGGGCAATCAGCTCAGCACGCTGCCGGATGATCTGCCGCGTCTGCACCGGCTGCGCATCCTGTTCTGCTCGGGCAATCCCTTCCGGGTGCTGCCCGAGGTGCTGGGGCGCTGCCCGCAACTGGAGATGGTGGGCTTCAAGTCCTGCCAGATTGAACGGGTGCCCGCCGAGGCACTTCCACCCCGTCTGCGCTGGCTGATCCTCACCGACAACCAGGTCGAGGTGCTGCCGGCGGCCATCGGGCGCTGCACCCGGCTGCAGAAACTGATGCTGGCCGGCAACCGCCTGCGCAGCCTGCCGCCGGAGCTGGCCGCGTGCGCCCGCCTCGAACTGCTGCGCATTGCCGCCAATCAGCTCACCGGGCTGCCCGGCTGGTTGTTGCGCCTGCCCCGCCTGGCGTGGCTGGCCTATGCCGGCAACCCCTTCTGCGCAGCGGTGGAGCAGGCAGCGCAGGGGGCCGATCGGGCCGATCCGGTGCCCTGGCATGCCCTGGCCCTGCAGCAGGTGCTGGGGGAGGGCGCCTCCGGGGTGATCCATCGGGCCGCCTGGCAGGACGGTGCCCACTGCCGGGATGTGGCGGTGAAGCTGTTCAAGGGCGCGGTGACCAGCGACGGCCTGCCCCTCAACGAGATGGCCGTGTGCCTGGGGGCGGGTGATCACCCCAACCTGATCCCGGTGCTGGGCCGCATCGCCGGTCATCCGGCAGAAGGCCACGGGCTGGTGATGGCCTTGATCGACGCGCGCTTCCGCAGCCTCGCCGGGCCGCCCAGTTTCGAGTCCTGCACCCGTGACGTCTACGCCCCGGATACCCTGTTCACCCCGGATGCGGCTCTGCGCATCGCCCGGGGAATCGCCTCGGTGGCCCGCCACCTGCACGCGCAAGGCATCAATCACGGCGATCTCTACGCCCACAACATCCTGCATTGTGGCGAGGGGCGGGCCGTGCTCGGTGATTTTGGCGCCGCGTCCTTCCATCCACCCGGCGACCCGGGGGCGGCGGAGGCCTTGCAGCGTATCGAGGTGCGGGCCTTTGGATGCCTGCTGGAAGAGTTGGTGGAGCGCGGTGCGGACGGGCCGGAGGGCGGCCCGAGAACGGCTCTGGCGAGCCTTCAGGCCCGCTGTGTCGATCCTGATCCCGGCGCCCGCCCGCTGTTTGCGGAGCTCGAACAGACCCTTGGCAGGCTTGGGGAGGGTGCGTGAAGGCAGCCGTCCTGCAGTGGATCCGTCAGCGCTTCCAGGGTCGCAAGGCGCTTACGGAGATCGAGCGCGCCCGCATGCTCATCGCCGCCATCGACCGGGGCGGCATTCCACTCAACCCCGCCCGGGTCAACGCCATCGCCCGGGATCTGGGGCTGGAGGTGTCGAGGAAGGCACCGGTGGAGGAGACGGTGGAACGGATCCGGGGCTGCCTGGCACGGCATCGGGAGTGGGAGGGCTAGGGCAGAAAGCAAAAAGGCCAACCCTTTCGGATTGGCCGTTTTGCTTGAATCGGGTGGTGGTGATGGGCGGAGTCTGTGGCTAATTAAAAATCACCTATAAAATCAATCGCTTAAGGCTTTTGAAAAGTGGGGTGAGCCACAGTTTTTCCTCTCGCATTGAGTCACGATACGCGCCTCCCTCGCGCCATGCAACGTAGCAGCTATTCCCAGCTGTCGATGCCACTATCTGTACCGTAGGGGTTACCAGCAACATCAATGCTCGCCCCTTCGATCATGGGCAGGCCGCTAGCTGGATTGATGCCCAAGTCAGGGGTTGAAAGTGAATCGGGTTGGTTGGCGTCAGGTTCACCAAACAGAAGGTTCCAGAAGTTCATACACAGCTCCTTGAAGTAATCGCTGACCGGATTCGAAGATTCAGAGCCGCTTTAGCCCTTCCGGTCAGTCAGCCAGCAGTCGGCGCAACAGATGCCCGTCTTTCGTGAGTTCGTCGCCACGCCTCAACGACCGGCAGAGGAATCGTCACCTGGCAAGGGACTCGCAAAGCGAGGCGTGAAACGCTAGCCCTTGCCAAGTGATGAGCTGACGGTGTGCTGCGTGACCAGCGACGACGACGAAAGGTCGGCCACCCGCCCGCCTGGCTAACTGACCAGCAAGCGTCAGCGCGCAGTCACCGGCGACGGTGACGAAGTGGGTGCCGTGCCCGCAGGGACACGGGGCAAGGTCGTCCAGACCGAAAGCCCCCGCTGGAGCGCCCTGCCCCAGCAGGGACTAAGCGGGCTGGGGGAGCCGCGCTTCGCTGAGCCCCCAAGGGCTCAGAGACCCGCCAACGGGTCGGCAGAAGAGTGGGGGCAACGCCCCGCCACCCCCGGCTTTACAGCGGAGCGGCGGGGCAACCGCGTGATTGCCAGCGGCCTGGGCGTCCAGCCCAGCGCGAAAACGTCAGACGTGACAAGCCCCGCCAGAGGGCTTGTGTCGTCAGTGGTAGCGAAGCAGGCGGTTGCCCCGCCGCGAAGCGGTGGGTGGCGCCGCCTTTCCTAGCCGAGCGGCGCCCTAGCGCCGAAGCCCTGCGGCCCGCGTCCAGCGGGGAAAGCGGGGTGGTCGGCTTGTGCTGCCGGATCGGCAGCACGGTGTTGTCGTTGTGTGGTTGCTATACAGGGCAACAGCACAAGAATGGTCTTGTGTCTGTATGGAGATAAACACATGACTTCACTTGATAAACGCGTGATAGGCGAGCAGAACACCCTCGCCGTCCTTACCTATTTACACCGCTTCGGCTGGCTGACAAGCCTAATGCTTGCCGCCTTGGTCTGGTCTGCGGCTAGGCGGTCCCAGGCAATGGCGCGACGCACACTGAAAGCGCTGACGGACCGAAAGTTGGTCATCAAGCGCGCGCTGCCGGAGGGCGGCGACTGCTACGTGTTGTCCGCCGCAGGAGCGCGCTGGCTCTCGGCGCAAGCCGACATCACCGCGAAAGCCGGTTCAGCCCTGAAGCTCGGGAATGTGGTGCATCGGGCCTGCTCGAACTGGTATCTCATTTCCCGCCTGCTGGCCGGCGATGTCGTTTGGACGGAGTACGAAATCCAGTCGGGGCGTGCCCCGTTGGTCACCATCGCCGGCAAGACGCCCGATGGCCTGGTGGAGACACCGTTTGGGCTTGTCTGGGTCGAAGTCGAAAATGCGTGGAAGAACCGCACTGAGCGCGGCAAGGTCGTTGCCTTTTGCCAGCAGTGCCTTCTTCCCGGCAGCGAGATGGCTGAGCTGGTGCCGAATGCCTACCTGTTCCGCGTCGCCGTCGTCAGTGCTACCGGCGAGGCTCTGCGCTCGATGGCCCAATCTCTGGCCGATGCTCACGCATGCGGCGACCTTAGTGACGAACAGGCAGGTGATATCGAGTTGGTCCGCTTACCACTCGACAAGAGCTTGGTCGCCGGTTCGTTGCAGCAGTGCCTGCTCAGCGACTTCCTATAACGCTGAGTGGACCAACAAGAAACGCCTTGCCGGATCAACCGGCAAGGCGTTCTGTGCTGAGGGACAAGGAATCAGTCGTGCGGACCTTCCAGACGGGTCAGCGTAACGCGGGGAGCCTGGCCAGGCTGGCGGCTCACCAAAATCAAGCCCTGGGCTTCCAGGCGGTGCAAGCCGTCGTATTGAGCATCACGCGAGAGGCCGAACGAACGCACGACCTTTGGGCTCAACATCAGATTGTCCGTCCGGCGATTGAGGCCAGCCAGGTACCAGATTGCGAGTGCAAGATGCAGGGTCTTGCCCGGAAGTTGCATGGTGGTCTGCAACCAAGGCAAGGGCAGCGGACCCTTGATGAACCCGCCGCTCTTCTTGGGGGAGCCTGGCGCCTCTGAGTACCCCGCCTCCCCCCAACTCAGCTTCCGCGTGGTCAGAGCTTGCTGGTGCATGTCGTCTCCAGCAGGTTCATGACTGTCGTCCACATCGACTCGCCCCGTGCATCGCCGTAGCGCTCCGGAGCACGAATCAGCTTCGCATCCGAGCGCAGGCGGAATCCGTCAAGCACGAGACTGCTTGCCTCTGACATGATGTCTTGCATCGCCTGGCTGGCGCTCTCGAGTTCCTCCAGCGGAGCTTCAATCAGTACTGCATCGTGGACGGGCGCCACGATCCTGATACCCGCTTCGGTGCCAAGGCTGCAGGCCAGGCGCAAGAGTTCCGCACCATTCGACTGCATCGGGAAGTTCCGGACCGAGCGGTCGTTGATTTTGCCGGATAGGTGCAACTGCCAGCCGAAGAGCGTCCAGAGCCTCCGGTGAATCTGGGCGTAGTCCACCACCCCATCAGACCAGGCCCAGAAAGTCCGGTAGGTTTGGTGGTGCAACTTCAGCAGTTGCCTGGCGTAGATGGTGGGTTGGCCGATTCGCCGGCCCAGCGCCTCTTCACCCATCCCGTACTGAACCGCGAGCGTACAGGCCTTGAACTGCTCTCGAATCTCTGCGTGGGAGGCCTTCGTCGCGTCAGCCGGCGCAGCGCCGGCTTGTTTGGCAAACGTTAAATAAGGGTCACCGGAACTGTAAGCCTCCAACATCCTGGCATCGCGAGACAACGCAGCGGCGATGCCGAACTCTTGCTGACTCCAGTCGATGTAGGCGAGCCCCCAGCCTGGCTGGGGCTTAATCAGTCCGCGTAGCCAGGCTGACAAGCCGAACACGAATTTCGTCGTAGAGGGCTGGTTGCGCCCGGTTTTAGCCGAAAACATCGACAGGAGGCATCGATTGCGACCGTCCTGGCCGACGGCGAGGTCGTGGAGACGCAGCTGCCCAAGCGCTTGACGCAACTCCTTTAGAGGACGCAGCTGAGGGTACGACTTGGTCTGCTCGCTGAATGTGTCCTCGTCCAGGGCCAGGCGGCCGCTGGGCAGCCTGGGCCACGGGATATCATTCTTCTTCAAGTAGTCGGTGAAACGCTGTTGTTTGAAAGTTCTCCCTTCGTAGACCTCGTAGTCGCGGTCGACGGTTGCGATGAGCTGGTCTTTCATGCTGTCCCAGTTTGTTCGCAGTCGATGGAGTAGATCTCCATCAATTGGGATACCCGCATGTTCAATTCGGGCTGCTGCTTTTGCATAGCGCCCACGCAGGAGCGCATGCCCCAGACCCACAGGGCTCTGCAACGCTGGCAACAGATGGGGCAGGAGCTTGGCCAAGGCGTGTACGTCTGACTCGCAGTAGTCGAGAATCGCCGCCTGCTCGTCCAGGCTGTAAGGCTCCCCACGGAGAATCAGGTTGCGCATCGAATCCTTCTCTTGGGCCTCTATCGCTGCCTCGCCAAAATAGGTCAGGGCTCCGAGCAAGCCTTGACCACAAGGCAAGGGCTTGCCATTCGTCTGCGCACGAAACTCTGCGTAGAGGTCAATCACGTTTGCCGGCAATGCCCAACCCAAGGCCAGATGGCAGCCAAATTCAGCGCTGGCGTAGTACGCAACGAACAGGCAGTCAGCATCAAGACTGTAAGGCGGCGAGGCTGCATGAAGGGCGTCACCCCAACAACGATGGACGGTCCCGCTGATGAGCTCGCGCGCGACCAAGCAAACCGGAACCGGGCACTCGCCCGGATCGGCTTTGAACTCGAAATCGACTGCCCAGACCTCGCGGTATCCGAGGTCAGCGAGGCTCATTGCTCGCCCCGCAATGCCTTGAGAATCGGATGACTCAGACTGTCAATGAATCGGTCGCGGAAAGCGAGCTGGACAACCTCGTCGAACGTCATTTCAGGCCAAGCTGGCTCACCCAACTGCCCCGTCGCCTCGTACACATCGTAGGCACCCACCGACCGATTTGCGACCAACCGGACCCAGGTCTTCTCCGAGATTTTGGCGGCTTGATGGGCAGACTGGCTCCAGCTGTCGAGGCGACCGTCTTCAGACTCGAGATTGACCGGCCACATGAAAACGGCCCCTTCTCGTGTTACGCCTGTGTACACCTTTTTGGCGCGAACCTCCTGCGCCAGCTCAGCAAACAAGGCTGGGGCAACGACGTAATTCTCGCCATCGTCTTTAAGTTGCAGGATGGCAGCATTCATGTGCCAGGTGGGATGCACACGGAAAAACACTTGGCCATTCGGTTTTCTGAATGGGATAGTGGTCAGGACTTTTTTGACCCCGGCGGCGGACCCAAAGTCCTGCGGCAGGCGCAGTGCCGCAACGCTTAAGGCGGCGGCGGTAGGTGTGGGGCTAGTTGCTAGGGTATACGGGATGGTCGGCACCCCCGGCAAATTCATTTGAGATGCATCGACAGAGGATTCGACGCTCTGTGTGTTGGGCTTTTTGGTCATAAGACACTCCATTGGTTGATTGAAAAATCAACCCGCAGCGGGTACTACGCTTTGAAGTGTCCTGGAGGGTGCTACTTGGGTCGGCGGTGCCGATAATTGGTGGCCTGAGTGCTGCGGGTCTGACTAATATAGCGAACCATTTGGTTCATACCGAATTTTGGCGGGCTATTTAGGAAAATATTGTTGTTCCCATCCCTGACGGGCTTACGGCTTCCTATTTAACGGATCTTGCTACCGGGTAGGGCAAACCGCCGTGCCGGCAGGGCAAACGTGTGGCGCAGAGCCTCGGCCCATGTGGCACACAACCGCACCTGTTCTATCTAATAAATAGTCTTTTAAGACCTAAAGAGGGGAGGGTTCCCGGAATTGCCGCTAACTGGCATCCTATGTCACTCGCGAACTCATTCCAAACTCAGTGGGAGGTCGGTAGGTATATCTATACCTGCGGAAAGCTCCCTGCCAATTTCCTCCAAGAGAAACTTAATGGCGCTGGAAAATGGGGGGAGGACAACGGTAGTACATACTATCGCTCGGGAAAGCGCTATGTACCCGAGGTTGTTCGCGCTGAATTCGAGCTTTTTTGCCATGTATTCCAAACGGTCGAATCCGAAAACCATGACGTTGCCGCCCTCGAGTCCGCGTGAGCTATGGAATGAGCACAGACGTATCTTGTCGTTTTCGCACGTGTGTCGGCGGTTCTTCTCGTCGCAGAGGTCATTGAATCCCACTCCTTCCTCCGCTTCGAACTGACGGAGGGCAGCCTTGACCCAATCAGTCACGAGCCCTGTGGGCCCGGGTACGAGGATGAGGATATCGATAGGGGAGTCGTTCTTTGATAATCCCTCGTACGCCGAACGGATCAACTGGACGTACTTGTCGACCATCAGCTTTTCCTGTGCCATCGGGAAAAAACTGTCCTCTCGATCGGGAAGCCCCTCCTCACTGAGGATCTCGATGTTCAGCGCACCGAGGCTTTCCCGGTCAAATCGAATTTCTACCTGGTAACCGCTGTTGCGGGTCACCTTCTCCAATTCTTTGCGAACTGTACGTTTCTTTTCCCCATAGCAACGATGGAAGAGGAGTGCCCCAAGGAACACCTTCCTGGAATTTCTGAAATTTCTTCGCAGGGTTTTCCCACTGGGGACAACCCCCGCGTTGAGTTCGGCGAAAAATGACAGGGCATCGCTCGCGGCGAACGGCGTTCTGTCGTTGTAAACCTCCTGACCTTCTCCAAGTGAGAAGAACAGTGAGCCTCCGGGCTTAAGGTGCATACGGAGGAGTTCCTTCTCCGACTCTCGCAGTTCTTGCGATTCGTCGACGACGATGAGGTCATAGCTTGGCAGCCGCTCCTTAGTTTCCTGTAACTTGTGGACGACCTTGTCGAACCAAGTATTGGGTGACTCATCTGACCAGACAGGCATGGAAAGTAGGTTGCAATCCTCCGAGGCAAGGTGGAAAAAATCGAAAACGTCTGGATAATTTTCGACCAGCCGGATCTTCTCCGAAAAGCTAAGTAGCCGTCGGATGTCTGCTGCCAGTGTCTTGTTGAAGCAGCACAGCAGGGTCGATTTACCTGCATAGGCGAAATTCACCAGTATCTGGATAAGACGGAAAGTTTTTCCCGTCCCCGCCGCCCCCCGGAACATCCCGAAATGAGTGGTGTCCGGAGGGTAGTCCTTAAGCATCTTGCTGCTTACCCCGGATTCGATGGCCTTCAGCCGGATGATGTCCGTTGGCGTAGATTTGGGTCTTGCTGAAGGATTCAACGCGGAAGCTAGGGCGGTGATCTGATTATCCTGGGATACCCAAAATTCATTGGCCCCTCTCGCACAATATTGCGCGCGAGGTGTTCCCACGGGCGGACGTCGGTAGATAGCCCTCAGTCTCTCCGCGAGTACCTCATATCCGCCGGCAAGGTCATCTGCGAATAAAATTCCTTCGGCATAATTTCCGACGAAATCGGTGCCTTCGAAAGCATTTATCCAGTCACCCCTGGAGATTGTCGGCAGGCATGCCGTCGCAACCATGAATGGTTTGTGCTTCACGCGGCTCTTCAAATACTCGGACAGATTGCCCATCGCTCTGAAAGCCTGGAATACAGGGCTGATCTTCCGGCCACGGCCACTGATAGACCACTCCGAGTAGGTGACCTCTTCTATCGCGGAGAGAGGTACCGCTTTTATCTCGACGACGAACGCCCCAATCCCCTTGTCGATGACGAGCAGGTCGATGTCATTACATCCTGGGATGAAATTCAGGCCGCACCAAACGTGTAGACTCCCGTCTTGGAACTCTACCAATGATCGAACGACGTCCCGTTCGCCTTGGTAGGATGGCAAGCTCGTATGCAATACGGTTGCTTGGCTGAGGTCCATTCGGCAACTTTCGTTTAGTGTTGAGATATCAGAGTCATAGAAAAATTACACTGATATTTCAGTTCAAAGCCGTTCTGCTCTGTCAAAGTGCATCTTTTCGTCGGTCATGACCTTTTCCGCCGTGCGCGCTGGCTCTGCTGTTCTTGGGCTTTGAGTTCTTCGGGTGTGGCTGCTGGAGCCGGTAGAAACGTCAGGTCGTAGGAAATCTTCGATAACTCTTCAGCCAGAATAGCGAGGCCGGCCGGTCCTCCGTACAAAGCGGCAGACCCATCGTCGATACGGCGTCCACCAATGTAGTTCGACGCCGAAGTGTCCAGCCGGCCACTGCGTCGGGCTGTTTCCCAGTTGTGTCGGAAACAATGCATGCCAACGAGACGACCTTGCTCAGGCGAAAGCAGGCTTTTAACGTGCTCGACGAATGCCTCCCCGAACGTCGCCCCCCGAGTAAAGGAGGGGAAAAGTGCCATTACCTTTGCGATCCTGGCGGATGCGACGTATTCCTTGAATCCGAGTTCAATCAGCTTCGGATGAATGAACATGGAACGTTCAGACTTCTTTCGATGTTTGAGCCGTGGCCGAATCGTGTTTTCGCGAATGTGTAAAACAAGACCAAGGTCACCGTCTTCAACATCTGCGACCTCTAAGCCAGTAATTTCCTCTAGGCGGGCGCCGTGATAGAGCGCCAACAGCGGTAACCAATAGCCGGCATGAACGCTGACGGCGCGCACTGTCCGAATGGGGGGCGCGGCGAAAATCTTGCGTAGCTCGGTATGAGAAAATGCTCGGCGGGAAGTGCCAGAATTGGTATCAATCTTGACCCGTAAGCCTTCAAACGGGTTGATGGTCGCACGATCTATTTTTCCGTTGACGCGGCTTTCCCGCCAAATTGCACCCGCAAAAGTAAGGCGGCTCTTGACGGTAGGTGGTTCCAGTTCTTTGAGCAGTCCATCTCGCCATTTCACAACGGCCTCTACCGTAAGTTTTCCGGGCGTGCAGTTCGCGCTCGCTGCAAGCGTGTACCAGGCTGTTCTGTAGTTGGACTCACTGGAGTCTGCGAAGCCGGGGCGCTGCTCCACGTAATAATTGAACGCGTCATCCCAAGACCAGAGGGAGTTGGTGGCGGGTAGCGGTGGAGTTGGGATGATTTCAGAGGATTTGCGTCGTTCGAGCGCGGTAACGTAACGCCGGAAGGCGTCTGCGAAAGGCAGCAGGTCGGGGGTGATCTCTTGAATGGTCTTCCCTGTGGTGGTGAAAAGGAAGAACGAGAAGATGTGACCAAACTTCTTGAGCAGTTCGACTTGGCCCGTTGTCGATGTCGGGGGCAAGTCAGCGGCCGACCACATGAATCGGTCGGGCTCCCTGATGCTTTCTGCGTGTTCGCCGGCGATGACTGCGGCGACGCTCCGCTCCGCTGTATCCTCATCTGCGCTCAGCAGCATGGAATACATGGCCTCGGCCGCATGCTGAATCTCATCGCGCGAGGGTGCGGATGCAGGTAGGGGGGCTTCGTTGATTTGTGACGGTTTGAGACTGCGTCGGCGCTCGGCAGCGACATCAAGCAAGTGCGCAAATCGTCTTGCCGCTTTGGAAGCCTCACGGCGATCGCTCGTCTTAAGCGAGAACCGCACGTAACCATTTTTGCCAACGCTAGCTTCGGTGTCTTCTAGGAGGAGCTGTGCCCCCGGTTTGAGCGGTTCCGGCGCTCTGCGGCGGAACCAATAGACACGACCTCTGAGCTCAGTATATGGCACCATTTCGGGCTCCTGTTGAGCCACAGTTTGTGCCACATCTTTGAGCCCGAAATCCCTGCTGTTATTGGACTTTGCTGCCATAACAACAGTTTAAAGGATTTTGGTGGTGATGGGCGGAGTCGAACCGCCGACCTATGGGTTATGAATCCATCGCTCTAACCATCTGAGCTACATCACCAACCGAAGCCCGCTATAATAGGGGTTTGATTGTTGTCGGTCAACACGTGA
>Ga0209097_10003865_pt1 | contig 11294 bp, 12 predicted proteins | sample AD_UKC052_MetaG_FD_184419 | JGI IMG/M metagenome (GOLD analysis project Ga0209097, IMG submission 184419) | Active sludge microbial communities of municipal wastewater-treating anaerobic digesters from USA - AD_UKC052_MetaG (SPAdes) (version 2) | ecosystem: Engineered > Bioreactor > Anaerobic >... | reverse complement strand
ACACCGTGTGCAGCGCTTCGCGCACATGATCGTTGCCACGAAAACTAAACGACATGTTCGAGATGCCGCCGGAGGTTTTCGCGCCGGGCAAATTTTGGTGAATCCAGCGCACGGCTTCGATGAAATCTACGCCGTAATTGTTGTGCTCTTCGAGGCCCGTCGCGAGCGCGAACACGTTCGGGTCGAAGATGATGTCTTCGGGCGGAAAGCCCACGGTCTCCACGAGGAGCTTGTACGCCCGCGCGCAAATGTCGATCTTTCTCTGGTAGGTGTCTGCCTGGCCCTTTTCGTCAAACGCCATCACCACCGTTGCCGCGCCGTGTCGACGCAACAAGCGCGCGTGTTTGAGGAATTGTTCTTCGCCTTCTTTCAGCGAAATCGAGTTGACGACGCTCTTGCCCTGCACGCACTTGAGACCGGCTTCGATCACGTCCCACTTCGACGAGTCGATCATCACCGGCACGCGCGAAATGTCCGGCTCGGTGGCGATGATGTTTAAGAACTTCATCATCGCGGCTTTGCTGTCGAGCATCGCCTCGTCCATGTTCACGTCTATGATCTGCGCGCCGTTGGCGACCTGCTGCCGTGCCACTTCGACGGCGCCAGCGTAGTCGTCGTTCAAAATCAATTTGGCAAAAGCGCGCGAACCCGTGACGTTAGTCCGCTCGCCAACGTTCACAAAAAGGGAATCAGGGCCAATGGCCAAAGGCTCAAGGCCCGAGAGATGCATCGTGGTGTTCATATGGGTATTTTCGCTTAACGGCGCGAACAGGCGTTTTCGCCTGTGCAGTTGACGCAGCTGCATGGCGTTGTGCACCGGAGATCAGTGTTGGTACAACTTTTTAGCGTTAACGACCGTTGCACGGTCGTTACAGGTCCATTACAGGCATTGTCGATTGTCTTGTAAACGTGGACGTAACCGCCATTTAACTGCCAGCGAACCCATAAAGCTGTTGCCGCAATTTTGGGGATGTCCCGACGCAACGCGGATGCGAGTGTTCGGGCTACGATGACGATCCAAATTTTTTAAGGTTGTGCCAAATGGACAGAAAGTACGCATACATTTCGGTCAATGGTACTGGCGACACGGCATTGGTTACCGCTCATTTTGGCCTACAGCCCACTACGCGATGGAACGTCGACGACCTGCGGGCTAACGGCACCAAATACGGCTTTTCGCATTGGACATATGAGAGTCCGACATTTGAAGCCGTTGTGCTTGACGAGGCCATTTTGGCGTTGGTGAACTTCGTCGAAGAAAACGCGCTGAACCTCGCTTCGCTACCGGCGGATTTTGAGGCTTGTCTCCAGTGCGTCGGTTACCACGAACGCGAGAGTCCAGGCTTCCACTTGGACCGCGGCCTCTTGCAGAGAATCGCACGACTCGGTGTTGCCCTTGATTTCGATTTGTACTGTCATGCCGAGCGCAGTCGATCGAACTGACGCCTCACCCCACCGTATAGTTCAGCGCTAACCGCCCACCATCGGGATAAATCGTTTGTCCTGTGAGGTAACTTGATTCCTCGCTTGCGAGGAACAATGCTACGTTGGCCACTTCTTCTGGTTCACCTAAGCGGCCCATCGGCGTACGGCTCATGACTTTGGCTTTTGCGGCTTCGCTGCCGAGCACGGCTTTTTTTGCCAGCTCAGTCGCGATGGTTCCGGGGCCGATGCCGTTGACGCGGATGCCGTGCGGCGCGAGACCCATCGCCATGACCTTCGTGAGTTGGTTCACGCCACCTTTGCTCACGACGTACGGCACTTGATTTGGGATGGCGAGGACGGCGTTGACTGATGACATGTTGATGATCGCGCCGCGCGTTTGCGCCTTCACCATCTCGCGCGCCACGGCCTGACCGCAGAGGAACATGCCTTTGAGATTCACTCGAAGCACACGATCAAAGTCTTCTTCCGCGAGGTCCAAAAAGTCCGCGGCGTGCGTGATGCCCGCATTGTTCAGCAGCACGTCGATGCGGCCATGATGCTTGAGGGTGGTGCTCACGAGTCGCTCAGCGCCTGCTTTGGTCGAGACGTCGCCTTCCACGTATAGCGCGTCGACGGTTTCGGTCGGCGCGTGAATATCGGCCACCACGACCTTCGCGCCTTCACGCGCGAACACGTGCGCACAGGCCGCGCCAATGCCGCTCGCGCCGCCAGTGATGATGCAGATTTTGTCTTTGAGTCGCATGGGGTGCTCCCTTTCTTGTTTCAGTTGTCGATCGCCGCCAAGTGCCAACGCAGTACATGCAGCAAATTCGCTTCTGACGCGATACCGCGTCCGGCGATGTCGAAGGCGGTGCCATGGTCCACGCTGGAGCGCAAAAACGGCAGGCCGATCGTAACGTTCACCGCGCTGTCCAAACCCAAAAGCTTCACCGGAATTAAGCCCTGATCGTGATACATCGCCAGCACCACATCGAATTCGCCCGTGCGGGCGCGCATGAACACGGTGTCCGGCGGTAGCGGATCGGTCACATTCATGCCCTGTGCACGCGCCGCAACAATCGCCGGCACCAACACGCGCGTCTCGTCGGAGCCGAGCATGCCGCTCTCGCCCGCATGCGGATTGATGCCCGCAACCGCGATACGCGGCGTGGGCTTGCCGAGCCAACGGCCCGCGGCGTGCGTGAGCTGAAGCTTTTGTAAGACGAGCTCCGGCGTTAAGGCCTTGAGCGCATCAGCGAGCGGCAGGTGAATCGTCGCGAGCACGACTCGCAAATGTTCGCTCGCGAACATCATCGCGAAACGGTCGGTAGCCGCCAGACCAGACAATCGCGCCAGAATTTCGGTGTGTCCCGGCTCGGAAACGCCCGCAGCGCGCAGCGCGAGCTTGCTCACAGGCGCGGTCGCCATGCCACAGGTGTGGCCTTCGAGGCAGAGTGTCGCGGCTTCGACGATGGTGGCATTGGCGGCCGCGCCCGCTTCAGCAGAAACCACGCCTAGCTTCGGCAGTGTGGACAGCGAGCGCACCGCATGCAACGCGATCTGCTGTTCGTGCCATTCCGGCAGCGGTTTGCGCAGATCGACTTCGATGACGCTCATCGCTGGCGCGTATCGATGCAACGCATCGCGCAACGCCATCGGATCGCCGACAACGACAACACGGTCACGCAGCACTGCGTCATGCGCCAATGCTTTTGCAACGATTTCCGGCCCGATGCCTGCAGGATCGCCCAGCGTGAGCGCAAGGGGTTTTTGCGCGTTGTTGCTCATTGGCACACCCACCCTAGAGCGTGAAACCTCATCAAGCATCCGCGCGGCATTGAGCTAAATACTCCTTTGTTGCGCCGTCCAGTCCCATCCACAAAGCGTCCGCGATCAGCGCGTGGCCGATGGACACTTCATCGGGTTGTACGGCGGCCAAAAAGTCCGGCAAGTTGTGCAAATTCAAGTCATGTCCCGCGTTCACGCCGAGGCCAATCTCACGAGCGCGTGCCGCTGCCGCGCGAAAGCGCTCGCGCGCAGCACATGCGCCATTTGCGCCGCCGCGCGCGAAAGCCTCGGCGTAGGGCTCGGTGTAGAGCTCGATGCGATCCGCCCCGGCCGCTCGTGCTGCTTCAACCGCCGCAATATCCGCGTCGACGAAAACGCTCACGCGAACGCCCTTCGCTTTGAGGCGCGCGATGAGCGGCCGCACTGCATCCATTTCGGCTCCCGCTGCGAAACCTCGGTTGGATGTGCTCACGTCTACCGCGTCGGGGACGAACGTGGCTTGGTGCGGCAAGGCGGCCTCTACAATCGCCATAAGATTGTGGTGCGGGTTTCCCTCGATGTTGAACTCGCGTCCAGGGTATTTCGCCACGAGCGCAGCAAGCGGAGCGATGTCGCTGCCGCGAATGTGGCGCTCGTCCGGGCGAGGGTGAACGGTGATACCGTCGGCGCCCGCGTCGAGAATGGTTTTGGCGGCGTGCAGCAGGTCGGGCAGGCCGTTGTCGCGGCTGTTTCGTAAGAGCGCGATTCGATTAATGTTGGCAGAAAAATGTGTCACAGAAGGGCGTCTCTAAAAATTCGTTTGTGGGGCGCATTGTGTCGTTGCGGTGTGCTCGCAATCCTCATGTACCACAGCGTACACTGCGGTTGCTGCGCGCACCGCGCCTAACACTGCATCCCCAAAAACAAATTTTTAGAGACGCCCTGAAAGGTCCAAAGTGAAAACCGTTGAGTCCGTAGCCGCCATTGTGCAAGAAATACGCGAGAAGGGCTTTTGTCTGGTCGCGCCGCAGGATGTGGCGGCGTGTTTCGGGGTCGCGGTGGAGGCGTTGACCGAACTCAATTCAACGTGGAACGATCTGCCGCGCGATGGATACCTGAAGGACGGCGGTAAGTACCGGTCGCGCCGACACAGCAGTTACGTGCAGTCGCTCGCTGACGCGTCGCTGCGCTTGGTGCCGCATCGGGCGCACTGGCAGCCGGTGGATTACAACGCGTTGCACGGTGGCATTGAGCGCATGTTTGAGCCGGTGGCGAGCTCTGTGAACGATCACCCTGCGTGGCTGGCGTTGATTTCGGGCGTTGGCCGCGTGCTGGCACAGGCCCGCCAGCAGCGCGAGTGGTTTATAGAAGCGCATCAATTTCGAATCGATACTGCCGAGGGTATTGGCCGTCCGACACCGGAGGGTGCGCATCGCGATGGCGTGGATTTTGTGGCGGTGGTGTTAGTGAATCGGCAAAACGTAAAAGGTGGCGAATCCCGCGTGTTCGATGCGCACGGCACCAGTGGTGTTCGCTTCACACTCACTGCACCGTGGTCAGTCTTGCTATTGGATGACGCGCACGTTATCCACGAGACAACACCGATTCAACCGGGTGAAACACCGGGCGTGCCCGGCGTGCGCGACACGTTGGTGATCACCTACCGTTCCGGCGGTTTTCAAGACCCTGTCTAAACCAAAGCCTCGGCAAATTCGCGCGCCACGAACGGTCGCAAGTCTTCAATCCCCTCGCCCACGCCGATGAAACGCAGCGCGATCGGGCGCTCTTTGGCGATGGCGCAGATCACGCCGCCTTTAGCGCTGCCGTCGAGTTTGGTCATGATGAGGCCGGTGAGGCCCAATGCGTCGTCGAAGGCCTTCACTTGTGCAATGGCGTTTTGCCCGGTGGTGCCATCAAGTACCAAGAGCACTTCATGCGGCGCGCCATCCATCGCTTTGCCGATCACGCGCTTGACTTTCTTTAGCTCGTCCATGAGGTTGAGCTGCGTGGGGAGACGGCCCGCCGTGTCACACATCACGACGTCTGTTCCGCGCGCTTTCCCTGCGGTGACCGCATCGAACATCACCGCCGCAGGATCGCCGCCTGCTTGTTGAATAACAGAGACGTTGTTGCGCTCGCCCCAGATCGCAAGCTGCTCGCGAGCCGCTGCGCGGAAGGTGTCGCCCGCCGCGAGCAGCACACTCGCGCCACGGCCTTGCAAGTACTTCGCGAGCTTGCCGATGCTTGTGGTTTTGCCAGCGCCGTTGACGCCTGCGATCATCATGACGTAGGGGCCTTGCTCGGCAACCGTGAAAGGTTGTTCCAACGGTGCGAGCAAATCGGCGAGCGCGTCGACAAGCATGGCGCGCGGGTCGCCACTGCCGCCCGCTTGCTTCCACCGCTTGCGCAAGTCCGCCAGCAAATGCTGCGTAGCGGGCATGCCGCAGTCGGCCATTAGGAGCTGCGCTTCAAGCTGCTCCAACGTCTCCTCGTCGAGCTTGCCTGCGAAGAGAACATTGAGGCCCAGTTTATTGCGCGTCGCGGAGAGGCCGGACTTGAGTTTGTCGAGCCAGCCCTTTTTCTCGGGTTGCGTCACGACGACGGCGGGGACGTTCACGGTTTCCGCGCTTGTAGTCGGCACCGTTGCTACGATGCTAGGCGTCTCCACGACGGGCACGGCGGGTAAGGCCGGAACTGTGTCAACCGACGGATTCGCCGAAACGGGCGTAGGCGGCGGAGTTTTTTTCTTAAACAAGCCCCACATGGAGCGCTTTCTACATGGATTCGAGACAAGCGCGATTTTAGGCGTGTGGCACGTTGCCGCGAGTTTCGACGCCGTAGCCTCAATAGAGCGCAGCGGAATCGAGGCTACAGAAATCGAGCCTGCCGCGTATGAATCCTGTCAGCCCAATGGGCGATACTCTCGCGCCATGACCGTCTATAAAAATCAAGTTCGCATCATTGGTGGCACACATAAGCGCCGCCTGATTCGCTTTCCCGACCTGCAGAACGTGTCCGGCTTTCGCCCGACGCCAGATCGGGTGCGGGAAACGCTCTTCAATTGGCTTGGTCAGGATTTGTTGGGCAAACGCTGCCTCGATGTGTTCGCGGGCTCTGGCGCGCTGGCGTTCGAAGCGGCTTCTCGCAACGCGACACAAGTACTAGCCATCGAGTCCTCGCGCGCCGCCGCGCAGGCAATGGTGCAGAACGAGCGCCAGCTTGATTTGCCGAACTTGAAGATCATGAACATGGACGCGTTCGCCTTTTTGGCGTCAACGCCGGAGAAGTTCGACGTTATTTTTCTGGATCCGCCGTTTGCCGAAGATTGGTGGCCACGACTGACCCCGTTGATCAGCCGGGTCGCTGCGCCGGAGGCGCTCATTTACTGCGAGTACGCCAAGGAAATGAAATCTTTGCCGGGCTTCGATCGCACTCGCGCAGGACGCGCTGGAGTGGTGCACTATCATCTGTTCACGCCGCAATCACCGTCGGCGCCTGAACAAAATTTATAAAACACATTTGTTGCGCCAAGTGAGGAACACCCATCATGCTGCGATGCATTTATCCGGGCACTTTTGACCCGCTCACCAAGGGCCACGAAGACTTGATTCGACGCGCGTCGAAGCTCTTCGGCGAAGTGGTCGTGGGTGTGGCCGATTCGAAGCGCAAAGGGCCGTGGTTTACGGCTGACGAGCGCGTGGCGCTAGCGCGCGAAGTCACCAAGGAGTTGCCCAACGTTCGTGTTGAGCGCTTTTCGTGTTTGCTGCTCGATTTCGCCCGCGCGCAAAACGCAAGCATCATCATGCGCGGCCTGCGCGCGGTGAGTGATTTCGAGTACGAGTTTCAGATGGCGGGCATGAATCGCGGCATGGACCCGAGCGTGGAAGTCGTATTTCTAACGCCGTCCGAAAAGTATCTGTTCATTTCGGCGACGATCGTGCGCGAAGTGGCTTTCTTCGGTGGCGATTTCAGCAAATTTGTGCATCCGATTGTGGCTGAAGCACTGATCAAAAAAGTGGCTGAACGCAAGGCTGCTAACGAGTAGGTGCTTCCCGCTCATTCCGGAATTCCGCACTTCGTCGCATCTGACTTGGCGTATTTCGCCGTCATTTGTAATCTTGTGTCCGTGCACGAGTTTCATCCCGCGTTGATGCTGTAGCTAGCGTTGTCGCCAGAAAAGTTCGGGATGGCTTGCGGCCTGGGGGGATTGTTTTGAGTTTCAGTGTTCGCCAGATCGGCGCATGTGTGGCATTTTGCTTGCTCTTTGCTTGCGGCGCCAGTTGGGCGCTTCAGGCAGTACCGGCCACCGGAAAAATCACACTCGACGGCAAGCTCATTGAGGCCGATTGGGCGCAGGCTCCCGTGTTCAACGAGTTCATTGAGAACACGCCGCGAGAAAAGGTGCCCGCAATGGTGCGCACGGAAGTGCGCGTCTTGTTTGACCACGACGCGCTGTATTTCGGCTTGCGTGCATACGATCCTGATCCTTCAAAAATTGTTGCGCCGTTCGTGCGGCGCGACAAGGTATTCGGAAATCAGGACAATTTTGTCGTGTGGGTCGATCCAACCGGCGCGCGCAAATTCGCACAGTTTTTCCGCGTGAACGCGCGTGGAATCTTGGCCGATGGCGTGTGGAACGAAGACAGCGGCGACGAAGACTTTTCGCCAGACTTTGACTTCGAAGCGGTGCCGGTCATTCTGGCTGACGGTTGGAGCGCGGAGATGCGCATCCCTTGGTCGTCCTTGCGTTTGCCGCATCCAGCGCCCGACAAACTTTCGTTCATCGTGTTTCGCAACATGCCTCGCGACACACGAGTGCGCATGTCCACAGCCTCGCTCGGGCGCGACCCCTCGTGCTTTCTGTGCGTGGCGGATGACTTGACGGGGATTCGCGATTTGCCGCGTGCGTCGGGGCTGACCATTGCGCCGTTTGTAACGGTCAATAGCAGCCGCACACGCGAAGGCAATGCGCCAACCGCGAGCGAAACACGATTCACCGCGGGCGCGGACGTGAAATGGCGACCGACACCGGAGTGGGTGCTCGACGCGACGTTTCGTCCTGACTTTTCGCAGCTCGAACTCGACACGCCGCAGCTCAAAGGCAACACACGATTTGCATTGCAGGTGCAAGAGAAGCGGCCGTTTTTTCTTGAGGGCACGGACTTGTATTCGACGCCGTGGAACTTGATTTACACACGTTCGGTGACTGATCCGGCGTGGGGGGCGCGCGCAACCTACCGCAGCCCCACCACCGATGCAACGGTGTTGACGGTGAACGACAAGGGCGGTGGCTTTGTGATTATTCCGGGTACTTATTACTCTGACTATCGCGATCAAGGGCCATCACAAAGCACCGTCGCGCGTGTGCGCCAGCCGTTCGCGGCGGATCTAGGCACGGGCAGCATAGGCGCGCTGTTTTCAGATCGAACGTATCGTGATGGCACGACCAATCGTGCGGCGGCCGTGGATGCTATCTATCGGCCCAACAACGAAACGCGGTTTCGCGCGCAGGTGTCTGGCAGTCAAACGGACGAGCGTTCGCCGTTGAGTGTGCAGGGGAAATCCACGGGCAGTTTGACCTACGTCGATGGCAATTTTGATGATGGCGTGACGCACTTTTGGTCCGGCGTTACCTCGGTGTCACCGGGCTTTCGTAGCGACAACTCCATCGCTAGCCAAGTGGGTTATCAAATGTTTCAGTTCGAGGGCTGGCGCTGTGCGAAACGCGAGGGATTTTTCTACAACGTATGTCCAGGCTTGGCCGGAAAAGAGCAACACACGTGGAGCGGTGAGGTGCTCAATCGCTGGGTGACACCGTCGATCTACGTCAACGGACAGCGCAATTCGGAATGGAACCTGCAAGCACGTTGGCTTAACTATGCTCGAGCGCAGGCGGGCGGCGTGCTGCATCATGTGCCTTCGGTGTACGCAAAGGCCGAAGGCAATCCCGGTGGTTGGTTGCCGTACGCCTTTGTCGAGGTGGAAATGGGGCGCGGCATTGATGTGTTGAGCGATTCGCTGGCGCGCATGATGTTCACCGGCGTCACGTTCAATACACGTCCGCTGGAGCGCGTGGAGATCGAATGGAAACTCAGCGATTTTCGTTTGAGCGATGTGAATAGTTCGGCATGGCGACTGCACGAGTATTCCGCGCAATTGGTGGCCGTCGGATACCTCACGGCGCAGGATTCGTTACGGCTGATCGCGCAGCGCACACTTTCGAAACGCAATGCTGCGATGTACGAGTTTTCGGTTACGCCACGCGTGCACACGCAGGCGGTGTCGCTGGTCTACGCTCACAAACGCGGCCTCGGGCGCGAACTCAACATTGGAGTGACACACGGCAATGCACGGATCAGCGCAACGCCCAATCAAATGACGACCGAAGTGTTTGCGAAGCTTTCTTGGACGGTGAGTTTGTAGCTTTCGCGGCGTGGAAGGCTCCGCCCGCCTAAAATGCGCTTATGGCGCTCATGATTACCGACGAATGCATTAACTGCGACGTCTGCGAACCCGAATGTCCCAACGATGCGATTCGGATGGGCGATGAGTTCTATGTCATCGATCCGCTGAAGTGCACGGAATGTGTGGGACATTTCGATACGCCGCAGTGCCGCGAAGTGTGCCCGGTCGATTGCATTCCGCTGCATCCCGAATTTGTTGAAAGCAAAGAACAGTTGCTTCAAAAGTATTCCGCCCTTATCAAACTGAAAGTGAAAACCGAATGAAGACCAGGCCCGTACTGACCCTCGACGATGTGAAAAAAATTGCAGTTGGCGCCGAAGCCGAAGCGGTGAAAAACAATTGGGCGGTGACGATTTCGATCGTAGACGACGGTGGGCACTTGCTGTGGTTGCAACGCTTGGATGGCGCGGCTCCGGTGTCGTCGTGGATCGGGCCAGCGAAGGCGAAAACGGCCGCAGTGGGTCGTCGCGAAACGGCGGTTTACGAGAAGATGGTGAACGAGGGGCGCGTGTCGTTTCTGTCGGTTGATCCAATCACGCCACTCGAAGGCGGCGTGCCGATCATGGTGGACGGTCAATGCGTCGGCGCGGTCGGCGTGTCGGGCGTGAAGTCGACGGAAGACGTGCAGATCGCAAAAGCCGGGATTGCGGCGCTTGGACTGTAGAACCTCACGCTAACAGCTTTTTGGCGCGAGTGACTGCCCAGCGGTCGTTTCCGCCATTAAAGTACTTAAGTCAACATACTGTTTTTTTTAGCTGAAACGGCCGCCTGGCGGTCGTTGAACGCATAAAGCTGTAACGACGGCGCCGCTACGCGCGCACCGTTTGTCGGGCACCCGCCCCCCTGAACTTGAAGGAACGCCACCATGACGATCGCTCTCTTTTGCATCTTGATCGCAGCGGTCATGCCGATTGTGTGCGCGGGCATTTCGAAATCCAGCGCTTGGGGCGTGCCGCGCCGCGAGGGCGGCTACGACAATCGCAATCCGCGTGATTGGGCGGCAAAGCAAGAAGGCTTTGCAAAGTGGGCCAACGCTGCGCAAGAAAACAGCTGGGAAGCGCTGCCGTTCTTCGCCGCAGCGGTGATCGTGAGTCACATGCTGGGCGTGGTCGGCACGTTGCCCAACACGCTCGCCATGGTCTTTATTGGTTTACGTGTTGTCTACGTCTGGCTGTATGTCACCGGCCGCCAATCGCAGCGTTCTCTCGTTTGGGTCGTGGCGTTGGCGGTGAACGTGGCGATCTTTTTGTTGCCGGTGTTTAAGTAGCAAGACTTCCGCGCAAGGTAGCCGGAGCCAGGAGCGCGGTCTTGCGGCGCTAGTTCTGCCGCCACGGCAACCCACGGTACCGCCAGCCACCGCGCGTACCGCGATGCGCGGTGCCGTCGGGGTCGCCCTCGAAACCTTCCAAAATGTTGTAGGCCGTAACGCCCAGTTCGGTCGCCCTTTTGGCTGACGCGACACTACGAACGCCAGAGCGGCAGAGCAGCAATAGCGGCCTGCCTCCCGCTTGATCGGCCACCGCGCGAATCTCAGCATCAAAGTCCGGATTCATCGTCATGCCGGGCCATTGCTTCCACGCGACGACCGCTGCGCCGGGCACAAACCCCACCCACTCGCGCTCAGCGTTAGTACGGAT
>Ga0209097_10003861_pt1 | contig 11298 bp, 5 predicted proteins | sample AD_UKC052_MetaG_FD_184419 | JGI IMG/M metagenome (GOLD analysis project Ga0209097, IMG submission 184419) | Active sludge microbial communities of municipal wastewater-treating anaerobic digesters from USA - AD_UKC052_MetaG (SPAdes) (version 2) | ecosystem: Engineered > Bioreactor > Anaerobic >... | reverse complement strand
GTCGGTTTGGGTCATTTGATGCGGTGTCTGTCGATCGCGAAAGGATTAAGGCGTTTCGCGCAGACGACGCGATTCGATGTGGAATGGATCGTTAACGAGGAGATCATCCCGTTCATCGAAAGTGAAGGATTCCCCGTAACACGATCAGAGCGCTTTTCCACGGAAGAAGAAACGCTCTTCCTCTTAAACAGACCGGATGGTATCCTTTTTGACGCTTACGGCGCAGGAAACCCTTACCTGACCTTTCTCAAATCGAAAGCTAAAACAGTCATCGTGATCGATGACAATAATGACCAGTACGCTTCCAGGGATGTGGATGCCGTCGTTAATGGCAATATTCACGCGGAGAGATTGTCTTACAACGAAAGCTTCCCCCAAGCGCAACGGTGGGTCGGTCCCGCGTTTTTAGCGATGAAAGAGGAATATTGGGAATCGGAAGAAATCGGCGCGCCCATACCCGGAAGTGTTATGGTGACCGTCGGGGGGGCGGATCCCCTCCATCTGATGGAATCCCTTGCGCGCGCCCTGGAACCCTATCCTCATCGAAAGACCCTCATTATCGGACCAGCTTTTGAAAAGTCTGAAACGGAGCGTTTGAAGGAGTCTTTTACCGAAGGATATGACCTCGTGTTTTCACCCCGGTCACTGAAACCGCTCATCCAGCGCTCCGAAGTGGTGCTGACCGCCTCCGGGTCCACCGTATATGAGGTGTTGCGATTAAATCGTCTGCCCATCCTTTTCGAATTGGCGGAGAATCAAAGACAGATCGCCTGCATTTTAGAAGAATCGGGTATCCCGAATTTAGGCTGGTATACGCACCTGTCTTCCGCGCGCATCCATCAAGCAGTCTTGGATACCGTACAGAATAAGGGTCGCCTATACGAGAAATGCCGCGCTCTGTTCCCGATTTTTGACGGCCAAGGGGTTCCCCGGATCGTTGAAAAAATAGAGGCGCTCATTGCTTAGGGTACCTAACGGGAGGAAAGAACGATGGATAAGGAAAAGTCCAAACTCTCGAAACTGACATTGGGGACCGTTCAATTGGGTATGCCTTACGGCATCGCAAACCGAAGCGGAATGCCCGATGAAGCCATAGCACAAGACATTCTGGAAGAGGCCTGGCGTAACGGCATCACCTCTTTCGACACGGCAGCGGCTTACGGTGAAAGTGAGAAACGTATCGGCGCGTTTGTCGAAAAACATCCCGAACGGATTCCCTTTTTGTTTATCGCGACGAAAGGGACTCTCAAGCCGCCATCCGCGTTGACCGAAGAAGCACTAAAAAGAGCCCTCTTCGAGCAGTTGGAAACATCGAAAGCGGCTTTAAGGCTTCCAACCGTTCCCCTCTATATGGCGCATCGTTACGAAGACCTTCGCCACTATGCCAAAGCCTACACTGCCTTTTTTCGGCAAGCAAAAGAACAGGGGCGAATTCGTTGGTCAGGCGTATCGCTTTACTCACCCGAAGAGGCCGAGGAGATTTTAAACCCGCAAAGGGACACGCCACCTCTTGATGTTTTACAGATCCCGTTGAACCTCTTCGACCGCCGGTTTTTGGAAAACCGTTTGATCGAGCGGTTAAGGGAGTCGGGATTTATGATTTTTACGCGCAGCGTGTTTCTGCAGGGATTGTTCTTTTTGCCGGTAGACTCCCTTCCGGACAAAACTCGTGAAGCAACTCCCTTCCTTAAACAATTAAACGCTTTGTCGACCAAGTATGGTATCGGTATTCGAGAAATGGCGATCGGATATGTACGCCGACACGCCGATCCCGATAGCATACTGGTCGGCGTGGAGTCCGTTGCGCAGCTTCGCGAGAATCTTGAGGCTTTCGAACACGCTTTTCCGGAAGAGCTCAATCGAAAAATCGATAGAACCTTTATCGATGTGCCTCCTTCCATTTACGATCCTCGCAGATGGTGAAGGGTCCTGACTTCGTCGATTTCGTTAAAAGAAGACCTGGAAAAAACTCAAGGAGAATGAGAATGGACGAACAGTTCACATTGAGAGAGGCGACCGTTTCAGACATTCCGGTGTTGGTGGCTCATCGCCGGAAGATGTTTGAAGATATCGCCACAGCGGAACGAACGGTTTATGATCCGGAAAAATTGACGGCTATGTCTCACCGTTATGAACACTATCTTGAAACCCACATTCCGTGGAAAACGCTTTACGCGCAACTCGTTATCGCTGATGAGATAATTGTCGCGAGCGGTTGCGTGACTTTCGTTGAATGGATACCTTCCCCCCTGCACGACAACTCCGAAAGGGCATATATCCATAGCGTTTACGTCGAACCCGGATACAGAGGAATGGGATTATGTACGCTCTTGATGAAAACGCTTTGCGATGAATTGAAGACTGCCGGTTTTTTTATGGCCGAGCTTCATGCCAGCGACGCCGGAAGACCTATTTACGAAAAAATGGGGTTCAAAGCGGACACGAGCATGCGCCTGTATCTGTAATCCGCTACTAAAGACTCTATCCACGAAGAACACGAAGGGTCTTGGAGAGACGGTTTGGAGCGCTCCATGTAGGGTGCCTCATATCGATTACCCAAATCTCTAACCGCGCTCTCCCAATAAAAAAACCCCCGGAAGGGGGTTAGGGGTTCTTATGGGGGAAATTCTCTATATCTTTTTCCCTTTGTTTCTTGGCTTCATTATACCCTGAATCGGACAAATTGTCAAGTCGCAGAAATGTGAACTCCTATCACCCTTTCAAATACTGGTATTCTCTATCCCTCACCTAATGAGGGTTTTGAATACTCTGAACGAAAAAACCGTACATCTTGTATGGATAAGTCTCGTTATGCTATAATTGATGAGGCTCAGAGCGTGTCGAAGCGTTAGGTTTTTTTAAACGGGAGGGACCCATGAAAGGGATGACTTTCGGAGCTACTCTGAAGCAATTGAGAAAAGAGCAGGGCATTCGCCAGAAGGATCTGGCGAAAATACTGCAGGTAGATGAATCGACCATCTCGAGTTACGAGCGGGGGATTCGGCATCCGTCGCGCAATGTTTTGAAAACCCTCGCCAGTTTTTTCAACGTAACGACGGACAGCCTGTTGAATGTTTCCACTTTGGATCACGGGATGGAGGGGTTCTTGAAAGGGTACAATGTCCCGTTGCTGGGACGCGCGTCCGCCGGTTCCGGCGCCTTTGCAGAAGAGAATATCGAAGAGATATTGGTTTCGGATTGCGAAGCGGATTTCGCGCTTAAAGTGCACGGAGACAGCATGTCGCCCATCCTGCCGGATCAGTCCGTTATCCTCGTGAAAAAAGTCCTCTCAAACAAGTTCAAGAACAGCGATATCGGCGTCGTGATCGTCCGTCATGAAGAGTCCATGGTAAAATACGTGCATTTCCACAAGGAAGGGGTATGGCTGATTAGCGAGAATAAAGCCTATACGCCGGTCTTTTTCTCACAAGACGATTGGATGGATTCATGCGAATTGGTCGGCAAGGTTGTGGAGTGCCGAATTCGTTTTTAATATCGCGAACCTTCTTGTTCCCCTCTTTTGATGAAAACCGCCGCCACTCTTTCTAAATATTAGCTGCGAAATCCCTACCGAATGCTTACGGGTTTAAGTCCCCCTGTCTGCGAACCGATAGAAATAGAGACAGAACGTATTGGGGGACCTTATTGTGATCATTCGCCATAATCTACCCGGACTTATCGCCGAGAAAGGCTATTCAAAGAATGTGAATAAACTTTCCACCCATCTGGAGCGCATTTCCACCGGGTTACGCATCAATAAGGCTGCGGACGACGCCGCGGGATTAGCCATTGCGGAAAAGCTCCGAAGTCAGATCAACGGCTTCCAACAAGCCCTTCGAAACGCTCAGGATGGCATCTCCTTAATCCAAACTGCGGATGGGGCGCTTCAGGAATCGCACGCGATTCTTCAGAAGATGCGGGAATTGTCTGTCCAAGCGGCAAATGACACCTTAACCTCCAATGATCGGGCAGCGATCCAAAAAGAGATCGATCAACTCAAGTCCGGGCTTAACGAGATCGCTGACCATACCGAATTCAACAACCGAAAGTTGTTGGATGGATCCGCTTCGCTGACGGTTACAACCAGCTCCGATGCCGTTTACTTGGCTTCGGGAGTACTTCCTGTTTCCGGATTTTCAGATAACAGCCTTTCATTCCGCTCTTCAGGAGATTTGAGAATCGATTCGGTGATCAGCGGCGGGCAAAACCAGATCCAAGGGTCACACGTGTATACGCAGATCAATGGCACGCGTTCCGAGCTCACTCTGTCTCCGGAAGATCACACCCCGTATTCCGGACTCGAACGTCTGGAAACGAAAGGGCTGGATGAAGGCGTTTATCAAATTGAAAGCCGCGAATCTCCTTTTGGCGGAGTCCGGTACGTCGGAGCCGACGGGCAGTCCGCTTCGAACCCTCTGCACGCGCTGGGGGTCTCCGGTATGGATATCACTCCTTCTCCCAATCTGGTTCCGGTAGGAGAGTACACGGTGACACCCGCTTCCGAATTGCCTTTCATGGCGATTTTTCAGGATAGCGAAATCACACGACACGATCTCATTCGAGGAGTCCAACCCTCCGGGCGGCCAGATATCGATGTCACGATGGATATCGCAGTTATGCAAACTTCCGTCTCCGCAGAAACGGAAACAGCCTGGACAGATATCGGGGGTTCTGGCGGCGGTTCCGTTATCGAAGGGCATCCGGCGGGCCCCCATTTTACCGCGAATATTACCTACCAAACGGAAATTGATTTTGATACGAATCTCTACACGCATTTCAAGGTAACGGACACCGAACCGAGGGAGCTTCTGGCTTCCGATATTCTTGCGACGAGCTCTTACGTATCCGCAGCCGATTCGGAGATAGAAATGGAATTGACCTTTAAGTCCGAAGCCACCGCCCGTGTCGATATGGAGCTGGGCTTTCGTTCCGAACCGGCCGATCAGGTACAGATGGCGCTGAGCTATCGTTCCGAACCGGCGGCGCGGATGGCGATGACGCTGGATTTTCGCGCGGAAGCAGCCGATCAGTTGGACCTTTCTCTCTCCTATCGATCGGCAGCGGATGCCGAAATCGATATGACGTTGGATTACCGTTCGGAGACCGGAGACCAGATCGGACTTGATCTTTCCTATCAAACCATGGTCGGGAGTAAAATATCCACGACCGCCACCTATTATTCCAAAGCGGCGGAGACGGCTTCTTTTCAGACTACCTATACCCTTCCTGCGGGCTATTCAGTAACCATCGAAGAAGCCGGCGCCCCGCCGACCGTGCTGGGGACAGCGAACATCGGGGGGTTGGATCTCTTGGAAGCCCAAGCTCAACTGAGCGCCGATTTCGTCGGTCAAGACATCACCTTCGGCATCGATACCGCCGGGGAAACGCGGCGCCTCACGGTCACGAATAACCGGGCCGCATCCGTCACCATTACGGACAGCGCGGCAAATGAGCTGGGAATCAGCGCGGCATTAGGCACCGACCCTTCTGATAACCACGTCGAGGGGACTTATCGGGATCACCAGCTAACAACCGTGATTGCGCTCGGGAACAGGACGATAGAAGAGATCGCCGCCGTCCTCGATACCGGCCTCGGTCTCAAAGGGTTGGATTTCACCGCATTTGACAACGGCGATGGAACGCGCCGAATCGCGATAGAGAATTCCGGTTCGTATCGCGTTTCGATCGTCGACGACCTTTCCACGGATTCGGTCGAAGGTGAGCTCGGCCTGAACGGATACGCCTCGCTTCCTGGAGGAGGGGTATGGAACAGCGCCACCAACCTCTTCCATCAGCACACTTTCGAAACGACGATTGGCGGACTCTTCCTCGAAGGGGCCGGTCAGTTGAACGAGACGATCCAAAACCAAATCAATTCTCAAAACGTCAGCGGCGCGCAATTGAGCGGTATCAACGTATCGACAACTGGCGGGTCTCTGGAGCGATTGGCCGTTTCGAACGGGTCCATCTATCGGCTTTCTTTTTCGGAAATGGCGGGCGATGCCTGGACAGAGCTGACTATGCCGACGGGTTTGCAGGAACGCGGCGGTTTGGGTAATTCGAATCAAGTTTACCATCACCATACCGTCACCATCGATGTCGGCGACCGAGATTTGGAAGGAATCCAAACTCAGCTCCAGACCGGATTAAACGTGGCGCTCGCGGCAGATGGCCTCAGTAACCCTTCAAGTGACACATTTTCGCTTGAAAACGGCTCTTTGGGAGGATTGGATCGCATCCTCGCCTTGAATACAGGCACGAGCGCCACCGGTTACCGGATGACGCTCACCGATCAATCCGGTCATACCGCCGCCCAATTAGCGCTGAATACGGAAATCCCTCGCGCGACTGATTATCCTGCCGCGAATCAGGTCTATCGCCAATATACGGTAACCGTTCCTCTTGGCGATCGCAACCTCGAGCAACTGCGCGCGTCATTGCAGACCAGCCTCGAGACGGCTTTGGCAAGTGATGATATTGCGGACGCCGCATCAGACATGTTTCTCCGGAATGTGGTTTCACCGGGATTAGAACGGATACAAGTCCGGAATTCCGGAACCGCCGACACCGGTTATCGGGTTAACCTTTCCGACCACGGCTCCAGCCAACTCGCTTCACAACTCCATCTCGACGCAACCATCGATCGAGAGCAAACGGCCAACGCTTTAGCCGTCTATCACGAAGCGGCGCAAACCGTCAATATCGGTGGACAGGATCTTCCCGGAATAGCCGCTCAAGTGCAAACGACCCTTGATACTTTACTGAACGGGGACGGCATCGCAGAACCCCACCCTTCCATCGCATTGGAAACGGGCGTAGCAGGAAAAGACCGTATTCTGATCCACAATTCGGGGATCAACCTTTCTTCTTATGATATCGGTATCTCGGACCATGCGGGCGTATCGGCAAATCTGTTAGGGATCGATACGGCCGTTCATAGCGGGGAGGATCTGTTAACAGCGAATCAGGTTTATCGGAATGAAACCGTCACGGTGGAAGTGGGCGACCGAAATCTGGAAGAGATACGCTCGCAGCTGCAATCCGAACTCGAGACGCTATTGTCGAACGATGATATCGCTCCCAATCCGAATACCGGGAATACCTTCTTAAGAAACAGTTTATCCGCGGGTCTTGAGAGAATCCAAATATCTAACGCCGGTATCGGAAATACGCATTATGCGATATCAATTGCAGATGATACCGGAACCGTGGCTTCCCAATTGGGAATGGTTGCAACCGTCGTTCCTTCGAACAGCCAAAATGCCAACAGCGTTTACCACGATGCAGTACGCGCCGTTAATATCGGCAATCGCAGCCTCTCGCAAATCTCATCCCGTCTGCAGAGCGCACTGCAGGGTTTTTTAGGGCTGGACGGAATCGCGAACACGAACACGAGCGATGTTTTTTCTCTCGAGATAGGCGCGCCCGGCTTGGATCGGCTTCAAATTAACAATTCGGGAACCAGCGATACCAGCTACGACATCGGCATCATAGATGCCACGGGCGATACTGCGGCTTTGCTCGGGATCGACACCAACGTTGTAAGAGGGACGGCAGCATTGGGAACAAACGAAGTCTATCAAGGGCATATCCTCACCCTCGATGTCGGAAATCAATCCCTTGAAGAAATACGACAAACTCTACAAGCAGGGCTTGATGGCCTATTGGTGTTGGATGGAATCGCGCCAAACACGAACACCGGACAAACCTTTCAGATGGAGACGCTTTCCCCCGGTTTGAACCGGTTGCGCATACAAAATTCGGGTCTGGGTAATACGAGCTACGCTATCTCCATCTCGGACGAAACCGGAAATTTGGCTCAGCAACTGAATTTGAACCAAGCGGTCTTCCCTGCTGTCGACGGCGTATCCAACGCGGTTTATCATGAATATCGTCAAAACATCGCGGTCGGGTCACTGGATCTTGAAGAACTGCGCGGCCATCTCCAGCAGACGCTGCATACTGTCTTAAGCGCTGACGAATTGACCGACTCCAATACAAGCGACACCTTCCTGAGGGAACCGGTAACCGCTGGAAGAGACCGCCTTTCGATCGATAATGCCGGAAACGGCAACACAAGTTATGAAATCTCCCTGTCGGACGTGACGGGCTTGGTTGCGCAACAATTAGGGATCGACACCGTCGTCACTCGAGAATCAAGTCATCAAGGAACCGACCGAGATTACGGATATCCTTGGGGAACGGTTGTTCCCGCCGGCGCGAACATCGAAAACGCTTTCTCTGAGATCGACGCGCATCTTCTCTTTTCAACCGACTGGATCGACCAACCGGATTATCAAGGCCAAAACCTAGGGAAATTCACAATTAGGAACGTTGGGGGCGACCCGGAAATGCGCCGTGTCACGCTGCACGGAGACGGAGCGACGCAACTTCTCGGAGGCGAGACCGTCCTGCGCGCAAGCGAAGAAAGCCAATCGCGCGAATGGGTCGCTCGAGATCGAGTCAAAATCGAAACCCATTATGAAGGGGTAAAAAACTCAGGGGAAGAAGTGGCGGGCACTCGAACCGATTGGTGGTGGGAAGGGGTGGATGGCTCCCTCAACCCGCTGGTCGGCGATCCGAATTCGGGTTTTTCTTCCCTTACCATGCCCGATAACGATGAAACCCACGCAGAATGGTCTGTTGGAGATACTTGGACACTGTTCACCGTCGCGCGAGGCGACGAAAACCATGCCCAGTTGGATTTCAATCTCGTGGACAGCCTAAGCGGCTCGGATTATGGATTTGGCGGGGGTGGAACGAGAGGTGGCGGAAGGTATCGGTTCAACGCTGGCGTTCTCGAAGATCAATCGATGGCCATTCTTCAGAGCGTTCGAGCCGACGCAGGTATCCAGGAGTCCGTTTGACACCGGGTCGAATTCGGAAACGACCTGTATACCGCCGAAAACGCTGTGGTTTACAAAGAACGATACGCTTCCGGATCCTTCGATCATTACGCGCACGCGACTTTCGGAAACGACACCTCGTATTATTTCGCAAATGGAGGCGAGCCTGAGAGTTACATCCGGGAAGTGTCCGTGTGGAAGCAGGAATCAACGAACCTATCCCTCTTGTTCACGGTAAAAAATGATCATACGTTGCTTGTGGAAGGAAAAGGATATGAAAGGGACGGTTCGGTTGCGGACTTTGGCCCCATCGAAATGCCAATTCCCAGCGGAGAGGCCGTAACGGTCGGACCGATCCGTTTTGATGCTTTACATATCGGGGGAAGGCTGACATCAGGAGATAAATTCGTTATCAATGTCGCGGCTAGAGCGGGAAATGAGAACGCTGCTGCTACTCACGGGGATTTGACGGAGTCTGATCAAGCGGTAAAAATTACCGGTACCCCGTTCCAAGTAAGCCAATCGCGAACGGAATACCGGTTTGATGCTGGAGCCCTGAATGGAAAAGAGCTGAACCTATTGGGCTATTTTGTTCATCCCGTCATAGGTGGCTCGGATACAGGAGTTTATACAGGGACCTTGAATCTGCAAACTGGCGCGGCCGGGTTCGTCGGGGGATTGAAGGTGGACGGACCGCAAGCGGTTCATCTGGACGTAAATTACTCGGGGCGGTTCGATCACTATGCCGGCGCGCTCGTCAACGACTACGCTTTTGCCCGTTTGAAACCGAATGAAGCCGTACAATCGATTATCGCCGCCATCGAATACGAACCGTTGTCTTCGTATAACGGTTCGGTGATATTCGAAGCGCTACGGGTCGATGAAGACGGCGTTGTATTGCGCGCCCAAGCGCATCTCTACGATGTCAACGGCGGTTATCAGTATGGTGAAGAGGGATATTTACGCGTCGGAAAAGAGAACGCGAACCTTACGTTATTTCAGAAACCCGGCTTCGAAGGAATCACCTTCGATCGGTTCAACTTCGAAAACCTCGATCGTCTGGTTTCCGGGGACCGTTTTACCGTAACGCTCAGCGCGAATGCGGAGATCCCGGGAGAAAACTTCGACGAGCTGTTTTTGTTCTCTGAAGATTATCCGGGTACGGTCTATCCGATGGGGTGGCGTTTTCGCGACGGAACGATCGATAACCGGACCATGACGGTAAAATTGTTTCAGATTGGCTCCGGAACAACCGCGACAGGAGCCGCCTCTCGCGGATCGATTCGAGAAGGCGAGATGACCTTGGTCTTCAAAGACTTTCACGGAGGGACGACCGAAGGAATCGAGGGGAACGAGAATACTCCCAGGGTGATCGAGAACACCGTTCAATTCCTATCGCAACACCAGACGGGTGTCGATATGGGAACTGCAAACCGACACAGCCGTCTAATGGATATCGCCGAGTTCTATGGATCGAACGGCGCCTTTTTATTGGAGAAACCCCAATTACTGACTTTTACGTACGAAGGGCAGAGCCGGACCGTCCTTCTAAACGCTCAGGAAACCTTCCAAGATGTGCTCGATCGCATCAACCGGATTTTTTACGAAGATTTCGGCCAAGATCGCAGAATTCCCCAAGAACAGTCCGGTTCGTTTGCGTCTTTTGCGGATCAAGACAGTTTATTCGGGGGATTTGCCGGCCCTAAAGGAAGCTTTACGATACAATCCGCAGTGGCAGGAAAAGAAGGGGAAATAACCGTATTCGGCGACACCGATCTCTTGAAGGCTCTTGGATTGCAGACACTTCGGGGATCTCAAGAAAGAGCCGTGCAGTTGACCGTCCGTGACGCTTTAACCGGATCCCTTATACAGAATGGATTGAAAGGGCTTACCGGGCAAGCGATCGCCCTTGGAAACGATCCCAATTTGCCACTAATGTTTTCATCTCAATTCGGAGAGTCGAAAGCCGAATACGACTCGAATTTGAAATCCTTTTTATATAGCCAGGAAGAAGCTCAACCCATCTTCGTACATCTGTCAGACCGCGCTCAAACGCTTCACGTCGGATCGGACGCGAATCAAAGCGTTCAATTCCGTATCGGGGGTATGGACGCGAAGCATCTGAACGTTTCGGGACTTAACGTTCTGAGCAACGAAACGGCGCAAAAGGGGATCGGTTCGGTCGATCGGGCGATCCGGTATGTTGCGAGTTACCGGTCGGCCTTAGGAGCCTTGCAAAACCGTTTGGGCAAAACGATCGCTGTTCTCGGTACGAATGCCGAAAACCTGACGCGGTCGGAAAGCCAAATCCGGGACGCGGACATCGCCAAAGAAACGATCAGCTTCGCCAAGCAGCAGCTTTTAGTGCAAACGGCGCATTCAATGGTGGCTCAAGCCAATCAACTCCCTAAAACCGTCCTCGATTTGCTCAATCCCTGAATTTTTATTTCAG
>Ga0209097_10003860_pt1 | contig 11298 bp, 11 predicted proteins | sample AD_UKC052_MetaG_FD_184419 | JGI IMG/M metagenome (GOLD analysis project Ga0209097, IMG submission 184419) | Active sludge microbial communities of municipal wastewater-treating anaerobic digesters from USA - AD_UKC052_MetaG (SPAdes) (version 2) | ecosystem: Engineered > Bioreactor > Anaerobic >... | reverse complement strand
GATTGTGGAATTAGCGCGGCGTTGTGATGTCTCGGCGACCACGGTTTCGCAAACGATATACCAAAACAAAAATTATTGTAATCGACGGTCAGCGGAAGAAATCGCGCGAATATTAGAAAAACCAGTTAAAGAACTATTTCCGAGATACAGAGATGCAAAAAGCAGAAATCGCAAGCGTAAAGTAAAAACCGGAAATAAACGCTATCCATATTGCGAAGTTTTAAACGAGCAAACAAAAAACACTAATATTGAAACCAGTCAGCCGGTTGCTTAATTAAATTTAAAAAGGGCGGTGGAATAATGAGTGATATAAACGAATTGAGATATTATTTAAAGCAAGATTGTAGTCGATTTTATGGCGGTTTTGCAGAAATAAACGAATCCGCAATAGCGTTATATGACGAACTTGCGCGGAATCACCGGATACTTGAATTTGAATTACCGGAAGGTAAAATTGGCGTAATGGTTAATTGGCGGGCATTGCAATCGGAATTCGACGAATTAAGTTCAGTATCAAGAATGAGTAAATTATCGCAAGCACAATATTACGAAAATATCAGTAAAAACAGTGAAGAAAAATTAATTGATATTAAAATATTAAACGCAACAAAAGATTTTTCGTCAGGCGAATTTGAATTCATATTATCGACACTATCATTTTTAATTAATATATCCGTGTGCGGTTCATTGCATTTATATAATGCGCGATATACCACTCCTAATAATCAACAATTCAGATATTATAAATCTCTGGATATGTTTGAAAAAACAGCGATTGACGAAATTAAATTAGAATTGGGAATAATCAAACAACTTCCATTTTCTGTAGTTTGGAAATGGTTTAAAGGTTTGGGTATCGAATCGCGTCAAATTTCATTTAATCCAATCAGCAAGGCGATTTATTCAATAATGCGTTCAAATGAAGCGTGTCGTTCATTCGAGCAATCTTGCTGGCTGTTGAACGCGTTTGACGGTTTGTTTGGAGTTTCAAGTATTCGCGAACCACAAAAACTAATCGAAAAAATAAAATCAAATTTTCAAAAAAAAATCACAAATAAAAAAGCGTTTAAAGAGGTTTTAATCGAAATTCAAAGTTATATAAAAACGCTATTCAGCGCAGATTTTAACGCTTTGCATGTATGTTGTTGCTGCGATGAAGCGGACAATGTTGAATTTACAAATTTATTGAAGGCGGACAGATTGGCTTTAATAGCAGTCGGCAGTTTGCAAGAAATAATATTAGAAACAGCAAATACGAACTAACGCCAATAATAAAAAAATTTCACACGGAGACGCGGAGAGTTTAACAACGGACGGACGCGGACGATTTAAAAATGAAAGGAGCTAAAACGATGAAAGATTTAAAATATTATTCTCATAAAATGTTTGATTTATCAGTTAATATTGAAAAGATTTATTCGCTTGCAGGCGACATAACAACAAACGACGAGATTGAATCGCTGGTTTCAATAAATCCCAAAGAAGTTAAAAAAGCGATAAAATTAAAATTCAAGGATTATAGCGAATTTTGCGAGAGCGTAAACGATTATGAAAAATACGGATTGCTTGCGGAAATATCGCAATTGGAATTTGAAAGGAAAAGCGAAATTTGTTACAGCAGTACAGGCGTGAGGGCAATAACAATTATTTACGCGGAAACATACGAAGAATTACTAAACAAAATTATCGAATACAGCGAAAAATACCATAATAAATTAGCGAAGAAAAGCGGGGGCGCGAAATGAAAGTATACAGCAGTAAACCGAAAAATAATAATTGGCTTGTTTTTAAAGGGAGATTGAAAAAGAAATTTAAAAAGATTTTCGGTAAAGATATTCAGATAAAGATTAGTATTAATAAAAATCAAGCAGAGGCGGAAGGCACGGAGAGATTAACCACGAATTAAACGAATTGAACGAATAAAAATTGTGGCTTTTGCCACGAACGAACGCGAACGGACACGAAAAAAAAGATATTAACGCGGAAACGCGGGAATATAAATACGGCAAGGTTTCGCAGGGCGCGGAAATGCAAGGCGTTGTTTTGTAATGTAATGCAGAGCACGGCAAGGTCGAGGTATGGAGCGGTAATGCGAGGCGAGGCGCGGCAAGGTTTTTTTGGCGGGGCGGTTTGATTTATTGAGCCGCTCCGTTTTTAAAAAGTTTCGCGCAGAGACGCAAAGGCGCAAAGAATTAGCCGCGAATAACGCGAATTAACGCGAATAAATAAATGGAGGAAGTTTTAAAATGAATATAGATGAAAGAGCATTAGAAATAGTAAATAATTGTTACAGTTATAGAATTAATGAAGCAATTATAGAAATAAAATCATTATGTAAAGAATATTTAAAAGATAAATCCGGCGAATATATTTATGATTTATTAATGAAAGCAAAAAATAATTTTTTAAATAAATCAAATGCAAACGATTATGAAAAAGCGCGATGGGAAATATTAAAATTTGTAGAAGACGAATTACGCGGATTTAAATATGAAAATTTAGAAGATTATTAAAACTTTGCGGACTTAGCGGCTTTGCGCGAGAAAAAATATTAGCAAAGAATTTAGCCGCGAATTGAATGAAATAGAAATTAAGGTTTGATTTATCAAACGCAAAAATTTTTAATTTTAAATAAGAGGTGTAGTTATGATTAATGAATCTGAAAAAATCAGAGGGTTTGAAGGATTGATGCGGGAAACATTCAAAGCGGAATGGTTAAAAGGCAAAGGAACTCGGTTATATGAGAAAATTGCAATTGTTTTGGAATCAATCCATAAAACCGAAACTTATTCTTACCTCGGAAATTTTCCGAGTATAAAGGGATGGACTGACGAGCGGATAGAAGAACAATTTGAAAATAATAATTTTGAAATTACTAACGAAGACTGGCAGGCGTTAGTAAGAGTGAACCGCGACGATATTTTATTTGACAGATTTAAACTTGTAGAGCCGCATATAAAACAAATGGTTAAAGCTGCTGCAAGCGGTTATATAAAAATGTTTATCAATTTAATACAAAACGGCGAAGATAAAAAATGTTATGACGGACAGCCGTTTTTTTCAAGTTTACATCCATCAGCAAACGACGCAAAGCAATCGAATTTATTAAAATACAAATTAAGCGTAAAAGCGTTTAATTACGCAAAGGAAACAATGCGGAAATTCAAAGCTGTAAACGGCGATATATATAATATGACTCCGAATACAATAATTGCACCGCCAGCTCTTGAGAGCGCGGCAATATCAATAGCGCAATGCGAACGCTATAATGAAAAAACGAATATGTATGAAGGCGTTTCAAATGTATTGATATTAAACGAACTCGAGAATGACAACGAATGGTTTTTAGCGGATTTGACAGAAGATAATACTGCAAAACCGTTTATTTTACAAATCGCAAAAGATTATGAATTAGGGTTATGCACAAAATTAAAAAATAATAGCCCAATTGCGCATAAGCGTCCTGTTTATGGAATAGACGGCGCGAGCAACGCCGGATATGGCTTTTGGCAGTCAATAATCAAATGTGCAGGAGAAACAGAATTATCGTAAATTTAGCTCGCGAGAGTGAATATAAATCGCGGCTTTTGCCACGAACGGACACAAACGGACACGAACAAAAAAATAATGCTCTAAAAAAATTGCATTTATTTAGTTTGAGAAAAATTCTCATTTAGTTTGAGAAAAAGCGGCATTGCCGCCTTAATTTTCGATATTTTTAGAAACAGCCGCTTTAGCGGTTTTAAAAAAACGCCGGATAACGCCCAAATTTCGATTTTATTCAGCAGACGGCTAACGAGCCGCCGAGAGGGTATATCGTAAAATTTAAACGAATTTAAACAGGTTTTAAATGGGGTCTGACAGATAGAAGAGGCTTGAATTTTAAAAAAACAAAAAAATGACAAAAAAAGAATTAAATTTTAAAAATTTTTGAAGAAAAATTAAAAAAACAGAATTGAGGCAAAGAAAATGAGTAATAAAATCATTGAACGCAGTTTGTTGGGAATAGAAATCAGCGAACCGATAAAAAAAATAATCAAACGCGGCGGCATAACGATAGATTTAAACACAGGCGCGCCGGAAACCGTGAATCTGAAAAGGATAGAATTAAAAAACGAATCCAATTGTTTATGGTATTGTTTTGATATGAGCGCGAATAAATTAATAAGTCCGTATTTTGTAGAAAATGAAAAAGATAAAAAATATCGAACGGCGGTATGGTTTGATTATTTCAGCGGCAAAGCGTTAAGTATATGCGTAAGCGAAAATAAAATTGACGCGCTTGCAGTGAACTGCGCATTAAAACGCGCAATCGAAAAAAACGGAATTCCAAAATATATAACGCTTGATACATTAAAATATTATAAACCGGAACGCGAAAATGATTTAATTTTTCAACAGATGTTTTCAAACGAACAAATATCGAACAATGATTTTTTATATAAATTATTCGATATTGAAATGATAGATTTGCCGTTATACATTTTTAATAAAATCGTAAAATATCCGCAAGCGTTGATTGATTATATATCGAACATAACATTGAATACGAATGAAAAAGATTTTATCAATCTGCGTAAAGTATTCAATAAAGATAGTTCGGCGGTTAGAAAAACAATCGAATCGTATATTGAAAAATTTAACGCAACGCCTAAAAATCATTTAACAAGTAATTTGAGCATAAACGAGTATCACGAAAAAAATATAAAAGAACGCAAGACGGTGCAGTATTCAGAATTAAATTGTTTAACAATGTGGCAGTATGTTATGGATTTAAACAAAATATATTCATATAATTTTTTCATAAGCCAAATAAAAGAATCGCAAGTATTTATAAAGGAATTAAAAAGAATTTATAAATGCGCGATTAACGATAGGTATGAAGAAATAATTTGTCAAATTGTGTTAGACGAACCGGAAAAGATTTATTTATACGGACTGGACGGCGAATTATTAGGCGAGGGATTATTGCAGTATGAAGCAGATTTAAGAATATATTACGGAACGCTTGAAAATCCGTCAGTATCAATTAAAGACGCGGCGATGCTTGAAAATGAAACCGAAAAAAATATAATATTAAAACTCCGGCAAAAGCAAATAAAACAAACCAAGCCGCGCACAGTATCGGTTAAAAGTTTAAGCAAAACAGCGCAGGAACGATTTTATTCAAGTTTAACGCAAAACGCTATAAACATAAATGACAATACGCAGGATTATAACAAAGCGCGGGCAATAGAGCGTTTTTCGATAATAAAAGAGTGGGAGCGTTTTTGTAAAGAAATAAGCAAAGACGGCGATATAAGCAAAGTTGAAATGATGCACAAATTTTTAAGATACTTATTTATTGATAATTCTGAAAATAAAATCAGCATACAAACGCTATACTGCTGGTTAAAATCTTATAATGAAAAAGGTATAAACGGATTAATAACAAAATACGGAAAAATAAAAAAATAAAATTCGGGATTAATAATTGACAAAGATGTTTGACTTAAATTCGCAAAACCAATTTAAAAATTACGGAACGCTTGATAAGCCGGTGGTCTGTATAAAAGACGCAATTAAATTGGAAAATGTTGGAAAAGATACTGTTTATCGAAAAATAAATAATAGTAATTTAAAAACTGTAACTATAAAAATTAATACAAAAAATCAACATTCAGGACGCGGCGTATATATAACGGATTTAAGCGTTGAGGCGCAGCGCAGATATTACGAAAGTTTAAAAAGCGGTATTGATAGAAATAATAAAACAATTGATATTTGGTTATTATAAAGAATTAAAATGATTAACTTAAATTTGGAAAATAAATTTAAAAATTACGGCGCAATTGATAATCCGGTGGTTTGCATTAAAGATGCGGCGATACTTGAAAATATCGGATTAAGAGGAATGAATATACGAATACAGCGAAATAATCTTAAAACTGTAAAAATAGATGAAAAAAAAATTAATCCGATTATTCCGCGCGGCGTATACATATCTGATTTAAGCTCATCTGCGCAACGCAGATATTATGAAAGCCAAAAAAGCGTGAACGAAAAATTATTAGAAGAATCGAGAATATTCAATGCGGCATCTGAAAAGATGACAGCTTTATCGCAAGCGACAAAAAGCGCGCGCGCAGGCGAGATAATCCAATCAAACAAAATACAAATACAACCGCCGCAAAATAACAAGGATTTAAAACTGCTTGACAATGTAGCCAATTATAACAGGGAACGCGCATTCAAAAAATACGGAATAATTCAGGAATTTAAAAATTATGAATTCAGGGCGACAATAAGCCGCAGTAAAACAGAAATCAAGAAAACAGAAATTTTAAAAACCTTTTTAAATAACTGCGAAATCCGGTATTACGGCAAAGTTGTAAAAGCGTCGACATTTTACGATTGGCTGAAAAGTTATGAGGAATGCGGAATAATCGGGCTGGCGACAGATTACGGCAAACGCAAAGGGAGTTGGAATATAGAGGGCTGGAATAAAGAGGCGCGGGCGTATTTTGAAAAATTATATTTAAGTCAAACAAAGCCGACAATCTCGGAATGTTACAAAGAATTAGAGCGCGAGAGCAAAGCGCAAAACTGGAAAATACCAGCAATGCGGACGGTAGAGCGATATGTTGAATCAATGCCATATTCCGCGCTGGTATATTATAGAGAAGGCGAGAAAATGTTTCACGATAAAATACAATCGTATTTTGAACGCGACGCAAACAGCATAGTATCAAACGAGGTTTGGGTAAGCGACCATCACCAGCTTGATATAGCGGTTAAATGGTGGGACGGCAGCGTAATATTCCCGTGGGTTACGATGTTTATTGATATGCGGAGCTGGAAAGTAGTAGGCAGCGCGATAACGCTAACGCCGAACAGTCAAAGCATAATGACCGCATTCAAACGAGCTATAACGAAATACGGACTTCCGAAATGGGTATATATAGACAACGGCAAGGATTTTGTAAGCAAACGGTTTATGGGCGGCGATTTAAAAATCGGCAAAGCGATAGCCGCAGATGAAATAATAAAAATCAACGGAATCTATGCGGAACTGAAAATAGAAGTAATAAACGCGCTGCCGTTCAATCCGCAGGCAAAAACGATAGAACGGTATTTCAGAATTCTTGAAGACCAGTTCGGAAAATTTACAAAAGGTTATCGCGGCAACCGCGTAAGCAATAGACCGGAGCAATTAAAAAAAGAAATCGCGGACGGGAATCTGTATCATATAAGTCAATTGCGGAATATGTTTGACGATTATATTGAACGGTATAATAACGAATCCGGCAGAGAAGACAGTAAATATTTAAAAGGATTATCGCCGAACGAATGTTATAAACAAAATCTTGACGAAAAAAATATATGCAAAGCGAATCCCGAATCAATAAGATTATTAATGATGCCGATAGGCGATAACGAAATCAAGTCCGTTCGGCGCAACGGAATATATCTGCGCAAATTTGACAAATGGTATAAAACGCCGGAAACGCTTGAAATCGGAACAAAAGTAATAGCGCGATACGATGTAGATAATCCGAACGAATTATACATTTATGACTTAAATCAACGATTAATAGCGATATGCGAAGAACGGAAACCTATACCTATATTAACGGCGACAAAAGAAGATTTTGCGTCAGTCAACGGCGAGAAAAAGAATCAGCGGAAAAATGTCCGCGAATATATGAGCCGCATAAATAAAGAACTTGAAAATTTGAATTTAAGCGACAAATTAAAATTCAACGAATTTACAAAAGAGATTACAAACACCGACACAGGCGAGGTAGTGAATATAACAAAAACGACTTATGATAATGCGAAAGAGAAAATCGACGATAAAAGGCGGAAACTGGAAAAAAAACAAGAGGAATTAAGAAAATTTTGCCGCGAGGGCGTAAAATTACTTAAAGCTGCAGGCGAGTTAAAAAATCCGGTCAATCCCAATCAATTTACGGAAAAAGAAAAAGAACTTTTTAAAATACTTGCAAAAAGCGAAAAAAAAGAAAAAGAAAAAGAAGCCGTATTATAATTTATTCCGGAGGTATTTATTATGTTAAATGAAAAGTTTAAAATTATTAATTCATTCAAAGAATATCAAGACGAAAATAATATTGATATTGAAAAAACAGCGGACGAAAGCGGAATAAATATTGATTTAATAAAAACATTATTAACAGATAAAAGAATAAACGCCGACAATGCAACGATAGAAAAACTTGAAAAATATTTGACGGAAAAACGCAAACAGGAAGCGGCAAAAGCTATTGAAAAAATAAACAAATTGATAATTGAAACATCATTAAACAAAATGCAGATAGCAAAAAAAACCGGAAAATCGAGCGCGGCAATATCGCAGTATTTTAATAACAAATATCCGGCGGGCATAGCCGGCGAGGCATTAAACAACATAACCAAATCAATAAACGAATTAATCCGTCAAACAGAATATAAAATAAAAAACAATATTGAAACGATTGAATTGTTTACAAACACCACAGTGTCAGAGGATATATTCAATACGCTTGAAATTGCGCAAAACAGCGTAGATATGGCAATAATACAGGGCGCGTCGGGAATCGGCAAAACATACGCATTAAAAAAATTTGCAAAAGAAAATCCGTCAATGATTTATATTTATGTTTTGGCGGGAACGACATTAATGAGTTTGATAAACGAATTATCTGAAAAACTTGGAATCCGCGAAATCCGAAAAACAGAGGGCAGACGAAGCGCGGCGTTAAAAGAAATAATCGCGAAATTAAAAGGAACGGAGCGAATGCTTGTATTTGACGAGGCGCAGAGATTATCGTTTAATTGCCTTGAAATGCTTCGTGATATAAGCGAAAACGCGGGAATATCAATAATATTATCAGGGCAGGAAACGCTGTATAAAAATATAATAGGTTCAAACAATATGCGATATGACCAATTAATCGGAAGGTTCGGACTTTATAAGAAATTAAACGGAATCAATGAATACGACGGCAATAATTTAATAGATTTATATTTTCCTAAAACAATCGACAAAGAAATACGAAAAGAATTAACTGAAGTATTAATGAAGCCGGGAAAAATCAGAGCGTTATCAAAAGTATCGAAAGCCGCGCATAAATTAGCGAAACACTCAAAGGGCGTTATTAAAGATGAATATATTAAATTTGCATTAAAACTTATTCTTCAGCAGGAAGTATAAAAACAAATTTTTAAATTCATAAAGAAAGGGAAAAATTATGATAAGGACAGCGGCGCAAAACAAAAGAATATACGGAATAATCGGCGATATAAAAAAATTGTATGGTAACGAAAGTGAAAAAATTATCAACATTACTAACGAATTTAAACGGGAAACTACAATAAGAATCAGCGGGCAGGAAAAAAGCAGTTTATTAACAGAACCGCAAGCGGATATACTAATAAAAGAGTTAGAAAAGTTCAAAGAGTATATTCTTTATTTAATAACCAATGATAAACCGGAAAATGAAATATTTAAAACCGAAGAACCATACAATTTATCATTTAAACTTATAAGAGCGATAAACGATTGTTATAATCACCTTGAAATGAAACACGACGCAAAATTAAAATTACAGTTACGCATTTTGAAACATACGCATATAAGGAATAATGCGGAAGCAAGCAAAGTTTATGAAGCGGTCAAAAGTATGGCGGCGCGTGAATACGATATGGATATAGTATTTAACAGTATAAAATTTTTATTAGCGCATCAGGATAAAATGACAGACTGGGAGCGCAACGCAATCTGGGATTATTACAGGCAAATAACTAAAAAAAAGAAATTAGACAGTCCGGCAAAGATACATAAAGTTATAGAAATATATTATAAAGTATGCAGGAAAACAGAATTGAAAACTGACGGAGGCGCAGTTGACGGAGGCGCGGGAAATAGCAATAAACAGATTTTTAACGAACAATTAAATCAAAAAGAAATACGCTGTGAAATTATAGAGTTTCCGGTATTACAAAACGGATAACATTAAAATGACAATAAAAAAAATTTTATACGCAAATAAAAAAAATGAATAAAATCGAACAAATAGAATTATTGAAAGAAAACATATTTGAAGTAAATAGATTGGCTGAAATACTTGATATATCCGAAACGTCAATATACCGACAGATAGCGGTCTTTCATTTAAACGCAATATTAATAGGCGATAAACGAATAATAATAACTAAAGCCGATTGTATAGCGATGTTGAAAGATTGTCAAATAAACGAAAGGGATTTTACATATAGGGACGCTGCTTATGAAATGGATATAATAACCAAAGTATTAGGCGACAAATATAAAAATATAGATGAAGAAATCGGAATGTATCAGAATTGCGGAAATCAATTATTGAAAAAAGCAGATATTTTTTTCGGCATACAGGAACTATCTTTAAAATTAAAAGTTAGCGCAACTCATATAAGGAATATAATTGAACGGGGCGATTTAAAAGCAGAAAGAATTTTAAAACAGTATCGAATTTATATTGAATCATTAAGAGAATATTTAAAGAAAAACCAGACATTTAATCAAGTATGCAATTAAGATGTTCATAAAAACGGTTACTTTTGTAATCAATAAACATCAAATAGCGATTGTTATTTTAAAAAGAGAATAGACTAAATCAAGGAAGCGAAACAGGAAAATCAGCGGATAGTATTTTAAAAATAATGTTTGCTATATTTAGGAACGAACACAGGAAAAATAAGAACGGTTATTTTAAAAATAAGAAAGGTTACTTTTTGTAATCGAAAATAATAAAATAGCGATTGTTGTTTTAAAAAGAGAATAGACTAAATCAAGGAAGCGAAACAGGAAAATCAGCGGATAGTATTTAATTTCAATATATTAGGAGCGAATATAAAAATGAATATAAAAGATAGAGAAATTATAAAAAACGAATGTCAGAAATTATATATTTTTGAAAGTAAAACGCTTGCTGAAATAAGCAAAATAAAATCTATTCCGGTAAGCACCTTGTCGCGCTGGAAAATATCTAACAAGTGGGAAGATGGAAAAAAACAATATCAAGGTTCAAATATCGAAATACGAAAACACGCGGACGCGGCGATAATAGATGTATTGTCAACAATTCAAAACACAAACGATATAAATGTAAAAACAAAATTATTTGACGGATTAAGCAAGGTAGTAAAAACGCGGACGGCAGTCTCAAAATCAGTAGATGAAGTCAGCGCGGCATATTGCGTAATGTCTTGGTTCGGTGATTACATACAAGAAACCGAAACGGATACTGAATTAAAAAGAAAAATACAAAAACATATATT
>Ga0209097_10003846_pt1 | contig 11336 bp, 4 predicted proteins | sample AD_UKC052_MetaG_FD_184419 | JGI IMG/M metagenome (GOLD analysis project Ga0209097, IMG submission 184419) | Active sludge microbial communities of municipal wastewater-treating anaerobic digesters from USA - AD_UKC052_MetaG (SPAdes) (version 2) | ecosystem: Engineered > Bioreactor > Anaerobic >... | reverse complement strand
AAAGAGATTGTTATGCCAACCGAATTTCTCCATGGACAATTTGATGGCGGACATGGCGCAGGGTTGGAAGATTACTGGGAAAAAATGTGGCACAATCCATTAAGTGCAGGTGGCTTTCTCTGGGACTTTGCCGATAATGCAGTAGTTCGAAAGGATAAGAATGATTCACTTGATACCGATAAACACCGCGCAGCAGATGGTATTGTTGGTCCGCACCATGAAAAGGAAGGCAGTTTTTATACCATCAAAGAAGTGTGGAGCCCGGTGTATTTTGAACGACGTGAAATTGCAGAGGGTTTTGATGGAACATTCAACCTGGAGAATCGCTATCACTTCACCAATATCAACGAATGCAATTTCAGTTGGAAGTTGAAGCGCTTTGACATCCGCACATCCGATGAATCGTACGGAACAACTACTGCACCCGATATTAAACCTGGCGCAAAAGGAACCTTGCAATTACAGTTGCCTGCCAATTGGAAAAATTTTGATGTGCTGTATATTACTGTAAAGGATCGTTATCAAAAGGAGTTGTTTACCTGGAGCTTCCCCATCAGCAGCCCGAAAGTGACCGGCGCGAGAATGATAGTGAAAGAAGGCAGTGCGACTATTAATACAAGTGAAACAGATTCTTTGTTTACTGTATCAGTAAATGATATAACCATTGTTTTGAATAAGCAGAATGGATTATTGGTTTCGGTGAGGAATGGAAAAGGGGAATTGCCATTTAGTAATGGGCCTTTATTGCAGGAAGGTGTAAATAACTTTAAATCCTTCAGGCAATACAAAGAGGGTAACAACCTTGTATTGGAATCTGCTTTTCATAAAAAGGAAAGTTATAACACCATGAAGTGGATTGTTTATCCATCAGGTTGGATCAAGCTTGAGGTAAATTATTTTCCCGGGGCCTATTTCACCAACTTCTCGGGTATCAATTTTTCTTTTCCTGAAAGCGAAATACAATCGGTAACCTACATGGGCGACGGGCCTTATCGGGTTTGGAAAAATCGCCTGAAAGGAAATCAGTTTGGTGTTTGGACTAAGACCTATAACAATACCGAAACGGGAGAGGCACCCTGGGTTTATCCGGAGTTCAAGGGTTACCACTCTAATTTTTACGGCGGCTATTTTTTTACAAAGAGCAATCGCTTTACGGTTGTATCAGAAACAGAAAGCATGTTCCTCCGATTGTTTACCCCCGCATGGAAAACAGATCAGTGGCATAATTATGAGCCCTTGTTTCCATCTGGAGATATATCCTTTATGCAGGGTATTTCATCTATTGGCAGCAAAACACAACGCAACGAAACAACTGGCCCTATGGGCAGTAAGAATATTTTTTATGATTATGAGAAGGATCCGTCAAGAGCTCTTCATATCATTTTATACTTTAACTTCTCTGCACAATAATCATGAAACGCATTTTAACGATACTTGTATACCTAGTATGTCTGCAACAATTGACAGCACAGGTATACATCACCAATCTCCGTTGCGAGATGCTGGTTAATCCATTGGGTATAGATATAAAGCAACCAAGATTAAGCTGGCAGTTGCAAAGCAATCAGCGAAATGTGGTTCAAACAAGCTACGAAGTAATGGTGAGCAGCAGTGAGCAAAACCTGCAACAAAATAAGGGTGATGTCTGGAAATCGGGTACCATCAGCAGCAATCAGTCGCTGCATGTGACTTACAATGGGGCAGTCCTTCTGCCTGGTAAGCATTATTACTGGAAGGTAATTGTACAAACCAATAAGGGACAGGCACAATCTGCACAAACAGCCTTTTTTTCTACAGGTTTGGACAAAAGCCAATGGAAGGCAAAATGGATTGGCTATGATCAAGCTTCTCCATGGGACAGCATTACCCAATGGTCGAGGTTGAGCGCAAGGTATTTGCGAAAAGAATTTGCAAGTGCATCGGTAGTTAAACGTGCAACGGTTTACCTCTCAGGGTTAGGGATGTATGAACTCTATATCAATGGCAGTAAGATTGGGGATCAGGTACTGGCACCCAATCCTACCGATTACCGAAAGTCCTATTTTTACAATACCCATGATGTGACCACAGAAATCAAAGCAGGTAACAATGCAATTGCCGCTGTTTTGGGGAATGGTCGTTTTTTTACCATGCGGCAGAATTACAAAACCAAAAAGCACAATACATTCGGTTTCCCTAAACTGTTGTTGCAACTTGAAATTGAATACGAAGATGGAACAAAGAAAACTATTGCGAGCGACGAAAGCTGGAAGCTGAATGTGGATGGGCCAATCCGTACCAACAATGAATACGATGGTGAGGAGTATGATGCTACCAAAGAATTGATTGGCTGGACAAATGCAGGATTTAGCGATAGCAAATGGATTCGGCCTCAATTGGTAAAAGCGCCTGAGGGAAGGATGGTTGCACAAATGAGCGAACCCATGAAAATCATGAAGATCATCAAGCCAGTGTCAATTAAAAGTTTACCTGGTGGAAAGTATATCCTCGATATGGGGCAAAATTTTGCAGGATGGGTTAAAATACAAAACATTAATGGCAGGAGGGGAGCAAAGATCACCATTCGCCATGCAGAGAGTTTGCAAAGCAATGGAGAGTTGTTTGTGGCAAACCTGCGGGATGCAAAAGTGACGAATATTTATACATTAAAGGGAAACGGCCCTGAGGCGTGGCAACCTTCCTTTGTTTATAATGGTTTTCGATACATTGAAGTAAGCGGATTTCCCGGAACACCAACCCTTGAAAATTTTGAAGGTCACCTGGTATATGATAATTTGGAAACTACCGGATCGTTTCAAACAGCTAACAGCACCCTCAATACCATTTACAGAAATGCATGGTGGGGTATTGCATCCAACTACAAAGGCATGCCGGTGGATTGCCCCCAAAGGAATGAACGTCAGCCCTGGCTGGGAGATCGTACAGTAGGGTCACAGGGCGAAAGCTATGTTTTTAATAATGCCGCCCTCTATGCCAAGTGGATGCAGGATATTGAAGACAGTCAGACACCCGAAGGAAGTGTCCCCGATGTGGCGCCTGCTTTCTGGAATTATTACACCGATGATGTTACCTGGCCTGCAGCCTATATTTTCATCAGCAACAACCTGTATAATCAGTTTGGCGACATCAGGCCTATACAGAAACATTATCCCTCCATGAAAAAATGGATGATGTACATGAAGGGGAAGTACATGAAGAATTACCTTGTTACAAAAGATAAATATGGCGATTGGTGTGTGCCGCCCGAAAGCCTCGAACTGATTCATGCAAAGGATAGTAACCGCCTGACAGATGGTAAATTGATTGCAACTGCTTACTATTACAAGTTGCTGTCGTATATGCAGCGTTTTGCAAACCTGACTGAGAACAAAGCAGATGCTGCATATTATGGTTTGTTAAGAGACAGCATCCGCAACGCATTTCAGCAAACATTTTATGATCCGCAAAAAAAGCAATACAGCAATAACACGGTAACGGCGAACCTGCTTCCTTTGTATTTTGGCATTTGTCCCGATTCGGAAAGAGATGCAGTATTTAACAAAATCAGGATTAAAGTGCATGTGGAAAGCCATGGACATATCAGCACTGGTTTAATAGGCTCACAATGGCTGATGCGTGGATTAACCGAGTTTGGCTACAGCGATATGGCTTATATACTTGCCTCCAATAAAACTTATCCGAGTTGGGGCTATATGGCAGAGAATGGTGCTACCACTATCTGGGAATTGTGGAATGGCAATACGGCCAATCCGGGAATGAACAGTCAAAACCATGTGATGTTGCTTGGTGACCTGCTCACCTGGTTTTATGAGAACCTCGCTGGTATCCGAACCAATAAATCGGATGTTGCGTTTAAGAAAATTATCATGAAGCCAACTATTCCAGCCGGTTTGAATTATGTAAAAGCTTCATACAAAAGTTTTCATGGATTGATTAAAAGTGAATGGAAGAACAATGTTGATCTTTTTGAATGGAACATCAGTATTCCTGCCAATACCTCCGCTACGGTGTATATTCCTGCAAACAGTTTGGATGAGATCAGGGAAAGCGGCCTGGCAATTGCAGATATTAAGGACATTAAATTCATTAAGGCCGAAGAGGGTGCCGTAATACTCGAAATTCCATCGGGTGATTATTACTTCCTGCGTAATAAAAAATGGAAGCAGGGTATTGTTAAGGATGAATTTATTTTTGAACGGGCATCGTTCCCTGAAAGTCATTCTGCAACTATTGCCGAAACACCGGATGGATTAATTGCTTCATGGTTTGGCGGTACCAAGGAAGGCAACAAGGATGTATGCATCTGGACAAGCCATTATAGAAATGGACAATGGACGGATCCTGTAATGGTTGCCGATGGGGTATTGAATGATAGCACACGCTATGCCTGTTATAACCCGGTTTTGTATTATGCGCCCAATGGTGAACTGTTGTTGTTTTATAAAATAGGGCCCAATGTGGCAGGCTGGACCGGCTGGATGAAGCGTTCAAAGGATAATGGAAGAACATGGAGTGAGCGTGAGGCTTTACCGGAAGGTTTTCTTGGGCCGATCAAGAACAAACCTGAGATGATCAATGGGGTTTTGCTTTGCCCAAGCAGCACTGAAAAGAATGGCTGGAAGGCGCATATCGAATACACCCCTGATTTTGGCAGAACCTGGACAAAGAGCGGACCCATTAATGATGGTCAAACAATTCTGGCGATTCAGCCCAGTATTTTGAAGCATGCTGATGGACGGTTGCAAATATTATGCCGCAGCCGGAATATGAGCATCAACGAAAGCTGGAGCAGTGATGGCGGAAAAACATGGAGCATGATGCAGGCAAGTGCATTGCCCAATAACAATTCGGGTACTGATGCTGTAACCTTACAAGACGGCCGGCATATATTGGTGTATAATCACCTGCTGCCCGATTCAAGCTGGGTAAAAGGCAAAGGTCCGCGTACGCCATTGAATGTCAGCGTATCAAAGGACGGTAAAACATGGTATGCTTCCCTGGTGCTCGAGGATTCACCCATCAGCCAATATTCGTATCCATCTGTGATACAAACCAAAGACGGATTGGTGCATATCGTATACACCTGGCGCCGGGAAAAAATAAAGCATGTTGTGGTTGATCCGGCCAAACTGGAGTTGAAGGAAATTGTGAATATGGAATGGCCGGGCGGTAATGCAAAAGTCGGAAAAACAACAGATGATTAATTTGCCACAAAGGCCCGAAGCCGGAATTGCACAGGGATATTATTTCGTGTTTTTGAGGCTTCGTGGCTAAACAGATAACAATGAACGATTTGCCATTTATTGATCTTGCGGTGATTGCCGTGTATATGCTTGCTACCATTGGCGTTGGCATGTATTTTTCCCGTAAAAACAAAAGTAGTGATCAGTTTACCAAAGCATCCGGGAAGATTCCCGGATGGGCAATCGGCATTTCACTGTATGCAACGTTTTTAAGCAGCAATACTTTTTTGGGTGTGCCGGGTAAAGCTTTTGGAAGTAACTGGAATGCATTTGTTTTCAGCATTTCCATTCCGTTTGCGGCATGGTTTGCCTCCAGGTATTTTGTGCCTTTTTACCGAAATACCGGTGAAATATCGGCCTATACCCATTTGGAAAAACGTTTTGGGCCATGGGCAAGAACCTACACGGTTATATGTTTTCTGCTTACGCAAATTGCACGTATGGGGTCCATCTTTTTCGGGATAGCACTAACATTGCAGGCGCTTACCGGTTTCAATATGCAATCCATTATGATTGTTATGGGCGTTTGTATAATCATTTATACTGTTCTGGGTGGCATTGAAGCTGTGATTTGGACCGAAGTTGGGCAGGCACTTATTATTATCCTTGGCGCCCTGCTTATATTATTTTTAGCAGTGGCTGAATTACCCGGCGGTTTTCCAAAGATTTTGGAGGTGGCACAAGCCGATCACAAAATGAGCCTTGGTAGTTTTTCGTTCAATTTTACAGACTCCACTTTTTGGGTTGTGTTGTTTTATGGGTTCTTTATCAACCTGAATAATTTCGGGATGGACCAGAATTATATTCAAAGGTATCATACGGCAAAAACATCAAAAGAAGCGGCCAAGTCAGTTTGGCTTTGTGTATGGATGTATGTTCCCTCTTCCTTCTTATTCTTTGTAATTGGTTCGGTTTTGTATGCTTTTTACCAAAGCCAGCCCGGATTAATTGAACCCATTAAATTACAGGTTGCTGCTGAAAGGTTAGGCGCTGCCGCTACATCAGCAGAATTGCAACAACTTGCTGCATCCTTAAATCCGGCGGATTATGGCGATAAAGTGCTGCCCTATTTCATGGTGAATAATATTCCTGCCGGGTTGGTGGGCTTAATCATTTCGGCCTTGTTATCCGCCGCTATGAGTACCATCAGCAGTAATATGAATGCATCGGCTACCGTATTTACCGTTGACATTTACCAGAAATATTTTAAGCCGGAAATCACCGATAAGCGAAAACTGTACCTGCTTCATGTTTCAACTATTGTTATTGGCATTGTTGGTTTATGTGCCGGTTTGGCCATGATTGGTTCAAAAAGTTTGCTTGATATTTGGTGGGAGCTGAGTGGCATTTTTGCCGGTGGTATGCTTGGCTTGTTTTTATTGGGGCTTATAAGCCGAAGCACAAAAAACACCGAGGCTATTACTGCTACGATCATTGGGGTAGTGGTGATTTTATGGATGACATTTTCTGATAAAATACCTGCTGAAAGCGGGTTTGTCAAATTTACCCTGCATACCAATGTGATTATCGTGGTAGGAACCCTTTCGATCTTCTTAAGTGGGTTGATATTAACAAGGATTCCTGGAAAAAGTAAAATTTTACAGGTAAAAAGTTGAATACTGTATTTTCCGCTGTGTAGAATAAGCCGAAATTTATCTCCTGAAAAAGATTGCTATGTCCGAAAAAAAGTTTGTTCCGGTAATGATTACACCCTTCAACCTCAAAGCGGAGGTTGACCATGACGTAGTTAGCATGCTCGTTGAATTTTACCTTGCGGCCGGGGTAAAGGGCTTTTTTGCTAATTGCCTCAGCAGCGAAATGTTTAGCATTACAGAGGATGAACGATTGAAGTTGACTGCTCATATTGTGGAGCAGGTAAGTGGGCGTGTGCCGGTTGTGGCCACCGGTTCTTTTGGTTTAACTATTGCTGATAAAGCCTGTTTTACCAGGAAAATTTATGATACTGGAATTGATGCAGCTATCATGATTACCGGGCATTTTGCAAAAGAAGAGGACTCTGATGAAATATTGCTCCGCAATTTCGAGCAAATGTTTTTAGCTACCGGCGAAATTCCACTGGGTATGTACGAGTGCCCGGCACCTTACAAGCGAATCATTTCTTCAGAAGTGTTCAGGCAATTACTGTCTGCAAACCGGTTGATTTATCATAAAGACACCTCCATTTCACATGAAAATGTACAGGCTAAATTGGATATTCTCAGGGAAACTCAGAATAATATGGAGTTTTATGATGCCCATACGCCAAATGCAGCTTTCAGTTTGCGTGCCGGTGCCAAAGGGATGTCATCCATTTCGGGGAACTTTTATCCGGAAGTAATGGTATGGATGGTGAACAATGCCAACAACCCCGAAAAACAGGAGGAGGTAAATTGGCTGCAGGAAGAGCTGACCAAAGTGGATCCCCTTATTCATATTGCTTACCCGATGAGTGCTAAATACTTTTTGCAGAAGCGCGGTTTACCCATTCGGCAAATAAGCCGCGCGGTGGCCAATAAATTAACGCCTGACCAACGCAGTACCCTTGACCTCATTTATAATCGGTTTGAGCATTGGTGCGAGCGGCTGGAAATTGAGAAAGTGGATGTCTCTGCCATTGTTGGCTTGGCTGATCACCATGAAGGTGTATTTTAAATAATTTTATCATGTCCGAACTTCAGATTAAAGATATTTTTCCGGCTAAAGGGTTTATTAGGAATGCCCCAATTAAACTACCTTCCAGATACATGCATGGTTCATTTTTGTATCTTAAAACACAAAGTCAAAAATCACAACAGTTATTTAGTTACTCCTTTCTGCTCCTTTGTGCCTTTGTGTCTTTGTGGCTAAATTCCGAGGCTCAGTTGAACACCGACAATCAATACAGCAAACCCCTGAAGGAAGTATTGAATGACATTCAAAAAAAATACGGTGTTACTATTAAGTATCCCGACAGCATGGTAGCAAACAAACGGGTTACCTATGCCGAATGGAAATATCGACCCGATGTGGAAGTAACTTTGGATAACGTGCTCAAACCTTTTGAACTAAAAGTGAAGAAAGAAAAGGAGAAGCAATACAAGCTTAGCGCTTATGAATATTACCGTTGGCCGGTAGAAGAGGGTTGGGCAGAATTGGACCGCATTGCTGCACAGTACAAAACATTAGAAGAATGGGAACTGCGCAAAGCTGAACTGAAGCCCTGTCTAAAAGATGCCTTGCAGTTAACGCATTTGCCAGCCGCACCCAAAAGTAAACCCGTCATTACACCCAAACGAATATTTGATGGTTATTCAGTGGAGAATATTGCGATTGAAATTTTACCCGGGGTTTGGGTAAATGGGTCCTTGTACAAACCAATAAAGTACAAAGGGAAGATACCGGTGATCTTAAACCCTGATGGACATTGGGAAAAGCAACGGTATCGGCCCGATTGCCAGTACCGCTGCGCCGCCCTGGCAAAAATGGGCGCTATGGCCTTCAGTTACGACCTGTTTGCATGGGGCGAATCATTATTGCAATTCAACATTGCCGATCACCGACGAAGCCTGTCTATGACCATTCAGGCATTGGGCAGTATTCGTATCCTTGATTATTTGCTGGCGCAAAAAGATGCCGATACATCAAGGGTAGGCATGACCGGTGGTTCAGGTGCAGGAAGCCATACAGTATTGATGACGGCATTGGATGATCGTATCAAAGTATCTGCACCTGTGGTGGCCATATCATCCTATTTTTATGGAGGTTGCCCCTGCGAAAGCGGCATGGATATTCACGCCTGCGGCGGCCGTACCAATAATGTGGAGATTGTCGCCATGGCCGCGCCCCGCCCGCAATTGCTGGTAAGCGATGGTGGTGACTGGACCGATAAAACCCCTGAACATGATTTCCTGTATTTGCAGAGGATGTATAGCTTGTATGGCAAGCAGGAGCAGGTAACCAATGTGCACCTGCCAGATGAGAAGCATGATTTTGGTATCAGCAAACGCACAGCTGTATATGAGTTTATGGCAAAGCAGCTTGGCTTATCCCTCAGCGCCATTCAGGATGCGGACGGTAAGACAGATGAATCAAAAATCACCATTGAGCCTGAGAAAAGTTTGTATGTATTTGGCGATAACGGAGAAAAACTTCCGGCGCATGCCATAAAGGGATTTGAAAACCTGGAAAAACTTTTTGACCAGGAAATTGAACATGCAAGAATCAATCAGCGCTATAAAATTGGCTTAATTGACCTGATGCTGCTCAAACGCCAAAAGCTTGGCGCGATACCGTTAACGGCTGAATTAAAAGCCGATGGGGTTGAGGTGGATATGGGCGGTTTGGGTACAAGACCCACTTTCGATAATCAGTTGCTTATAGATTCGGTACGTAACCTATTTCTAAAAACAGCCAAAGAAAAGAAGGTAGAAATATTTAGCCTGGCCATGACGGGTTATTACGCCCAATCCTTTTGCGGCCGTGCTGAATATATCCGCAGTATTGAAGATTGCATTAAAACGATGAAGCTGATGGATGTAAAGTTTGCCTTCCTGCCATTGGGGGTTCAATGCGATATCAGGAAAGATCCTTCCATCCGCGATTCGGTAATTGCACGATTAAAAGTAGCCGGAAAAATGGCAGAGCAGGCTGATGTGGTTATTGGTATTGAAACAGCATTGAGTGCTAAGGAAGAAGTGCAGTTGCTGAAAGAAATTGGTTCACCGGCCATAAAGATTTATTTCAACTTTTCCAATCCTTTAAAAGAAGGCCGCGACCTCATCAGCGAATTAAAGATACTTGGCAAGGACCGCATCAGTATGATTCATGCCACCAACAAGGACAGTGTATGGCTGCAGAACGACCCACAGATTGATATGACTAAAGTGAAAAATACGCTCGATGAAATTGGCTGGAGTGGGTGGTTGGTAATTGAACGCAGCCGCGATGCGAGTAAGCCACGCGATGTAAAGGGGAATTTTGGGGCGAATACGGCTTATTTGAAATCCATTTTTCAATAGTAACCCTTAGGAATATTTTCCATCTTTTCAACCAAACCACCCATTTTCCTGCACAGAGGTTAAGGCTATTTTTATCCCTTCATTGGCCGTTGAATTTTTACAGTCATTGAAGCTACGATTATGCCTGGAAAATGTAACGATTTGCTGAAATGCCTGATGCTGCTTTGTTGCTGCCTGTTATGGCATTTCTTGTCTTTTGCACAGGCAATCTATGTTTCACCTTCCGGTTTCGATATAAATGAGGGCTCATTGGATAAGCCACTTGCAACACTCAAAATGGCCTTGCGCAAAGCAAGGGAACTGCGCCGGTTAAATCATCCATCCATTGCAGGTGGCATCCGCATCATCCTGAAAGGTGGACGATACCCCTTGAATGAGCCTGTTTTTATTCGTCCGGAAGATTCGGGTACCGAAGCAAGTCCTACCATTATAGAAGCTGTATCCGGTGAACAACCGATTTTAAGCGGCGGGGTTGAAATCAGAAATTGGAAGAAGTTGTCTATCGCAGTACCCGGTTTGTCAGCGAAGGCGAATGGAAAAGTTTGGGTGGCCGATGTGCCGATGGTGGGCAATCATTTATTCAATTTTCGGCAGCTTTGGATTAATAATCGTAAGGCAGTTCGTGCCAAAAGCACCAACGGTGGGGAGATGGAAAGAATTATCAGCTGGAACAAAATAGATGAAACCTGCTGGATACCTACCCCAAAATTTTCACAAGTTAAGCATTTGAAAGGGGTTGAATTCTTTATTCATCAGTGGTGGGCTATTGCCATTTTGCGGGTAAAGAAAATGGACGTGCAGGGGGATAGTACCAAATTATTTTTCCAACAACCTGAAAGCAAAATACAAAGTGAACACCCCTGGCCCGCTCCGTGGATATCAAAGGAAACAGGTAATTCCGCATTTTACCTGACCAATGCCTTGCCGTTTTTAGATGAACCCGGTGAGTGGTATTTGGATTTACCAAAGCAAAAATTGTATTACTGGCCACGCATAAATGAAAATCTTTCTACAGCAAAGGTGATAGCGCCACATTTGGAAACCCTGGTGAAAGTGGAAGGAACGATGGATCATCCCGTGCGCAACATTTCATTTA
>Ga0209097_10003842_pt1 | contig 11340 bp, 6 predicted proteins | sample AD_UKC052_MetaG_FD_184419 | JGI IMG/M metagenome (GOLD analysis project Ga0209097, IMG submission 184419) | Active sludge microbial communities of municipal wastewater-treating anaerobic digesters from USA - AD_UKC052_MetaG (SPAdes) (version 2) | ecosystem: Engineered > Bioreactor > Anaerobic >... | reverse complement strand
GGTGTGAAGCAGTCATCATGCAAACATAACAGAGCCGAGCGCCGTCGGTGCACCCGCTTTACAAGCGCTTACAAATCAACGACGGCTCGCGCGCTGCGAATCGGCGAAAATTGGAAGATTCGAAAAAGCAGTTCACCGGAGACCGAAATGAAGATTCTGCTGCACCGCACACAACAACTTTTGTTACTGGCCGCGCTTGCAATGGCTGCCGGGCTGGCCCAAGCTGCGCCGCCCCCCGGCATGCCCGACATCGGCTTGCCCTTCGGCAACTATTTCGCGGTCATGAAAGCCAAACTCAATCTGACCGCGGAGCAAGACGCTCAATACACGATTGCGTCGCGCGCAACGCAAGTGGCGATGGAAGCGGCGCGCAAGGCGCGTACGGCGTCGGCGGTTGCGGCGAAGGCGGAACTCATGAAGGCCGATCCCGATTTTGCCAAGCTGTTGGCACTACGTGACGACACCGTAAACGCGTCCAGTGCCGAGCGCAAGCTTGCCAACGCCGAATGGATCAAGTTCACGCAACTACTTTCTACGGAACAAAAGGCGCTGATCAAGGGTCAACTACTTGATCGCGTCTCTCGCGCAGAAAACATGCGCGAGAAGTTTCGTCAGCGCCACGGCGGGTAGCTCCCCCTTTAGCCAAAGCGCAAGCGATTTTGTCGCGGTAGAGACGAATGCTCATACCTTACAACCCGGCTCCGGCCGGGTTTTTTCTGCGTATCCGTTCGCCGCGTAGCCAGATTGGCGTCGTAAAAGAGGTTTACGCAACTGGCGTTAGGGCAATCCCAACCCACAAACCGTATTCAGGTATTCGCGGATCGTTGGCCAGTTGTCGCGCGAACGCGGGCTGACTCCAAGTGCGTTTTCGGTAACCGCCGTTCCGGTCAGGCCGAACAAGGCGCGGAGCAGCAGAATGCCGTCGCTCTCCGCCTTCACCTCGGCGTTGCCATCAACGTCGAGCCAATTATTAGTGCCTAACACGCCAAGGCGAGTCACGATCGCGCCAAAGTCAGTGCCGCCACCCGAGGCGTAAATGCCGTTTGTTAGTGAGCCCCCGCTTAACCCCAGCATGTAGCGAACGATCAACAAACCATCTGTCAGCGCATTCACTTTGCCGTCGGCATCGACGTCTAAACTGCACGCTGGCGGCGGAACGATCCCGAACTGAATGATTGCGTTGGATTGCGTTGTGACTGTGGTCAAGGACACCGCGCGTACCGTTACGGTGGCTGCTGAGTTACCGGTGATCGTCGCGGATAGTCGTACGACGGCAGAGGAAAACGCAGGGATTCTGATGCTTGCGATGCTGCTGACGTTCGCGCCAGACGCATCTAACAAATGAGCGGAGACTGGTCCGGACGATCCGAGAATAGACAGGCTGAATTGATCCTCAACGTTGCCAAGATTTTGGATGACGACGTTGACAACGTGCGTGCTGGGCGTGGAAGCTACCACCGAGTTAGCGGGCTGCCCAGTCACGTAGACAGCGCTGGCTGCCGGGATCGTTACGGCTGCGGTCGCGCGCGCAAACGCGCTAGGTGCCGCGCGCGAGATAGCGAGGACGCCAAAGCTGCTGGTACCCGGTCGTGCAAAAGCGGCCGCGCTACCAACAGCGAAGTTGACGGTAGTCGATGCGCCCGCGGCGAGTGCCACCGTAGACGCGCTAGGCGTGATCGTTGGCCCGAGCGGGCCGAAGAGTGCCAGATCAAAGGTGTCCGAGGAGCCAGACAAATTAGTCACGGTGACCGTGAATGGCGTTGCTGCGGTGCCCGCATTCGGCGACATGCTGAGCGCCACACCGGCGTCCAACACATTGATGACGCTAGAGACGACGCGCGGTGCGACGAAGCGCGAATAGAGCGCGAAGCTCGCAGTGTTGTCGCCGAGGGTGATATTGGGCGGCGGCGGAACTGCAACGCTGATTTTGAAGTCGATCGATTCGCCCGGCCCGACCCACGCCGAGCTCGGCTCAAACGTCGTGCTCCAATAATTATTGGGCAGCACGCTGTCGCTCATGCTGTATTCGTCAGTCAGCGTCCCAGTATTAGTCACTCTCACCGTGATGGACGTAATGCTTCCTTTCGAGCCAGTGGCCGAACTTGGCGTTACGTTGTAGATTGAACTGGCCACGCTTGCCGTCGGATCTTGCCCAACGTCTGGGCTGTAATAGTTGCCCAACGTGGCAACTGCGGCGTCGCTCACACCAGCCGCGCTCGCAACGACGCGAAAGTCAATGTTGCCGCCGCTTTGTCCGATGTTGGATTGAACGACGAGCGGCGTGGTGACGACCGCACCTGCGCCGAGCGTGACGCTGGGTGCCAATGTTTTGACCCAGCCGCTAGGGATGCCTTCTGCGCTTAGGTGGTAGGTGACAGCGCTGGTCGTACTCGGATTAGTAAGCGTAACGACGTAAGTCGCGGGTGACCCAATGGCGACCAACGGCGGAACCGAGGCTGAAACCGCAATGGTGTGATTGGCGGTGACAACCGCCGGCGACAGCGGCAGGCTGCCTGAGCCCAATGACGGTAGGGTGAACTCAACGGCACCGCCGGTGGCGACTTCACGGCCAGTACCAGGCTGCATCGCGCTTACGGTGGCCTGCCACGTGATCGGCGTGACGGTTGGTTGCTGCCACGTGTACGTGTCGCTAGATGCAGTGCTCGAGATAGCGGTGGGAGCGAGGTTAAATGAATTGGGTACTAACGTGACCCCGGTGCCTTTGGGCGCTACGACCTTGGCTGTCACTGATGGCCCGGTGATTGCCGAGTAGTCGAAAACCAAGACGGACGTTGCAGTTATGGCGTAAAGCAAATTTCCATTGAGCACAAAGGCGCGGATCCGGTCCGGTACGTCGTAAGGAATGGTCCGAATATTTTGCGGATCATTTGCGTCAATGAGCGCGAGCACCCAACTACATGAAGTTGGGTTGTAGGCCCCCATCGCGTAATAGTTGTTGGTCAACGACTGAAGCGACGAGAAGCCTTTACGTTCCGCTTGATTGCAGGCGTAGGTTTCGTTGTGAACCAGCGACGTAGTGATCGTGCTCTGAAGCGTGGGCGCGGAAGGGTTGGTGAGATCAATCGCGCTAAGTGTTAGCGCCCCGGTGTAACCACTGTTGAGGTCATAAAAACCATGCGTATCACCCGCTGCAAGCGCCTTGCTGCCTTGTGCTGCGACGCCGATCAGAAGTCTCGCTTGCGGAACGTCCAACATTGAAACGACACAAGGATTGATCAGACCTTGGCATCCGGTTGTCATTTGCGATGTGTCGACAGTTAACAAACGGCCGACGCCATTGAAGAAATCACCAACCCCAGTAGTCGTCGCGACCAATGCGCGGTTAGCCGTATGCGGCGCGACGCCCAGCACGTAATGCGGACCACCGGTATCTGATTGATTCTCCGGTGGATTGCCGGCGCCGGCTGGGAATAAGCTGTTGATGAGCGTCGGAGTGCTCGGCGACGAGAGATCAAATTTGAGCAGATTGCCATGTTGCTCGAAAATGAAGTTGGAGAACGGGTTGTATACGAAAAGCGTCGTCGTCATGAAGGCGTCTGCTCCGACAAAGCGTAAGGCGCTCCCGTAACGCTTGCCGGTATCAAGCGGCGTTGGCGTTAGTAACACAGGACTGGTCGCGTTCGCGCCTCCAATGTCAAACACCGCGAGCGTTCGCGTGCCAGCGCGATCCGGTATTCGTCCGTCGTAGCCGAGGAACAGCCGATCATTGTGTACGCTGCAATCGACATTCTCGTAACCATTGGCTGCGCCGTTTGTCAGCAGCGCATTCCCGAACGAGCTCAGTAAACCTGGCGCATCCGGGTTGCTGACGTCGATGATCGTGACCGCGACGCTGTGGCAAACGTACAGATAGTTGCCGTTACGTGCGACTGCGATGGGTCCGAACGGAAGCGGCAACACGCTCCGAAGCTTCAACGCTTGCTGCGCGATCAAGCTGTGGTCTATGTTGAGCGCAACGTTGACCGTACTACTGCCTGGCGTTACGAGTGGGGGTGTCACCGTGAGTGCTGCCGCGAACGGATGACCGACGAATATCGTGGCAATGCCGGTAGCGCCTTGAATCGGACTGTCAGACGCGTCCGTCGCGGACACCTCTACCGTGTACGGACCGTCAGGAAAACTAGCGGTGGAAAACGGACTCATCGACACTGTTTGTACGTTGTCACCCGATACAAACGTGGCGCTGACACTGGGCGAAAGAGCGGTTACCCATTGCCCATTTCGATTCTTTACAACGTAGCGCAGATTGACCACACGAGCGTCGTTAACGGCGCTTAGCAAGCGAACCGTCGGAATGAAGCTTGTTCCAGCGGCACCATGCGCGGGATTCATGCGCACGTCCACGATGCGCACAATTTCAGGCCGGACGCTCAACTGGCCCAGCGTGGCTTTGCCGCTCGAAGGATCGTCCTCAGGCGTGACAACGATCTGATATTCGAAGGCTTGCGCTGTGCCGCTATTTGAAAACGTTACATACAAATCCGGCGCGAGGTAGGTGTTAGTACGATAGTTCGCAGGAACAACAACGCGCGTACTGTTCAACGTGGCGGTGACGCCGATAGGCAATCCGATGATGGCGATGTTCATAGCGCGCGGATTGGCGGTGTCATTGAACAGATTTAGGTTGACGCGCGCGGTGAGATTGGGCAGCGCAGCCGAAATTGCAGGCGATAGGTACACGCGATACGCATCTGTATATGCCGCCCGTAGCGCGTTTTGCAGGGCACAGAACTGAGCGTCAAGCGCAGATAAGGCCGAGCCCATTGTGGCAACATTGGCGGCGGCGATACCGCTTCGAGCCGAGAGAAAACCGGGCGTTAGCGCTGAAAGAAATGGCGCATTGAGCTGAGCGACCAATCCGTCAATTTCGCGCAACACCGAATCGCGCAGAGTTGTCGATTGCGGCTGCGTCGCCAGCTGGTCAATATCGGTGGTGAGCACGCCCAACAAGCCGGCAAGATTGGTGCGACCGATCTGCGTTGCAACGACGCTAGCTGGCGCGGCGCAACGCGTGATGGCAGAAGTAACCGTAGCCGAGGCGGTCGCGCGCACGGGAAATGCGCCGCCGAAGCTACCTTGCACCATCGCCTCTAAGTAGGTCCCAGGCGGCACGCCGCCACCAACAGAGGCCGTCAGTGCAATGGAACGGCTTTCTCCTGCCGCAAGCAACACGGTGGATGGAACGCCCGCCAAAACCAGCCCCGGTGACGATTGCGTCGTCAGCGCGACCGACGTGGCTTGATTGCCTAACGAGTCGAGGGTCAGCGTCACCGGCACCGAACTGCCCGGCAGCGCAGCTTGCGGTGATGGCGCCAGGCGCATCCTTAGTGCGGGCGTGCTCGGCGTCGTGAATGCTCCCGTTGTGGTCGTCGTGACCGAGGGCGTCGTTGTGCTGGTGCCGGTTACTTGAAAGGAAGCAATCGTCCCGGCCGTTGGTATCGCGCTGTTAGGGTCAATGCACAGATGAAACTCAAACGTGGCGCCTGGTTTTATGCGCACGGCGGGAAGCACGTATTGAGGATCGGTGACGGTCAGCCCGCTACCGCCACCATAAGCACTAAATCGAAACGTGTCCGCGTTTGGGCCGCTGTTTACCGCCCGAATCAGATACACCGATGCAAATTCGGCTCCCGCGAATGGTCGACTGAACCGCGCATCAAGCACCGCTGAAAGGGTGAGTCCTGCGGTAGCTCCCGGCGTTTGTGCAGCAGGCAGTGGCGGGATCGCGGAGGAGAATAACAAGCGCGGTAGCGGCGGATCACCATTCTCACCCGCAAACATTTTGGTCATATCGTCTAGCCCCTCGATGAGGCCAGTGAGCAGCTCTTTGACGATACCAGCAGGCCCTTCGATTTCTATGGCGAGCAGGCCCATCAAGTCCAGCTCTGCCTTGATCGATTGCACGATGCCCTTGAGAATCGGAGCGAGCGTGGCGCGCAATTGCTGACCCAAATCGGAAAACGGGCGTTGCGCAACGATGGAATCGACTATCGCTGCTGTGAGCGCGATTCCAAACACGCCAACCGCATTGACGCGACCGATCAACTGCCCCATCACTGCCGCTTGCGACGACGAAATTTGCGCTGCGACCGCAAATACGTATTCAACAAATGCGCCGTGGGAACCGTCTTCAAGCGTGCTGATGGTGTAGCCCGTGCTGGGGTCGGTTTCGAGCCACGCGTTGACGGCGACACCGCCAACCGTCACGACATCCATCGGCGCCAGCACGACGCGACCGCCTTGCACAGCGGCGCGAATGCGCAGCTTTGATTCCGTCGATAAATTCAACGAATCAATCACGCTCAGATTCGAATTTGTGATTGGGCGATAACGCGACGCGTCGGTCAATGTTGCGAGCACGGACGAAATCGAGCGATTCGGGTCGCCCGTGATGCTCGACAACACCTCTCCTTCGAGTATCGATTCGCCCAAGCCACGGTTGCGTTCAAAGTTACGGGCGTTGGCAAGGGCGATGCCCGGTAGTGGAAGAACGCGCAAATCGTTCTTGCGCAGATCAAGTGACAGGGCCAGCGCTTCGTTCTTGAAGCGCGACATAGCAATGGTGATGCGAGGCGAAGCGATGTACGCCTTGACCAGCGAGCGGAGCGATTGCTCATCAATCTGTTGGTCTGCTGCACCCAAAAACGACGCCAGAGCCAGTTCGTTGTTCGCAATGAGTGAGTAGCGTGCGGCGAGCACACTGTCGCGCGCGACGGCTTCTTGCGTTGCATCGCGCTGTCCCGGTGGCGGTAACGCCTGAACAAGGGGTTGCAGCAATGCAATCTGCGCCTGCAGAGTCTGCAGTCTCGTTTTACGCGCAGCGAAGTCGTCTAGCGCCTGACGCGACGGACTGATCGCCAAAGTCATCACGTCAAGCTCGGTCAGCACAGGACGTGTGAGGCTATTCTGGTCGACCGACACCGGTCCGCCCTGAGTGCGTGTGACGTAGCCAATGCGGTCAAACATGGGTCGCCGCTGCGATTGTGTTTGTGCAGCAGCGTCGGTCACGTCGACGGCGACGAATACGCCAGTGACCAAAATATTCCCGAGCGGAAAGTTGGTGAGGATCTCGCTGTAGTCAGTGCCGCGAATGAGGTTGTAGTTGGCAATGCTGGAACGACTATCACCCACGGCGAGGTACGGTGAGTACGTGTTTTGAGTTGCCCCGATGGTCAGTGATGGGGGCGTGAACGCGTTCACGAACTGGCTCACGCTGACGGCCCGATCCACAAGGTCGACGCTATCGAACGTCTGATCAAGCACCGTCGCCGTGCCAAGCGCCAAGCCGAACGCTGCCGCAGCCTGTGTAAAGGTTTCGACCTCAACGCGGATGCGCGTTGTGTGGCGCAGGTTAGTGGGGATGCTTGAAAACGTTTGCGTGGCCGACGTCAACGTTTGATTCACCGCTGTGGTGGTGAGCGCTGTGTCAAGCGCAACATACGCACCGCTGCTGCCGACTCTGTACTCAACCCAGAAGTGGTTCGTCGCTTCACTGACTAGCGAGAAAAAGCCACCAATGAACTGGGGCGCGGGGTTGTCGCATCCAAGCACGCGCGACGGGTCGCTGAACATACGTGCGGCGACGGCGGTCGCCTCGGTGTTTCCCAATGTGCCTTGAACGTACCGCGCTTCGATATTCGGATTGGCAGCGCGCAGCAAGGCGACGGTGAGGCTAGCGCGATCAAGACTGTTACCGGCATTACTGGCCAGTGCGCCGCGCGCGCCGCGTAGGCTACCGGTGTAAATCTCGATGCCGATATTGTCGCGTACGTGTTGAAAAATGGCGACCGGGTCATTGCCAAGGCTCGCAGCAAGCGCCTGAACACGAGGATCGTTCGGATCGTCCGCGCCACCGGCCATTGCGACGCCTGAATTCGCTGCGAACAGCACTAAGACGGCAGTCGCAAAGGCACGCACCAACACTGGCAACCGAACAATTTTCATGGAGTAGCTCCGCACCTGACGCGCCGTACTTCTTCGGCCTAAACCATATTTTGTAGAATGAAATTGTCCGCAACAAGGACGCTGAGGTGACACGTAGGTGACATGTTCTTCGCGTTACATAGCGATCATTCCAAGCTCCGGCAGAATGTGAACTATGGCCGAAGCGATCGCATTTGTTTGCATGTCCACGAAACGGGGTGCATGATTCGGTATGACCAGTCCAATTTCCCCTGATCGGGTCCGCGAGGAGCTCGAGGCCATTGAACATGGCCGGGAATTTCGCGCATCGACGCGACACCGAAAATTTCTGCGTTATCTTGTCGAACAATCGATCAACGGCAACGCGGCGAGTCTCAAGGAAATTTCGCTTGGGATTGCAGTTTTTGATCGCGCGCCGTCAACTTTCGATCCATCGCACGACACCATCGTACGAGTCGAGGCACGCCGCCTGCGCAGCCGCCTTACTCGTCACTACAGCGACGAGGGTAAATACTCTTCAATAATTATTGCGCTACAACCAGGTAGTTATGTTCCGGTGGTTTCCAAACGCGAACAGACATCTCCTGGTCCGATCCAAGGTTCCAATGGCGGCGCAGAGGCTGCGTTTAGCGACCCAGCGCAGCGCGATCTCTACGAGCGTGCTCGCATCGCGTTTCAGCAGCGCACCCCGGAAGGCTACCGTCTTGCGGAGACGCTGTTTTCTCGGCTGGTCGACGTAGCGCCTCATTCTGCCCATGCCCATTGTGGCTGCGCTCGAGTGCTTCTTGCGCATGCGGGGTTGAGCGCAACGGCGGTCCGTGTTGCGCTTCCAAAGGCACGTGAACATGCCGAGATCGCGCTAAGCGCAGATGCCAATTTTGGCGAAGCGCATGCGCTGCTCGGGCAGATATCGTTCCTGCTCGACCACGATTTCGCGAGTGCTGAGGCGATTTTTCGCCGCGCGGTGCAGTGCGCTCCGAATCTCGCGTTCGCGCACCATGTCTACGCCTTCGGCCTGCTCTGTCATGGCCGGTTTGAGGATGCCGAGCGGGCGTTCGCGTTAGCGCGCGAATATGACCCAATGGATCTTCACATTCGATTGCAGAGCGCCTTGGTTCACTTCTACGAGCGCGACTTCGCGGAAGCAATTGCTCGCTGGGAAGAGGTGCTTGAGATTCGGCCAGACAACTTGATCGCGGCAACGTTGATCGGGGCAACCTATCTCTGTACTGGTGAGCCTCAACTGGCGCTTGAACACTACGAAGCCGCGCGCGCTCGCGTGCCGGAGCATCCTATCGGATGGGCTGGTATAGCGCAGGCCTATGCGTTGATGGGCGACACGCGTCGCGCCAACGAAGCTCTCTCGAACTTGATGCAGATGCGCGAGACGCGCTACGTTTCACCCTATCTCTTTGCAATGATTTACGCACGATTGCGTGACGCTGATGCGGCTTTCTTTTGGCTTCGCAATGCCGCTGATGAGCCAGATTTCAACTTTGTTTGCGCTCGGGTTGACCCAACCTTCGATTTTTTGCACGCAGATTCTCGCTGGAGCGCACTAATGCTCCGATACGGATTCAACGTCGAGTCCTAGAGGCCGTTCGACCAAGGTCTATACCGTTCGTCATAGACCATTTGCGCAATGGCGCTTCTGCGGGAAGCTACCTAGACTTTCATAAATCGTCGCGCGTTCGTCGCGGCGGGCGTGACCGCGAGAGCCGTTGCGTCTGTGTGCTTGTTCAACTAAATCTAGGCGACTTCTATGAAACTCAAACTCGTAATTCCTTTTCTTTTCGCTATTGGCCTATGCGCCCACGTGAGCGCAGCATCAAGCGTTCAAGTAAAAGTTGAGAACAAATGCGGCAGCCCGACGTCGTACACGATTCAGAAGAAAGGGAGCAGTCTAAACACGAGCCTTTCGCCGCGTGCGAGTACGACGCACTCGCTTGACGTCGGCGACAAAATTGCGGTGGGAAAAAACGTCATCCACACAGTGTCGTCGTCGTCGGGACAATCGGTGACTGTTTGCAATAAGTAGTCTTCGCGCCATGTTTCACATGAACGCGCTGGCGTTGGCAATGTTTGTGCTCGCCGGGGTCGTGGGTGTCTCAGCGAGTCACATATTTTTCGCGGGCAACGCCAACGTAGGCGGTGGCATTTCTGGTGCCGTCATGTTGATGACCGATGCTTGGTATCGGCATCGGCAGAAGCCCCTCGCACCGCCTCACAACGTCGGAACGTTGGCACTGAGCGGTAAATGGTGGTCTGCGCATTGCGGTGGCTTCATTGCAATCATGCCGAGCTGGCTAATGGGCATCACGCTAATGCTCATGGCACTCACGCGACCCTATTGGCATCTCGCTCGTGGACTTTAGTGCTCATTTAAACGCGAGCGCGGTCTGGCTCAATGAGTATGCGCTCGCTGTAACGACGCTCATGGCGTTAACCGCATTGGTAGTAGAAATCACAAACCGTTCGCTGCAGGCGCGCAGATCTAGCACCGTGAATTCGGAGTGGACCCGAACGTGGCTTACGAACGTCGGGCTGCTTGTGTGCGCGATGGGAGTTTCATGGATGCTCGCACCGTGGCTATCACCGGCATTTAGCGCCGTGCTCAGCGGTGACGCAGGATTGCTCGCTTGGCTGGATGTGGCAAGCGTGTCGTACGTCGGCTATGTGTTGCTCGGCGTGATTCTCTTGGATCTGCTGAGCTACATCTTGCATCGTGTGTTTCACCAAGTCCCGCTGCTGTGGCGCTTACATCAAGTTCACCACAGTGACTCCGCGGTGAATGCGAGCACGCATTTTCGGCAACACCCCATGCAGCACGTTCTGCTTCCGCTCATGCAGCTTCCGTTGCTGTGGATGCTGGGAATTTCGGGGGTGAGTTGGTTGCTCTACGCAGCGCTGAGCACGGCCGCTCAGCTCTGGCAGCACGCCGAAGCGGGCCGTTCGACGCGGGTCGACCGTTGGCTTGGCGTGGTGCTCATTACGCCGCTCGCGCACCTGACGCATCACGATCAGCGCAAAGAATTTCACGACCACAACTTCGGCACGTTGTTCTCATTCTGGGATCGGCTACTGGGTACGTATATCAAAGCGCCGTCTAAGTTTCACCTCGGACTCCCAGGCCACCACAGCGGACAGCGATCGAAAAGTTTCGTGTCGTTATTCGATTGCCTGCACATGCCCTTTAAGTCTTCCGTAACGCCCGCGCTAAGTCGCGGCTCAACCCCTTTTCGCACACACATTCAAGGAAAAAAATGAAACGATACTTACGCCAACTTGCGGGCCTCGCAGGAGTTGCACTGCTACTGTTGAGCCAGCTGAGTTCAACTGCATATGCTGGTATTTCGGGCACAACCATACGTCTTAACCTCTCCGTGGTGAACTCGC
>Ga0209097_10003833_pt1 | contig 11363 bp, 12 predicted proteins | sample AD_UKC052_MetaG_FD_184419 | JGI IMG/M metagenome (GOLD analysis project Ga0209097, IMG submission 184419) | Active sludge microbial communities of municipal wastewater-treating anaerobic digesters from USA - AD_UKC052_MetaG (SPAdes) (version 2) | ecosystem: Engineered > Bioreactor > Anaerobic >... | reverse complement strand
GGTCTTCCCGGGCGCGGCGGGCTTCTTCCAGCAGGTAGCGCTGGTAGTCGTCCAGGTCGCCGTCGAAGGGCTCGACGCCGCCGCGGGACACCAGCCAGAACTCGTCACACACCGAACGCAGCAGGGCCCGGTCGTGGGAGACCAGCATCACCGTGCCCTCGAACTCGTTGAGGGCCATGGCCAGGGCTTCGCGGGTGGCCAGATCCAGGTGGTTGGTCGGCTCGTCCATCAGCAGCAGGTTGGGGCGTTGCCACACCAGCATGCACAGCACCAGCCTGGCCTTTTCGCCGCCGCTCATGGTGCCGACGGCCTGCTTGACCATGTCGCCGCTGAAATTGAAGGTGCCCAGGAAGGTGCGCAGATCCTGCTCGCGGCCGCTCTGGCCGGGGGGCAGGCCTTCGCGGGCCATGCGCACCATGTGTTCGAGCGGGTTGTCCTGGGGGCGCAGCACGTCGAGCTCCTGCTGGGCGAAGTAGCCGATGCGCAGGCCCTTGCCTTCGGTGACGATGCCGGCGGTGGGGGCCAGGTCGCGGGCAATCGTCTTGACCAGCGTGGACTTGCCCTGGCCGTTGGCGCCGAGGATGCCGATGCGCTGGCCGGCCATCACCGATTTGTTCACCCCGCGCACGATCACCGTGGGCGGGGTGCCGGTCGGAGCGTCCTCCGCCGGCGGGTAGCCGAAGCAGGCGTCTTCCATGGCCAGCATGGGGTTGGGCAGGTTGAGGGGTTCCTTGAACTCGAAGGTGAAGTCGGCGCTGGCCAGCACCGGGGCCAGGCGGTCCATGCGGTCCAGGGCCTTGACCCGGCTCTGGGCCTGCTTGGCCTTGCTGGCCTTGGCCTTGAAGCGGGCGATGAACTTCTGCAGGTGGGCGATCTTGTCCTGCTGCTTGGCGTAGGCGTTCTGCTGCAGCTCCATCTGCATCGCCCGGGTGTCTTCGAAGGTGGAGTAGTTGCCGCCGTAGCGGGTCAGCTTGCCGGCGTCGATGTGCAGGGTGACGTTGGTGATGGCGTCAAGGAACTCCCGGTCGTGGCTGATCACCACCAGGGTGCCGGTGTAGCGCTTGAGCCAGGCTTCGAGCCACACCAGGGCGTCGAGGTCCAGGTGGTTGGTGGGTTCGTCGAGGAGCAGCAGGTCGGACGGGCACATCAGCGCCCGGGCCAGCTGCAGGCGCATGCGCCAGCCGCCGGAGAAGCTGTTCACCGGGTTGCATAGCTCGGTGGTCTTGAAGCCGAGGCCGAGGATCAGGGCCTGGGAGCGGGCCTGGGCATCATGGGCGCCGGCGTCGTGGAGGGCCATGTAGGCGTAGGCCATGCGCTCGCCGTCACCGCTGGCTTCGGCATCGTGCACTTCCTGCTGGGCGGCAACGAGGGCGCTGTCGCCCTCGATGACGAAGTCGGTGGCCGACTGTTCGGTCTCCGGCATGTCCTGGGCCACCTGGGCCATGCGCCAGGCGGCGGGGATGTGGAAGTCACCCGCGTCTTCGTGCAGCGTGCCGTTGAGCAGGGCGAAGAGGGTGGATTTGCCGGCGCCGTTGCGCCCCACCAGGCCAACCTTCTCGCCGGGGTTGAGGGTGACGGAGGCGTTGTCGAGCAGCACCTTGGCGCTGCGGCGCAGGGTGACGCTCTTGAGGGTGATCATGGGGTGAAGCTCCGTAAGGGGTTTGCTGCAGTGTGCGGCGGGCGGATAGGGGGAGGACGCGCGGGGAGGGCGTGGCGGAACTCGACCGAATCGGGATGGGCGCAAGGATACGGGCTTTGGGCGCCGTCCGCACGGGTCACTCCGGGGTGTCGGGGCCGTCCAGCAGGCTCTCGCATTCGGCCATCAGGGCGCGGGCCAGGTCGGATTCGTAGTTGGGGTCGAGGGCTTCCATCATTTCGTGGACGGCGTACAGGCCGGCCTCCCGGGACAGGCTGCCGGCGATGCGCCGGGCCAGTTGGTCACTCAGGTCGGAAAGATGGCGGCGCTCGGCCAGGGGCAGGCTGCGCCGGGTGCGGCCCAGCCAGTCGGCGACGAGGGTGGCGCCCTGGGCCTCGGTGGGCCACTGGCCGTGCTCGTACCAGATGGACAGGCGTTCGGCGGCCAGGGCGAAGATCAGCGCGGCGCGGGTGCCACGGCCGTCGGCGGGGGGCGGAGGCGGGGTCTGGGGGCTCATGGAAAGGCGGCTTTGCGGGGCTGCCTACCCTACCACGGACGGGCGTCCGGCATTTCCCTCCCCGTCGCAAAAGCTTATCCTTGCGCGCCTCGGCCGGCCCTTCGGCCTCCATTTCAGCAAGGAAACCCCATGAGCAGCCTGCCCCCGTGCCCCCAGTGCAAGTCGGAATTCACCTACGAGGACGGCGACAACTTCGTGTGCCCCGAGTGCGCCCACGAGTGGCCCCGGGTGGCGGCCGCCGAGGAACAGAAGGTGGTGCGTGACGCCAACGGCAACGTGCTGCAGGACGGCGACAGCGTGACCGTGATCAAGGATCTGAAGGTCAAGGGCTCATCGTCGGTGGTCAAGGTGGGCACCAAGGTCAAGAACATCCGCCTGGTGGACGGTGATCACGACATCGATTGCAAGATCGATGGCTTTGGCGCCATGCAGCTCAAGTCGGAGTTCGTCAAGAAGGCTTGAGCCTCGGCGGAGGCCACACTGCCCTAAAGCTTTTGGGCACCGTGCCGAAAACTCCCGGAAGCTTACTTCGAACCGGGAGACAGATATGACAGAAGCAGACGAACGTCGCGGTACCCGTGCCCACATGCCCGATCTGGACTGGAGCCAGGTGCGGGAAACCGTGCTCATGCTCGAACTCGCCGTCGGCCAGATCGAGGCGGCCATGAAGGAGGGGGGCAGTTCGGTGGAGGTGCTCACCGACTCCTTCACGTCCATGGCCGGTTACATGCGCATGATGGGCGCCGCCCTGGAGCAGCTACCCGACACGCCGGCCACCGCCCAGCTCAAGGAATCCCTGATCGGCCATGCCGGTGAGGTGGCCGGGCGGGTGCAGAAATCCATCATCGCCTTCCAGTTCTACGACAAGCTCAGCCAGCGCCTGGCCCACGTGTCCCACAGCCTGGAAGCCCTGACCACGCTGGTGACCGACCAGCGCAAGCTCTACAACCCCTTCGAATGGGTCGCCCTGCAGGAGAAGATCCGCGCCAAGTACTCGACGCGCGAAGAGCTGGAGATGTTCAACGCGGTGATGCAGGGCATGCCGGTGAAGGAGGCCTTGAGCAACTACAAGGCCGAGATGAAGGACAAGGGCGAGGACGTCGAACTGTTCTGAACCCGCGGGGCAGGTGTCGCGGCTGACGTAAACTCCCGGTTCGGTTTTTCAGCCCGGTGATTTCCATGCCTGCCCTCATCCATTTTTCCGATCCCGCGCCTGCCACCGTCGAAGACCGTCCGGCCCCCGGGCGGTCCATCGGTGCGCCGCCCCGGCGCTTAACCTCCGAACGCTACTGCGCCGAAGACGGTGCCCTCTCCATGGGTGACTGGGCCTGCGAGCCGGGAGTCTGGCGCATCGCCTTCCATCCCGGTCGCCACGAATTCTTCCAGGTCATCAGCGGCCGTCTGCGCATCGTCGACACCGCCGGCCAGGCCCGGGAATTCGGCCCCGGCGACGCGGGCATCATTCCGGCGGGTTTTGCGGGCACCTTTGAAGTGCTGGAGTACGTCACCAAGCGCTACGTCATGCTCGACCGGCCGGGCCTGTAGGGCGCGGGCGGCGGCCGTCGCCCGCAAAGCTCATGCGTCGGGCAGGGTATCCAGCCAGTCGCCCAGCGCGGCGGCGGCCTGCGGCCACTGGGGGTCCAGCATCAGCATGTGCCCCGCCCGGGGGATGACGACCTGACGGGCCTTCCACGGCAGGGCCGTGAAGAACAGCATCGAGGCCGGAAACACCGCATCCTCGCCACCCCCCATCACCAGCGCCGGGATGTCGGGGCGGCGTCCGGCGGGCATGAAGGGCAGGGCCACCATCTCGGCCACGGCATGTTCCGATTCGGCCTGGATCATCGGCATGAACTGCAGAACGTCCCGGTGGGGCATGTCCGGTGAGAAATACACCTCCGCCATCACCCGCAGGCTGTGCTCGTCGGGGTGCCCGGCGATGACCTTGGGCAGCTCCGTGAAGAAATCCGGTTGCAGGAGCGCCAGGCGGCTGGCCGATCCGCCGGTGCCGGTGGGCGGCACGGGGGCCAACAGGGCGACGCCGGCGGCGTGGGCCTTCGCCAGGTAGCGCTGGACCACCAGCGTGCCCATGGAGTGCCCGATGAGCACCGGTTCGGCCGGAAGCTCGGCAACGGCACGGGCCAGATCGTCGGCGTAGTCGGCCAGCCCGAAGCTATCGAGTACGTCACGCCCCTCGCTCTCCCCGTGGCCGGAAAGATCGAGGGCGAAACAGTCATAGCCCCGGGCATTGAAGTAGGGAATGAAGTTGAGCTGCCAGCCCGTGGCGTTGGTGTAGGCGCCATGGACGAACAACAGGGGCGGCCGTGCGGACGGCTTGCTGGCGGGGTGGCGGTGGAGCTTGAGCTGACGAGGGGGCATGGCGGGTGTCGGGGCGAGTGAGGAGCGATTTGGAGCGATGCGTCGGACCCGGGGTTCCGGACTGCACCGCGGCAGATTCTGGCACGCAATGATGACACCGGGACACGGGGCCGCCGCGGTCTCCCCTGGCGTGGCCGACAGGCGTATATTCGGCCCTCCGTCGCGATCCCGTGGGGTCGCTCCGTACCGAACATCCACCGTACCACCCCATGTCCCTGCCCCGTATCGATCCCGCCGACTACCCCAGCCAGCTTGCCGCCAAGGTGGAGAAATTCCGCCATGACTTCGCCGCCTTTGCCGCGCCCGAGCCGGTGGTCCATCAATCCGCGCCCCTGCACTACCGCCTGCGGGCCGAGTTCCGCATGTGGCACGAGGGCGAGCGGGTGGACTACGCCATGTTCGACAGCGCCGCGCCCAAGACGCCGGTGATCATCGAAGACTTTCCGGCCGTTGCCGAGCCCATTGCCCGGGCCATGCCCGTGCTGCGCGAGTGCCTGATGGCCAGCCCACCCCTCAAGCGCAAGCTCTTCCAGGTGGATTTCCTGGCCACCCTGAGCGGTCGGCTGATGATCACCCTGGTCTACCACCGCCCCCTCGACGAGAGCTGGGAGGCCGCCGCACGGGAGCTGGCCGCCGCCATGGACATTCAGCTCATCGGGCGCAGCCGCAAGCAGAAGGTGGTCATCGGCCAGGACTGGTTGCTGGAGGAATTTGAACTCGACGGCCGCCCCCTGCGCTACCAGCAGATCGAGGGCAGCTTCTCCCAACCCAATGGAGGCGTGAATCGCCAGATGCTCGGCTGGGCCTGTGCTCAGGTGGCCGGCGTGGGCGGCGACCTGCTGGAGCTGTATTGCGGCAACGGCAACTTCACCATCGCCCTGGCCCCCCAGTTCGGGCGGGTGCTGGCCACCGAGGTCAGCAAGTCATCGGTGCAGGCGGCCGACTACAACCTGGAAGCCAACGGCGTCAGCAACGTGACCATGGTGCGCATGTCCAGCGACGAGATCAGTGACGCCCTCTCCGGTGGCCGGGAATACCGGCGCATGCAGGGCGTGGATCTGGCCAGCTACAACTTCTCCACGCTCTTCGTTGACCCGCCGCGGATGGGTTTGGACGACGCCACGGTGGACATGGCCCGGCGCTTTCCCCACATCCTCTACATCTCCTGCAACCCGTCCACCCTGCGCGACAACGTGGCGGCCCTCCAGGCCACCCACGAGATCAAGGCGGCTGCCGTGTTCGACCAGTTTCCCTACACCCCCCACCTGGAATGCGGCCTGCTGCTGAGTCGCCGGCCCGCCGCATGATGCCCGCCGACAAGCCCGACGACGGCAGCCCGGTGGTGAAGGAAGACCGCTTGTGGCGCGACAACGGCTGGACCGCCCGCGTGATCAAGAACCAGGACGACGATGGCTGGGCGGTGGAAATGCTCAAGGACGGCGAATCCGAACCGGCCCTGGTGGGGCCATGGACCATGGGGCGGGACAAAAAGAACCCCAAGCCCCTCGACGCCAGCGCCTTCCAGACCCTCGTCAAGACCGCCTCCGAAGTCCTGCGCCGGCATGAGCAGCACCTCCACGCCATGCTCCACAAACACATCACCGTCAGCACCGAGGGCGGCCCGGTGGAGGTTCAGCTCGACATCGTCCCCGACGACTACGAACCCCATGCCATCCTCTCGGCCCGCGACTCCTTCGACGTCATACTGGCCGAAGTGCGCGTGACAGCGGCATTCCGGTTTGACCGGCGCAGCGCCGCCGCCTGGGTGGAAAGCGGGTTTTTGCCGCCGGAGTGAACCCCAAGCGCATTCAGACAGGATAAGGTTGACCCCCTGACACCCCCCTCCGGGGGCGCAGTAGGAGATGCCAGATTCATGTCCGAGCCCGATCCCGCCGCTGACGCTCCCCGCAAGGTGCCGTGGCTTGTGCGCATGCACTACCGCATGCGTACCGTGGCCTTCGCCATGATGTTCGGCGTCATCGCGCTGCATGGCGGGGGGCCGGTGAGCGGCCCCGGCTTCTGGGCCCTGATGGCCCTGCTCTTCCTCGTCTATCCCCACGCCCAATACCTGCGCACCCGTCGATTGTCCGACCCCACCGCCGGAGAGCTACGCAATCTGCGCACCGATTCGGTCTTCCTCGGCATGGGGGTGGCCACCATCGGCTTTCCCGTCTGGATCACCTTCGCCGGCTTGCTCGGCACCCTCTCCAACAATACGGCCAACAAGGGCTGGACGGGCATTGCCGAAACCCTGGTGGCCTTCCCGGGCGGTGCCTTGCTCGGCTGCCTCATCTGGGGGTTTCGCTTCGAACCCGACACCGACTGGGTGACCACCCTGTGCTGCATCGTCGGTCTCACGCTCTATCTCACCGCCCTGGGGCAGGTTGCCTTCACCCGCATCCTGCGCCTGCGGGTGACCCGCGAAGCCCTGCAGGTACGCGAACGCGAACTGATGGAGGCCAATGATGCCCTGCACAGGAATCTGCGGGAAATCGACGAACTGCAGGAACAGCTCCGCGAGCAGGCCAACCGCGACCCCCTCACCGGCCTCTACAACCGCCGCTACCTGGACAGCACCCTGGAGCGGGAGCTGGCCCGTTGCAAGCGCGACGGCAACCCCCTGGCGCTCATCCTCATCGACATCGATCACTTCAAGCAGGTCAACGACACCTACGGCCATCAGGCCGGCGACGAAATCCTGCTCCGGCTCGCAGCCCTGCTGGCCGGCATGGCCCGTGCAGGAGACGTGGCCTGCCGCTACGGCGGCGAGGAATTCCTGCTGCTGATGCCGACCATACCCATGGCCTCCGCGCGGGAACGTGCAGAAGCCTTGCGCATCGCCTTCGAAGCGCTTGAAGTGCCCTTTGGCGCCTTCAAACTGAAGGCCACCGTGTCCATCGGCATCGCAGCCTATCCGGGCCAGGGCATCTCGGCCGATGAACTCATCCGCAGCGCCGACACCGCCCTGTATCGCGCCAAGAACCTGGGGCGCAACCGGGTCGAAGTCGAGTCAGAGGGCGTGAACAAATCGTAGCGAGCGGTTCGAGTTCGGCACCCGGAAGCGCAACCGTAAAAGGCTAAGGCGCGCATCCCAGGGGCGAAATCGGGCCGCGCGGTAGATCGATTCAAACCCGCTCAGCGCATGCCGCCGGCAGGCCCGAACATGGCCATCAGGGTCAGATCTTCCGTAATGTTGAAGAAGGAATGTTCCGTGGTCGCGCCCACAAACATCACCATCCCCGGCCCCACCTCCTGTTGCTGTCCGTCGATGCTCAGCACCGCGCGGCCTTCCAGCACCAGGTAGAGCTCATCCTCCAGGTGCGGTGCCTGCATGTCCTTGGCACCGACAGGGAGGCGGTATAGCGCGCAGGACATCTGCGAGCTGCGCAGAAACTCGAAAATGGAAGGCTGATTACCGGCAACCTTGCTCTTGAGTTCATTGAGGTTGAAGATTTTCCACACGATGGATGACCCCAAGGAAAGTAGGTTTTTGATGGACAGGTCGATAGTGCCAGAGGAATCCCAGCGGTCAAGCATTTCCTCCACGCCCGGCGCTCCGCCGCAAACCGCCTGCCGTGGCAGAACGGCCCTCAGGCAAGGGGTTTCACCTTTCGGCGCCTCGTGGCAGGGCAGAGGGGCATGAAGCTCGCCAGTCTCGATACGGCCCGGCCCGGCGGCACCCTGCTGGTGGTCAGCGCGGACCTGAGCCTGTGCCAGACAGTCGGCGGCATCGCATCGACCCTGGCCCAGGCCCTCGCCGACTGGGACCGGGTTGTTCCACAGCTCGGCGAGGTTTACGCCGCCCTGTCGGCAGGGCACGCCCGCCATGCCCGACCCTTCACCGCCCGGGAATGCCTTCCCCTGGCCGACGAAGCGTGGTGGGTGGCCTTTCACCCGCCCGGCACCCCCTGTCTGGTTGCCGCGCCCGGCGATTGCATCGCCACGTCCCCCGAAACCCTGCCGGCAGAGCTGAGGGAATGGCTGGAAGCCGAGATCAGGGCTCAGCCTTGCCTGGCAGGGCCTGTCGCCCTCGTGACCGGATGCCGGACTTGAGTTGATAGCTGATATTTTGTACAGTTGTTCCGTCGGGCTCCAGACTCAACTGCCTCCCACTTCGATTCCAGACACCTTGCAACGCCATGCCCATGAATCGTCAGACAAGCTTCGAATTTCCCGTCGACGGGGCTGCCTTTCCGGCGCCTGCGGTGCGTGCGGCGCACCGTCGCCGGCTTGTGGTGCCGGATGTGGGGGGGCTTCCGCCCTTTCAACTGGCCCTGGAGGCCTCGGGCGACCCGATCGAGGTGCGACTGCCGGTGTCCGTGCCAGCGCCTTTGCCCGTGCCCGGGCGTGTCCGTGACGATGACGATGCCCCTGCGGCCGGCGTTCCGCGGGCGCAGCAGGGGCCGGGGGCGAAGGTCCAGAAGGCCGTTTCGGTGCATGTCCGGGGGCGCGTTTGGGAGGTCTGCCTGCGCCTCGTTCCCGACGAATACGAGCCCCACGGTGTGTTGATGGCGTTTGACGAACTCGGCGAGCGCGTTGCCGAGGAAAAGGTCGTGCCCGACTTCCGGCTGACCGAGGGGGTGGCGCGTAGCTGGATCGAGGGGGATTTCGAGTAGCCCCACGACCAAAGCCGCACTCAACAACGCCGAGGGGGTGGCGCGTAGCTGGATCGAGGGTGATTTCGAGTAGCCCGGCCCGGGGGCGGGTGCGCGGGCGATGCGGTGCGTAAATTGAGCCAGAACAGGGTGTCGGCGGCCCTGTGCGGCTAGAGTCGTGCCCAGCCATGAAAGCGTTTCCGTCCGTCCTTCCGCGTGTCGTCCCGAGCCGTGCTTCGGGTAGCATCCCTTGTCTGACCGGGCAGGGGCCCGGCGCGAATCGAGGAGAGTGACATGCTGGCAGGCAGGACGGCTTTGGTGACGGGTTCCACTTCCGGAATTGGTCTGGCGGTGGCCCAGGCCCTGGCGCGGGCCGGGGCGAAGGTGATGCTCAATGGTTCGCGCCCGGCGGCCGATGCCGAGGCCCTGCGGGCCGGGCTGGCCGCCGAAGCGGGGGTCGAGGTGGGCTACACCCAGGCCAACCTGGCCCTGGGGGCGTCGGCCCGGGCTCTGGTGGAGGCCACCATTGCGGCCTTCGGCAGTGTGGACATCCTGGTCAATAACGCGGGCATCCAGCACGTGGCCGCTGTGGACGCCTTTCCCGACGACACCTGGGATCAGCTCATCGCCATCAACCTGTCGTCGGTGTTCCACACCACCAAGGCGGCCCTGCCGTCCATGAAGGCGCGGGGCTGGGGGCGCATCGTCAACATCGCCTCGGCCCACGGCGTCGTGGCTTCGCCCTTCAAGGCGCCCTACACGGCCAGCAAGCACGCGGTGGTGGGTTTTTCAAAGGCGGTGGCGCTGGAAGTGGCCGAGCAGGGCATCACCTGCAACGCCCTGTGCCCGGGCTATGTGCGCACCCCCCTGGTGGAAAAGCAGGTGGTGGATCAGGCCAAGGTGCACAACCTGCCGGAAGACCGGGTGATCCGCGAGGTGATCCTGGCCGCCCAGCCCACCAAGCAGTTTGTTGAGGCCGACGAGGTGGCGGCCTTCACGGTGTTCCTGTGCTCCGATGCGGCCCGTTCGGTGACCGGCTCGGTGCAGTTGATCGATGGGGGCTGGACCGCGAGGTAGCCCCGGGAAAGGCAGGCATGGAAGAGTTCATCGGTGGCTTGTGGCACCGCTTCATCACCCGCGCGGCGACGCGCAGCCACCCGGAGGCGGTGGTGCGCCTGGCCGACATGGAGCGCAGCGCCGGGATTCTCTTCCGCGCCCTGGGGGGCGACGCCGGCCTGCGGGTGGCGCCGGCCGCCGAGGTGGAGCATGGTGCCCGCCGCAACTGGCTGGCGCGCCTCGCCCATGCCGGCGAGAAGGTGGCCCAGGCCGCCCGGGATGAGGAAACCCTGCGGCTGCCGGCCGAGATCGCGCTCTTCCCCGAGCGCAGCCTCAACCGTGATCTCTACCTGTGGCTGATCGCCCAGGGGGCTGCCCTGCCCGCCGGTGGCCTGTCGGCCGACACCTGGATCGCCGCCAACCAGCAGGCCAGCGCCGCCACCCTGGAGGCCTTTCCGGGCTTTGCGGCGCGCTATCGCCGGCTGGTGGCGGCGGTGCTGGCCGAGCGCCCCGACCCGGGCAAGCTGCCGGCCGACGAGGCCGCCGCCGAGAGGGCGATTCGCCAGGCCCTGGATGCGCCGGGCAGCGTCGCCACCCTGCCGGCCGCCCGGCGCCCGCCGACACCTGTGGCCCTGTGGCTGTATCCCGCGCCAGTGGCCCTGGACCGGCGCCAGTCGGCCGCTGACCCGACCCCGGCCGAACACCGGGAGGGCAGCAAGTCGACCGATGCCACCGACCGCCGCCGCCAGGCCCAGCGGGAAGACATGCCCGATGGGCGCAACGGTCTGATCCTGCCTTTCCGGGCCGAGAGCCTGCTGTCCTTTGCCGAGTACGTGAAGGTGAACCGCGGCCACGAAGAGGGCGACGACGAGGACCCGACCCGGGTGGCCCATGACATGGACCGCATCGCCGTGGCCCAGGATGGTCAGGACACGGCCTCGCGGGTGCGCTTCGACCTGGATCTGCCCTCCGCTGCCCACGACGACATTCCCCTGGAGAGTGGCATCCTGCTGCCCGAGTGGGACTGGAAGAAGCAGGTGCTGAAGAAGGACATGTGCAGCATCACCGTGCTTGACCCCCGGGACGCCCAGCCCTGCCCGCTGCCCCCGCGCCTGATCGCGCCGGCCCGCCGCCTGCGCCGCCAGCTGGAGGCCCTGACCCCTGCCCGGCGCTGGATCAA
>Ga0209097_10003829_pt1 | contig 11376 bp, 10 predicted proteins | sample AD_UKC052_MetaG_FD_184419 | JGI IMG/M metagenome (GOLD analysis project Ga0209097, IMG submission 184419) | Active sludge microbial communities of municipal wastewater-treating anaerobic digesters from USA - AD_UKC052_MetaG (SPAdes) (version 2) | ecosystem: Engineered > Bioreactor > Anaerobic >... | reverse complement strand
GCCCACGTTCACGGGGCTTGATGCCTTTAAACTGATTTCCGATGAAAGTGTGACCGATTTAACCATTGATTATATCCGGCCCTTCCGCTATGGCCGCCTTGAAGTTGGTGCGAAATACCGCTGGCGCAATATTCCCACCAACATGCAGTTTTTCCCCGGGCTTAATTCACCCATTGATTCCAATGCCGGGGGAAAAGCCACCTACGGGGAAAACATTCCCGCACTGTATGGCAACTACGTGTACGAAAGCGCTAAGCTTGAAGTGGAAGCCGGGGTTCGCGTGGAATATGTAAAGGTAAAGTATGATGTGGACCCTAACCACAATACCTACAAGAGCGATGGCTACGAATACACCGAACCCTTTCCCAACATAAGGGTGGCCTATAAATTCAACGCCGATAACAAACTTTCCTTCTTTTACAACCGCCGGGTAGACCGCCCCAACGAAGTGGATATACGCATCTTCCCAAAGTACGATGATGCCGAAATCATTAAAGTGGGTAATCCCGCACTGAAGCCTCAGTTTACCAACAGCTTTGAACTTGGGTATAAAAAAAGCTTTGCAGGCGGCTACCTGTATTCGGCGCTGTACCACCGTATGGCAAATGCCACCATTACCCGTATTGCAAGTGTGGTACCCGGCAGCCCGCTGATCTATTCGGTGATGCACAATGCCGGGAAGAGCTATAATACAGGTGTTGAGCTCTTGTTGTCAAAAGATGTCAGTAAGCTTTTTACCTTCAACCTCAACCTGAACGGCTATCGTAACCAAATTGATTCTTTTGCCATAGAAAATAAATACCCCACGCCAAGCGTACAAACCTCCCCTGCCGAAACCCTATTTTCGGGGAATATAAAACTCAACACGTTCTTTCATTTACCCAAACAATTCGATATACAACTCACCGCTGTGTACCTCGCACCCGACCTTATACCGCAGGGTAAAATTGACGAGCGTTTTTCACTTGATCTTGGCATGAAAAAGGCCATTCAGAAAGGCAAAGGAGAACTGTTTTTCAATTTTACCGATATGCTGAATACGATGGTAACGCGTAAGGAAATTGACGGCAACGGTTTTAGTTATGTAAGTGCGGATTATTATGAAACACAGGTGGTAAGGGTTGGTTATGGGTTTAAGTTTTGAGGGTGGAAATCATTGGTTGCGGATGCCTGATGAAAATAGAAATAATTAAAAAACCCGGCAATTACCTGCTGCCAGTTTCCTTAACGGGTTATTTTACAAAATGTAAACCCTCATTTGCAGGCAACCTAAGGCAGCTTCTAGATTTAGCGGTTGTAGAACTTGAGCAGGACAACAAGGCGCTTGAAAGGGTATTGATGAAAGAAACATTGCCAAAAAAAATAATTTTTTTACTGAATAAAATTGTATTTATTTGAACCACATTAATCACATTTACATACATAAAATGCCCACGAACTGCCGCACACCCGAGCACCCATGATTATTGGGCATTCCATATGACAAATAAAAACCAGTCCCGAAACATCGGGGCGCACTAAAAATGAACACATGAAATCCCCACGAGCTGTCGCACACCCAGCGCCAATGATCATTTGGGGATTCCATATGACAAATAAAAACAGCCCCGACACCTCGGGGCGCACTAAAAATGAACATATGAAAAATACAAAAACCGTATTCTTAAGCATGCTGCTTTTTGCAGCCGGAATTTTAAAATCGAATGCTCAAATGGGCATGGGTAAAATTGAGGAAATTGAGTCACTTCAGGAAAGGCAATTAATCGTATTGATTGAAGAACCCAGAGAAAGAATGCTGAAGAAACTTGCCAAAAAACCAAAACTAGGAACGGAAGCAGATTATAAGGCTGATCTTTTAATATACAATGCCAATGTTAAAGCCGTTGTTGAAAAATTTTATCCCTACACAAAGAAAGAAGTACTTTATAAAACCTATAGCGAAATAGAGAAATTGAAAAAAAGCAAAAGTGATGCTTATGCTGTTCTTTGCTGTTTATCAACTGAGCCAAGTTCTTCATCCTCAGGCTTAAATTATGCCGATGGATTGTATTGGGAAAAGGATATAAAATTGGATTTTGAAGATCGTAATGATCTTATGTTCACCATGATGGTTGTTAACCTTATAGAAGATTTTGAAAAAACACCTGTTTTTCAAACACCACTGTTTGATGTATTTCCAACACAGGCCGCATTAGCTTTTGGAATGCAAACCACAAAAAATTATTTTGAAATGCGCATTCGTATGAAGAAAGAAGGCTCATCAAAAAAGGATGAAAAAGCGGCCATAGAAAAAACGATTGCCGAAAATGCTCCAAAGCTAAAAGACAGAACTTTACTTGTACGCAGCGAATGGTTAGATAAAGAATTAACCGAAGCAAACTTTAAAGATCATTATCCTTTTAAATACAAAATTTGCGATAGAGAAACTATGGATAAGGCAATCATGAGTCAGGATGAAACGTATGCTTATGGAGTAGTATTACCTTATGTAGTTTCGGGAAGTCGGTCAAATTCAATCATATATTTTCAATATATTTTTGATGCAAAAAACAGCGAGATGATGGCAATGGCAAGCCCAAGTACCGGAAGTATAATGGGAGCAGGTTTTTCTGGTAAAGCCGGTAATCGCAATTTTACTTTTAAAGTAATGGATAAAATTCGCGATCAGATTATAGGAAAGAAATAGTGAATTATATTTTCACCTGAAAAGCCCTGCACGTTAAGTATGCAGGGCTTTTTAGTTTCAGATTAACGGGTTAATCCACTGCCATATCCAAAGCCCGATGCGGTTTTCGCTTGACCTTGGTATGAAAATGGGCATTCGAAAAGGGAAGGCTGAATTGTTTTTCAATTTTACCGATATGATGAATACGATGATAACGCGTAAAGAAATTGACGGTAACGGGTTTAGTTATATCAAGTGGAAATCGTTGCTGTCCTTTTAGGCGGTGGTTATGCAAAAAACCTAAAGTAAATTTCAATTTGATATTGCCTGAAGGCACGCATTATGGGTAGCTAGAAAATAGATAAGAGTGGATAAATTTCAGACGCATACAAATGTATCTTTGCTGTAGGTAATCACCCGCGAACTGAAACGGTAATTTGAGTACAAAAGCATGACCTATTATTACGCTGTTATGGAAAATGATAAAAATCCTTCTTCAGACATCATCTATTACAGTACCCCCGATGGCCGTTAATGGTTAGAAGTGATGTATGCTGGCGAAACCTTCTCGCTTACCCAAAAGCGGATTGCGGAACTTTTTGGGATGGAGGTACCGGCCATCAGCAAACATTTCAAAAACATTTTTGATAGTGGGGAACTGGAAGAAATTTCAGTTGTTTCCAAAATAGAATTAACTACGGCAGATGGTAAAAATTACCTCACCAGTTTTTACAACCTGGATGCCATCATTGCCGTTGGCTACCGGGTAAACAGCCTGCAGGCTACCCAATTTCGCATCCGGGCCACCAAAATCCTCAGGAAATTTTTCATCAAAGGTTTTGTGCTCGACGGTGAGCGCCTTAAACAGGGAAAACGCTTAGGCAAAGATTATTTTGAAGAACTGACCGAACGCATCCGGGAGATCCGGGCGAGCGAAAGGATGGCTTCCAGGAAATAGTGGCGATGCATAGGTGGTTTTTTACTTTGTATTAAACGAATGGGCAAAACCAGCAGGTATAATATGTACCAGTATTGCCATTAAAATAATTTTCTCATATTTTTGATACATAAACGCGCTTTTATGAAGAAAATGTTCATCGCTGCCTGTTTGTTTTTCAGCAATTTTTCAGATGCACAGAATGTTGGGATTGGTACCAATAACCCCGTAAATGGCAGATTGGTGGTAGCAGGCCCTGTAACGGTTAGTCAGGCCATTTTTGGTGATGGTTTCCAGGGTGTAAGTATTGAAAGTAACCCCTCATTAATAGGCTTTAATAATTATTACAACGAAAGCCGAAAATATATTTCCAATGGCCATGCGAGTTCATTGTTTATGGATGTTTTTTCAGGCACCATGTCTTTGGTGAATTATGGCACAGGGCTTAAAGACCAAAATGTAGGTGCAACCAATAGTATAATGACAATTCTAGCCAATGGTCATATTGGTATTGGAAACAGCAATCCCGCCTTGGCAGGACTAACTGTTGATAGAAAAGCTGGCGCTGCCAATGCCATTTTTGGCAGTAACACTACCGGTGTTTCTATTGAGTCGAGTTTTCCGGGGGTTGGTTTTAATACTTATTTCAGTGCGGGCAGGCGGGTAATCAACACAGGCTTTGGTGCTTTGGCAAACCTTGATCCGGGCACAGGTCGCTTTGCTATTTCCACCTCATCCGCTTCGGTAAGCGGACAAACGAGCCCTATTACCCTTACCGAACGCCTGTCAATATTGCCCAATGGGTTTATTGGCATTGAAGGTAATACAGCACCCACAACGGCTCTTTCGTTTGGATCGGTTTTGGGCAAAAAGGTTTCATTATACCACGGTGCAAGCGGCGATGCGGGTTTTGGCGTGTTTGGCAACGAACTGCGTATTCACAGCGATTACAATAATGCCGATATTACTTTTGGATACGATAATTATAACAATGGCTTTACCGAAAATCTTCGCCTTAAGGCCAATGGAAATGTAGGTATTGGTACCCCATCACCCTCAAGCAAACTCGATGTAAATGGAAGCTTTCGCAGCACCGGAAAAGCTGTTTTTGACAATGTCATCCAAATCAAGGGTGGCTCGCCGGCATCAGGCGATGTACTAAAGGCGATGGATGCCAACGGGAACGCTGCCTGGGAAAGCAGTAATCAAAATACCGGATTTTTAGCCGCCATAAATACCAATCAAAGTGTTATTAATGGAAATACTGCCCTCTTACCATTTAGAACGAATATAATGGCAAACGATTATTTTGGAGATGGAAATCATTTCAACAACTCAAACGGTACCTATACGGTGCCAGCTTCGGGTGTTTACCTTTTTAGGTTAACGGCTGAAATTGATCCCGCTACACCGGTTGCCAATTCCACCATGGTTTACTTAAATATACGAAAAAACGGAGGTTCCATCAATTTAGCAGCAGCCGATGTAAAAACCTCAGCGGGTGTACCCATGCCCACTTTTTTTAGCATGGAGGGCATAATTTTAAAGCTAATTGCCGGCGATGTTATTTCGGCTGTTTTTGGAAATTTTTCTTCCGTAAATATTGTGGTTAAAAATGGTAATGGAACACAATTCAGTGGTGTGAGAATTTACTAATAATCCGAAACGAAAACCTTTTCCTGTATTTTATTTCCATCCATTTAAAGTATTCTTCCGTTTCGTTCGCCTTCTCTATTTACAAGGGCAGAACAAATGAAAAAAATGGCGGTAGAAAGGCAACAAAACATTTTACAGGTGATATCGGATTATGGCCGCCGCCTGTTTGCCTTTATCCGCCGCCGGGTAGCTAGCGAGGAGGATACCGAAGTTATTCTGCAGGACGTGTGGGTTCAACTGAACCTGCAGGAGGAAATTGACACCATTGAAAGCATCAGCGGATAGCTACACCGGGTGGCGCGTAACCGTATTACCGCCCGCGGGCTCAAGAAAAAGGGAAGCATGCTTGAGGACTTGGGTTATACAGGCGAAGATGGTCTCGTTTTCCCCGAATTTATGCTAACGGAAAGCGATACGCCGGAAGTTGAAACCCAACGAATGTTGTTTCGCGAAATGCTTTTTGAAGCCCTTACTGAATTACCGGAAAATCAGCGTACTGTGTTTAAGCGCAATGAACTTGGCGCAATGAACCTGCAGCAAATTGTCGATGAAGATGGTGTTCCTCTGAAAACAACCATCAGCCGGAACCGCTATGCCGTATTGCATTTGCGCAGGCGGCTCGAAGAATTTTAAACTTATTTTTTAAATGATTAAAATCCATATTGTATGCTTAATATAAGAAGAAGTTTTCGTTTTATGATGCCCGTGCTGTTTATTGCCGGCGGCCTGTTGATGGGCGGAATAGTGATGTTTTTGTGGAATGCCATCCTTGTACTGGTGGTGCAGGTGGGCGCCATTACTTTCTTGCAGGGGCTTGGGCTGATTTTGTTAAGCCGCATTTTGTTTGGTGGTTTCCGGGGCGGGCCATGGAAAGATAAGTGGCGCAGCATGAGTGAAGAGGGGCGGTTGCAAATGAAAGCCTCCTGGAAAGACCGGTGCCGGCCACGCATGCAGGAACGTGATGTGAAGGCTAATGAAGGGAGGAGTATTCCTGTTACGGAATAAACTCTTGGGCTATTAAAATGCCGCTCCTGTAACCTCTGTGGCTCTTTGTGGTAGAATATTATTAACCACAGAGAGCCAGGCAGGCAATCGCCTAGTTACACTGAGGGTAATTGGTGCCAACTTCAAAGACGACCAAAAAAAAGTTATGAAACCCAGGGGTAAGGGTGGATTAAGTTTTAAAATTTGATGTAGATTCTAATTTATGGTTGCGGGTAAAGCGCTTCTGTTTTAATTGAATTCCATCCCTCATAAAAACCTTTTTTTATATCACCCATATTGGTAAAGAAGGAATAAAGGATGACCAGAACATAAAATCTTTTGAGGGTAACCACTTTGTTCCAATCAATTTCCCTGAATTTTTGTGTTCTCATGGCGCTTTATTATTTGAAAGTTTGCGAGAAAAATAAAATATTCCTATTAAGATGAAGCAAAATGAATTTTTCTCTTCTGCCTTCGCTTCACCAAATTAAGTGAAATTCTATTTCTCCAGCATCCCATCCGCCTTCCACTTCACAAAAACGGCAATCAGCGAGTCGGCTATTTTTTAAGTTTTCCTGAAAAGATAAACCCTATTTCGCCTATTGAAGCTTTTTGGGCTGTTTCGAATTAAAAAGTGCTGAATTTTCAGTATTTTAGCACCTAATATTGTTTTAATGAACTGGCAGGAATACATAGTATCAGACAAAGAAGTACTTCTTGGTAAACCAATCATCAAAGGAACACGGATATCGGTAGAACATTTGTTGGGATTACTTGCACAAGGCTGGACAGAAAATGAAATACTGGAAAATTATCCAAGACTTAGCAGATTATCTTTACAAGCAGTTTTTGGTTATGTAAACGAATGCCTTCGTGATGGGCTTTTATTTGCTGATTATAAGCTGTCTGCATAATGGATGTCAAATTTCTTGCCAACGAGAATTTTCCACTTACAAGTACAAAATTCCTGCGGGGTTTAGGTTTTGATGTGCTTTCAATTGGTGAAAATTATTCGGGAATAAAAGATATTGAAATCATGCAGATTGCAATTCAGGAAAACAGAACCATTCTGACCTTCGACAGGGATTATGGCGAACTTATTTTTAAGAATATTATAAAGCCGCCAGGTGGGGTAATGTATCTTCGATTCAAAGAATTTTCTCCTTTATTCCCAGGCCAAATTATCAATGAAATAATAATGGGAGAAAAATTTTCTGTATTTAATGCATTAACAGTAATTGATCGGTCTGGTATCAGGCAGCGCCTATACGAATCGCCTGGCTAAACCGGTGCGGTTTAAATTTATTGAAAACTTCCCCTAACCTTGGCGTAATAAAGGTTTTCCCCTTTTGCTTAGTTGTACTTTTTTGCACTAAAGAAGGGACGCTAAGGGCGAAACGAAACCTGGGGTTTTACAATCTCGACGACATCATTGCTGTTGGCTACCGGGTAAACAGCCTGCAGGCTACCCAATTTCGCATCTGGGCCACCAGAACCCTCAGCGAATTTATCATCAGAGGTTTTGTGCTGGACGGTGAGCGCCTTAAAAGCCCGTTTTACTATAAGAGGCTGCCTCGAAATAAAGAATTTTTTATTTGCCACAAAGAAGAAAGGCACAAAGAATTGGGATTGAAAATCAATTCTTTGTGCCTTGGTGGCTATAAAACCCTTATTCTTTCCCCGCTTATTTCTCCAGCATCCCATCCGCCTTCCACTTCACAAATACCGCAATCAGCGAATCGGGTATTTTTTCAGTTTTCTTAAAGGGCATAAACCCTTTTTCACCGGGATTAAGGTTTACGCGACGGATCATACTGTCAATATCCGCCTTCACTACATCATAGGTTACATAATGTTTCTTTTTTCCATCCGGCGCAATATGGCAGGGGCTGCACTTCATTTGAATAAGTGGAAGTACATTGGCTGCAAAGGTTAATTTGGGTACTTCGGGCTGTTTTGCAGCCGATTTTTTGGCAGGTGAACAATACTGGAGCGAGCCGAGGAATGCCACCGCACCAAGAATGGTGAAAAATCTTTTCATTGTTTGGTTGTTTTAGATTGTAGGGTTTAAAAATAAGAAAATTATCTAAAGTGGGGGTGTATACCCAGCTTTAGATAATTTTCCTCCTATTTTGGCAGGCAAAAAGGTATAAAAGCTTATCATTTCATCCAAATCGCACCAATCCCCGATTCAAACAACTTCTTATTCAATGCCGGAATATCGCTATCCATCATCTTCATGCCTTTTTGCTTCAGTCCATCCCATTTGGCATTCAGTTCCTTCTCGAGGTCGAACACCGGTTGGGTAATCATGGCAATATCCGTTTCGGTCTGATTCATCATGTATATGTAGTCTGCGGTAAACCTGTTGGGGAAATTCTCCACGTCATCGTAAGCCTTCGACTTGCGCTGAACCATCAATTCATCCCAGGCTTTCAGGCTGTCGCTAAGCGCCTTGCCTTCTTTTTTCAGCGCATCATACTTTGCATTTGCCGGAATTTTTGCCAGCAACACATCAAGCTGTAACCGTTTTTGGTGCAGGCTGTTTACCATGGTATGCATGGTTGTAAGTTCAGCTTCCATGCGGGCAAGGGTTTCATGGTAGGTTTTTTCATCGGCCCCATTTTGCGGATTCAGCGGGTTGGCCACAATGCTGAAATCTTTGGCGATGGCTTTGCCGCCTGCAGTAAGCGTGGCGCTGTACTTTCCGGTAACCGCCCGGTGACCGGCATAACTCGCCTCCATATAAGCGGTTGGAATGCCCGGCAGGGTTGGGTAGCGAAGGTTCCACACAAAACGGTTGAGCCCTTTTGATTTTGGCAAAACAGGTTCGGGACCGGGGCCACCCGGGTAACCTACAAAAGTGGTATCCTTCTTCGAGGTAAGGGTACGCACGGTTTTTCCGGCAGCATCCTTTATTTCGAGGGTAATGTGTTCATCGGCTTTCATTTCAGGCAGGTGATAATACAACACCAGTCCCGTAGCAGGATTTACACCAATGTAAGGGTTGGTGCCATCGCTGCCGTTTCCGTTCAAAGGGCTTCCACCCGTAACCTGCAGCACATTATCCGGTTGAAAAAAATTGATGCTGTCGCCATCGGCTTTGTACTGCCGTACCAGCGAAAGATCATCAAGCACCCAGAACGAACGCCCGGAGGTGGCGGCAATCAGGTTTCCCTTATGTACCTTCAGGTCGGTAATGGGTGTAACAGGCAGGTTCAACTGAAAAGGAACCCAGTTCTGACCGCCATTCCACGACAGGTAAGTACCCAGTTCGGTTCCGGCAAACAGCAGATCTTTCCGCACATCATCTTCGCGTACCACTCGGGTAAAGGCGTTTGGCGCAATGCCGGTGTTAATGGCCGTCCAGGTTTTTCCATAGTCGGTGGTTTTAAAAAGTCCCGGCTTATGATCGTTGAACTTATAACGGGTGGTAGCAATATAGGCCGTTGCCTTATCATGTGGCGATACCTCAATAGCATTAATCAGGCATTCCTGCAAACCCGGGGGAGTTACATTTTGCCAGCTAGCGCCGCCATCACGGGTGAGTTGTACATAACCATCATCGCTGCCGGTCCATATAACGCCTTTTTCGTGTGGGGATTCCATTACATAAGCCAGGGTACCATAGTTTTCGGCACCCACAGCTTCGTTGGTAAAAGGTCCGCCGCCTTTGCCCTGCTTTGCTTTTTCGTTGCGGGTAAGATCGGGCGAAACTTCTTTCCAGGTGCGGCCCATATCGCTTGTTTTCAAAAGCTTTTGGCTGCCATGGTAAAAAGTATTGGGTTCATGTTTGCTCCAGATGATGGGTGCATTCCAGTTGTAGCGGTACTTCATGTCTTTGGCATCCATTCCAAGGTACTGAATGGGCGCCGGCATAATGTTCACCGAAGCGCCGGTTTTCATATCAAACACTTCAATGGTACCCTGGTAACTGCCACCGAGCACATAACGCGGGTTTTCCGGGTCAAACGCCAGGAAGGCGCTTTCGCCACCTGCAGAACGGTTCCAGCTTCTTTCGGTAATGCCATATCCACCCAGCTCGCGGCTTGCAATGGCAAGGGAGGTGTTATCCTGCTGCCCGGCATAAATGCGGTAGGGGAATTGATTATCTACATTGATACGGTACAACTGCGCGGTGGGCATATTGCTTTGAGGGCTCCAGGTTTTGCCATAATTTACACTTACCGCCGAGCCACCATCGTTGGAAATAAGCAGGTTTTTGGGGTTATTGGGGTTGATCCACAAATCGTGGTAATCGCCATGCGTACCCGAAAGGTTTTCCCAGGTTTTGCCGCCATCTTCACTGCGAAGCGCAGGGGCGCTCATTACATAAACCGTATTTTCATTTTTTGGGTCAATAAACAACTCAATATAGTACCAGGCCCGTTGGTCAAGCTGTTGGTCGTTGCTTACTTTGGTCCAGCTCCCCCCGGCATTTTCGCTCATAAAGAGCCCGCCGAGTTCTTTTTCCGAATCGCTTTCAATGAGCGCATATACTTTTTCGGAATTGGAACGGCTTACGGCAATGGCCATTTTGCCCATTTCTTTGGGCAAGCCGGTATGAATTTTGTTCCAGGTTGCCCCGCCATCCACACTTTTGTAGAGTCCGCTGCCTTCGCCGCCGCTGATTACCTTCCAGGGCTTGCGACCATGTTCCCACATAGCGGCATAAAGCACGGTGGGGTTGTTCATGTCCATCGAAAGTTCCACACAACCGGTACTGTCATTTACATACAAAACGTTGGTCCAGGTTTTGCCGCCATCGGTAGTTTTGTAAATGCCCCGTTGTTTTGAAGCGCTGTACAAAGCGCCCTGTGCCGCCACAAGGGCTACATCCGGGTTTTGCGGGTGGATAACAATGCGGGAAATATGCTGTGTAGAATCGAGTCCGAGTTTGGTCCAGGTTTTGCCGGCATCCATGGTTTTGTACACGCCGTCGCCATGATGGGTCATTACCCCGCGCGGGGCATGTTCGCCCATGCCCACATACACCATGTTGGGGTTGCTTTCCGAAACGGCGATTGCGCCAACGCTGCCTGTTTTCATAAATCCGTCGGAAATATTGCGCCAGGTAAGCCCCATATCGTCGGTTTTCCAAACGCCACCACCGGTAGTGCCCATGTAGTAGGTG
>Ga0209097_10003823_pt1 | contig 11381 bp, 6 predicted proteins | sample AD_UKC052_MetaG_FD_184419 | JGI IMG/M metagenome (GOLD analysis project Ga0209097, IMG submission 184419) | Active sludge microbial communities of municipal wastewater-treating anaerobic digesters from USA - AD_UKC052_MetaG (SPAdes) (version 2) | ecosystem: Engineered > Bioreactor > Anaerobic >... | reverse complement strand
ATCTGGATGTGTGAGCGGGCACCCGCCCGGCATTGACGCACCATTGAAAGAGGCTTCCGGGCCTCTTTCTTTTTGGGGGCCGAAGACCCTCACGATGCACCAGGAGCACCCACCCATGAGCGAGCTGATTCTTTACCAGACCGATGATGGCAAAGCCCAGGTCAAGCTGCGTGCTGAAAGTGAATTGGCCCCCTTGGTTTGAACTGTCAAGGAATCCTTGACAGTTCAAACCAAGGGGCAAGAGCTTCAAACAGATCCGATCCGCAATGCGAAATACCTAAGGGATGCAACTTCTTGCGCAATTTGGGGCAGTTACTATCGCCCTAGCAATCACTGCCTTGCTTTGAGCCGATAGAGTGCCCGGAACCCGCCATTTTCCAAAGGCTCATCCATGACCTCGAACAACTCAGAGCCAATAAGCAGTTTTTTGAGGGTGCTGAATCCATAGCGTGCTTTCAGATCCCTCAGGTTATCAGGCATCTCCCGTGCGGCCACCTGCCCAGCCGTTGCCACGTAAGTCCAACCATCAGCTCGCTGAACCTGCCCAGCGATGTCGCACAGCAGTCTGACCAACGACGAGCCCTGCAGCAACATCAATTCCATATCCCGAGCGGACTCGGGGCTGGCAAAGTAGTCCGCCATCCATTGTCTGGATTGCTGCAAACCAAGTGCAGTTGCCCTGAGGTGGTCGAACATCGGCAAGACCATCTCACGCTGTGCATCGAGATATGCCATCGCCTCGTTCATTGCGTCTTCGTCCTCAGGCTTCCAGCGCGGCAAGAAATGATGAACAAGCTCATTTCGTGCTTCAGTCATCCGCTTGAGATCCACGCGCAAAGACTCAAGGGCGTCTCTCTCGCATTCGACCCTGAAGGTAAAGCCGGCCCTGCACACCGCCTTTATTGGCAACTCTGATTCTGGCAACTCCGCGCCCGCGTCCACCAACACGTCCGCCACGTACTTTTTGACAAGCTCCCCAAGCATGCTGCGCGCCGTACTGTTCCCTTCGTCACTTTTCTCTCGGGGAGAGCCATCTTCGTACTCCACAATCTGCGAAAACTTACTATTCGCAACGAGGAACTTCAGGAATGACTCAATCAACTGAAAAGTAACGAGATTGCGACCAACACGGCGCAATACTTCGTCACTGGCTGGAGTACGGTCGGGGGACATGAAGGAGCGTGGAGACAATCAAAGAGGTCACGGGAGAAAGTAGCTTTGAAAATGGACAATGGAGAGCAATCGATGTATCGAATGACAGCTTATCGGCCTGAGGAGCCGTTGGTCCGGTGCGCACAATCGGGCGGCAATGCGCCGGGCACCTGTCGTTCACCTGTTTGTGGCGGTCATCGACCGCTTGTCATTTTAGGCTACAGCCGGATCCGACCCGTAACTGCCTGATGCCATTTTCAAGTTGATTGACCGCTCTCTGATCTACGAGCTGCCACTATCTTCTTGAAGCGTATGATTCACACCGCTCTCATTCAGTGGGATGCTCTGCTCGGATCGCATCAAAAATCTCACGCGCCAATATAGGGAAAGCGGTGCGCTGAAAATCGCTGTCGTCCATGTATCGAGTGACGATCTTGTCGTTCTCGGTCATGCGCTGAATCATCAAATCTTCAATCAGTTTGCGCACCCCCAACTGGAACTTGTCCAGTGGGTTGGCCATGGCGGTTTGAACCACCTGGCTGTTGCTGGTAGCCCGTGCTTTGATCTGATCGAAGAACAACCGATCCTCATCGGTGAAGGTAGTGCCGAAACGCTCATTGAGCACCTGGATGATCTCGGACAGTGGCGCTTTTTCTTCCTTGGCCTTGCCGGTACCGACATCGGTTGGACTGTAGACGCCTTCCGGCTCACCCGCCTTCAATTCAATCGCACCACTGGAAACGCGCTGTAGCCGGTAATACTGCAACTCTACTTCGTTGCCGATCTTGACCACGATGTTGTCGCGATCCAATGGCAGATGCGGCAGCAGGAAACGACCGTAGCTGTACAGCATCTCCAGATCGGGGTCAGCGTACGGCAGGATCTGGCTCAGGAACGAGTACATCCGCACATAGCCGCCCAACTTGTCGCGGAAGCTGGAACGTACCTCGTCGCTCTCGATAGCCTTGAATCTATCCACCGCCGGTTGCAGGTGTCGCTGCATATGAGCGTGATCGGCCGGGTTCTGCCGATCCGCTTGGCGGTAGAAGATTCGCGCAAACGCCTCGACCTCGCTCCAGTGATAAATCTGTAGCTGATCCAGTTCGTGCTTGATGCTGGCCAGCATCTCGGGGTTGGCGGATTCCTGCAGGCTGGTCGAATCGAAATACGGCTTGAACGCAGCGTAGATCTCTTCCGGCTTGTTGACGAAGTCCAGCACGAAGGGCTCGTCCTTGCCGGCAATCTTGCGATTCAGGCGCGATAGAGTCTGCACCGCCTGCACGCCGTCCAAACGCTTGTCCACATACATCGCACACAGCAGCGGCTGGTCAAAGCCGGTCTGGTATTTGTTGGCCACCAGCAGTAGCTGGTAATCGCTGGAGCCAAAGCGCTCCGGCAACTGGCTCTCCGTAATGGGCTTGCCGGTGACGGCATCCGGGTTCATGCCCGGTTCGGTGTATTCGATGCCTGTATCCGGGTCTTTCACCGTGCCGCTGAAAGCCACCAGCGAGCGGATATCGGCGTAACCCTGTTCCTGAATGTAACGCTCAAACGCCAGCTTGTAGCGCACCGCCTGAATGCGGCTGGCCGTCACCACCATCGCCTTACCCCGGCCACCGAGCCGATGCCGCACATGCTCGCGGAAGTGCTCGACCATCACTTCGGTCTTCTGCTCAATATTGTGCGGGTGCAACTCCTTGAACTTGGCCAGCGCCTTGGCGCCTTTCTTTTTCGGGATGGCCGGGTCATCCTCCACCGTCTTCACGAATTTGAACCAGGTGCTGTAGGTGGTGTAGTTGCGCAGCACGTCGAGGATGAAGCCTTCTTCGATGGCCTGGCGCATCGAATAGGTGTGGAAAGCCTCCGGCTTGCCGCTACCGCCCTCACGCCCGAACAGCTCCAGCGTCTTGCCCTTGGGCGTCGCGGTAAAGGCAAAAAAGCTCAGGTTTTTCTGTTGACCGCGCGAAGCCATGATCTGGTTCAGGCGGTCTTCCCAATCGGCCTCTTCCTCTCCATTACCTGCGGTGCCGTTGTTCGGCTTTGCACCCAGAATACTTTTCAGCTCGCGCGCAGTCTCACCGGTCTGGCTGGAATGCGCTTCATCCACGATCACCGCATAACGACGCGCCGCGATGGCGGCTTGCCAAGCCTTGGCCTGCGCCTTTTCTTCGTCGCTGGTCTTGTCCTGATTCTCGGCTCCGGCCGCGTGCAGCAGGCCACGCAGCACGAAGGGGAACTTCTGTAGCGTGGTGATGACGATCTTGGTACCGTCGATCAACGCATCGGCCAGTTGCTTGGCATCCTGGTCGATGGCCTTGACCACGCCTTGGGCGTGCTCGATCTGGTAGATCGCATCCTGCAACTGCTTGTCCAGCACCTTGCGGTCGGTGATGACGATCACGCAGTCAAACACTTTCTGATCCTGCGCGTTGTGCAGGCTGGCCAGTCGGTGTGACAACCACGAGATGCTGTTGGTCTTGCCGCTGCCCGCCGAGTGCTGGATCAGGTAATTGTGGCCGGCGTTCTCGGCGCGTGCGGCAGCCACCAGGGCGCGCACCGCATCCAGTTGGTGATAGCGCGGGAAGACCATTTTTTCGGTGGTGACCAGCCTCTTGCCGCCCCTGCCATCGTCCACCTTCTGTTCGTCTTTCTCGATGAACAGGAACTGCCCGAGGATGTCGAGAAAGCTGTCGCGTTGCAATGTTTCCTGCCAGAAGTAGCCGGTACGGTAGCCGCTGGCGTGCTGTGGGTTGCCCGCACCGCACTGAATCTGCCCCGGGTGGCTGCCCCGGTTGAAAGGCAGAAAGAAAGTCTTTTCTTTCGCCAGCCGGGTGGTCATCCACACTTCATCGGGGTCGGCGGCGAAGTGAACCAGGGCGCGCTTCTTGAAATCGAACAGTGGCGCGCGCGGGTCGCGGTCGCTCTGGTATTGCTTGATGGCGTGCCGCCAGGTCTGGTGCGTGCCCGGGTTCTTCAACTCGATGGTCGCCACAGGCAGGCCATTGACCGCCAGCACCATATCCACTGTGCTGTGGTCGCCGGGGTGGCAAGGCACCTGCCGCGTGACGGTCAACTGGTTTTTTGCATACAAATCCAGCACATCGGGTGACAGCGCATGCGCCGGCTTGAAATAGGCCAGTCGGAACAACTTGCCGTAAAACTTGAAGCCGTGGCGCAGCACATGCAAGCTGCCCTTGATGTCCAGTTCCTTGCCCAGCGCATCCAGCAGCATGGCCTGTAAATTGCCGCCGTGCTGTGCGCCCATTTCGGCCCACAGTTTGGACTGGGTGGCTTCAATGAAGGCAAATACCCGTGCCGGGAACAGCGCCCGTGCCTTGTCCCACTCGGCGTTGGTGCCGGACAGCCAACCGCCTTGCTTGAGCAGCAAGTCTTCTACATGGAACTCAAAGGCGCGTTCAGTGGTTTGGCCGGGCATGGAGAGGATTCCTCAGATTGTTCCGTTGATCTCGAAGGCACGGTACTTCAGCCACTTGGCAATGCCGTCGAGGTCTGGGAACAGTTGTTTGTCGAAGACGCCGTACTGGTCCAGGCGACGGCGAATATCTTCATGTGCCGCCTGCTTGATGACGATTTCCAGATAGTCCTTCTCGTCGAGGGGCTGCATCGGTTGCCAGCAGGCCAGCAGCACGCCGTCCTGGGCGCGGATGCGCGGCGAGACGTGCGGCGGGTCATAGATGATGTTTTCGCTGATCTTGAACGGGGTGGGGAGGCTTTGCGCCGGGAGAATTTCCTTGTCGTCGCTGGTTGTGAATTCCTCCATCCAGCTACGCCCAGCGGGACGTGACACGCTGTTGATATCGGCTTCAGGCTGCTCGTCGCTGATTACGTCAAAATCGGCATAGACATCGTCGTCAGGGGTGGTCGCCGGCTCGGTGGCTGCATCCCCCACTGGCTTCACCTGCGCCGCCTCCCCACGCTTCAAGTCGGCATAACGCTTGGGGTTGGAAATCAGGACATAGACCGCGCTATCCGCACTGCGGCCACCTGTGTTGCGAACAGCGAAATACAGCGCCACTAGCGGATTGGTCGTCCAGTCCATGAAGCGCGTGGGCAGGCCATGATGCTGGGCGATAGCCAGTTCTTCCCATGCCGTCTGCGGTCGATGCTGCACATAGGTGAGCAGGTGGTTGCTGAAGGTTTCCAGCACCTCACATTCCTTTTGCTCGCGTTCGGTTAGCGACAGGCCACCCAGATGCTTGTAGCGGGCCACCGACGGCGTCAGCGGGTAGCCATCAATTGTCCGTTTGCTTTGCCCACGAAAATACAAACGTCGCTTGCCTTCGCCGTTCAGACCCAGCTCGCTGTGGATGGTATTGAGGTATTCGTCGAAGCTCTCAATCTCGAACGGCGTACTCATGCCAACTCCCGGACGTCGATTTTGCCGGTGACGGCGGAGGTGATGAGGGCTTGGCGGTATTCGGTGAGACGATCAATCGCCGTTTGTGCTTGGTCAATTAGGCTATTCATTCGCGCAACCTCAGTGCCAAGGAATTCGGCAATCAGTCGCTGTTCGAAAATAGGCGGCAGTACCACTGCGAGATTTCCGATTACGCCCATCCCTATATTGGGTTGCGTGCCAAAACTCCATGAAACTTGAACAAGTCCTTGGAAGTACTCACTCGACAGTGCGTAAAAGACAAACTCGGGTAGTGCTTTCCACAAGTCGCAACGAACTGCAGCCAGTGGAGACCACACATTGAACTCATCATCGAAATCAACAATCGCAACCTTTCCAGTTGTCGAACCGGATTTGACGATGAAGATGTCGCGCTTTCTGGGGAAGTATTTTCTTGAGTACCGTTCGTGATCCTCACGGGAGATATAGCCTCGCATCGAAGAAAGGAGTACTCGCCCATCCTTCACGGCCTCGGCGGAAACAAACGGAACCCCATCCAAAGGAAACTCTGGCGTTTCGTGTGGGCCATCAGTAATGGGTATAGACACGATCCTCTTCAGAGGGCGTAGCCGCCAATGTGTAGGTATTTGCGCCAACCAATCCACACCCGAGTCCTTCATTTCCGGATTCGGCTCCAGCCCCGCTGCCTTGGCGGCTTCGGGGGGTAGGCCACGGGTGACGGTGCGGGCGATCAGGGCGCTGCGCTTTTCCTTGAGCTTGGTAATGAGCAGCCGCTTCTGCGCCACCAGCGCATCGATTTGCGCGGTCTTGGCGTCGAGGAAGCGGGCGATGGTTTGTTGCTCATCGACCGGCGGCACAGGGCAAGGAATTGAACCCAGCATTTCAAGGTTCAAGCCGTCACGCGCTTCGCCACCGGCCATGTTGCGGATGTTCTGGTAATTGGCCGTAAGCCAGTAGTACAGGTAACGCGGCTCGAACCGATGATCAGGGATCAGTGCCGCCATCGACTGGTTGCAGGTCGTCGGAATGCCGAGCTGTGCGACCATACCTTTGGTCTTGCCTTGGCCTGCCAGTGCCATGACCAAGGCGCCTTTCGGAATCCACTTGGCGCTGCTGTTGGCAAAGCCTTCGCGGGTGATCAGTTCCGATGCTTCAGTGATATAGCCGTCGTTCACTGCTCCCGAATTGATCCACGGAATCTCGCCATCTTCCCAATAGGCTTCGTTGCCCTTGTCAGGCGTGCCACCTGCGTAGCGTTTCGACATCCAGCGAAGCGAGGCCGCTGTCCAGTGGGTCGGCAATTGGTCCAGCCACGTCATCGGGCTGGTTTTGTATTCGTTGTACGCAGCGTACTTCATACCGTCTCCCCCTGCCCAGCATCACCCTCTTTGGCCTCTATCCGCGCCCGTGCCGTTTCAATCGCTTCATGCAGCTTGCGGTGCAGCACGTCCGGCGGCGGCAATACGGTCAGGTATTCGGCGACGTGGATGCCCGATCCATCCAGTTCCAGCAGTTCGATTTGTTCGTTGTTTTTACCGGCGCACAGGATGATGCCGAGCGGCGGGTTCTCGTCGGCTTCGGTCTCGAACTTGGCCAACCAGCGCAGATACAGCTCCATCTGGCCTTTGTATTCGGGCTTGAAGTTGCCTTGCTTGAGTTCGACGACGACCAGGCGCTTGAGCTTGCGGTTGTAAAACAGCAGGTCGATGTAGAAATCGTCGCCATCGAGCTGGATGCGCTTTTGCCGGGCGACGAATGAAAACCCGGCGCCCAGTTCCAGCAGAAAGCTTTCCAGCTCGCGCAGGATGGCGTCTTCGAGGTCGCGCTCGATAAAGCGGTCGGTCAGGCCGAGAAAATCGAGCAGGTAAGGGTCTTTCAGCACCAGCTTCGGGGCGATTTCGCCTTTGCTGCGCAGGGTGGCCAGTTCTTGCTGAATGAGGGCATCGGGCTGCCTGGAAAGGGCGGTGCGCTCGTAGAGCATGGCGTCGATGCGTTCGCGCAAGGTGCGGACGCTCCAGCCTTCGATGCGGCACATCTCGGCATAAAAGTCGCGCTGGAAAGGTTTGGCTAGCGGCAATAGCTCGCGAAAATGCGACCAGCTCAATTGTCGCCACAGCGTGGCGACAATCTGCTCATCGGGGAAGGCTTGCGCAAACTGCACCATGCGCCGCAGGTTTTTCTCGGTAAAGCCGCGCCCATACTCCTGCACCAATTGTCGCGACAGCGTCGCGACAATCTGGGCGCCATAGGCGGCCCGCTCGCCACCCAGCAATTCGGTATGAATGCGCTGACCGATTCGCCAGTACATGTAGGTTTGACTGGCATTCACCGCCGTCATGGCTTGCTGGCGGGCGCGCTCGATGACAGTGCGGATGTCTGTCAGCAGCTCATCCACAGGCGCTTGTCCGCCATGCCCGGTGGTCGCCGTGACAGGCTTTCCCGGTTTCATGCCGTCACCTCGCCCAGCAGGCGGACGATGTCGGCTTCCAGAGCCTTGATCTCGCCCTCGATCACCGCCAGTTCGCGCGGTGGTTCGTAGCGGTAAAAGTGGCGGTTGAGCGGAATTTCATAACCGATCTTGGTCTTGCTGTGGTCGATCCAGGCATCTTTGACGTGTGGTTTGACCTCGCGCTCGAAGTAGGCCTGGATGCTTTCTTTCAACGGAACGTTTTCGGTATCGCGCAGCTCGGCATCCGGCTCGGCATCGCCATCTCGGTTGCGGCAGATTTCCGCGTTTTCATCGCGCTCGCCCAAGGCGTTGACCACCGCCTTGAGTTCCGGAGCGGACAGGCGCACGTTCAATTCACGATCAACGGGCTTGAGGCTATTCAGAAACACTTTACGGTCGTTGATCGGCTCGGGGTGGCGTTTGGCGAATTCGGCCAGCAATTCACGGATTTGCTGTTGGCGTTGTTCGCCGGCAGCAATGTCGTTGAGGCGGGCGGTTTCGTCCTTTTTGTTGCTACTGGCCAGGTTCTTGAAGGCGGTTTCGTCTTCCAGTCGGGCCAGGCGCTCGGGCGTGGCGTGAAAGTTCAGGCGCAGGGGGCGCTCGACGGTGATCTTGTGATAACCGAAATCTTCGTTATCGAAGACCTTGCTGACCACCAGTTGCTTCCATGTCTGGCCCTCCGGGGTATTGCCGGTCGGCGCGTTGGGAGTGACGGTAACGACCTTGCCATCCTTGTCGAACAGGACCCAGCGGCTGGCACCTTCTTCAAAGCGGCCATGCAGCTTGGTGATGTCGCCGATGTAGTCGGGGTCTTTGGATTTGTCGCTGGGGTCGCCAATGCGGCGGCGTTTGTTGCCCAGGCTTTTTTCCATCGGCACCCAGTGGTTGCGGGCGTCGATGAGCTGCACCTTGCCCTTGCGGTGTGCCTCCTTCCGGTTGCTCAGCACCCAGATATAGGTGCTGATGCCGGTGTTGTAGAACAACTGGTCGGGCAGCGCGACGACGGCTTCAAGCCAGTCGTTTTCGATGATCCAGCGGCGGATCTCGGATTCGCCACCGCCGGCGTCGCCGGTAAACAGCGGCGAGCCATTGAAGACGATGCCGATGCGGCTGCCGCCTTCTTCGGCACGACGCATCTTGTCGATCATGTGCTGCAGGAAAAGTAGCGCACCGTCGTTGATACGTGGTGTGCCGGCACCAAAGCGCCCCTGGTAGCCGAGGCTGTCACGTTCGTTCTCGATGTGGCGTTGCTGCTGCTTCCACTCCACGCCAAACGGTGGGTTGGCCAGCATGTAATCGAAGCTGCGTTTCTGGCCTTGCTCGTCGTACTTGTGAAAATCCTTGGTAAAGGTATCACCCAAGGCGATGTTGTCGGCATCTTCGCCCTTGATGAGCATGTCCGACCGGCAAACGGCCCAGGCTTCGTCGTTCCAGTCTTGCCCATACAGATGCGGTTTGGCATCGCTGTTGAGGTCGTGAATGTATTTTTCGGCCACGGACAACATGCCGCCGGTGCCGCAGGCCGGGTCGTAGATGGTTTTGACGACGTGGCTGCGACGCAAGTCCTGCTCAGGTGACAACAGCAGATTGACCATCAGTTTGATGACCTCACGCGGGGTGAAGTGCTCCCCGGCTTCTTCATTGGATTGTTCCGCACCGATCCGGATCAGCTCTTCGAATACATAGCCCATCTGCATCGCGGCCTGGTCGGCCGACAAGCCGGCGAAGCTGAGGTCAAAGGTGGCGAACTTCTGCACGACTTTGAACAGCAGATTTTTCTCGCTCATGCGCTCGATCTGCTCACCAAACTTGAAGCGTTCGAAGATGGCGCGGATATTGGGCGAGTAGCCATTGATGTAGCTATTGAGATTTGGGGCGAGGTTGCTGGGGTCGTCCAGCAGCGAGTTGATGTCCTTCCCAGAAGGGCGCAGTTCCAGCTTGGACAGGTTGTAGAAGGGATAGCCCGTCGCCGCCTGCATCTTGCTGCGGATGATGCTTTCGGGTTTGCTCTTGAATTCGTTGAAGGTGATTAGTGCCTGAGCCTTGGTCGGTGCCAGCAAGCAATCGAAACGACGTAGCACGGTGAGCGGCAGGATGACCTTGCGGTACTCGTTACGTTTGTATGGACCACGCAGCAGGTTGCAGATGCTCCAGATGTCATTGGCAAGCTGGCGATGGGTTTCCGCGTTCATTCAATTTTTCGCACTTTTCTGGTCGGTATCGGTATCAATGCACAGTGTCGAACTGGCTATGCGGCCGATTGTAACAACCGCAATGAGCCAAGCATCATTTTGATAGGGCTTCGGAAGTCGATTCTGGCTTTAGCTCAATGGTCGTGAATTTCAATCTGACCGACCGGCGCAGCGCGAGCAGAAACCAGTTCCAGCCAACAGTCGGGCAAACGCTCGCCAGAGGCAAAACGGCTGGGAACCAATCAATGATCGGAAGTCTCTCCCTGGCCGGTGGCCGACGGGCGCCATCCTACTCTATCGGATCGGTCCGACCTCACACCTGCCGCTTAGGCAGCCACGGTCGCTTCGGAGTACCGAATGGCCGTTTCCGTGGCCTCGGTTGCTGGTGGTGAATGGCCGCGTCGAGAATGCTCGACCGACAGGTCTGGGTCGCATCCGGCTGCAGCCTAAAGTGACAAGCGGTCATTGACCGCAATAAGTAGGTGAACGACGGGTAACCGGCGCATTGCCGCCTGATTGTGCGCGCCGGACCAACGGCAGGTCAGGCCGAACACCCGCCCCTCACCCATTAACAAAAAACACCTCCTCCCCCTGGCATTTCTCGCACGTCACATAAAACGTATTCTTCTGCTTCCTCAACCGCCCCGGTTCGCCGCATTTCGGGCAGATTGGTTTGATCGTTGTATTCGTTTCACACGCCTTGCAGAAGAAGAAATAGGAATAGCCATAGCGGATCTCCAGATCCGTGCTGCTGCATTGGCGACAGGCGTGGCCGTTTGAAGGTGTTTCGGGACTGTCCTTGGCCGGCGTCACCGCGCTTTCCTGAGGCTTAGTAGCCTCAGCGACTTCCGTTTCCACCTTGGCGCCCCCCTTCACATCCCCTTCGTAGGGGCGCAAGGGCTTATTGGCTTTGACCAGGAATTCCGCAATCTTCAGCCGGTCGGGCAGCGCGAGGCCCTGGGCTTGCCCGCTGTTCATACGGGCCGTATTGGCGGCGAGGATGCGGTCGGGCACTTGGTCGGCCTTGCACACACCCTCCACTTGCCCGGATTTGGGCCACAGGATGATGCCGCTGTCCGAGATGGCTACGTAGAGGTCGAAGGGTATGGTGGAGAAGAGGTCTGGCCGTTTCGAGGCCTTGCCCAGCACGTCGCGGAAGAAGCGCTCCTGCAGGCGCGCCTGGGTGATGGGAGAGGCCATGCCCCGCGAC
>Ga0209097_10003815_pt1 | contig 11401 bp, 5 predicted proteins | sample AD_UKC052_MetaG_FD_184419 | JGI IMG/M metagenome (GOLD analysis project Ga0209097, IMG submission 184419) | Active sludge microbial communities of municipal wastewater-treating anaerobic digesters from USA - AD_UKC052_MetaG (SPAdes) (version 2) | ecosystem: Engineered > Bioreactor > Anaerobic >... | reverse complement strand
TCGACGGGGACAGGATCACGCATCCGCCCGGCGCCACAGCATCCGTCTTGTCGTAAGCGATCAGCTCCTCGGTCGCGCCCAGCAACTCCGTGTGCTCAAGCTCGATCGACGTCAGCGCGGAAACACTTGCGCGCGTGCAGCGCACGGGATCATAGCGCCCACCGATGCCAGCCTCCCAGACGATGGCGTCGGGCTTCTCCTGCTGGAACCACAGGATCGCCAGCATGAACAGGAACTCGAACGAGCCCAGCTTGTCGCCCTCTGGAAGCGAGCGGTTGAAGGCGAGAACGGTCTCGGCATGGCGATCGAAATCCTCACGCGGGATCATGTCATCGCCCAGCATGATGCGCTCGCGCACATCGAACAGGTGAGGTGAGGTGAAACAGCCGACGCGCAGCCCTGCTGCTTCGATGGCGGACGTGATGAAGCGTGCAGTCGAGCCCTTGCCGTTCGTACCGGTCACGGCAATCGAACGGCGCGCCAGCGCGGCGCGGTCAACCCGGTGGGCCTGAAGGAACCGTTCGACGCGATGCAGGCCAATTCCATCGCCGAATTTAGGGAGGCCAAACATCAGCTACTCAGGCATTCATTCAACATGCTTGTCCAGATGGACCGGATCAGATCGGTTCGACCGGCATTTTCCAGCGTACGCAGGCCCGGATTTCCATTCACTTCGATCACGACCAGATCCGAAAGATCGGCGTCGGGCGAAACATCAAACATGTCCACCGCTCCGATTCGCAGCCCCAGCGCGCCCACAGCCGCAATCGCCAGCTGCGCCAGCGGCGCTGGCACATCTTCTGACACCTGCTCGATATCTCCCGCCGCGCTAAGATTCCGCCGCCCCCGCAGGACGACGCGCTCCCCGACTTTCGGCACGCGCGCGATGTCATCGCCCAGCGCCGAGGCGGGCAGGGCGGAAACGCCATCTGCCGCGATCCTGTGGTTCAGTTCCTCAAGCAGATCGCCCAGAGCCGAGCGTCCATCGCCAACCAGCGCAGGCTCCGCTTTCGTGGAGTGAAATACTGTCCGCCCGTCTTGTACCAGCACGCGATGCTCCGCGCCGGTCAGCAGCGGCTCCATCAGAACCGCCTCGAAGTCCACGGCTACGCGGCGGATGTAATCGGAAAGCCCCGCCTCATCCCTGATGATCTCAGCAAACGTTCCACGCGAGCCGAGATTGGGTTTGCAGAAAACGGGATAGCCAAGTCGTGCGGCAAACACGGCGGCATCCGCAGCCTCGCGTCCCGGCGCCCGCATGGCGATGCGGCGCGTCTGCGTGAAGAACAGTCCGCCGGGGATTACCGGAAGCCCTCGTGACCGCAACACGGCTTTCGTGTGCGCCTTGTCGCGCGAAACTGTATAGGCCGCCGCGCTGTTCACCGGATACGTACAGATGTTCCCGCCGCCGCCCAGTACGAAGCGCTCGCCCTGTGAAATGCGGAACAGATATCCCCCGCCATCATCAAGGTCTTCAAACCGCGCGCCGATCGCTTCGGCGGCGTCCCTGGCGTGGCGAGTTGAATCCGGAACCGACATTGCCGCGCTCTAGCAGGCGCGCGCCGCCTGGGAAACACGTGTCTGCTGGATTTCGCCTGCCAGCCTACCAGAGCCGGACGCGCTCTTCCGGCGGCAGGTAAAGCTTGTCCCCCGGCTTGATGCCGAAAGCCGAATACCAGGCGTCCATGTTCCGCACGACACCATTCACCCGATACCGATTGGGCGCGTGATCATCGCCCTCCAGCATGGCCCGCGTCAGTTCCTCACGCATCTTGCCGCGATAGGAACGCGCATAGGCCAGAAAGAAGCGCTGGTCGCCCGTAATCCCGTCAATCACCGGCGCGGGCTTCCCGCCCAGCGAAAGCTTCCAGGCGGCATAGGAGATTTCCAGCCCCGCCAGGTCGCCGATATTCTCGCCCAGCGTCCCGAGCCCGTTCACGCATGTCCCGGCCCACGGGCAATAACGGTCATACTGTTCGATCAGCGCGTCAGCCTTCGAAACAAAGCGATCATCTGTCGCGTCCGACCACCAGTTGCGGTTGCGTCCCTGACTATCGAACTGCCGGCCACGGTCGTCGAACCCATGGCTGATCTCGTGGCCGATCACGGCGCCGATGCCGCCGTAGTTCTCGGCCGCATCTGCATTGGGATCGAAATACGGCGCCTGCAATATGCCCGCCGGCATGGTGAAGGTGTTGGACAGCGGGTTGTAGAACGCGTTCACGACATGAGCAGGCGTCGGCCAGCGGTCACGGTCCACCGGCTTGTGCATGTCCTCGCGCTGCTCGTCCCAGGTATATTCGAAAGCGTTGTAGATCGTCTCGAACAGCTTGCCGGGTTCGACCTTGAGGCCCGAATAATCCTTCCAGACATCGGGATGGCCGATCTGCTGTTTCAGCGCACCAAGCTTGTCCAGTGCGGCTGCGCGCGTTTCCTTGTCCATCCAGTCCAGGTTCCTGAGCCGGGCTGCAAACGCGGTACGGACGTTGGCGACGATCGCGTCAATCTCCGCCTTGTAGCCGGGCGGGAATTTCTTCTTCACGTACAACTCGCCCACGCCTTCACCGAGATAAGCGTTCACGATGCCGACCGCCCATTGCCACCGCGCAGGCTTTTCCTCCAGCCCGGCCAGTCGACGCGAGAAGAACCCGAAATAGCTGTCTGCGAATTTCTTCGGCAGGTACTCAGCGAACTGGTTGGCGAAATGAAACTCCATCCAGAGTTTCCAGTCATCCAGCGACTCTGCCGGAACCAGCTTTGCAAGATCGGCAACAGCGGTCTGGTCGGTCACGACAAAGCGGTCCGTATTTGTGAAGCCGCCTGCGCTAAGAAAGGTATCCCAGCCGAACTCCGGCGCGTAAGCCTTCAGCTCAGCCATCGACATCGTGCGAAGCGCATCTTCCGCACTGATCGACCGATCCTCGTCCGTATGCGCACGCGCGATCTTCCGTTCCAGATGGTAGATCCGCAGCGCGCCATCGGAAGGGTTCGGCTCGCCGATCTGCTGCAACACATTGATGACATGCGCACGATAGGCGAGGCGAACCGACTCGTCTTCCAGTCCGAACGACAGGTAATAGCCGCGATGCGGCATCCCCAGTCCGGCCTGCGACAGCCAGACTGCATTGGTGTCCGGGTCCGCCGGGCTCGGCGCCACGCCAGCCCCGATCGGCGAGTTGTAGCCGATGACGCCCATCAGACGCACAAGCTCGTCGCGTGTCGTCACGGCGCGGATGCGATCCAGATGCGGCTGCAGCGGCGCAATTCCACGCGCCTCGATCGTCTGCTCGTCCATCGCTGCCGAATAGAGATCGGCAATCTTGCGCTCGAGCGTGCCCGGCGCCGGATTGGTCGCGATGATGTCCTCGATCATGTCGCGCACATCCGCGTCAGACCTGTCCGTCAGCTCCTCCGCAGGGCCAATCGACAGCTTGTCCGGCGGCAACTGGTAAGCCGCCAGCCAGTCGCTGTTGACGTAGCTGTAGAAGTCCTGCCCGGCCGTGGTCTTTTCGTTGTCCGCCGGCTCCAGCGATTTCAGCTGCGGTCGCTGAAGCACCGGCAGGTTTTCCTGCGGCAGCAATTGCGCCAGCGCCTGCTTTTCCGCAGGCGTGAGGCCGGGCTGGTGCGCCGGCGCCGCGCATGCCGCAAGCAGGGTCGCAGCAGCAACGACCGCCTGTAAGAGGCAGTAGGGCAGGCGTGCGGCCAAGGGGGCGTTTCCTCGTTTCTTGTTGGCCGCAAGTCTTTCCTCCGCACGAACGAAGTCAAGCGCGGTGCGCTGTTCAAACGAAAAGCCCGCGGCCTTTCGGGGGCCGCGGGCTTCGCAACACTTGCGTTATGTCAGGCGCTTACCAGATGCGAACGCGATTTTCCGGCGCGATGTACATCTTGTCGCCTTCCTTGACGCCGAACGCCTCATACCAGGCGTCGATGTTCGGCACGACGCCGTTGACGCGGTATTCCGGCGGCGAGTGCGGATCGACCTGCAGCAGCTGGCGCGCCATCGCCTCGCGCGACGTTGCACGCCACACCTGCGCCCACGCGAGGAAGAAGCGTTGGTCGCCGGTGTATTTCACGCCGTTGACCTCGATCACCGGAGCTTCCTTGCCGCCCAGCGACTGATGATAGGCGGTGTACGCCATGATCAGGCCGCCAAGGTCGCCGATGTTCTCGCCGGTCGTCAGCTTGCCGCTGATGCAGGCGTCGGGGAACGGGCAGTACTTGTCGTACTGCGCATTCAGGGCTGCCGTGCGAAGCATGAATTTCTGCTTCGTTTCCGGCGTCCACCAGTCGCGCTGCACGCCCTGATCGTCGAACGCCGAGCCCTGGTCGTCGAAACCGTGGCCGATCTCGTGACCGATCACTGCGCCGATAGCGCCGTAGTTGACGGCCGGATCAGCATTCACGTCGAAGAACGGCGGCTGCAGGATGCCGGCCGGGAAGGTGATCTGGTTCATCAGCGGATTGTACGACGCGTTCACAGTCTGCGGGTTCATGCCCCACTCTTCGCGATCGACCGGCTGATCGAGACGAGCGATCTGACGGTTCAACTCGAACAAGCGCGCGTTCATCACGTTCTCGAACAGCTTGGCCTTGTCGATCTGCAGCGCCGAGTAGTCGCGCCACTTGTTCGGATAGCCGACGCGAACTTCGAAGTTGCCGAGCTTCTTCAGCGCCTCTGCGCGGGTCGGATCATCCATCCAGTCAAGCGTTTCAAGGCGCGACTTGAGGGCGGTGTTCAGGTTGCCGACCAGCTCTTCCATCTTCGCCTTGTTTTCCGGCGGGAAGAATTTGGCGGCATAGGCTTCGCCCAGCGCTTCGCCCATGTTGCCGTCCAGCAGCGTCACGCCGCGCTTCCAGCGATCACGCTTGGCGGTCACGCCACCCAGCGTCTTGCTGTAGAATTCGAAGCGCGCGTCGTCGAACGCCTTGGTCAGGTTGGACGCGTTGTCCGATGCGATGTGGAAGGCGAGATATTTTTTCCACGCATCAACCGGCTGCGTGTCGATCATCTTGGCGCCTGCCGTGATGGACGTGTCGCCATAGGCAACCATGTGATCCAGCTTGGTGATGCCCGAACCAGCAGCCATCGCTTCGATGTCGATGTTGGGAACCAGCTTCTTGAACGCCGCAAGGTCCATCGACTTGAAGGACTTGTCCGGCACGCGCAGCTCTTCCGGTGTCCAGTGACCCTTGGCTGCTTCCGTCTCGAACTTGATCACGGCGTCGGCAGACGCTGCGGCGTTTGCATCGCCCAGCAGTTCGAAGATCTTGGTCGCGTAGGCCTTGTAAGCCGCGCGGATCTGGTCGTTCTTTTCGCTCTTCTCCAGATAGTAGTCGCGATCCGGCATGCCGAGGCCGCCTTGCGCGGCCCAGACGGCATAGCGCTTCGGATCAGCGGTATCGGCTTCGATGCCGAACCCGAACGGCGCCGTTGCATACGGCTTCGACAGGTACGAAAGCAGGCTGGCGCGATCCTTGATGCCGTTGATCTCGGTCAGGTAGGGCTGCAGCGGCTCGATCCCGCGCGTCTCCAGCGTCGCTTCATCCATCCAGCTTGCATAGAAGTCAGCGGCCTTGGCGACGTTGCTGCCTGCGGCCGGCGGCGTGGTGGCGAAGCCGTCGATGATCGACTTCACGTCCTGCTCGGACTTGTCGCTCAGCTCGTCGAACGCGCCGAAGCGCGGCTTGTCTTCCGGCATCTTGAACGTCGAGAGCCACGTGCCGTTGGCGTATTTGAAGAAGTCGTCGCCCGGCTTCACGGTGGTGTCGGCATTGGCGAGGTCGATGCCAAACTCGCCGAGCGCAGCCTTCGCAGGCGCGGTTGCGGCCGGCGCCGGCGCTTCCGGCGAGCAGGCGGCAAGCAATGCAACCGCCGATGCGGCGAGAAGAAGTTTCATTCGCATGAAGTACACCTCTGGGATCATTATTCGCCGCCATGGGCAGCGCTCGGCACGATTTGTCCTAGAGCCAGAACGGTGTCAATTAAACTTATCGAATAACAATATCCGCCAGACGGCCAGCTATCGCTTTGGCGCATAAAGAAAAGCCCGCGACTCGTGGGAGTCGCGGGCTCCGAACCGTTGGCGTTTGCAGCCTACCAGATTTTGACGCGTTCGGCGGGCGCTATGTAGGCCTTGTCGCCTTCCTTCACGCCGAACGCCTCATACCACGCATCCATGTTGAGCTCCGGGATCGATCCGCGTGCACCCGGTGGCGAGTGCGGGTCGGTGAGCATGATCGCGCGCAGCGCATCATCACGCATCTTGCCGCGCCATGTCTGGGCAAACGACATGAAGAAGCGCTGGTCTCCCGTGAAGCCATCGATCACTGGCGCTTCCTTGCCATCAAGCGAAAGCTTGTAGGCAGTATAGGCCATCTCCAGCCCGCCGAGATCGCCGATGTTCTCGCCCATGGTCAATGCGCCGTTGATGCACTGGCCCTCGATCGGGCAGTACGTGCTGTAGAGCGCACCGAGCCTCTTCGTGGTCTCGACGAACTTGGCGTTCGTCTCCGGTGTCCACCAGTTGCGCACCTTGCCATCGCCATCGAACTCGCGGCCCTGATCGTCGAAGCCGTGGCCGATCTCGTGACCAATGACGGCGCCGATAGATCCATAGTTCACTGCCGGATCAGCGTTCGCGTCGAAGAAAGGCGGCTGCAGGATGCCAGCCGGAAAAGTGATCTGGTTCATCAGCGGGTTGTAGTAGGCATCCACGGTCTGCGGCGTCATCATCCACTCGGTGCGGTCAACCGGTCCCTTCAGCTTGGCGACGTTGCGATCCCATTCGTATTTCTGCGAGGCGCGCAGGCTCTCGAACAGCTTGCCCGGCTCGATGGCGAGTGCTGAGTAGTCGCGCCATTTGTCGGGATAGCCTACACGCGGCTCGAACTTGTCCAGTTTCGCCAGCGCTTCCGTGCGCGTGGCGTCGTCCATCCATGTGGACGTCTCCAGCTTGGATTTCAGCGCCGCGCGCAGGTTGGCGACAAGCATGTCCATCTTCGCCTTGGAGTCGGCAGTGAAATGCCGCTCGACGTAGATCTGGCCGAGTCCCTCGCCGATCACGCCATCAAGCAGGGCAATGCCCCGCTTCCAGCGATCGCGCTTCTTCTCGGTGCCGTTGAGCGTCTTCGAATAGAAATTGAAGTTGGCGTCATCAAATGCCTTGGGCAGCGCATTGGTCACGCCGTTGACGAAGTGGAACGCAAGATACTTTTTCCAGTCCGCGATGGCGACCGTGTCGACCAGCTTGCCGCCGTCGCGGATCGCGGTGGTTTCGTTGACGACGAAGTCGTTTGCGTCGCCAAGCCCGACCCCGGCGAGAACCGTATCCCAATCGATTGCCGGCGCGAGCTTCTTCAGGCCCGCGCGATCCATCGGGTTGTTCACGTCCTTGATGTTGCGCTGCCGCTCTGGCGACCACGCAACATTGGCGATCTTCATTTCCAGCGCGATCACCTTGTCGGCGGAGCCAGCAGGATCAGCGTCGCCGATCAGCGTGAACAGCGTCGTGACATAATCCTTGTATGCCGTGCGATACGCGTCAAACTTCTCACCCTTGTTCAGGTAGTAGTCGCGATTGGGCATGCCCAGGCCGCCCTGATAAACCCAGATGGTGTATTTGGTCGGGTCCACTGTCCCGGCTTCGACGCCGACGTTGAACGGCGCCGTGAAGTCGAGCGTGCCGAACAGCTTCATAAGCCCGGACTTGTCGTTCGCCGCGTCGATCGTGGCGAGGTATGGCTTCAGAGGTTCCGTTCCACGCGCTTCGATGGCGGCTTCGTCCATCCATGCCGCATACAGATCGCCGATCTTCTGCGCATTGGTCCCCGGCGCGCCCTTCGTCTTGGCGAGTTCATCCACGATTGCGCGAACGTCGCCTTCTGTCTTGTCGAACACCATCGTACCGGTGGTGTAGCGCGCGCGATCGGCGGGCATCCGGAATGTGTCGAGCCACTTGCCGTTCACATAGCGGTAGAAATCATCACCCGGCTTCACCGACGCATCCATCTGCGCGAGGTCGACCCCGAACGAGCCAATGGCGGCCTTCGGCGCCTCTGCAACTGGCGTGGGCTTTTCACCGCAGGCTGAAAGCAGAAGAACGGTTGCGATGCTGGCGAGTAGATGTCTGCGCACGTGAGGTGCCCCCTTGTGGAATGCAGGATCGGAAGCGAAGCGGCCGTCACCTTTTGAAGGCGACGGCCGCTGGCTGTCTTACCAGATTTTGACGCGCTCGGCGGGCGCGATGTAGGCCTTGTCGCCTTCCTTCACGCCGAACGCCTCATACCACGCATCAATGTTGCGCTCGGGCATCGAGCCGCGCGCGGCCGCCGGCGAATGCGGGTCGGTGCGCATCTGGTTCACGAGTGCGTCGTCACGGATCAACGCGCGCCAGACCTGTGCGTTTGCCATGAAGAAGCGCTGATCGCCCGTGAAGCCGTCGATCACCGGAGCTTCCTTGCCGCCCAGAGAGAGATGATAGGCGGTGTAGGCCATTTCGAGACCGCCGAGATCGCCGATGTTCTCGCCCATGGTGAGCGCGCCCTTCACGCACTGGCCCTCAAGCGGGCAGAACGCGTCGTACTGAGCTCCGAACTTCTTCGTGGCTTCGACGAACTTGGCTTTCGTTTCCGGCGTCCACCAGTCGCGAATCTTGCCGGCTTCGTCGAACTGCGCGCCCTGGTCGTCGAAGCCGTGGCCCATCTCGTGACCGATCACGGCGCCGATCGCGCCATAGTTCACGGCCGGGTCGGCGTTCGCGTCGAAGAACGGAGGCTGCAGGATCGCGGCCGGGAAGGTGATCTGGTTCTTGGTCGGATCGTAGTAGGCATTCACCGTCTGCGGGTTCATGCCCCATTCGGTGCGGTCAACCGGCCCCTTCATCTGACCGATCTGGCGGTTCCACTCGAACTTGCGGCCGTTGCGGACATTCTCGAACAGCTTGCCGGCAACGACATTGTAGGCCGAGTAGTCACGCCATTTCACGGGATAGCCAACGCGCGGATCAAAGGTGGAGAGCTTTTTCTGCGCTTCGGCGCGAGTCGCCTCGTCCATCCACGCCAGCGTTTTCAGCCGCTCTCCCATCGCTGCCCGAAGGTTGACGATCAGCTCGTCCATCTTGCCCTTGGATTCCGGCGGGAAGTATTTCGAGACGTAGATCTCGCCCACTGCTTCGCCGAGCAGGCGGTCCATAAGGCCGATGCCGCGTTTCCAGCGGTCACGCGGCGCTTCCTGGCCATTCAGCGCCTTGCCGAAGAAAGCGAAGTTGGCGTCGTAGAACGATTTCGGCAGGATGTTCGCGTAATCATTGGCGAGGTGGAAAGCGAGGTACTTTTTCCACGCGTCGATCGGCTGGGTATCGAGCAGCTTGGCTCCGTCGCGCAACGCGGTCGTCTCGTTGACGATCAGATGCTGCTGGTCGCCAAGGTTCATGCCGGTAAGATAGATGTCCCAGTCGATGGCCGGGATCATGGCCTTCAGTCCGGCGCGGTCGACCGGGTTGTTGTTCGCCTGCACGTCGCGCTGTTTCTCGGGCGCCCAGTGAACGGTCGCCAGCTTGTTTTCAAGCGCGATCACGGTATCGGCCGACTTGGCTGCGTCCTTGTCGCCGAGCAGTTCGAAGATCTTGGTGACGTAGGCCTTGTAGGCCGCGCGATAACCGACAAAGCGCTCGTTCGTATCAAGATAGAAGTCGCGGTTCGGCATGCCGAGGCCGCCTTGCGTCACGTTGGCGACGTACCTGGTCGGGTCAGCCGGGTCCGGCTGGATGTACATGTTTATAGGGCCGGAGGAATCGACATTCGCCATCAGCTTGATGATGTCCGCCTTGGTCTTGGCGGCGTTGATCGCATCGAGGTCCGCCTGGATCGGCGTGATGCCGGCAGCTTCGATGGCGGCTTCGTCCATCCACGAATTGTAGAAGTTGACCACCTTCTCCTGCACCGAGCCTGCGGTCGGCGCGGTCTTGCTGAGTTCTTCGATGATTGAGCGGACGTCGCTCTCGGACTGATCGCGCAGCACGTCAAACTGTCCGTAGCGCGTCTTGTCGGCGGGTATCGGGAAAGAAGCGAGCCACTTGCCGTTGACGTATTTGTAGAAGTCGTCGCCCGGCTTCACCGACGTGTCCATGGCGGCGAGATCAATGCCAAAGGACCCGATCGCGGCCTTGGGCGCTTCGGCGACCGGCGCGGGCTTGTCGGGTGAGCAGGCGGCAAGCAATGCGATGGCGGAAGCCGCCATCAGAAGAGACAGTCTTATCATGTGTACCCCGAAAAATGTCTTTGCCGGCGAGGGCCGGCGGCGGGCATGATTTGTCCTGCGGCCTCTAGGGCTGTCAAACATTTTTATCGGAAATCAATAAGGCCCTGCTTCGGTGCGGGGCCGCGACAGAGCCGCCGCTTCAGCTTATGGCTGGGCAATGACCGACAAAAACGTGCCAATTGCCCCCCTATCCAGCCGTCGCGCCCGGGATTTCCGCATCATCGGCGGCGTCGCCATAGTGGTGCTGCTTGCGCTGGCCGCCTTTGGCCTGACCCCGTGGCTTGCCGTGGTCATCGGTATCGTGATCGTTCTGGCCGTCTGCATTGGCTGGTTCTTCGGAACCGTGGATCCCGCGATCGATACGGAAGCCGAAGACAAGGAGAGCCTGCTCGCCGAGACGCGGCGCCGGCTGGAAACAGAACGCCGTTTCCGCGTGGCCCTGATCGAGGCATTGCCCGAAATCGCGATGTACATCGACTCGCAGGGCAAGATCGAAGGCGCCAACGACGCTGCCCGCAAGGAGCTTCGCTTCACGGCCGTTGGTCCAATGCTCACCGCCGTCGTTCGCCGCCCCGAACTTCTGAACGCTGTCGACACCGCGCGCACGACGAGCCAGGTGCAGCGCTTCGAAATCGTCCAGCGCGGCGAGACCGATCGCCATTTCGCCTGCGTGGCCTCGCCGCTGGGCGCCGGCGTCCTGCTCACCCTGCATGACTACACCGATATCAAACGCATGGAGATGGCGCGCGTCGACTTCCTCGCCAACGCCAGCCACGAACTGCGCACGCCGCTGACGTCGCTCTCCGGCTTCATCGAAACCATGCGCGGCCCCGCACGCGACGACCCGGAAGCCCGCGACCGCTTTCTCGAAATCATGCAGGGTCAGGCGGACCGCATGCGCCGCCTCATCAGCGACTTGCTGTCCCTGTCCCGCATCGAACTGGTCGAACACCGTCCACCGGAAGGCCTCGCCGATCTTGCCGCCGTCGTCGTCGAAGCCCGCGACGCCCTTGCGCCAATTGCGAAAGAGCGCGGCGTCGAACTACGCGTGTCCGGCTCCACCGGTCCGGTCAACGTCATCGGCGCGCGCGATGAACTGGCGCAGGTTGTCCAGAACCTGATCAACAACGCCATCAAGTATTC
>Ga0209097_10003812_pt1 | contig 11406 bp, 15 predicted proteins | sample AD_UKC052_MetaG_FD_184419 | JGI IMG/M metagenome (GOLD analysis project Ga0209097, IMG submission 184419) | Active sludge microbial communities of municipal wastewater-treating anaerobic digesters from USA - AD_UKC052_MetaG (SPAdes) (version 2) | ecosystem: Engineered > Bioreactor > Anaerobic >... | reverse complement strand
AAAGGCGGGGCTAGCCCTTGGCGATACTGTCAAAGCGAGCAGGCCAGCCCGTCGATCCGGCTTGGTTTGCCACTGCGCTAGCCCATGCGCAGACCTCCTACCCTCGGATACGCATAGACCGAGAGGTTGCACGGGGGCTGCTGGAGTTTTTAACGTGGCAATGGAGGCAGGGCCGAACGCCACGCGAAGCGGTGGCCATGACCTGCGCCTCGAGTGGCCGGATACTACCCACCGCAGGGACACAGCAGCCAGAGCCCAAGGTTAGGCCGCCAGCCTCAGCCAAGCCGGGCGATGTATTCGGAGCTGACGAGGTCCGAGCGGCGGTCAAGACTGACGCGAGGATCGCCAAGCTGACGGCAAAGCTAGCGGATGTGCAGCAACGCCTAAGCCTCTATCCCGATCGGATCGCCAGCGCAGGCCCGGCCCGCCGCGCAGAACTCGAGGACAGGCAGACCGCAGACCTCGATCGGGCTCGGACACTGAAAGCGCAGCTCAGCCAAGCAAAGGAGAAGGCGAGGCAGGCCCCGCTCGATAGCTGGCGGCAGGTCGCAAAGCCTAGTAAGGCCAGAACGGCACCAGCTCGCGCAGCAGCGCCCCCAACGTGCCCGCCGGGCCGTGCAGGCTGCAAGCTGGGGCTAGAAGGCGGGGTTTGTGGGCTACCTGCGCCGCTCGTGCTTGCATCCACGCGCGGCACGCCGATCCCACAGGTGACACGCTTTTGTCTGACCAGCGCGGATCGCCTGATTGCTTCCCATGATGCGCGGCGAGGCTTTGCACGTCGTGCCGATTACCCCGAGGACGTGCAAGAGCGCGAGTATGAGCGCGACAAAGGCGAGCAGTACAAGGTTTTGACGACAGCGCAGAACCTGATCCCAGAGCTGATCTTTAACGGCGCACCCGGCGCAATCGACGGGCTGCCAGTCGTAACAAGGGAAGGGATCGTACTTGGCGGCAACGGTCGCACGCAGGCGGTGCAGCTCCATTACTCGCAGGGGGGGCACGCTGCAAAAGACTACCTCCTAGACAACGCCGCGCAGTTTGGCTTCACATCCGAGCAGGTAAGCGCGATTGCCGATCCGGTGGTCGTGCGGGTCGTGCAGGCCCCGGATCGTGATGCGCCCGAGTTCAAGCGGGCCGCACAAGAGCTTGTGCGTCTGCTCAACGTGCCGCTGACCCAAGGGCTAGGAGTGCGCGCCGAAGCGCTCGCGGAGTCGCGACGCATAAGCAACGAAGTACTCGAGATCCTGTCGACGGCGCTGGAGTCTGGAAGCTCGCTAGCTGAATACTTGAGCAGCCGCAGCGCTCGCACCTTTGCCGACGCGCTGCGCCGGGCGGGGATCATTACCGACAGAAACGCGGGGCGACACCTAAACCCCGATGGAACATTCAGCGAGGACGGCAAGCGCTTTGCGGAGCGCCTGCTTACCGCGTCATTGATCCCCAACACCGCGATCCTTGACCAGCTCGGGCCGGGCATGGTCGCAACGCTGGCAGCGGGCGCACCGTGGATCTTGTCAGCCGCTGCACATGGGGAAGCGTGGGATCTGCGCAAGCCGATATTTGCAGCGGCAAAAGACCTTGCAGACCTACAGACGCGCGACATCGAGAGCGTCGACGCCTATCTGCGGCAGGGCGGGCTATTTGGCAAGCCCGCCACTGACGCCGACCCAGAAGCGCAAAGCCTGCTGCGTCTGCTGTACCAAGTAGCGCGACAGCCTACCCGCTTCCGCGCATTTGCAAAGCGCTTTGCAGCGCTTGCCGCACAAAACCCTATCAATCAATCAAGCCTTTTTGAAACCGAAACAATCAGGCCCCGCGATGCGCTAAGGCGCGCAATAGAGGCGACGTAATGGCGAAATCAACTAAAGCAGCAATCAAAAATCAGCTAACAGCACAAAAAGCAAGGATGACCAGCCTAATTTCTGGCGCGGAAGGAATGGCCGGAATGGTGGTCAAAACAAAGCGAAGGCTTGATCAGGTTGTGGAGAAAGCAAAAGAGGAACACACCACAACGCGAACACTAACAGCCGATGCGGGGGCCGCTGTTATCGCGCACGGTGCAAATGAACTAATCGCGCTGGGTGCTCGCGCGATTGGTGAGTGGTCACAGCGTACAGGCGGTCAGGAGGCCCACTTTGCCAAAAATGTTGGCCTTTATTCGTCCTTGCCACAAAGCGCCATAGGTGCGGCAATCTATATAATCGAGCTAGCGACTCGCGACAGCGAAACGCTGTCGCTATCGCTGGGCCGAGATATAACATCAAGAGCTAGCAACCTCTTGGTAAATCTTGGACTGTCAAACACCATAAGAGCGATTCGCTATCAGTTGGCGAAATCAATTGATGAAGACCAAGAGGCCAGCGCGGAAAAAAACGCACTTATCAACAAAGTCGCGGAACTACAAAAAAGGCTCGATGGTAAATGAGAGATCAGCTAGTCACTGTTTCGCGCAGGATTGCAGCCGCTCTAAAAGCAATTAAGCAATCACAAGGCGAAATCGCCGAAGCGCTAAAAGGTAAGCTGCCTGATTCCTTGCTGTGGGCGCTGGCCGTTATTCTGGCAAGCTGGGATCTGAGTCGTCAGGAAAAAAACCGAGCCGCGCTTAATCGCCTACTAGGACCGGGCGGCGTCCCTGCTATGTGGGTATATCTTGACATCTTTTCGGCGCAGCTTAATCCAATAAGCGAGAGCCTAGCGAAGAATCAAGATCCGGCATATCTGGCGGCTGTGGTCAATGAAGCGATCAAGGGGATCGGACTTCGCACGATCGGCGAAGTCCTAAGAAGCCAGCAATTCCGAACCGCCGCTAGGTTTGTTAATAGCCAGATCCCAGAGCGGGCGGCAATTGCCACAAATAAACCAACGGCCCCCCAGGTCATAGCATCTACAGAAGATCCAGAGTTGATCAATCTGGCTTTGCAGTATTTGATTTTTCTTGGCTACTCAACAACCGATGCAAGTAATTACGTAGCCGGGAAAAAGGCGTAACAAAATGGATGTATTTTATCGCGGATTTGATAGCGGTTCGCCAATTACGACTGGAGCGAAGCACCTAAGCGCAGCAGCGGCACGCTTGATGCTGTCGATGATTAACAGCATTAAGTATATGGATGACGCAGCCCTAGCCGCTTTCTTAAAAGTGGTTAATGTAAAAAATATCTGGGGCTTGGCGCTTATCCTCACAGGCTGGCTTATCGTTAGTCTGATAGGAGGGCCGATCGGCGCTGCGGTAAATGCTCTATTGCTCTACATCGGCATTAAAGAGATTTACAGCCGGATATCGGAAATATATCAGCCTCTAAAAGACTGGCTGATAAAAAGCTACGAGGCCAAAGACGAGGCAGCGCTTGACGACGCGGGCAAGTCCTTTGCAACTGGATTTGCTAATGGCGTGGTGACGATCCTCGAGTTCATCGTCTTACATCGCATTTTCAGAGCTGCCGAGGCGGCGCTATCAAAGCGCTTCCCGCCTCCCGATTGGCTGCAGGTAACGTGGGAACGGGTGTTAGGGGAGCGGACACGCGCGCAGGCCACACCACGAGGCGCAACACCAAAGCCCAAGACGGCAGCAGAGCGCGCAGAGGAAGCGCTGCCGATTCTGGCAGGCCCGGTGCAGTACCAGGGCGCAATCAGGGCGTCCGAGGATCTAGGCTTTCCCGTGTTGCCGGTGGCAGCGGCGGGTGTTGGCCTCACTGCTTTGATTGGCTTGGCGGTCGTGGGGCTGTCAAAGGGGGGCAAAAAATAGATGTCACGAAAGCAACCCGACGAGCGAAAAAGAACGGGGGCTTGGTATCGCGGCTATGACGCGAGCAAGCCAAAGCGCACTACATACGATCACTTGCAAGCAGCGGCGATCCGTTGCGCGCAGTCTTTGGTATTGGGGATCGAAGCGCTAACGCCTAGTGCGCGACTGGTTACGGCTAAGCTAGTAACGCCTCGCACAGCTTGGCGGATCGGCTTTGTGCTAGCTAGTTGGTATGTGCTTAATGTTGCTAGCGCGCCGATCTCCGACTCAGCGCGCCGCTTTGTGAATTGCCCTGAGCTTATAAAGTTGCATAGCGATCTTGATCTGCCGATTCGTCAATGTCTGCAAAACTGGATAAAGCCAAGTTATGAGGCTGCAGATATTCATCAATTGAGCGCAGCAAAAAGAATTTTGGCTGATAGCGTAGATATGGGTGCGCTTTCAGTATTGGCTAGTGTGCTTTTTGCTGATGAATATCCACATATCGCAGAGTGGATGGCGGAAAATGAATATTGCCACAGTCTTGATCGCTTGTGGGAAAGCGTGCTGGCACGTACTGAAGAGGCCGCCTAGTGTCGAAGTCCGCGCCGCTACTGCTGGCCGCTGCTGGCGCGATCGGCTCGGCTGTGGTGGTCGGTGTCATTGCTGCGCTCGGTGGACGGGGGACCGCAACAGGCGAAGGGGCAGCGCTGACGGATCAAGAGGCAATCGCCAGGATGCTAGCCAGCGAAAACCCAAGCGGCGGCGCTCGGCTGTGGGCAGAACAAATATGGACCCAGATCCGAGGGTCTGGCGGGCGCTCGCTGGCGCAGACTATCACGGGCGGCATGGGCTACGGTGTGCAGCTCGGGGCGCGGCCTGTGTCCACCGCTGAGCCAGCAACCCAGCAGACCCGCGCTTTTGCCGCTAACTTTTTGGCCTCGCGTCCGGCGTCAACGCTAGAGGGCGCGCGCCGATTCTTTGAGCCCGCGCAGCAGGATCGCGCTTTCGCTATCGGTGAATCAGCAAGGCGCAAAAAGGCCGCAGGATTTCCGCTTAGTAAGCAAGAGCAAAGATTGATATTTTACAAGAGCAATGCCGACGGCATCCGGGCGCGCTGGAGTACAAGCCGCCATAGATATGTCGGTATCGTTGAAGGCGTCGAGTTTTGGACATAGCAGCAAGGGGGGATAAGTGGCGGACGATTACACCAAGTTTTTGAAGCCTGCCGGAAATACGGTCGCGGGTGCGGTGACTGCAATCTATCCGGCATCTGCTGGCGGTATGGATCGACTAGGCAGCGGCCTTGGCGGCCTTTTGAGTGCTGCGGGTGTCTCGCTCGGCGAAGACCCCAAGCCCCCAGCGAAGACCGAGGCCAAGAAGTTTGACGGCTTCGGCTTTGAGCCACGGCGCGCGAAGCCGCAGCAGAACCTACCACCGCCGCCGCCGCTGTCACTTGATGCCGTGCCGATGCCACCCGACGCGCAAACACTCGCGCCCGTGCCGCCTGAGTCGTCCGCGTCGCCCGAGTCGGCCAGTGATCGGGATGCCGTCGCGGCGCTGCTATCGCGGCGGGGCTGGTCTGCTGCCGAGGTCGCCAAGATCCTAGCCGGTCCCGCGACCACCGATCCCGCAGACATGCCGCAGCCCGCCCAGCGAGTGCAGGCGCTACCAGCTACAAGGGTTAAGGTCGAGGAAGGCACAGCCGAAACCGGAGCTACAGCGCTAAGCGCTCTAAGGCTCGCAGGCCGTCTTTTTGGGGGTAGCTAATGCGTGGAACATTCATGATCGGCAGCACTCGCTATGATTTTATGGATGGCGATTTGCTCATGAGTCTATCGGAGGCGAAGCAGCCAAAAACACAGGCGACAGTGCAAAACCGACTCGGCGCTATTGGCAAGCTATTCACCGATACAATCGAGAGTAAGGCACTAGCTAAGGAGAAACTAAAAGGGGGTAGGCATGAAATACCGTTGGGCGATAAAAAATGGTAGCACTTGGTTTGCCGGTACAGATGGTGATGTGTTCTTTAGTATGCGCGGTGATAAAGGTTCGATGCAAGAGATCGAACTAAATGATCCTGATACCGTAAATGATTGGGAGCGTAACACTACTAATCACGGGGTCATTGATACTGCGGATCTTGGAAACATTGTTACTGGCACACTAAAGAAGTCCGGCAATGATGATTGGACTGTGGAAACGGTCACAATCACAAACGACGAAGACGGGCGAGTGTGGGAAAGCGGATTGAATACGGAGCTAACGAGCAATAGCCCTTACCGCTTAACCTTTAAGCTGATTGATCGCGGCCAATTCGATCAAATCGAGCAGGCCAAGCGGGATGCGCTAGACGCTAAGCGCAAATCGGACGAAGACCGCTTGAAGGCCCAAGAGATTGAAGAAGAGGACAAAGCGGCGGAGGAAGAACAACGCCGGGCCGAGAAGGAGCTAGCAGCAGCTAAGCGCAAGCTCGATCTCGAGTTGAAGAAGGCGCGACAAGAGGCAGAGCTAGCAAAGGCACGGGCCGAGATCGACAAGCTCAAAGGGGCAGCGACCCCGGCGGGTGCTGGGGGCGTAACACGGACGATCGAGCTATTCGCGATCATGGGTGGGCGTCCTGTGCCGCTGACCTCGGGGCTAGTCAATAGCGGGGGAGTGTTCGCGGTGGCACCTGGGGCGCGCATCATGACCGGGGAAGGCCCCGGCGAGGGGTTCGGGTACGGGGGAAGCCCTGGACGCTGGGCAGAGGCCAGCGGAGGCCAAGCCCCGACAGCATACGGACAAGATCCCACGGTCGGGATCGTGGCGTCGGATGGTTCGCGAGCGTGGCCAATGCCAAGCACCACGCTCGAGCAGATCTTCGGTAGTGGCTGGCGAGCAGTAATCACCTAAAAGGGGGCAACGATGGGCAGAGAATTGACAGGCAATGTGGGCGGCGGGGGTGGCGGCGGCAATCCTTTCGCCGGGGGTAGTAGCTCGATGGTGCGCTATGAGGAAAAGACGCCCGAAGCGAGCTATTACGAGGCCGATGTCTTCGGCGAAAAGATCAAATTTGCGACGGAAGCGGACTACCTAAAAGCCAAGATGGCTATGCAAAAGCGCTTTGGCGGCGGCGCGCGTTCAGGCAGCAGCAGCAGCGACGAGGGCGGCATTTTTGGGGGGAACTTCCTAGAAACGGCTGGCGTTGGACTGCAGACGGTCGGCGCGTTTCTGGCTGGCCGCAATTTGAGCGACAAAGTCGACCAGCTCGACGACGCACTAGACGACCAAGCCGCAGCCCGCGCAGAGTTGGAGGGGCTGCGCCAAAATCCGAGCGTCGGTATTTTGATCACGCCGCTTTTGCGCTTCCTGGATGCCGAGCGATCCGCGACTGAGACGGCCCAAGCGGCGCTCGAGGATCAAGTGCTGGCGCAGGATCTACAGGCTGGCGGCGGCGTCGCCAATCTGGTTTCTAAGTTCAGCAAGGGCGGCAGCTATGGCGGTGAGGGTGGCGGCATGAGCACGGGCACCATCGCAGCCGTTGCGGCTGGCGGTCTGGGACTGGGGGCGCTAATGCTCAACCGCCGAAACAACAACAACAATGGACGCAGTCGTCGCCGTCGCTAAGGGGGGATACCATGGATGAACTCGACAATATGCTAGGCGCGCTGACGGGGGCGGGTATTGCCACCCTCACGCAGTGGTCACGCCTGCAAGACACCCAAGACACCCGCTACCGTAACCTTCGGTCAGACGTGCGCGACGTGCGCGACGCTTTTGTCGACGCGCAAGGCAACGGCGAGCAGATCCGGCTGCGTCTCGCAGTCGTGCAAGACCTGCTGAGCGGCATCGCTCGCGCGACCTCGACGACTGCCACGCCGTCGCCACTGCCCCAGCCGGGCACGGGCACGGGTCGCCCCGACCTATGCACGGGCATCGAGGCCGCGATCTCGGGCTTCTCGTATCCACCGCGAGCGGGCACATATGACGCACGCGGCAATATCGTCGCCCTTGGCGAGCTTGCGACCGTGGGAACGGCCTTGACGTTTGAGGAAGTACGGGCCGCGCTGCATGGCTTTGTGATGTGTGGCGGCACTACTCAAGCGCAGCGCATAGCCATTTATCGTGGTATCAATGCGCTTGTGGAGACGATTAGCGGCTTAGGGCTCTCGAAGGCGGACTTTGCCGCCGCTTGGGCGCGGGTTTTTGGGCCACAATCCGCAACGAGTCTTGATCCGCACCAAAACCCGAACCTACCGCCAACAATCACCGCCCTTGGCGGCGTGACGATCGCCTTGCAGCCGCTCAACGTGCAGCCACGCACCGATGCGGGGGTACGCTTTCAAGTCACAGTGGGCGCAGGTGGGCTTAGCAGTCTTAACAACTTTGCCCAAGTTACCTTTGCAACGCCTTATCGCTTTGAACTCGGGGCGGTTGCGACTCCGTTTTCGCCTGTAGTAACGGCTAATGGCACCGTCGCACCGGTATTAGCTACGGGAGTCAGCAGCACCCTGTACAGACTCGCGTCGTATGGTTCCCATGCGGCTGGTGATTCGTTTGAAGTCTCTGTAAATGTTTCCGCTGGAGTTGCTACCGTTTAACTTTTGCCTTGGGGTTAGCTATGCGAAAAGCACTTATCATGATTCCGCTTGTGTTGCTCGGTTGCTTTGATGCAGGAACCGCGCCGCTTAATTGCTCCGCTGATGCACCGGCTTGTCCTGATGGTTTAGTTTGTTTCAATGGTCGGTGTGTTGGTACAGAAGATGATCTATCGGCTTTAGCTGATCTGTCGGCAGTCGATCTGGTCGGCGATATTGGCGGCGCGTCTCAGTGTACAAAGGGCGGCGGGACGAGGATCGGGGATCGTGGGGCGTGGCTTTGCCCCGGTGTTTACGGGGGCGCTAACCCCAAGGCATCTGCAGCGTGTATTGGGAAGATCTGCAGTGATTTATCGCTTTTCACTGCCCAAGAATGCAAAGCAGTGGCGTCAGGCTTCTTTGCTGCCGCCTGGGGCTCGTCGCAAAGCAAGCTAGATCCTCAGTTTGAAACCTGCAATTCTAAGGCATATACGATCGCGCTTTTCGGCTGCGGTTTGGGGGACTTTGAAACCAAAGCTGGCTGCAACGGGTTTCGTATGAATCTACAGGCCACACCGGCCAATAAGCTGCTAGCTGTGGCACCTGTCATGCTAGATACATTTGTAAATTCCGAACCTGCAAACGGGGTTATCTGCTGCCCTTAATCGCTAACCGCTAGTCGCAAATCCTGGGGGGGATGATGCGAGATATTGACGGACCGACGATCCTTGCAATCGCGCAATTTCTGCTCGCGTCTGGGCGTCTGCCGCGTGGGCGACGTGGTCTTCGGGGGTCTACTGGCTCGCCGGGAATGCCGGGCGCACCGGGTCGCGATGGTAGCAATGGACTAGATGGTGCGCCGGGCCGGGATGGTAGACCGGGCGCGGACGGCATGCCAGGGGCACCGGGGCGCGATGGTGCGCCGGGCCGCGATGGTATGGATGGGCAGGATGGGCGCGAGGGGAGCACCGGCGAAGCAGGCCCACCCGGCCCGAGCTGGCCCGATGTCTTTGTGGTCCACCCTAACGCCGTTGCGCCGCTGTACTGGACGATCCAATCGGCGATCGATGCAGCCGTTTCGGGCGGCGAGCGCACCGACAACAACCCCGCGATCGTGCTGGTGCTGCCGGGGCAGTACGTCGAAAACATCCAACTGCACAAACACGTAGCCGTCTGGGGCTTTGACCGCCTCGGGGACTATTCGACCGTCCTACGTGGGCAAGTGACTTGCAACCTTGTACTCGAGGGAGGAGTCAGAGAAAAAACCTTTACGAGCTGGGCCGGGGTGTCGATCTTTCCGCCCATCGGCGCTGCGGCTGGGATTTTGTTCACTGGCAACAACTCCCAAAAGTTGATCATCCACGACACCGCGATCGAGGGCACAGCGCCTGCCCTTGTCGTTGAAAACTTGTACGTCAGCGGCACCGGCACAAGTCAAGTCTTGGTCACTGACTGCCGCCTGCGGGGGCTGGCGGCGTCATCGCCTGCGCTGCGGGTCGACGCGGGGTCGGTAGAGTGCAACCGCTGCGACATCTGGAACCGTCAGCCAGTCGCGGCGGCATCGTCACCCGGCGTTGTCGTTGTGGGGCCGAGCGTAGGCCGCGCCCAAGTGGCACAGCTTGCGCTGTCGGACTGCAACCTCGAGGGAGTCGTCACGCTTGATGGCAGGCTAAGCACCGCCACGACAGCGGGCGCGGTTTTTCTGTCGCTGCTGCGCTGCACTCACAAGATCCAATTTGTGGCCGCATCCCCGATCAACTTCGTCGCGACGTATTCCGCGCCGCCAGCCGGGATCGTGACTGCGTCGCTTCTCTTGTCAGTCTTTAGCGCGTCGGCCTGGGTGGCGAATCGCCCGATCGTGTTTGGCAATCCGGGCACGTCTGTACGAGTGGGAAGCAAGCTAAACACCTTTACCGATCCGTTGGGCCTCGCGGCTTTGTTGACGGGCGGCACAGCTACAAACGTACCCATGGTTACGGTCTAACGTGTCGCTTGGCTGGCATGACCCCATGCGCGCCCCTTGCACGTTTCGCCTCGAGTCGGTGTCGTGCGGAAAAGAGACGTGCAGGCGTTGTTTAGGCACAAAGCCCGCTCACGGCCCGTACTGGTACGCCTATTGGGAGACGGGCGGCAGAGCACGCCCCCGCATGCAAAAGCGATACATCGGCAAAGCGTCAGCCACCGCCACGCCCGAGGAGCTGCGCGCACTCTTCGAGCTACGCCAGCAACGCCGCGCCGAAGCCGAAGCCGAAGACCGCAAGCGCCGCCGGGACACACGGAGCGATACGAGCGACCGCAGGACCAGCAGCACGAGCGGCGGCAGCGCCACGGGTGGCAGCGGCAGCACAAGCGGCGGCAGCCGCGACGGCAGAAGCTACAGAAGCGCCCGCGACAAGACCGATCCATTTTCTAAGCGCCGCCCACCGCCGATCGAAGAAGACTTCGAGGTGATTGGATCGAAGCGCGGCGCATCGTTTGAGCAAGCCCGACAAGCCTACAAGGACGCAGCGAGGAAGCACCACCCGGACGCAGGCGGCGATCCTGAGGTGATGAAACGAGTAAACGCAGCATGGGATCGAGTCAGGAAAACTTATGGCAGATAGGGGGCGCAAATGGCTGATAAGGCAGTACCGGATCTAGATATGGCCTTCGGGTATTATTTGGCAGTCCCAGCGAGCGTCGACAAGTCCGGCGTGCAGTTTCACGTATACAACGGGAGCGCGGACACGTGGAGGCTAGCGCTTATCGAAATATTGAAAAACCCATTCTTGAAAGCGCTTTACTTTCGATCCGGCGATATCTGGCTAAGTCTGCCGCTCGGGTGACGGAGGGGGGGCGGCTGCCCCTCGTGCTTGGGTAAGCCTTACGCAAGCGAACTCATCTTGAGTCAGACTTACGCAAGCATTGACGCTGCGCCGGTATGCCTCGCTGCGTTCGTCCAAGCCGTTTCGATGTGTCAGCCGGGCAAAGTGACGGGGTGGCACGGGTGGCGCGGCTGTAGCTCGTTTGGGGAGCGCTGCGGACGCATTCAGCCCAGACCTAAGCAAGCGCGCAGCGCTGCGGCTTGCGGCTTGTGATCCTAGCGGGGCTTGTGTGGGCTGGGCGCTGACAGTTTTACGGGGC
>Ga0209097_10003811_pt1 | contig 11407 bp, 10 predicted proteins | sample AD_UKC052_MetaG_FD_184419 | JGI IMG/M metagenome (GOLD analysis project Ga0209097, IMG submission 184419) | Active sludge microbial communities of municipal wastewater-treating anaerobic digesters from USA - AD_UKC052_MetaG (SPAdes) (version 2) | ecosystem: Engineered > Bioreactor > Anaerobic >... | reverse complement strand
AGTGCGGCATAGCCTAGGTTCTTACGAGCAACTGCAGTAGGACTAAGATTCTCTTGCTTTGGAAGGCTTGCGTTTGGGTCTAATTGGACATGCCGAGCCTCTTCTTTTTCCTTCTTCTCTAGAGTCATCTGTTTTGCGACTTCTTTGAAATGCGCGATAGGGTCTGGATAGATCTTCTCTAGCTCATCGAGGTAACCCAGCTTTTGGATCATGTGTTTCTTTGATCTACCGTTTTCTCGACGAGATTCGACGATCTTGAGAATCGTACGGCTGGTCTTTTTGTCAGAGATAGTGGCGAGGAACATAGAACCCTCCTATGAGGAGAGTATAGCACAACTTTAATTGGCGCATAATGGCCTATGTACCATTTCTTCAAATATTTTTAAAAAATATTCCCTTCAGATTGTGCTGAAAGGAATTATTTCCCCTAGTCTGTTATGTCAACTGTAAAAGTACGGATAAAGGTCCTCTGTGAAGGTGAGTTTGGTATTACCACTATTATAGGGCCTTTATGAGTATCAATTGCTTGAACTTGATTCAGCTGCTTGTCATGGTTTATGCTAGGATACTGATGCACAAACTACGCCAGCCTCGCTTCACAGGTTAAGCGTAGGTTATGCGCGTTGAAAATTTTTGTTACTCTATATCGGAGCGATAAAGGTCCATGAGTATATACGATCAAAGAGATAGGCCTGCCTATGAGCGTTTTATCATCAATATTGGCTATGCTAGCAACGATTACATTTTACGTTGGTGGACCGAAAAGCATGATCAGCTACTTGCTGTTGAAATCAACACTTGGCAGTGGGTTTGGTACTGGAAGATCACCGACTGTATCATTGCTATCACTCCGCCAAACGTGATCGAACAATGGAAGCTCGATGATCCGCTCTGCTCGAGATTCGCTTGGTACAATATCATCATGTACTTCGCCGCAGCTAGAGCGCAACAACTTCATCTCACCGACCTGATTCGATTCCCCGTTTGGAAAACCTGTCCCCTTTGCGGACAGCCTTTCTCCGAAGATTCTCTTCCGTTTCCTCTCATTGATCGACTTGGTATTGATCATCTAGAATTTTGTGCGCCCTGTCTCCGAGACACGATACTTGCACGAGGCAGCGACAAAGTAACCAAGCAAGACATCCTGGAATTCGCCAGTAAGCTAACTGATGTTCTCGGCCTAGTACCACCCCAGGGATTTGGATCAGGAACGCGTGACCTCGATGGACTCGATTACACCACGAGAATCGCACTACTTAAGCTCCTTATGTATAAGCCTTCAACAAAATCAATTAAGAATTTTTTCGGATCTTGGTTAAACGTCCTTACTGAGGCAGGCGTCCTCGAAGATGGTACCAGAAAGAGATCTCGCGGAATTCAGACAATTGCCCGAGATGGCCATGTCTGCTTTTCGTTGGGTGAAAAGACTATAGATGACTGGCTCTATGCCCACCACATCACTCATGAAAAAGAACCAAAGTACCCAGAATACAATTTCAGAGCGGACTTCAAAGTCGGCAACCTTTTCATCGAATTTTTTGGTCTAGTAGGTGACCCGGATTATGATAAAAGGATTGCCCAGAAAAAACGACTTTGCCTCGAGAATAACATCGAACTACTTGCAATCTACCCAAAGGATCTTGCGGCTTCAGATGGCCTCTCCAATATACTCACACCGCTGCTTCAACTCGCATAATATGTGATTGATGTTGTTGTGCTTGGTAAACGACCTACTACACTCCAGGAATAGCTTCATCTCGCGTTGTTAGCATTGAAATGCACAGCGACAGCACACAGTTTATCCAGTAGTCTTCTCTTGGATTGAATGTAACAGAAGTTATGATAATTAAGATGAGGTTTTCGGTATACTATGGCATCCTTCGACGAAGGAGGTTGGCAGCTGATAATTGAACTGGGACGGAAGATCCCGTGTAAGCGAATAGCAGCCGGCAACCGCATCAACTTAATGAGGATGCCCAGACAGGGGGCGTACCCCGAGTAGACGTTTGATTGAAAAGGCTTCGTTCGAAGAGATACACGGGAGGTACCATGAGATTTTTAGGAATCGACCTGCATACGGATTGCGATCGCAGTTGCGGAAGTCGTGATTGCGAACACCCACAAGCTCAAGATAATCAGCTTTACGGATAAAGAAACCGATAAGGTAGACGCTGAGAAGCTTGCCAGGATCATCAAAATGCAGGTGCTCTCCGGGGAACAGCAGGTACATCCTATTCCTCTTACTGTTTGACAGTCTTGAACACTTGGAAATGAGTATGGAAAAATTGACTTCAGATATTCTCATTGCTGCTGTGCCCTTTATACATGAGATCGATATTCTTACGAGTATGAAGGGTATATCGGTGATAGCTGCAGCCGCAGTCATGTCGGACATCATCTCCGTAGGCCATTTCCAGGATTCGAAGCATTTTGCCTACCATCTCCGGAGTACGCTGGGCGTTCAGAGTTTGAACGAAAAAATGATCATCAAGCGGACCAACAAGGCTGAACGAAAAATGACAATGGTGTTTCTCTCCCAGTGTGCCTATCATTGCCGTGATGCAGACCAAAACCTTTCTCGCTGGTACGACAAGTTAACGGAGTACAAGAAGAAAGGGCTTGTCAGAATGGGACTCTGCAGAAGGGTGATCACCCAACTCTATCAGATGTTAAAGAAAGACGAATATTGCTATCATATGGACACGACGAATCATGATACCAAGATGACAGTGTACCGCTCCTTTCTTGCCAAACAAGGCGTCAGGATAGAAGGAGATGCATATAAAATTGCATCTTGACAATTCTCATAGACGTTCCAAACATATCGGCGATTTGACCGATGAGCACTAGCCCTGTGATGCCCACAAGCTCAAAAAACCAAGGTAAAAGCCGACTGTAGCGGGGCTATAGCCGAGCCTTCGCATAATAAGCTGAAGGTACAGCGAAGCAATGCCATAGACGGTAAAAATAGAAAATACCCTAGCCCGTAGCGCTGGGAGAGTTTTGATTGTGGTTCGAGCTCGTCCATTTCAATTCATTAAGCATGGGGTAAAGTGGCTAGACCGTCAATCGCTAATCAGCAATCGCCGATCACGAATCGTGCGCAAGCATTTGAAAATCAGACATTACTATAGTTGCTGCTCTAAAATGACGATAAATAACTGGAGCTTTTATATGCAGCAAAAAATTCGCCTCTGCTTTTTGGAAGCTTTTGTTTTCTTTCTGTGTTTTCCAACTTTTTTTTCTTTTCCCCAAGGTTCGGAGCAGCAAGTAACGATAGAAGCGCCGACCACCGTGCAGGCTGAATATCGAGTTCGATCAATCATATTCCAGATAAAAGGCCGAACAAAAGAACGAATTCTCAGAAACAAAGCTCAAATCGATATCGGTGCAAGATTTACAACACCAGAAGACCTTGCGCGCTATATTGCGGATGCGCGGCAGCGGTTACTCAATGAAAGAGTGCTCCAATCTGTGGAAATTGAATATTTAATAGAAACTTTAGATGAAAATCACTATGAAGTCGATATCGTCATTGCAGTCGAGGATTCTTGGAATATCATTGCTCTACCATATTTTAGATATGATTCGAATGATGGGCTTTTGCTCAGCATAAGGGCAAGAGATTATGATTTTTTAGGTTCGATGCAGGCGCTTGTGCTCAATATAGATTATAGTAGCGATACATCGGGGGCAAAATCCTATGGCGCATATACTTCTTTTTCGGTACCCTTGCAAATCTGGGCGCATGATGCAGGCATCGATGCATCTGAAATGCTCGAGGTATACGCAGACAAAAGGCCAATGACTTCGATCTCTGATATTTCTTTTTGGTATAGACAGGATATAGCGGGTATACCGTTTACGCTGCGCGCGTCGCAAGGATTACAATTCAATCCAGATGGAATTGCAAATGATCCTGACCCTTACTTTTTGCGTTCTGCGCTCTCTGTAGCAAGCACCGTGTCGACTGGTGTGGTGGTTCCTGGTGTAGGTGAACTGCAATATGCGCCATCGCTATCGCTGTACGAGCTGTGGAGACCCAATGCGCCAGTGCTGTCGGATCGTCAAGGCGCTACTGTGAGCTTTTCTCATAGTATTTCAGGGGGTCGTGTCGATTGGATTGGAAACATGCGGAGTGGGCTGTTGTTTTCAGTCTCGAATACCGATAGCTACAATTTGTATCGCAGAGATCCTGGTGCGGATATCGATTTTCTTATCAATTTTCATGCCATGTATAAGAGCATTATAGGTGCGAATGCGCGTGGTACTGGCTTTTATAGTTTTACTTCTGATGCGCGAGAAAAGCTTGGAAGTTCAATGAGGGGTATTCTCGACTCGCGCCTTTATGGAACGAGCGCTGTGTTTCTCAGCGTTGAGGTTCCTATTAAGCTCTTTGATTTTCCAACGCACGTGTTTATTAAGAAAGATTGGCTCGATTTCGAGCTCCAATGTGCTCCCTTTTTGGACCTCGGCTATGTTGAGGGCGCTGCAGGAACCGTTGCCGCGACATATCACGATTGGTATTCTGGTGGTATAGAATTGCTCGTGTATCCGTTCCGCATGCGGACATTCATTGTGCGCGCCAGCCTTGGATTCGATCTTAATGCAGTCTTGACCACTCATTCGCTCACCGCTTCAAGCCCTCGGGACGGTGCTTCGCCGTATGAGCTCTTTATTGGGATTGGATTGTTTTTCTGATTAATTATTTTTCTAATTAATGATAGAGTACTGTCCATGAAGACATTCAAGAGAGTACCTCTATGAAAAAAGAGCAGGGAGAGCATAAAAAGCAGGAAACACTCTTTACAGTAGGCCCTGTGATGATGTTTCCTTCCACCCTACGGCTTGGTGGTACACAGGTGCCATATTTTCGGACGCCTGAATTTACTACAACGGTGCTTGATTGTGAACAATCGCTTATATTGCTCGCAGATGCTGCTATAGGTAGCCGCGCAGTTTTTTTAACTGCTTCAGGTACAGGCGCTATGGAAGCCGCGATCATCAATACCCTGAGCCCCAACGATCGCGCGCTCATCATTGTAGGTGGTACTTTTGGCGCCCGATTCTGCGAAATCTGTAAAGATGCAGGCATTGCATTTGATGCGATTGAACTCGAACCAGGCGCATCCTTCGATCCTGAGATGCTGAAGGCCTATGATCTATCGCAGTATTCTGCTCTCCTCGTCAACGCGCACGAGACTTCAACCGGTGTGCGCTACGATATCGCTGCGCTCGGTGCAATCTGCCGGGCAAATGGACTTCTTTTCATAGTGGACGCAATCAGCGCTTTTCTTTGCGATCCAATCTCGATGATATCGATGGGAATCGACGTGCTCATTGTAAGCTCGCAAAAAGCGCTTGCGCTTGCGCCTGGGCTCTCCATGCTTTTGCTTTCACCGCGCGCAATGGAAATTGTGGAACGTGCTCATGTTTCTTCTTATTATTTTGGCCTTAAAAAATACCTACAAGATGGTGCTCGTGGGCAAACGCCGTTCACGCCTGCTGTCGGGGTGCTGATGCAATTGTTGGATCGACTCGATGCACTAAAAGCCATAGGAGCCTCTGCACTTGTCGACCAGTGTCACGCGCGTGCGAATTATTTTCGACATGCAATAGAAGGCCTTCCTTACGCGATTTTTGCGCAGACACCTTCAAATGCGCTCACTGCCCTTAGCCCACAGAAGGAAGGCCTCGCCCAGGATGGTCAACAGGCACAGAAGGCTCGTTCAGCTTATGCAATATATGAAATTCTTAAAAACGATTATGGCCTTGTGGTGACACCAAATGGCGGAGCACTAAAAGATACGGTGTTTAGAGTTGGGCATATGGGCAACCTCACTAAAAAGGATTTCAGCATACTCGCAGCTGCGCTTCGGGAGATTGCGGAATGAAGGCTATTTTGATGGCTGCGGGCAAAGGTACACGCATCAGTCGGCATATCGATGGAAAGCCGAAATGTACAGTCGATCTTGGCGATGGTACGCCACTTGTCAACTACACTGTCGAGCTTCTTAAGAAAAACAGAATCGATGATATCATACTCGTGCTCGGTTATTGCGGCGATATCATAAAAAAAATTGTTGGAAGTCAAGCTCGCTATGTAGAAAATCCATTCTTCGATATCACCAATAGCATTGTATCGTTATGGTTTGCACAGCGCTTTCTTAAAGGCGATGAATCGTATTTGATCATGAATGCTGATGTCTTTCTTTCACAAGAGGCGCTCAATATTGTTCTTGCAGAAAAAGAGAGCCCTGTGCTCTTCTATGATGCCACGCGCAATGCCGAAGCTGATTATCGATTTTATTGCGAGGACGGTATACTCATAAAATATGGCAAGGACCTCAGCGATGCTGAAACTTCAGGCGAATACATTGGTTGTGCGATGATTGGAAAGGAATTTATCCCAACCTTTATTCATCGGATGAATGAACTCATTGCCACGCAGCACCATGGACAATGGTGGGAAGATGTGCTTTATTCGATGGCTGCTGAAATACCACTTCGAGTTCGCGATATAGGGGGCGCATTTTGGGCTGAAGTAGATTATGTTGAGGATTATCTCAGAATTCAGGATTATTATAGAAGTCATAATTATAGGAATCTAAAGTGACTCGATTCATTGAGCAACAGAGGCTGATTTTAGCCGCATGCATATTATGCTGTTTTATAGCGATTCCGCGAAGTTTTGCTTCTCAAAAGCCGAAATCGATGGTGCAGCCTATGTCGATTGTGCAGGCAAAATCGAGTGTGCAGCCTATATCCACTATATCCAGCGTGCTGCAAAACCTTTCAGAAGAAGACTGTTCAATTCTTTTAAAAGGTAAGCCTATCATTCGCTCAATTCAGTCCAGTTCTGAAATGAAGCTTGTGGCATTTGATAGCTATGCGCAGGCGCTCAAAGAACATACAAAGAGCCTCAAGCCGAACTATATCACGGAGTTCATCCTCGTGCTTACAGTACCTGATGCAACAGCGCGCACAAAACTCTTGGACAGATTAGCGCTAGCTGTTGCTGATGTACACGGTTACGTGCATATTCCATATTACTCAGTCAGACAGCAGACCACCTACGACCTCTTTGATAAAATGGAAGTGCTTTCTAGAACTACAATAGAAAGCGGTGAACGCATAGTTGTTCGACAACATATGGAGCCCTTCGACGATTTCCGTGCTGAATATCGCTATGAACGGCGCGCGGGCAACCTCACGTTCTCTGGAGAGAATCTCGATTCAATAATCTACTCTTATCGAAATCTCTCTGCGGTTTCTCCTCACGGCATGCGCTGGGAGCTCTATGTGTTTGAAAAAGGTGAGCAGCTCTATGCCTATGGCTATGGGGCGGTCCATGCATTCGATCTCTTTGGTTTATTTCGAGATCGCCTGGAGCCATCTTTTATGGGTCGTGTGAGCGCCTTTTTTGCGCATATCGCTCAAAAGCTTTCGCTCGAATAATCGAGAAAAATGACCGAATGCAGCGCGGTCACGGTGCTGACACAAGAGCGGACAATAGAACTGACAATAGTGCTGCCAACAGAGCTGAGACAGCGTTGATTGCGATGCTGACTATACGATCGCTATAGCGATCACTGCACAAGCAAAATGAAGCAAAAGGAGGAAAGCGATGAAAACAGCGCTTATCACTGGTATCACTGGTCAAGATGGCAAATATCTTGCTGAGCTACTCCTTGAAAAAGGCTATAGCGTCCATGGTATTAAGCGAAGGAGCTCGAGCTTTAATACACAGCGCATCGACCACATCTATACCGACCCTCATAAATCCGATAGCTTGTTTATGCTGCATTACGGCGATCTCACTGATAGCACGAATCTCATACGCCTCATCGAAGAGCTCCAGCCCGACGAAATCTACAACCTCGCTGCACAGAGCCATGTCAAAGTCTCCTTTGAAGTCCCTGAATATACCGCGAATGTCGATGCGCTTGGTACCTTGCGCCTTCTTGAAGCTATTCGCCTATTAGGGCTAGAAAAAAAGACACGGTTCTATCAAGCCTCGACTTCAGAGCTTTTTGGCAGGGCGCAAGAGTCTCCGCAGCGAGAGAGTACGCCTTTCTATCCACGAAGCCCGTACGCAGTTGCCAAGCTCTACGCCTACTGGATCACCGTGAACTATCGCGAAGCATATGGAGTGCATGCAAGCAACGGCATTCTCTTTAATCACGAATCGCCCGTGCGAGGAGAGACCTTTGTAACGCGCAAGATCACAAGAGGTGCCGCACGCATCCGCTATGGGCTAGATGATCGGCTTTATCTGGGCAATCTCGATGCACAGCGCGACTGGGGATACGCCAAGGAGTATGTGGAAGGTATGTGGCATATGCTGCAACAAAACGAACCAGGCGACTATGTGCTTGCCACAGGGAGAACAACGAGCATCCGCACCTTTGCCCAGATGGCCTTCGAGCGTGCAGGCTTTAAACTCGTGTGGCGTGGCACTGGGCTCGATGAAAAAGGCCTCGATGCAACGACAGGTCGAGTGCTTATCGAGATAGACCCGCGTTATTTTAGACCCACCGAGGTCGATTTTTTGCTCGGTGATGCGTCAAAAGCGCGAGAAAAGCTCGGCTGGCAGCCTCAGTGCTCCCTTGAAGAGCTTGTCGATGCAATGATGGAAAACGATCTTGCAGAAGCACGGCGAGAAAGCCATCTTAGAGCAAATGGGTTTGAAGTGATAAGCCCACATGAATAAGGCATCAGATGAAGCTTCTTTTTATCATTCGGGATGTCCGTGGCTGGGCGGGCACTGAGCGTGTAACTAGCCTCATCGCCAATGCGCTTGCTGAGAGCCACACTGTCGAAGTGCTCTCCTTGAGCCAAAAGCCCACTACCCAGGTAAACAAAGAACATACGCAAGAACGTACACAAACGCTTACCAAAAAGCTGATAGCACAACTACCACAGGGCTATTCGTATCAGCCCTCTATTGAGATTTCGTATATCCCTGCCCGCAACGACATGCTCAACCTTTGTATCACTACTATCAAAATTGCGCATCATCTCGCGAAGGGCAACTACGATGTGGTAGTACTTTCAGGAGTAGGCGAAATAAAATTCCTTCTTGGTGCGATACATTTTTGCCGCAGTAAATTTGTTGCCTGGGAACATTTCAACGCCGCCCATACGCACAAACGCGTAAACCGAAAAGTGGCTGCGCGCTTATGTGATGCAATTGTTGTGCTCACCAAGGCCGATGCTGACGATTGGCAGCGCTATCTGCACCCGCATGGCCGCATCGCTCACATACCAAATCCCCTTGCCGAGATGCCTGCGCTTCCATCTACCCTTTCAGAAAAAAGAGTGCTCGCGCTCGGTAGGCTCGAAGAGCAAAAGCGCTTTGATCTACTCATCGAAGCTTTTAGTCTTATGCACAAAGAATGTCCAGATTGGCACCTTCGCATCCGCGGCTCGGGCTCAAAGGAACCTGTGCTCAGACAGCGCCTTCAGGAGCTCGAGCTTACAAGCGCTGTTGAAATATTGCCTCCAGTAACTGATGTAGCATCTGAATATCGCGAAGCGTCGATCTATGCGCTCAGCTCGAAATTTGAAGGATTCCCTATGACCTTAGTCGAAGCAATGAGCTTCGGCATTCCCTGCGTAAGCTTTAATTGCCCCAATGGACCAGACGAGATAATTGCCGATGGAGATGATGGGTTTATCGTACCCTATGATGATGTGCTAGGCTTCGCAACAGCCATGATACAGCTTGCAGAAGATCCTACCTTGCGCCATCAAATGGGGCAGCGCGCACGCCAGCATATCCAGCGCTTTGACCTTGCGCACATACAAGTTCTATGGGAAGATCTTATTGATCAACTATGCCAAAAATAAGCCTATGCCCACTATCAGTGTTGTGATTCCTGCATATAATGCAGCGTCGACGTTGAGCAAGGCCATAGAGTCTGTGCTCAACCAGGACATCCAAGGCAATCCCTTGGAACTCATAATCGTAGACGATGGATCGACCGATCGGACTTCTGAGATCGCCGCGCACTATGTACGCACACATCCTGATCGCATTCGGCTCATTGCGCAGAAAAACCGAGGGCCAGCCGCAGCGCGCAATGCGGGTATTGCAGCAGCAGCTGGGGAGCTCATTGCATTTCTCGATGCTGACGACCAGTGGCTCCCGGGCAAACTTGCCGCGCAGCTTTCAGTGTTCATGCAGCTGCCGGAGATTGCGCTCGTCTGTACCACCATGAATAATAAGCGCCTTTGGGGCAGGCCCACCATCGTTAGGCTCACATTCAAAGACCTTCTTTGGTTCAACAAAGTATATACCTCGAGCGTACTTGTAAAAAAATCAGCGCTCCTTGCTGTAGGTGGCTTTCATTCCCAAAGAAGGCTCTCCGAAGACTATGAGTTATGGCTTTCCATTGCCACAAGGCAGCCCATTGCGCTGCTCAATAGACCCTATGTTGTGTATCAAAAAGGTATCGGTACTTCATCCCGATTGTGGGCTATGGAGCGCGCAGAACTCGAAACGTATTCGATTTTTTATAAAAGGGGGCTTATCTCGAGCTCGACCTACGCATTACTGCGCTATTGGTCGCTAGCAAAATTTGCACGGCGTGCTGCGCTTCGATATACACGCGCAATGTAGTGCGCTGCGTACAATCATTCTGCCTCCCTCTTGCCGCATTCTGCATTGATGACTATGCTTGGTGCGGGTTATCGATAGGAAATGGAAAAAGATAGCATTATCTATGTGGCAGGACATCGTGGGCTCGTCGGCTCTGCACTTGTCAGGCGCCTTACAGCAAAGGGATATACCAATCTCATCGTACGCACCCACAAGGAACTCGACCTCACCCGCCAAGCAGATGTTGAAGCCTTTTTTGAGGCAATGCGGCCGGAGTATGTGTTTCTCGCGGCGGCCAAGGTGGGTGGTATCGGTGCCAATTCGACCTGGCCCGCTGAATTTATCTATCAGAACCTCGCTATTGCAGCGAATGTAATCGATGCATCCTACCGCGTGAGTGTAAAAAAACTTGTCAATCTCGGCTCGTCCTGCATCTATCCAAAACTTGCCCCTCAACCCATAAAAGAAGACTACCTGCTCACTGGTCCTCTTGAACCGACAAACGAGGCCTATGCTGTCGCCAAGATTGCGGCAATCAAGCTCTGCAAATTCTATAACGAACAATATGGCACAAACTTTATCTCAGCCATGCCCACCAACCTCTATGGTGAAGGCGATACCTACGATCCCTTTGCCTCCCATGTAGTGCCCGCTATGCTTTTAAAATTTCACGAAGCCAAAAAACGCGGCGGACCTGTTGTCCTTTGGGGCGATGGCAGCCCTTACCGAGAATTTCTCTATGCCGACGACTGTGCAGAGGCGCTTGTCTTCCTCATGGAGCAGTGTAACTATGCCGATATTGGG